>Ga0315282_10001276_pt1 | contig 48031 bp, 49 predicted proteins | sample YL17G07_20_MG_FD_203693 | JGI IMG/M metagenome (GOLD analysis project Ga0315282, IMG submission 203693) | Sediment microbial communities from Yellowstone Lake, YNP, Wyoming, USA - YL17G07_20 | ecosystem: Environmental > Aquatic > Freshwater > Lake > Sediment | place: USA: Wyoming | collected...
TCCAGCCTCCGCCCCCCGGGCGGGGGCTTCTTATCTCCACCTCCCCAACTTCCGTTCCTTCCAACAGAGCTTTTATGGGCCTAAGCAAAAGCTACTTGCGGGAGTACTGAATTTGGGACAAAATTTATATATATGCGCAAAATTGGGCATGGAGGCTGGCAGTTGATTGGAGTCCGCAAGGTCTTAGCCGTGGCGATAGTCGTGAGTTTTTTAGCTAGCTCAGGTGTAGAACTAGTTTTGCAACGTTCTGCAACAGGTGCCAAGGCTCTCGCATTGAATGCCAGTTCAGAGATTGGAGGAACAAATGCAGATAATACTATGGCGAGTACAGTTGCAGCACTGTTTACAGTATTATCTGCAGTTGCGGCCGACGGAAGCGTCGCTGAATCTGGAGGCATAGAAAACTATGCGCTTTTTCAGTATTATGAAAGTTACACCACGCATGAAGGAGGGTCGGCCCACAAGATGATGAACATATATCCCTACGAGATTGCGGTGTGGGACGAGTCGAGCGATAGATGGACTCCATACATTCCTACGATAAAAGAAAATGAAATTGAAGTTCTTTCTCCAATAGGCATCACCAAATATTCTGCATCGGGAATAACAAGAGATAATCATAATGTTTTGTGGAAATTGTACGATGACAATAGTTCTCAGTTGGAGTTGAGTTATCGTTCTATTTCTTCTTTCACGGAAAACGGCGTGTTTGAAGTAAGAATAGAACATGACTCTTCTGTTGGCAAGGTTTGGTTTGTGGAACAGTATGAATTCAAGAAACCAGTCAAATCATTGCTGCGCATATTGCCATCCCAGAATGTACACGTTGTCATAGAATTCAAAATCGAAAACTTGTCGGGGGGAGTTGTTTTGGAGAATGGAGTGGGCGTGGTTGATGGTCTGACATACAGTTGGGGGGCGGATGTAGCAGAAGTCCGTTCCGGAAGTCTGGAGCTTCTTTGGGACAATTTACTTGACACGGGAAAAGTTGCAGAGTTTGACCCAACTTCTCAGAAAACGGTTTGGCTAAAAAGTTTGCTGGGGCGCAGAGTCCAGCAGGGACAAACAATATATTCTGGACTAGATGCACGAAGACCGGGCGCATACATATACCTTGGAGCGAGTAGATACAATGAAGAATATACATGGAACAGCAGAAGCATGGTAGAGATTCCAGTCCCAACAGAACTCGTTGGAAAGTTTGTGACCACTGCTAAAATCAGTTTCAGTTCAAATCCTTACGTATGGGGGAGCACGTCTTTTGCATATCCAACCACACTGTACGTGACAAATGGTTCGGCGATGCCTTCTTCCGTAAGCGGGATGTTTGAAGCAAACGATGCGTTTTATTGGGACACTTATCGCTCATATTTTGGAGGGAATACAACATTGGATTACCATACATTTTCTGCTTCAGGTAGTTGGAACCCCACCGTCAGCATGGAGCTGAAAAAAACCATGAATAGTGGGGACGCTTTTGTCTTCGCATTGAAGATAGATACTGAAGCTGAGTTGAACATATTCACATCTAAATGGATAGACGCGGTTATGGGCACTGCCACCATAGAATATAAAGATTTTGATCTTTCGCTGAGCGCCCCAGATGTAAAAGTCGCGCGCGGTGAGTCGGCCTCCACGAACGTGAGCGTTACAATTGGAGGCACGGCGCAGAATGTCAGCCTGAGCGGAGAATGGAAGGGAACGGAGCCGACCGGAATCCGCGCAGCTTTCAGTCCTTCATCCGGCACTCCCCCATTCACAAGCGTCTTGACATTCACGGCTACTTCAACAACTACTTGGGGCCCCTTTACTTACACGATTACTGGGTGTGTGGGCAGTCTAAAAGAAAAAATTGATATCAATGTTACAGTTGCTTACAAAATAAACATGGCGGTCATCCTCGCCGAGGCCTCCGTATCCCACAGCACAGCCAACAATAAGTTACATTATGATGGGATACTCGAAAATTTGAAGGATTACTACGATGAAGTTTCGTATGGGACAGTCGCCATCCGCTGGGACATTTATGATAGCAATGGCGACTGGTACAAGATTACTGACCATGACGCGCTTTACTATGGACAGGGGTCAGGCGAGGGGGGGACTGATAAAAGCGGGGAGTTTTATTTAGCCGCTGTTGAGAAGGCTAAGAACAACACAAACTTTTATAGCCATGAAATAATTGCTGTGGTCCATGCCGGTAGCTCTGAACAAGAGGTTGCCCCCACAACTGGTTGGGAGGACTTTATGTGGTCATTTTACAACACCGCGACAATGTCTGGGCATAAGCATGATACCATCCTCGTTTCGGAGAGTGAACCGTTGGGGTCTTGGGCCCATGAAGTAGGTCACGCACTCGGGAGAAATCTAGTGGGCACAAGTCTACCTGATAGATATGAGGACGGTGGCGATGTTGATAGTTGGGACCTAATGGATTATGGAGGATGGACTGGCACTCCCCCCGGAAGTAAACCAGTTCACCTTTCTTCATTCAGCAAGAAGTATTTGGGGTGGTTTGCTCAGAACTACAGTGATTTACAAATCGGCGGCACACAGGATATTACTGTCCTCCCAAAGATGGACTATGGAGATCCAGTATATCGATACAAGATGAGTGATACGCACTACTTTATTTTAGAAGCGAGAACTAGCTCCTCCAGCTACAGCACGTGGGATCAAGCGGTTCCAGGAACGGGTTTGGTGATTTATGAGGTTGACGGTAATAAGGTGAATGTCAGAAGTTCCACCAACCACACTCTGACTTATTACACTAAAGGTGAAGAATTCTCAGACTCAACTGTAGGAGTAGGATTCAGTGTAGAGGATTATTACCCTGAAACCGATCCATATAAGATAACAGTCAAGGTCAAGAGCGTTTCCACAACAAGTATGGACGGTGCCGTTTCATCTGATACCAGCTCCAACGTGGTTACATTTGGGGGCTCGTTTAAAGTTAAAATCCCATGGCCAGACATAGACCTCCACGCATACACGCCCGATGGTAGACATGTTGGAATGAACTATGCGACGGGGATTTATGAAGTAGGAATTCCCAGAGCAATTGCTTCAGGCGACCTCCAGAGCGGGACGGAGTGGATATTCGTACCTTCTAGTACTGAGGTACGCTTTTCCGTAAGTAATCATAACGCGGGAGAATTTGTGGAGGCGGATAATTTGAGCTACGAACTTAAAATGGTGGACTTTGACGAACACGGGGATAGGCGCGAATCACGCATTTTTGGGCAAGCGATTGGGCCAGGCGAGGAGGTTACCTATTCGCTCTCTTCAAGAGTTGATTTGATTGGGCTCGTTGTCAAGCCATTTTCACCCAACGGTGACTGGGTGAAGGATACAACAACGGTGTCTTACTCCCTAGTTGATAACCTTTGGCTTCAAGCAAACGTTGACGTTAAAATTTATACTTCTGACAACGAGCTTGTAAAAAGATTATTTTCTGGTTGGGAGAGTGCGAACATTGATGGCAGGCTACACTCACACATTTGGGACGGTCGAGATGAGAATGGAAATCTCGTTGGAGATGGCACTTACGTGATTCATGTCGCGGCAGTCGATCCAATAGACAGCCACACAGAATCAACGGCACAAGTAATTGTTGATACTGTCCCTCCAAGCTCGAACGTGGATGTAGTCAGCCCATATTGGCAAAACAAGTCGTCGTTGACCGTTACCGCAACGGCGACGGACAATCTGAGCGGCGTGGAAGAAGTCATGTTGTGTTACAAAAATTCGGACGACAACGTGAACTGGGACAACTGGCAACTATACGGTATTGATGGCGAGTATCCTTGGAGTTGGGAATTCTCGCCCGACAACGACGGCTTCTACCAGTTCGGCACGCTTGCGGTAGACCGCGCAGGCAACCTCCAGCTTGGGGCGGAGGAGGACAACAAAACGCTCGAGGGGCAGTTCGGAGGATTTTATATTTGGCCGTATTGGAGCGATGCAGAATGGGTTTGGTCGGAAGTAAGCGGTGAATCCATGTATGGACTGGAAGAAAACGGGGCCGCCTACCCCGAGGTGTACGTTTACCCGCCGCCGCTCACAGAAGACAATGGGGCTTGGGTGCCAACGCAGGTGAGTGAACCAGATACTCCTTACGGCGAACCCCACGGAGGAATTTATTTTGATGATGTAACGTTACAATCGCCCATACCAATCCGCAAGTGGAACGTCATCGTAGCCAGTATCGATGGCACGGCCAAAGTTGATAGTTGGGACCGGTGGGAAGAAGGCGAGTACGAGTTCAGTTACAGCGCAGTCTACAAAGGCACCGTTGAGGCAAACGTCCGTGTAATATGGCCCGATGCGACCGCGAGCGTTTGCGTGGATACAACACCCGCAAATTCCAGCATCGCTCCGATAACTCCCTACTGGCGCAATGATAATCTGGTCCCGTTTGAAGTGTCGGCGACGGCCTCTGATGTCCTGTCGGGGGTCGAAAACGCCGAACTCTTCTACCGCTATTCTCTGGACAACTCAAGCTGGTCCGAGTGGCGCCCATACGACATCAGTTATGGTGGGTTCCCGAGCTGGGAGTTCACGGTGCCCGATGGCGACGGGTACTACGAGTTTTACAGCACCGCGACTGATGCGGCGGGCAATGCCGAGCTACACGAGCAGGCGTTCGTCAGCGTGTTCGCCGACGGGTTCAGTGGCGCTTCGCTCAACACGGCTACTTGGTCAACGGGCAAGGTCGGGGTCACGCTCGACAACATCGGGGTGTCGGACGGCAGGCTGGCGCTGACCTCAAGGGCGGCCAAGTCGGGCACGTACGGCGCAATCTATGCTGTCTCAAACTCGCCATTCGACTTCAGCCAAGGCGTGATGTTCGAGGTCCAGATGAGCGTGCCGACGGACAACGCCCCAGCGGACTTCAGGAGCGAGTTCTACCTGATGCCTACATTTACCACCACCTCCAACCCGCACGACCAGCCCAACTGGCTCAGGGTTTCGGCATGCGCTAACCGGCAAGGAGTCACGTGGATGCTCCAGCGCCGCGTCGGTGGAGGCGGAGTGGGGACGCTCGGCGAGGGTGAGGAGATAGTCGAATTTGAGAACGAGGAATTGATTGACCTGCTGCACATGTACACCTCCGGCCCAACGCACAAGCTCAGCGGCATCTGGCGGATTCTCATCAACAGTGAAAATATCACCGTCTGGCTGGACGACAATCTTGTAGAGCCGACCCGGCCGCACGGCATGAACTTCACGAGCGCGTACGCGTACCTGTGCGAGCGTACGAATGTCGCGCCCGTCTACACGGCCACATTCGACTACGTGAAAATGAAGGTGCTTGCGCCAGCGGCGGATGCCATGACGAGCGTCGACACCGCCCCACCCGTCATAGCGATAACCTCTCCTCTGGAAGGCGCGCAGTACATCGCCAGACGGGATAACATCAAGATTGATTTCAATGTGACCGACGCCTTGGATCCCAGCCCAACCATCTCGGCTTATCTCACGGACGTGGAGGACGGCACCCGGGTCGATGTCATATCGGGCCAGAGCATTGATCCGTTAAGTATTGACGACGGCTTCTGGACTATGACAGTCGAGGCGGTGGACCGTGCGGGCAACCGCGCCTCGCTGACCACAGGGCAGTTCGAGGTCATCCACGACATCCAGCCGCCACGAACGACCATCACGGTTGGCACCCCCCAGTACAGCGGAGATCGCCTCTACGTCACCTCGGCCACGAGCTTCACTCTTTCCGCGGTCGATGATTTGATTGAAGTCGGGGACGGGGACGGCCTCGGGGTTGCGCTTACCGAGTACCAGATAGACAACGGCTCCTGGACCACCTACAGCACTCCGTTCACCCTCTCAGGCGATGGCCCGCACACGATCTACTACCGCAGCACCGATGTCGTTGGAAACGCCGAGGAGACCAAGAGCCTCGCCGTGGTCGTGGACGACACCCCGCCAGAGTCCTCGGTTGTGGCCCCGTACCCGTACTGGCGCGACGCCGTGCCGTTTACCGTGAGCGCGGACGTGTCGGATGCTTTGAGCGGAGTTACAAGCGTTGAGCTTTATTACAGAGGCTCAACCGACAACGTGAGCTGGACCGGCTGGAAGCTGTTCGGCACCGACAACATGGCGCCCTACGAGTGGTCGTTCACGGCGCCGGACAATCACGCCATCTACGAATTCTACTCCGTTGCCGCCGATGTCATGGGGAATGTTGAAAGCGTGCCCGAAAGAGCAGATGCTGCGTGCGGAGCGGCGATTCCGGCCACAATCGGCATCGACCCGGACACCCTGAACCTCAAGAGCAATGGCAGGTGGATTACCGCCTACATAGAACTCCCGAGCGGTTACGATTTGGCGAGCGTAAACATCGGTACAATCGCGCTAGAAGGAGTGGTGCCAGCCGAGTCCCGCCCGACCGAGATCGGCGACCACGACCATGACGGCGTGCCGGACCTGATGGTGAAGTTCGACCGCTCCGCGGTGCAGGCGCTGGTGAGCGTTGGCGATGTGAGATTAACTGTGACCGGGAAGTGGCACGCGGTGCTGTTCAGGGGGAGCGACAACATCCGAGTGATTAATCCGGGACAGGGGCAGGGCTGCGATCATAATCAAGGAAACGGCAGCCAAAACCAGGACGGCGGACATGGCAACGGCGACCAAGAAAACCAGGGCCAGTGCGGGGATCATGGAAGCTCTGGAGGTCATGGGCAGGGCAATCAGGGCGGTCAGGGCCATGGAAATCAGGACAACCAATGTGATCAGGGGCAGGGGCAAAGTCACGGTAGTCAAGAGAACCAAGGCAACGGACAGGGGCAAGGGGCGCCTCAAACGCCTCCGGGCCAGAATGATCAGGAAAATCAGGGGCAGGGCAACCAAGGAGGGCAAGGAAACGGACATGGCAGCTCCGGCGGCCAAGCCAGCGATAACCAAAGCCCGGCAGGACCGCCTCCGGGACAGGGTGGGAGCCAGGGCCCCGGTGGTCAGGATAACCAGACCCAGAGCGGCCAAGGCAACCAGACGCCCCCGGAGCAGGGCAATCAAAACAACAGTGAAGGGAACGGGCAAGGTCAGGCCCCTCAGAGCAATCAAGGGCAGGGGAACCAAGAAGATAATCAGGCGAATGGACAGTGCCAGAGCAATGGAAACGATAGCAGAAATCGTGACAAGGCCAAAGGTAAGTAACAAGCGTGAGTGAAATGTCCGTCAGGATGAGAGGTTTCGCGGAGTACATGAAGCTGGATAAGGCCCAGAGGATAGTGCTCTCGAACGTCAGAACATTGGGAGCAGAAGCTTTGCCTTTCCAAGATGTGCTGGGAAGAGTTCTGGCTGAGAATGTCAGGTCCGCTGTCGATGCCCCGCCGTTTGACAGATCCTCGGTTGACGGTTACGCTGTCAAGGCCGCGGACACATTTGGTGCCAGCGGTTCCAGCCCGAAGAAGCTGAGATTAATCGGCGCCGTCGCAATTGGAACTAAACCAAAAGTCTCAATCAAAAAAGGTACGGCCGTGAAAATCATGACCGGTGCCCCGCTCCCGAAAGGGGCCGACGCCTCGGTCATGGTGGAAAACACGCGCGCAAGAGGAAAATTCATAGAAGTGTTGTCGCCCGTGACTCCCGGAAAAAATGTTGGAAAAAGGGGCGAGGACATCGTGGCAGGCGAGCTGGTGTTTAAAAAAGGGAAGGTCATCCGCCCTCAGGAGGTCGGGATGCTAGCTCTGACCCAAAATCTCCGCGTCAATGTTTTCAGAAGGCCGCGAGTTGCAATTTTGGCGACCGGAAGCGAGCTGCGGAAGCCGGGCTCCAAGCTCAAGTTTGGCGAAATAACCGATTCCAACTCCTATGCTCTTTCAGCGGCCGTAACGTCCCAAGGATGCGTGGCGGATGTTTTGGGGACTGTCCCGGATGACAAGAAAAAACTCAGGCAGGCAATCTCCAGTGCTTTGGGGGATGACATGGTGTTTGTCTCAGGCGGGGCATCCGTGGGGGAGCTTGACCTGGTTCCAGACACAATTTCCGATATGGGCAAAGTCCTGTTCCACGGCGTGGCCCTCCGCCCCGGCGGACCGACCGCGTTCGGCTTTATCAGAAGGAAGCCCGTGTTTTCCCTCCCAGGGTTCCCGGTTGCGGTCCTGATGGCATTCCACTTCCTCGCCCGCCCCGCCCTGCTTGCAATGCAGGGTCTTCCCGCAGATTACGGGCGGAGGTGCGTCAGGGCAAAGCTTTCCGGGGACGTCAGCTCCACTCTGGGCCGTGCGGATGTGGCGAGGGTCAAACTCAGCGTTGAAAATGGAAAGCTCCTTGCAGAGCCGGTCATGGTATTGGGCTCCGGCATTTTGAGCTCAATGACGCGCGCGGATGGTCTGGTCGTTGTTCCGGAAGACGTTGAAGGGTTCTCCAAAGGTCAGGATGTAGAAGTCGAGCTTTTGTAAATCAGATTATTGGATAAAGTTCTGGAGAGGACTGGAAGAGGAAACCAGGAGTGTTCTCAAGCTCCCACCAAGGCATCGCCCTGTAAAAGATCACCTGGTCGTCGAAAGTTATGCGCCACGCCGGGTAGGTTGAGATGTTCGTGGTCACGGCGGCGGCGTTGATGTCCACAGCAGACGGAATTGAAACTGGGGTGTTGTCCTGAACTAGCCTCCAGCTTCTTGACCTCAGGTGCTCCAGAACCATGTCGGGAGAGTAGAGCCACCCGCTCGCGTACGCGTTTTCCACCGAGTCGCACGAGGTGAGCGTCTCCACGTTCTCTCCGTTCTCCACGCCAGTGACAATCCAGGAGTTTCCTATTTTTCCTACCGGAGTCCCGTTTTCGGCCCCTCTCGCGAGAAGGGTCGCGGATTTCCCGACGGCCGCGGCCTGGAGTACCAGATCATCCCCTTCCCACCCGTAGGCCGATATGTCCCAATTCCCGTTTTCGTTTCCAAGAAGGTAGAAATAAGAAGCCATTATCCCCGCCGCCTCCATCGGCTTTTCCTTGCTGAAATTATAGAAGGGTGGGGGGCTGGTTGAAGGAGCCGCCGCGATATTTTCCGCCGCGACTTCCACAGGTTTATCGCTCACAATCACTCGCTCCCCAATCCAAAAGAAGTAAATGCGGTTGCCCGGGAGGAGATCGCCGTCAACGGTGATAGTTGCGTTTACCACGGAGCTGTAGCTGCTCCCGGCCATTCTCCCGGAAGTGACGTTCAACCGAAAGGCGCTGTTGTCCAATACCTCGACCGTGTATGAGCTCCCGGCCAAGCTTTCGGGCAGGTCGTAAGGAGTGAGCTGGCCGCTTGAGATCGACAGGAACGCCGTCCTAGCTAGGTCCTCGGACAGGCTCTTTGCAGCCTCGTCAACCCTTGCGTTTGCCTGCTGGCTGTAGACGGAGATAAAGACGAACGTGACCATGAAGGCCATGAAGACTCCGAAGATGACGATCAGTGGGAAGTTAACTGCCCCACGATTACTGTAACACACTTACGTTTACCCCCTCTTGGACACGACTGAGTTCAAAATAATAAGTTCTTTCACCTGATAAAGAAGTTGACCAACTTGGGACTACATTTTCTACCACGCCAGTGTAAAAGTTCTCCGTGTGACCACTGACTGTGGCCAAAACTGAACCGTTTTCAAAAGAGAGGTTACAACCACCAGGGATTTTTATCGAGAATGGCGTGGATGATCCGATGTCTTGTAGAGCAAGGTTCTTTATCTGATTTGATAGATTTTGCGCATTGTTGAGGAAGTCCTGCTCCGCGGCCCCCTGCTGGTAATGGGCATAAATAGTGAATGCTATCCCGATGAAGATGATTGCGAAGACCGCGTAGGCGATGTAGTTGAGCGTGCCCATGTTCCCAAAAGATGCTATGCGGCACGAGTATTATTATTTAGCACGTAAAGCTATTTGATGAGCAAAAAGAGAAATGTGGAGTTTATCGGCGTGGTGGAGAAATCCGGCAAAATCTCGAGAGTTAAAGTATTCACAAAATTTTGCACGGGGCTGCAGGCCATCGACAGGTACTCGCATGTCGTCATTCTTTACTGGTTCCATCTGCGGGACAGCAAGAAGGAAAGGTGCACCCTCCAAGTCACCCCCAAACGACATCCAGGCGCGCCACAGGGGGGCGTGTTTGCATCAAGGAGCCCTAGCAGGCCAAACCCAATCGGGATGTGCGTTGCCAAGATCGTTAGGTTCAAAAATTGCACCCTGTATGTGAGGGGACTTGATGCAGTCGAAGGCACCCCGGTTGTGGACATCAAACCATATCTCCCGAGATCAGACTCCGTCCCCGGTGCACGTGTTCCCACATGGACGTTGCGCGGCCCGAAAACATAACTGGCGCCGTGCCGTTTTATTTCAGCAATCCGCCGTGCCCAAGGTTGGCAATCTCCTCCCGGGTTATCCTCTCTTTTGCAAGGATTCTCGGAAGAAGAAGATCAAAAGCTGTCACCTTGTCAGGGATTATGCACGCCGGGAGGCCAAGAACAGGAGTGTTTCCAAGATAGGCGACCAGCGTCATAGATCCAGGAAATATCGGAATCCCGCGGGAAACTACATCAGCGCCAGTTCTCTTTATCGCTGTTGGTGTGAGATCTCCGGCGTCGACTGCCATGCCACTTGTCACCAATATGAGTTCGTTGTCTCTTTCCTTGAAAGCCAATATCTCGCCGGCGATTTTTTCTTCGTCATCAGAGACTACCACCCTCTCCGTGATTTTCAGACCATATTCCACAAGTTTTGAGTTCAGGGCGGGCTCGAATGCGTCTTTAATCCGGCCATCATAAACTTCTGTCCCAGTTATGATAACCCCTATTTTCACGATTTTTGGTGGAACGACTTCAAAGACAGGTTTGCCGCGTTTTAGAATTTCTTCCACAGCTCTCATGCGCGTTTCGTCAACTGACAGCGGGACTATCTTTACGGATCCAACCAGTTCCCCCTTTCTAACACCACTGTTGTTTGGTTTGGTGGAAATGATGAAGTCGTCAATGAGGTTCGCGTTTATGACAACATCGGCATTGACTTTCAGGAGACCGGGGGCGCTTGCAAAAAGGTTCACCTTGCCCTGGGTTGGGTTCGAGCAAAAGACGTTATCGCCCACGGAGGCGTTGGCCATCCTTATCGCGGCATCTTCTTCGTGAACCCCGCCCTCATCGGCCCCAGCGACGAAGATGTAGTAGTCCCCAGTATCTTTCAATTTTTCTACATCTTCCAGAGCAATCACGTGGTCCCGTTTGAAGAGGACGCTTTTGAGATTTGGCCCGTAACAGACGACATCGTGGGCCAACAGTTTGCCCACCGCATCTTCCGCTCTTACTTTCTTAACCATGGGCCACGCCATCTCAACAGGTAGTACAGAAGTATTCCGATCACGAATGCAACCGTAGTGTCTATGGCCACGGCAAGCCCCGCGATGACGGAGACCACCAGAAAATCTTTTTGCTTCTTGATGTCCACGGCCAATATCATCAGCTGGACTCCCGTAGCCACTAAAAGGACACCTAAAATTGACAATGGAATGAGTCCGAACACAGAAACAGCGCTTGAACCGAACAATATTGCTGCAGCGATGAATATCCCCCCGATCATCAGATTTGCGCCGCCGGTCCTAGCTCCAAAGCGGTAGTGGGCCGCCAGGCCACCGGCACCGTGACACATCGGGATGCCGCCCAGTGTTCCTGCGGCTAAATTGGCGGCCCCGATGCTGCTGGAAAGTGCTCGAGGAGAAGCCTTCTTTCCCCTTTTTCCAAAATATTTTTTAGAAAGGTCGGAAGTGGAAATCACAGCGTTGGAAAGCGTGACGGGGATTTGTGGGATCACCAAAAGCACGAACGCCGTTTGAAGTTCTACTGCGTTTGGCATCTGCAGGGATTGAAATTGTGGCCCGAGGGTTATGTTTGGTGTCTTGAAAGCGAGGCCCACCATGAGCCCAAAAAAAATCAGGACTATCGCCGCGGGTATCTTTTTGTTTGTCAAAAGAATTCCAACGATTAACAGTCCGACAACCCCAATGACAATGTTCAACGGCACTCCTGCAATCGAAACTGCCCCTCCGCTGGTAAACAACTTTGAGTAAAACAAGTACTGGGCCCCCTTGATGAAAAGCAGAAGGCCGAGGGCAACCTGTACCCCACGTATGACAGGTTTCGAGAACACGCGGGCAACCTGGTTTATCATCCCAGTCGCTCCCAAAAAAAACATGATGGCGCCCATGAGCAATCCCGCCGCGGCGATGGCTTGGGCGGAAAGCCCCCCGGCTATGGCAATTATCGCCACGGCCTTGAGCGGCTGTACAGGGACGGGGATTTTATAGTAGAGCCCGGCGCCGACATAGAACAGCCCTACCAGAAGCATGGCCATGGTGGCATTTACCCCGTTTATCACCACCAGCGGGATAAGCAGCGGCAGCATGGTTCCGAGGTCGCCTAGGGAGCCAGCCAGCTCCAGCCTGTTGAATTTAAGTGAGCTCAATCAATCCCTAAATTAAATCAAAAAAGGTTGGTAAATGGCTTTTGTGAACCAAAAATGGTTAACAGTACAAAAATCCAAACTGTAGATAATTTTTTAACAGGCGACTCAGACGGAAACCTGGTTGAATGGTAAAGTACTCTTACATAGGCAAGGGAGTTCCTCGCGTAGATGCGTTTGAAAAGGTGACAGGCACCGCTGTTTACACCGCGGACATGAGGCTGAAGGGGATGCTCCACGCCAAGCTGCTGAAGAGCCCGCGCCCCCACGCCAAAATAATCAGGATTGACACGAGCGAGGCCGAAAAACTCCCCGGCGTGCGTTCAATTTTGACTGGGGAAGAGGCACCGTACAAGCTTGGCATTTACATCTCTGACAAGGAGCCGCTGGCGCGAGGGAAAGTCCGGTACGTGGGGGAGCCAGTGGCTGCGGTCGCCGCTGACACTGAGGAGATAGCCGAGCAGGCGGTCGAGCTGATAAAAGTCGAGTATGAAGACCTGCCCGCGCTTTTCGACCCCCGCGAGGCTCTTAAACCAAGCGCTCCGCGCGTGCACGACAACCCCTCCGACTACCGCCACCCCCCGTTCATCTACCCTGAGCCGAACTCAAACGTTGCAAATCATTTCAAAGTACGCAAAGGAGATGTCGAGCGCGGGTTCAAGGCAGCTGACATGATTATCGAGAACAAGTTTGACCAGGCACAGGTCCAGAACGTTCAGATGGAGACCCACTCGTCAATCGGTCAGTGGCTCCCCAACGGGCAGATAAACATATGGACGAGCGCCCAGTCGCCTTTCGCCGTCCGTTACCTCCTTAGCGCCGCTCTCGGCATCCCGCTTCACATGATCAACGTGGTCGTCCCTTACTTGGGCGGCGGCTTTGGAGGGAAGGCCGGGATTCACTGGGAGCCCCTCGTCGTGCTGCTCTCAAAGAAGGCTGGCGGGCGCCCCGTGAAGCTGGTGATGACGCGCGAGGAGCAGTTCAACACCACAGCGGTCAGACAGGGGATGTTCGCCCGCATAAAGACTGGCGTGAAGAAAAACGGGAAAATCACGGTCATGGAAATCGAGTACATCTGGGATGCAGGGGCTTACGCTGACTACGGCGTGAACATCGGCCGCGCCGGTGGTTACGCTTGCACCGGCCCATATGAGGTCCCGAACCTCAAAGCGGACAGCTTGACCGTTTACACAAACCATCCATACGCGACCGCCTACAGGGGATTCGGCCATGTGGAGTTCCACTGGGCGACCGAGCGCCAGATGGACTTGGTAGCCCGAGCGATTGGCATGGACCCGGTCGCCTTTCGCTTGAAGAACGCCGCGTTGCCGGGGAAAATCACAGTGACTGGGGAGAAGCTCCGCGCGGACGCAGGGAGGGTAGACCAGTGCATAAAGGCAGTGGCAAAGGAGCTCGGGTGGAGAAAGAAACCCGAACAACCGGGAGGCAAAAGAGCCCGAGGGATAGGGCTGGCCGCGCTGTGGAAGGCGCCCGCGATGCCGTCTTACTCATCCTCTTCTGCATTGGTGAGGCTCAACGAGGACGGCAGCGCCACCCTGTCCGTTTCGCTCACAGAGATGGGGCAGGGTACGCCCACCGCTTTCGCCCAGATGGTGGCGGAGGGCTTGGGCATCCCTGTTGAAAAAGTCAAAGTCGCCACCGAGAGGGAAACAGACCTATCACCTTATTCCTGGCAGACCGTGGCGAGCCGCGGCCTCTTCATGGACGGGAACGCCGTGATAAACGCCGTGGAGAATGCGAAGGAACAGATCAAGGCAACCGCTTCCGCCCTGCTCAAGGCGCCGAAAGGGAAATTGGTAGTGGCAAAGGGTCGGGTCTTTGTGAAAGGAAAACCAGACAGAGGATTGCCACTTTCTGCGATTGCGACTGCAGGGGTTCGCCCCGACGGCAGCGGCATCAGCGGCCCGATAATGGGGTACGGGTACTACACGGCAGAGGGACTCACCAACCTCGACCCGGAGACAGGGCAGGGCCGTCCAGCGCTCATGTGGACGTTCGGCGCCCAAGGGGCAGACATAGAGGTCGACACTGAGACGGGAGACATCAAGATATTGAAAGTTGTCACAGCGCTTGACGTGGGGAAGGCCATCAACCCGCAGCTTGTGAAGGGACAGTTCATAGGAGGCGTCGTCCAGGGCCTCGGGACGGCGATGATGGAGGAGTTCGTGTTCGACGACAAGGGCAAGCTCCTCAACAACAACCTCACGGACTACAAGATTTTCAGGGCGAGCGACATCCCCGAAAAGTTTGTCCCGATAATCATTGAGAACCCGCAGCGGAACGCCCCATACGGTGCCCGCGGCATCGGTGAGCACCCGACGATTGCAATTGCCGCGGCCGTGGGGAATGCAATCTACAACGCTACGGGAGTGGACATGTTTGACCTGCCAATGTCGCGCGAAAAAGTGTGGCGGGCGCTGCATAAGGAGTGTACAATATGATGGTCAAGTTCGATTATCTCAAACCCAATACCGAGATGGAGCTCGCCACCCTGCTGGCAAAGCATGCGGAGGAAGCGAAGCTGATGGCCGGCGGGACAGACCTGCTGGTGCTGATGCGCGACAAGGTCTTCAGGCCCCGCTATGTGATTGACGTGAAGGGGATTCCAGAGCTGAGAAAGCTTGAGTACAACGAATACGACGGCCTCAGGATAGGCGCGGCCGTCACCCTAAACGAAATTTTGAAGTTGGAGGTGGTCCGTGAGAAGTTCACGGCGCTGTGGGAAGCGGCCGGGACTCTGGCGGACCCGACTATCAGGAACCGTGCTACCCTCGTCGGCAACATATGCAACGCTTCGCCAGCGTCTGACACTGCGCCCGCTCTTCTGGTGCTGGATGCGGAGGTGGAGATCAAGAGCGAGTGGAGCGAGAGGAGGATCCCAATCCAGGAATTTTTCAAAGGAGTGAAGAAGACCGCTCTTGAGAAGGGGGAGTTTGTCTCAGCAATTCTGGTGCCGAACCCGCCGGAGGGAGCGAGGAGCGGTTACATGAAGTGGGGACGAACGAAAGGTGAAGACCTCGCAGTCGTAGGGGTGGCAGCTCTGATAAACGCCGGAAGCCCAACCATACGCATAGCCCTCTCGTCAGTTGCGCCAACGCCGCTTCTCGTGCCGGAAGCGCAGCAGGCTTTCGAGGACGGGGTCTCGTTCAACGATAGGGTAGAAAAGGCAACTGCAGCGGTCCTGAGCAATATCTGCCCGATATCCGATATTAGGTGCTGCAAGGAGTACCGCCTGAGCATGGCAGAGGTGCTGACGCGGCGCATCATAAAGAAACTTTTGGAGGCAAGCTGATGTCAAAGCACAAGATTTCTCTCAAGGTAAACGGCCGGCACTACGATGTTGAGGTTGAGGCAAACAAGACACTGCTCCGGCTGCTGCGCGACGACCTGGAGATGACGGGCACGAAGTGCGCGTGCGAGCGGGGAGACTGCGGGCTTTGCACGGTGTTGCTGGACGGCGTGCCCACCAAATCCTGCATTGTGCTGGCGGTCGAGGTCGACGGGCATGAGGTGACAACTGTGGAGGGCATCTCGGAGGAAGGGATCAACGCGGTGCAGAGGGCTTTCATCAAGCACGGCGCCGTTCAGTGCGGCTTCTGCACTCCGGCGTTCATCTTGGTTGCGACGGCCCTGCTCAAGCGCAACCCGAGACCGACGGAGGATGAGGTAAAAGAGGCCATAGGCGGCGTCCTCTGCCGCTGCACGGGCTACAGGCAAATCATAGACGCGATTTTAGACGCTTCAAAGGGCGCCTGAATATCATCCACCGCCGGGAATAGAAACGAGGATCAGTTCATCCCCATCTTTCAGAATTTGGTCGTCTTCGGCGGCCAGTCCATTCACGAACTTCAGGGTTGAGGCAGGGTGGTAATTGAACATGTTGAGGATGTCCTTCACTCTCATCCCCTTTTTGTACTTCACCTCGCGCCCGCGGTCGGTTTGGGAAAGTTTTACCCTAATCATGAAACTCTCTCAAAATACAACTCAAGCCTGCCCGGTGTCCTCTGCCCACAGCTCAGGATTATCTTTCGCGAATTTCTCCATTATATCAACGCACTCTTTGCAGTACATGCTCACCACCTTCACCCCGTGTGTCTCCATAACCTTCTGCGTCCCCTTCCCGTGGTAGTGCAATCTCTCTCCCACGACGACCTTCTTTATGCCGAACTGCACCACTGCCCCAGCGCAGAGGTAGCATGGCATTAGCGTGGAGTAGAGAACCGTGCCCTTGTAACTCCTCATCCTCCCGGCGTTCTCCAAGCAGTCGATTTCAGCGTGAAGAATCTGGCTGTTTTTCTGCACGCGCCTGTTGTGCCCCCTGCCGATTATCTTGCCGTTCTTGACGAGGACCGAGCCGATTGGAATTCCCCCCTCTCTAAACCCGCGCCTGGCTTCCTTCAAAGCCTCTTTCATGAACTTGTCCATACTACCGGCAAACACTCGCTCGCGGAATATTTATAACAAAAGGTGCAAGTTTCTTTAACAAGGCGGAGGTTGATGGATTGCGGGAGGCAGAGTTCAAGCTTGGGAGGTGCTTGTTGGTCAGGCTGAAGCACGGCTCGGAGGTAAACGCCGAGATTTTGGATATCGCGAAGGACAACAAAATCCACACGGCGACCTTCACACTGATAGGAGCTTTGAAGCATGCCAAGATTGCATACTACAACCAGGCGAAAAAGGAGTACAAGCTCATGGAGTTGCAGGGCCCCCACGAGATATCGAGCTGCACCGGGAACGTCTCTTTACGTGAGAACAAGCCTTTTGTGCACGCCCATGTGGTGCTTGCCGATGAGCATGGGAGCACAAAGTCCGGGCACCTTCTAGAGGGAATTGTTTTTGCTGCAGAGTTGCATCTTCAAGAGCTCGTCGGCACAAAGCTTGAGCGGGAACATGATGATACCACGGGGCTGGCGTTGTGGAAGACCGGAGGTAAGTGAATGGGCCTGCTGATCAAAAGGGCAAGGGTTTGGGGGCGAAAGGGCCTCTGGGACATCGACATCGAAGGCTGCCGGATAACAAAGGTGGCAAAGGAGATACGAGGGGCAGCCAAAAAAAAGATCGACGCCGAGGGAATGCTGACTTCTCCGGCATTCATCGACCCTCACATCCACCTAGACAAATGCATGATAGGCGATGAGATTAGGACAAATGTTTCCGGGACACTTCAAGAAGCAATCGAGATCATCTGGGAGCGGAAGAGAAGGTACACGGAGGCGGACATCGTTCGCCGGGCGGGAATTGTTATCCAACAGGCGGCGCTCAACGGCACCACGAGGATGAGGACTCATGCAGATGTTGACACCATAGGCGGGCTCAAGCCTCTCAAGGGCCTTCTCGCAGCCAGGAAAAAATTCAAAAACCTCATGGACATCCAGATCATCGCGTTCCCACAGGAGGGAATCCTGCGCGACCCCGGGACGGAGGAGCTCATGTACAAGGCGATGGAGATGGGCGCTGACTTGGTCGGGGGAATGCCGCACCATGAACGGCCGTACTCAAAGGCAAGGCCCCACATAGACATCTGTTTTGAAATTGCAAAGCAGTTCAATGCCGACATCGACATGCACGTGGACGAGACGGACGATCCACGTTCGCACTCCCTGGAATACCTGGCGAGGAAGACCATCTCGGAGAAGTACCACGGCAGGGTCACGGCCGGCCACACCTGCGCGCTTGCGGCATATCCAGATAACTATGCCAAGAAGGTCATCAGCCTGGTGAAGCAGGCAAACATGAACATGATCACAAACCCGGTCACCAACCTCGTCATCCAGGGGCGGGAGGACAAGCAGCCAATCAGGAGGGGCATTACCAGGGTGAAGGAGCTGCTTGAGGCAGGGGTGAACGTGGGATTCGGCCAGGACTGCGTCAACGATGCTTTCTACCCGTTCGGCAAGGCGGACATGCTCGAGGCCGCGAACATAACCGCCCACGCCGCACAGCTTACAATGCCAAAGGAAATAGAGACTGTTTTCAAGATGATGACTTGCAACGCTGCCCGGGTTATGGGAGTTCTCGACGACTACGGCATCGAGGCAGGGAAGAGGGCGGACATAGTGATCATTGACGCTGATTCCGCCAAGGACGCCATCAGACGGCAGCCCGACAGAAGATGGGTCATAAGAAAGGGCAAAGTCATCGCGGAATCCAAGTCCATCAGAAAACTTGTTTGAACGCTAATCACACTGCGTATTTTGTGGGGTCTTTGACTTTGGCCGCCTTGAACGCGTTTTTCCTGTTTCTGCATGACTCGCATCGGCCACAGTGAACGTTTCCGTTGAGGTAGCAGCTCCAGGTGAGCCCAAGCGGCACTTTGAGTTTCGTGGCGAGTATTATGACTTCGAACTTTTCCATATTGGCAAGCGGGTTCTCCACGGCAATTTTGGAGTCAGTTCCGCGTGAGATTGCTTCGGAGATGGCTTTTGCAAACTCCGGGCGGCAGTCCGGGTAAAATGGGGCGTCGTCCTTTTGGGCACCGTAATATATTGCCTCGGCCCCGATCGCCGCTGCATACCCGGCAGCTATTGAAATCAGTATCCCGTTCCTGAAGGGTACAATGACACTTGGTTCAAACTTTTCAGGCATCTTCATTTTCTTGTCCGTCAACGCCGTTACGCCGGAGCCATAAATGTCTTTGAGCACGGACAAGTCCACAATCTTGTGTTCCTTGGCCCCGAGCTTTTTGGCAACCAGCTTCGCGCTCTTGATTTCATTCGAGGCGATTTGGCCGTAGTCGAAAGAAAGGCAGTATGCCTCGTAGCCATCACGCTTGGCTGCCGCTGCCGCAACCGCGCTGTCCGGCCCGCCCGAAAGAAGGCACACAGCTTTTCTCATTTTCCCAAATGGCACTCCCCCCTATGTTTTTAAACCGTTGTGTTGGGGGGTGATTGGTATCATGACGAAGTATGCCGACCTCCACGTTCACACAATTGCCTCAGACAGCGTTTACTCGGCGGAGAATGTACTGAAGGTCGCGAAAGCAGCCGGGATTGCCGCCGTCGGTATATGCGACCACGACTCCGTGGACGGGATACGCGCGGCGATTGAGGCTGAGGAAAAGTACGATGTGGAGGTGATTCCAGGGATAGAGCTCAGCACCGAAATCGGGGATATGGAGGTCCACATCCTCGGGTATTTCTTTGAGTGGCAGAACAAGCAGTTCCAGGCCCTGTTGAAAACGATTCAGCAGGTCAGGCTCTGGAGGGCGGAGCTGATGGTGAGCAAGCTCCGGCAACTGGGGTTCAACATGGATTTCCGGGAGGTGCTCAGGGAAGCCGAGGGCGGATCCCTAGGTCGTCCCCACATTGCCAGGGTGATGCTGAGGCACGGTTACGTGAAGGATAACGAAGAGGCGTTCGGGAAGTACCTGAAATATGGCGCCCCAGCTTACGTGGACAAATACGAGATGTCCCCAGAGCAGGCGATTTACCATATAACCAGGCTCAAGGGGGTGCCGGTCCTTGCCCACCCGAAGTTCTCCCCGTTTGGCGAGGATGTTCTGGCGCGTTTTGTCAAGTCCGGGCTCAAGGGAATCGAGGTCTACCATTCCAGGCACAGCGAGGCGGAGTCAAAACAGTACATTGGGCTGGCCGAAAAGTATGGTCTCATAGCGACCGGCGGAAGCGACAGCCACGGGGATGAGGACCCGATTGGGTGCGCCCGTGTTCCATACGAAGCTGTGGAGAAGTTGAAAGCAGAGCGCAGGAAGCTCCTGTTTGGGGAGTAACGGCATGATCGTTGTAAAGGCGGCGATTTTCGACACTGACGGGACGCTTGTCGACACGATTGAGCGGTTCTTTCAGGTGCTGAACCAGCTGGTCGAGGAAAGCGGGAGAAAGCCCCTGAGCTGGGATGAATTTCGCCGGAAGTATGTTGAGGACACGCTTGACGATGTTGTTGTCCCTCAAAAAGAGAAAAACAGGGAAGAAAAGCTCCACAAGTTCTGGATGGAGTTCCTTCGACGGTACAGGGACGGGAACGCATGCGGCAAACTCATCCCGGGGGTGGAGAAAGTTTTCAAAAAACTGCACCAGGAGGGAGTCCCGGTGGCGGTCATAACAAGCTGCATAGTCCCGCCCGAGAAGCTGAAGAGCGAGCTGGCAAGTTATGGGCTGGCCGGGTTTGTGAAGATAATTGCCACGGCGCACGATGTCGTGAAGGATCTGGAGAGCGGGCACCACTTTTCAAAAGTTGAGATTCTCCGGCTGGCGGCTAAAAAACTTGGGGTAGCTCCGAACGACTGCGTTGTCGTCGGGGACTACTGGAACGACATCAGGGATGCCAAGGCCATAGGGGCGCGCACGGTCGGGGTGCTGACGGGGGACATGAGGAAGGAAGTCATGAACAAGTATGGCCCGGACGCGGTGGTTGACAGCGTCCGCGAGATATTTGACGTGGTGGAGTTCGAGCCCAAATGACGCGCATGTTCGTGGCCGTCGAAGTGGAGGAAAGCGTGAGGGAAAAGCTTGTGATGGCGCAGGAGCAGCTGGCGAGAACCGGGGCCGACCTGAAGCTTGTGGAGCCTGAGAACGTGCACGTGACGATGAAGTTCCTTGGGGAAGTCCCGGAGGAGAAGACCGGCGCGATTGTGGATGCTCTAAAAAAAGCTGCATCTGGGACTGGCGGGTTTGAAGCCAATGTCAAAGGAATCGGCGTCTTCCCTGGCCTGAACTACATCCGGGTGGTATGGGCAGGAGTGGCGGAGGGGGGCGAGAAGTTCATTGAACTGCAGAAAAAGATTGAGCGGGAGCTGCAGCCGCTGGGGTTCAAGCCAGAGCGGGGCTTTGTGCCGCACCTCACGCTCGCGCGGGTCAGGACTGCAAAGGGGAGGGACGGGCTGGTGGCGTTCGTCAAGGAGAAAGAGGCAGAAGAATTTGGGGCCACGCAGGTGAAGGCGGTTGAGCTCAAGCAGAGCAAGCTGATGTCGAGCGGGCCAGTATACAGCACTCTGGCGCGAGTTGAACTGGGTTGATGTCCTATTTAGGACATGTAATTTTGTTGAGCCTTTCAAGGTCTTCCGGCGAGTCGATGTCAACAACCGCCCACTCGCCAGCCTCAATCACTTGATGTTCGCCGCTGTGTTTGTGGATGACGTCTCTCACCGTTTCCTGCTTTCCAAGAGAAAGGATTTCGCTGAACAGGCTTTTGTCGAACAGCACCGGGTGCCCCTTCTTCCCATTGTGAACAGGGCTTACCACTTTCACCCCGTTTCTCCAGGCGTTGATTGCCTCGCGCAGAAAATTTTTATCCATGAAAGGTTGGTCCCCCAACGCCAGAAAAACTGCCTCGCAGTCCTCCAGCTCCTTCAGGCCCCTCTTGAAAGACGAAGCCATCCCCTCGGCGTACCCCTCGTTGACGACCCACCTCACGCCCAGCTTTTTCAAGAGCGGTGTGGTTTGCTCTGGCTTGTGCCCCAAGACAACGACGAGTTCATCGGCCACTCCATCAAAGAAAGAAATCACGCGCTCGATGAGAGGTTTCCCTCCGATTTCGATGAGGAGCTTGTTCCGCCCCATCCGTCTGGACTCTCCGGCCGCGATGACTACAGCTCCGATCATCAGCTCACGAAAATCTTTAGTTAACCCGCAGGCTCAAACTTGAAGCCGAATATTTCCTTCCCGCGCAGCATCCTGAGCTTCCCCCATACCGGCCTGAGCTTCATTCCTACCTTCGGGTCGTCCGTGACCAGCTGCCCCAAAACCCTAACGCCGCCGAAATCCACAACCCCCAGAGCCAACGGTGGCATCTCTATCCCCTCGGGGAGGGCGTAAAGTTTCGTGTAGGTGACGAGAGCTCCCGTCTTCGGAAGCTCGAACTCCTCAAAATTGTCTGCCGTGGCCTTGCAGCGTATGCACCTGTCATGCTTCACGCTCATGAGCTGCCCGCAAACCTTGCACCTGTAAGCCGTAAATTTCTCCAGCTCACCATCCCCTCTCAAAGATGTGAATCACGGTGTTGTTCCCGAACCCGCCGAAGTTGCAGGCCAGCGCCCGCTTTGCGTCCTTGACCTGTCGCTCCCCGCACTCGCCCCTGAGCTGCCACACCAGTTCCACCACCTGCGCCATGCCGGTAGCGCCGACCGCGTGGCCTCTTGCCTTCAGGCCGCCGGATGTGTTGATTGGAATCTCGCCGCCCAGTGATGTGGCGCCCTTCTCAACGGCCAAATGAGATTTACCCTTTTCGAAGAACCCGATGTCCTCACTTTCCACTATCTCCAAGATCTCAAACGCGTCGTGCAGTTCAGCGACGTCGATGTCTTTCGGGGCCATTCCCGCCCTCTTGAAAGCCTGCTTTGAGGCCAGTTGCACCGACTTCAGCACGGCCGGGTCTTCTCTTTCCTGGATTGCCTGCACGTCGGTGGCGTGGCCAAACCCGGCTATCCTCACGGGCTTGTTCGTGAACTCTTTGGCTTTTTCCAGCGGGCACAAAACCGCGGCCGCCGAGCCGTCGCTGATCGGGCAGACGTAGTAAAGGCGAAGCGGGTCAGCGATCATCGCGGAGTTCATCGCGCCTTCAACCGTGCAGGCGCGCTGGATGTGAGCGTAGGGGTTCTTTAGGGCGTTCGCGTGGTTTTTCACGGCGACCATCGCCAGATGCCGCTCGGTCAGGCCATAGCGCTCCATGTAAAGGCGCGTCAGCATCCCCCCCATCGCCGGCAGCGTGACCCCGTGGATGTACTCGGCGGTCGGGTGGGTCATTGTCGCAACCAAGTCGGTGACAACATCGGTGTCGGCGGTCGTCATCTTCTCCCCTCCCGCGACTAGGACAAGGTCGTATGCCCCGGAGGCAACCGCTAGGTAAGCGTTTTTTAACGCCGATCCTCCGGCAGCCGGGCCGTTCTCCAGGCGCTCCGCCGCGGCAGGGACCAGGCTGATTCTGTCGGCCAGGGAACTCGCGACGGCCGTTTGCCTCATGGTTTCTCCAGCCAGCATGTTGGCGACATAAACTGCGTCGAAATCTTTCTTTTCGGCTTTCGCGTCTTTTATCGCCTTCATCGAGGCCTCTGCTAGCAGGTCCATGAGGTCCCCCTGGCTGCGCCCGAATTTCGTCATACCACAGCCGATAATCGCAACGTCTCTCAAGCTTCACCGATATTTTGAGGGGCACAGCTCTTTTAAAACAATCGGGAGAAGCCGCCGTTTTATAGCTGGAGCCGAGAAAAGAAGGCTGGAGGCGTTGGGGTGAAGTTGCTGAAATTAGCCGCCGTCTTATTCACGTGCATGTTTGTTTTAACCACGGCCACACCACTCGCTTCTTCGGTCGGGTATGGCTTCACAATCGAGAACTCCTCCTTTCCTGAGAATCTGTTGCCCAGCGAAAACATCGAAAACTCACCACTGGCGGACTTCGCGCAACCTGTTATCTCGCCCACGCCGTGCGACAATTCCGACTCCGAGTACTCCCCTCCGTGGTCTCCGCTCAAGCCCTTCTCGGGAGAGGGTTGGAGCTACAGCGAGCCGATATATTTGAACGAGAATGTAAACTCTGATCTCGAGAACTATCAGGTGCTCCTGGTTATTGACACCGCGTCGCTTATCGCGGCTGGGAAGATGCGCCCTGATGTCGGGGACATGCGTTTTTCCTGGCAGGGTTACAAGCTCCCCTACTGGGTTGAGTCGGGAGTCAACACTGCTGCCACGAGGGTTTGGGTCCGAGTGCCGTTAATCCCGGTCGGCGGCACGACGATATACCTGCGCTACGGCAACCCGACGGTCGGGAGCGCGAACAGCGGGAGCGAGGTTTTTGAATTTTTTGACAACTTTGAGGACGGAGTGATAGACAGCAGCAAATGGGTCGTGAAGTACGGCAACCCATCGGAATCTAATGGAGTAATGGCGCTCACGCCTGGGAGCTGGGTGGAATCTAAGTACACGGTCCCCATAAACACTACTACTTACGCGAGGTTCTACACGGACCCTTCTACATACACGGCGAGCCAGATATTCGTGGCCGAACAGATGGCCTGGTATGGCCCCGGCAGGTGCTGGTACCACGACTACAGTGATTATACAAGGGAAGTCGGGTTCGGCCTCACGTACTGGCACAGCGGCAACCTTTACACCGTGACCCTGCACGAAAGCAACTCTCCAGATTATACTGAAGTGGGCAGGCTACAGTATACCCACACGAATGGCTGGAAGGATGTCGAAATGGCGTGGGGGGCTGGCAGCGTCACGTTCACGGCGCCGGAGGGGATCTGGACGCATACCACCAACGTGCCGTCTGCGGACAGAAAACCGAAGATACAGCTGACAGAGGACACTACGTACGACGTTGTTTATGTCAGGAAGTTCGTGCCGACTGAACCGTCCGTGGGGGCGGACGCGCTGCCGCCTGCTTCAAATGTGGGCCCGATTGAGAACTACTGGCGCAACTCTTCGCCGTTCACCGTCACAGCAACAGCAAGCGATTCAAGTGGTGTGAATAACGTCGAACTTTGGTATAGGTACAGTTCTAACAATTCAACGTGGGGTGGCTGGACGCTCTTTGGGACAAACAGTTCGGGATCTTATTCCTGGGCGTTCGATGCGCCATCTGGGGACGGCTTTTATGAGTTCTATTCGATTGCAACGGACGCCGTGGGCAACCGTGAGGCCCCACCTGCGGAGGCGGACGCACAGGCGGGGGTGGACAGGGTGGCTCCTAGCTCGAGTCTGTTCCCACTTTCGCAATACATAACGGGTGCGTTACCAGCCACGATTGACGGCCTACTGAAAGCAAGCGCTTTGGATAATTTGAGTGGAGTGGCGAGCGTGGAACTTTGGTACCGCTACAGGCGGGACAATGGCAGACCTTGGCCAAGCGATAACACATGTTATGGAGTGGGTGAGCCTTACTTTATTCCTGGTTTTTGGAAGTGGTCGCCGTTCAGCGCTGATAGGTACGGTTACTACGAGTTTTATCCTGTAGCCGTTGATTGCGCGGGCAATCGGGAGCCCGTGCCGAGCGGCGCGGATGTGACGGGGCGGGTAAGAGTCGTAAGGGTGGCAAAGAACGTGGTGAGGGTGGCGGTGATTCTGGCGGAGCCGAGCGATGTGAACCATGACGAAACGAGAGGGTGGGGGAATGAAACACTGTCATCGCGCGAGTTCTTTAGAAGAACTGGTGATGAGTTAGTAAAGTACTATGATGAAGTCTCGTACGGAGCGCTTGCCGTTATACTGGAAAACAAAGACATCTATGATGCAGGTGGCAGGTGGTATAAGTTAGGTAAATCACAGAGCATTTATCTTTTCTTCGATTCCTCGGTCAAGCAGTGGACGTATTCCAACGACTTTCTTAAGGATGCAATAAATGCAGCGGACAGAGAAATCAATTATGGAAACTACCAAGCAGTCGTCATTGTGGGCGCGCTTGGTACGTACCCTGGCGTTTTTGCACATTATGATGGGGTTGGCTATGCTATGGAAGAAGTCAAAACTAGCACGAACGAAACAGCGCATAACCCGATATTGTTAAGTGAACTTGACGGAGGCCCCGGAGATCTTACACTGGCGCATGAATTCGGGCATGCGCTCGGAAAAATCCTTGCTGGAATAAAACTTCCGGACATTTACGGCATGGCTGGACACTTAGGAGATGTTGATGGTTGGGACGTAATGGGGAATGAACGATGGCCAGTCCACCTCTGCTCTTGGAGCAAGGAACATCTAGGTTGGTTAAACGAACAAGATGTTGGGAACGGCTGGTACTGGGATGGGGCTCTGCCAACACTCGAGTACGGTGACCAGGCGCCTCATTACCTCAAGTACAAGTGGGGGCTGGGAGAAATCTGGTACATTTTTGAGGTGAGAACTCAGAATGAACGCTACAGTAAATTCGACTGGGACGTGCCGGGCACGGGGCTGGTTATCTACCAACTCGACCGCACGGGCGGAAGGGATACTTTAAACGTTTTAAAAGGCAGCCCGTTTACTGGAGGAATCCATGATTTACCTCTTCTTGAGGGCATCTACGATTACAGGTTAGGCGGGACTACCCGAGTAAGGGTGCTGGGTGGAGTTGAAGAGCAAAGCACGTACAAGATGGCATTCAGTATAAACACGAGTGTTCAATACCTCCCTTCGAGTTTCAGGGTACCTGAACTTGAAGATGCAATATACAGAATGAGAGACATGGAAGACATGGCAAGTTATTACGGCGGCAGGAATACTGGAGAGATGTACACTACTACTTGGAATACGACGGGAGGGGCGTACGCGCGCGAGAATGAAAATGAAAACCTTTCTCCAGATTTAGATTTGCATGCGTATGCATTGGACGGCAGGCATGTTGGAGTGAACTACGAGACTGGCGAGTATGAGATTGGCATCCCCGGAACGACCGCGTCAGGCGACCTAGCGCAGGGCAGCGAGTAGATATCGGTGCCGGAGAACGTCGAGGTGTATTTTGTCGTGAGCAGCAAAGACGCGCAAAGATTTGTTGAAAACACGGCTATCCAGCTTGACAACGCGCAGTACGCGTTTCAGGCAATACACACTGACAATGAAGGTAGCGATTTCTTCTCGGCAGAAGCTTCAGAAGTGGCTTATGTTGGCACCGAAATGTTTCATTCATTTGAGACAACGCAAGAACCAGACGGCACGTATTCGGTTGGTGTCAAACAGGGCATGAATCTGCTGAGTCTTGAAGCGTGGCAAACTGCGATTGACAACATTCCAAACTATGTGTTCATCAAAAATCCACGCCAGCAGAAACAAGCTCTCAAAAGCAAATTTAGTGCGGTGTTTAATACGATTGGAGAAAATAACTATGCCGAAGCCATCGATAAGCTAAACAACGATATCTTGAAAAAGCTGGATGCGGACGGACGAGCGGATTGGGTTCGCGAGCCTGCGTTGGTCGATGAAATAACGGCTTTTGTTGTAACGCTGAAATCAAGGGGATTTAGATGAATAATGGCAAAAAAATAATTTTAGGGTTAATCATTACAACGTTGGCAGGAGTAGTGATTAGTGTTTTTATCCAACCACCTTATTATTCCGGAGATGTTTTTACTGGGAAATTTGATGTAGAAGTTTTGGATAGCGACTTGGGTCCAGGAGAACGCTATTTGAATGAGAATTTGGAGGCGAGATTTTGTGTAACTCGCGGTTATCTCCACGATGTGGGGGATTCCGACCATGGTTTAACTGTAGAAGTAAGTAATCTCACGCGCGGATGGGGGCCATTTGCCGCCGATGTGAAAGGACAAGAGAATTATGAGCAAGGCTATGTAGAAGAAAATGGATACTGGATTGTCTCCGCTTCTCAGAACGCATTTGTTCGATGGCATTTACATGTCCCCGTAGAAAATTTGTATGGAAGATTTCGAGAAGAAAACGGACATCTTTTTTTGTGGGCAGACAACGACAATAACGAAGTTAATGGTTATGGGCCTAGCAATGCGCCAATTGCAACGCTTTGGAACAAAGGAGACACAATGAAGGTAGCTGTATTTAGCATGGGTGATGTGCTGGTCATGTCGCCAGAAGAAGCGACAATTTACGGTGTAAACCAAACACGGTGAGAGAATGTACGATATCTTAAAGAGATATGCGTTCATCAAACCAACCACAATAATCGCGATGGAGGAGCCGGCGGTGCCGGTTGACACAACCCCGCCCGTCTCGAGCGTTGACGCGATTGAGAACTACTGGCGCAACTCTTCGCCGTTCACCGTCACAGCAACAGCAAGCGATTCAAGTGGTGTGAATAACGTCGAACTTTGGTATAGGTACAGTTCTAACAATTCAACGTGGGGTGGCTGGACGCTCTTTGGGACAAACAGTTCGGGATCTTATTCCTGGGCGTTCGATGCGCCATCTGGGGACGGCTTTTATGAGTTCTATTCGATTGCAACGGACGCCGTGGGCAACCGTGAGGCCCCACCTGCGGAGGCGGACGCACAGGCGGGGGTCGACAGGGTGGCTCCTAGTTCTTATGGTTACTCCGTTAGCCTGCCATTATTACTTCCACCAACTTTTCATGTAAAACTCAATGCAAGCGATGAACTCAGCGGAGTATATGGTGCTGGGCTTTACTACCGGTATTCACGCGATGACGTGACTTGGAGCGATTGGAAAGAAACGGAAATAGTACCATTGGGTGCCATTTTACAGTGGGGCCACGGTTTTCCTCTTCATCCTGAAGAGGGGATTGGTTTGTACCAGTTTTATACCGTGGCTAAAGATTTTGCCGGAAATGTCGAAGAAGCCCCGAGAGATCAAGCCGGAAATGCCATGGCAGATGCTGGGTGGGACGCAGATGTTTACAAAGTTGCTTACATTCCAGTCAGATACGTTGGAAATCCGGGGCCCGAGCGCACGGTCGCCGAGTTGAAGCAGCGGGCGGAACTCGTGCGGGAGTACTACTGGCAGCAGTCGTTCGGGAAAGCCGTAATCGTGGACAACTGGATTTTTGATGATTGGCGGTCGCTCGGCAAGACGCTGCAGCAATATCCTCCTGAGATTGAAACCAAGTACGAGGGCGGAAGATGGGAGGCTGTGTTCAACGATGCCGCGGACCTCGCAGAAAATAGGACAGAGTACAGAGCATGGAAGTTCAGTGCTACAGTAGTTATTCAGCCGGAGCCAATGAAAGCCGCTTGGTCAGCCGTTATAGTTGCTGATGACCATTCGTTTAGCATTTGGGCGCATGAATTAGGGCATCGGCTTTTTTGGTGGAACGATTATTATTCGTATCCAGGAATAGAAACTTATGGCGACATCCATAATTGGGGGCTGATGGGCTCGGGAGCAAGAATGAACCCCCCGTCAGCTGTAATGTCTTACAACAAGGCAACAACATCATACAACAAGAGGAGTTGGTTAAATTACACAAATGTAACTTCTGAAGCTTATGGAGATTACCAAATAAAACTTGTAGAAAGCCAAAGGTATGGCGACGATGTATTTAGATACGTCACCGAACAAGGTAATACAGAGTACTTCATTTTTGAGGGAAGACAACCGCCCGACGATGTTTTCTTAAGAGACTCTTGGCGCGATGAAGGATATCATCTTTCGTCAGATGAAGGAGTTTTGATATACAAAGTGGTCGAGTCCGGCGGTAAAGAATACGTTTACACAGTTCCGCACGAAAAAGCTTGGTATGAGTTTTGGGTGGACGAGCACGCGACCGCAACATTGCTTCCAGGTGAAAGTTACAAGGATGAGGACGCTCGTGTGCAGTTTACAGTACAGGAGTCATCGTACCCGTATTTGAATTTAAACATCAGCAGGTACGTGCCCGAACGAAGGATGGGTGTGAGACTGATTACGCCGGTTTGCCCCCCAAACATCCCAACTTGGTCAGCTGTGTCTCCAGCTGAAAACTCTTATTTTGATGTGGACCTTCATATTTACACCCGTGACGGAAAACACGTTGGCCCTATTTATGAAAATGAAAACATACTCTACGAAATCGGAATTGAGAATGCAACCACGAGCAGAAACATCTTGGGCGGTGGACCGGAATGGATATTCTTACCTGACAACGTGGAATTTTACGCTTTTGTTGATCCTACTCCTGCAAAGAAGTGGGCCCAAGAACTAGGACTTCCGATAGAAAATGTGGTGATTCCAGTAACTGTGGATGTTGTACACTATGATGAAAATGGAACTGGGCAGGAGTCAAAGCCCGTAACTTTGGCGGTGAGTCTAACGGAACCAACACAGCTTGCGGTGCCAGCCACTGTGGACGTTGACCCAGATACGTTGAACTTGAAGAGCAAGGGTAGTTGGATAACGGCTTATATTGAACTCCCTGAAGGATATGCGCTTGAAAATATCGACAAAAGCACTATCACCTTAGCCGCTGTGGATAACGTTAGGTTAACACAATCAGTTCCTGCAGTTAGTGAGCCATCTGGAATAGGCGACCATGATGGTGACGGGGTTCCAGACCTGATGGTGAAGTTCAATCGTTCAACAGTACAGTCTTTACTAAAGCCCGGTGAGACAAAGCTGACTGTGCAGGGCAAGTTCATTGACAGGCTGCCGTTTGAAGGAGGCGACACGATACGAGTTAGATGAGGAACGCCAATGATGTTGATAAATTTTAAAATAAATCGTTTGAGCACCATGATTCCGCTTGTAGGGGTAGTGCTCATCCTAACGGCGATTGCTCCTGTTTCAGCAACAGAGGGGATTGAGAGCTTAAAAATCGCCATAAACGAGAACTACAAAATGTTTTCAGGCGAAAATTTTCAGATTAGTTTCACTATTTACAAACCGCTAAATTTGGGGTCACTTAACGGCGAGATATACTTGGAAGTACGTGACCCCGGTGCCAGCAGAGCTCGCTACTCCAAGCCGTATCAAGAAGTGCCAGGGGGGAGCGACAATTATGTGGAAAACAAGACAGAGTACACGCTAAATGGGATGTTGAATTCCGATGCGCCCGTTGATGTGACATTTGTAGAAACATTTGTTTGCTGGAAAATCAGGCTAGATAACGCTTATTCTCCGGCACATCCAGTATCTGGAGATAACTTAACCGTCACAATAAACGGCAGTGAATATTTAACAAAGGTTGTCAGAACAGAGAGAGTCTGGGAAAATACTCGTTATTACGTCAGTTACTCTACTTGGGATAGTGCGGTGTACGTTAGCGAGAATGAACCGAACTATCTTTATGTAATCGATTCTGATACTTACACAAATAGTACCGGTGATATTTTCCCCCCAGGCACGCCACCTTGGTACCTAAACCCAGTAATAGTCGCATCGTTAATCGCTGTTGCAGTTGCAGCCACAGTTGGTTGTGTCCTGATAAAGCGGCGATTGGGGTTGAAGCGCACCAGAAGGCGTCGAAAATGAACGTGATTTCACCGTACTGGCACAACACGTTGCCGATACCCATAACAGCCACCGCGAGCGACCCGAGCGGCGTGGAAAGCGTGGAGCTATGGTACAGGCGCTTGAGCGATAACTTAACCTAGAGTTCTATTTCAAACGCCGCGACCGGATGCTCCAGTTCAAACCCGAACAGCACTTCAGGATGAATCTCGCCAGCCATCCCGAGCTTCTTCCCGCCTGATGAGAGTTCCACAACGCGGCCGTCCAAGAAGCTAGGGCTCCAGGTGTTCTTTAGCTCCCATTTCACCCCAAGCTCCCGTAGCAGAGCCTCGGCAATGCCCCTGATTTGGGTGAAGCCGGCCTTCTCCCCGATTACGACTCCTGCCACCCGCCTAACGTTTCTTGCTCCAGTTTCCGCCTCAGCATCCAAGATCACTACGTCCCCAACCTCAAAGATTCTCTGCGGGAGGGGGTTGCGCCTGTTCTGGTGCAAAGTCTCAAGCAGGGAAGGGAGCAGGGAGTTCCTCACTATCGTGTACTCCTCCGAGACAGGGTTGGCAATCTCCGCCACGTCTTCCTTGACTTTCACGAGATCCAGCTCCCTCCGCTGGTTTGTCAAGGTGTAGTTCATGGCCTCCGTGAACCCAAGCCCGACAAGTATCCTCCTTGCCCTGTCGCTCAGCCTCTCCATCGGTGCCCTTTCCCCAATGGTGATGACTTTCGGCAGGCTCGGCTCCAGGCAATCGTAACCGTAACCTATCGCGATGTCTTCAATCAGGTCAATCTCGTGCATGATGTCCGTCCTGTAAGGCGGGGAGAGCAGCGTCAGCACGTCCCCTTTGGTAGCTTCAACCCCGTAGCGCATGCGTTTGGCCGTCCTCGCCACCTCCGCGGCCCTGAGGTTGAGCCCTATCGTCTGGTTTGCGCGCAGGATGCTCAGCCTGTTCTTTCGGGGCCTGAGGTCGGGGGTCTTCACCCTCCTCTTCGGGTACTTCACGAGGACGGAGCCAAGCTTGAACCCCCTTTCAGAAAGCGCTGTCATCAATATCGTCAATGATTGGTTCACCACCTTTTCTTCAAGCCCCGTGACGTCAATGAAAAGGTTCCTCGTCTGGTCGGTGACTTTAGTGTCCTCGCTGTTGATTATCGGCGGCATGGAAAGCACGGTCCCCTTCGAATCCACCAGAAGCGGGTAGCGGGGCAGGTCCTTCAGGAGCCAGGAGTACTCGATTCCCTTCGGGTGATCCTGCAATATCTGGGCAGGGGTAAGCTCGCGGCTGGATTCCAAAGGCACGAACTTTATCCCGTCCGGGGCCACCGTCGTGTACTTTATCGGCGGCGTGACCTTGTCCAGATCATAAACGCCTATCGATGCCTTCCTTCGGTTCCTGCAGAGGGACGCGTGGAGCTTCTCCTGAATTTGCATGAGGGAAGCCACGATGTCGTGCGTTAGATTGACATCAGTCACTACTCCGGCCGCTATGTACGGCCTGATCGGGGCAACGCTTGCGTCAGCTTCAACGGTGATTTTGGATTCAGCCACTTGGTAGCGCGGCAGCCCGGCTTCAATCCCAAGGGTGCCCTTCAGCGCCCGCGCTATTCCTTCTGGGCTGAGAAGGTCCGGGCGGTTGTGGAACACCTCAATGTTGAGAGAGTCCCCCTCCACATCCGTTTCGGTCCCGAGCATCGAAAGCCTGTCGCGGAGTTTCTCGATTCCAATTTTCTTGCCGAGCAGTTTGCAGATGTCTTCATAGCTGGCAGTGATTGTAGGCATCTCAGGTCCTCCTCCCGGTGTGGATCCAATCCAGGTCGTTGCAGTAAAGGTCCCTGATGTCGTTCAGCCCGAGCTTGATCATGGCGAGCCTGGAGAACCCGATCCCCCACGCGAGCACGGGATGTTTGATTCCCAGCGGGGCCAGGAGCTCCGGCCTGAACATCCCCGCCCCGAGGACCTCAAGCCACTCTCCCTTCTCGGGGAAGTAGACGTCCGCCTCAACTGAAGGTTCTGTGTAAGGGAAGTATCCGGGCCTGAACCTTATCTTCGGGAGGCCCAGCTTGACCACTATCTGCTTGAGATAGCCGAGCATGTCTCGCAGCGTCAGCTCCTCGTCCATAACTATTCCCTCGCACTGGTAGAACTCCGCCAGGTGCTTGTAGTCTATCTTCTCGTGGCGGTAGACCCTGTCTATGCAGAACACCTTCACCGGTGGTGCGGGGTTGGTGGATAGGTACCTGACGGTCGCGGCGGTCGTCTGAGAGCACAGGACTGGTCTCTGGCTGACCTCTGTGCTGAACTTGTAGCCCCAGCCCTTGGAGCCGGCCACCCCGCGCTCGTGGGCCGCCATCACCTTCTTGAGGAGCGCCGGTGAGGGCAGCTTCGCCTGCGCTGGTTTTGAAAGTGAAAGGCTGTCGTGTATCTCCCTCGCCGGGTGGTCCTGCGCCTGGAAGAGGGCGTCGAAGTTCCAGAACTCCGAGTCCACGATCCTGCTCTTTATCTCGGCGAACCCCATCTCAAGCAGAATTTCCCTCAGCTCGTCGATTATCTGCTGGAGGGGATGGATCTTGCCAGGATAGACGGGGGCCCCGGGCGCAAGCACGTCGTACCTCCTCAGCTTGACCTCCTTCCACTTCCCGCTGACCAGGAGGTCGTGCGTCAGCTCGCTTACCTCATCCACAAGGGCAATCCCGAGCTGGACGGCCTGCTTTCCGAGTTCCGTAAGCTCCAACTGGCGCTTGCTTTTTTCGTCAATCCTCGCCAGCTTCCTGTCGACCAAAATCTGCAGCTGTTTTTGGGATTCCGGTGGCATCTCTTCAACATCTTTCTCCAGGGTTGTCAGGGACTCCAGCAGCTCCTCGTCCGCGGTCTTCTGGGAAACTGCGGCGTCCCCCCATTCGGTTATTGAGAGTAAAGTTTTTTCATCGTTTTTGACGAACTCTGCCCAACCCTTGCGCCTGAGCCAGGTGAGCGCTATCTGCTTGGACTGTTCTTCCAGGCCCGCTTTGGCAGCGACTTCATCTATGGTTGCGGACTCAAGCTCGGTGAGTGCGGCCAGCATCCGGCGCTCGGGCAGCCCATCCCGCAAGTACTCCTGTCCTTCAGCGGTGAGGGCGGCCTTGGATTGTACTTTCTCATGAACCTCCGTCAGCCCATGCTCAGACAGGGCAAGGGCAGCCCTCATCACAGTGGCCTGGTCAAGGTCAGCACGCCCGCCCAGATCAGCCACGTCGGCACGCCCGCCGAGCTGCTGCAGCGTGAGCAGGACCTTCTTCTCGTGGAAGCTCAGCCCTTCGACCATTTCTTTGAATTCCAATTTCAGCCCCGAGAATACAAAGAAAAGTGGGGTTATGAGGGTTGCGGGAGCCGATGTAAAAGGGCGAACTTCTAAAAGGATGGCAGGGCAAGAAATATGGAATTCTATGGATGCTAAAAGGGAGGAAGACGCGTGAAAATAATCCATATGGTTCCTGTCGTGGTTATTGTTGGGCTGGTTCTCGGTGCCGGTGTCTTTTGCTGGAGCAATACCAAATCCTCACCAGCGGGTTCACCATCTTGGAGTTCCGTAAACGATTTTGTATATCAGCTGCAAAACGTGGACATTACTGCGGTCGGCAGCACAAAATTTGACTTGGTTATAGCGGATTACTCTTTGGACGGGAGTGAAGCAAACAGGTTCACCGCCGGGCAAATCAGCGCGCTCAAAAACAGCCCCGGGGGGCCCAAACTTGTGCTGGCGTACATGAGCATCGGCGAGGCGGAAGACTACAGGTGGTATTGGGACAACAGCTGGGACGCGAACGGCGACGGGTCCCCCGATGCGAGTGCTCCCTCCTGGCTCGGGCAGTCCAACCCCAGTTGGTCGGGCAATTACAAGGTGAAGTACTGGGAAAATGAATGGCAATCCATAATTTACGGCGGCTCTGCCAGTTATCTCGACAAAATCATTGGGGCTGGTTTTGATGGAGTTTATCTTGACATTATCGATGCGTACGAATATTGGGGCCTGGGGGGGGACAGCGGTTTGAACAGGACAACTGCTGAAAATGAGATGGTTGACTTCGTGAAGGCAATCGCGAACTACGCCAGAGTGATAAAAGGCAAGACGAACTTCGGGATATTTCCGCAAAATGGTGAAGGTCTGGCACTTCATCAGGACTACGTTCAGACAACCAGCGGCATCGGCAAAGAAGACCTGTGGTACAACGACGACGTCCCGCAGTCGGCCGCGTACACAAGTGCGGCAACAGCAAATCTCGATATCTTCAAGCAGGCTGGCAAACTGGTTTTGGTTGTAGACTATGTAACCCAACAGAGCTTGATTGACGACTTTTACTCAAAGGCGATGGCAAAAGGTTACGTGCCGTACGCTACAGCGAGATTATTGGATGAACTCACGGTTAACCCCGGACACGAGCCTGATTAGATGATTCCAATCTCGATAATAGTCCTGGGCATTGTTTTCACGCTGATCGCTGTCAGGCGGGTGGGAAGCGTCAGACTCCAGATTTGGCAGGTAATGCTGTTAGGGGGGATTGCAGTTCTGGTGACCGGGCAAATCAACCCAGTCGACGCCCTGAAGTCGATAAACCTCGATGTCATGTTTTTCTTGTTCGGGATGTTCGTCGTCGGGCAGGCGCTTGAGGAGAGCGGATATCTTGCCCACCTGTCTTACAAGTTCTTCAGGAGGGCAAAGTCCCCGGACCACCTGATACTTTTCATCCTGTTCGGAATCGGGTTGGCATCGGCGTTCCTGATGAACGACACGATGGCGATAGTGGGGACACCTGTCGTCCTGCTCCTCGCGAGGAAGCACAACGTCCACTCGAAAGTCCTCCTGCTCGCCCTGGCGTTCGCGGTGACAATAGGCAGCGTCATGAGCCCGATTGGGAACCCGCAGAACCTTTTGATAGCCATAAACGGCAACGTCGCAAACCCTTTCGTAACGTTTTTCAAGTACCTCCTCCTGCCGACGCTCATCAACCTGTTTCTGGCTTACCTCTTGCTGAAACTTTTTTACAGGGAGCACTTCCACAAAAAGTCCCTGACACACACCCAGGAGCCGATCAAAGACCACAAGCTTGCTCTCCTTTCCAAGGTTTCCCTGGCGCTGGTAGTCATTCTTGTGCTGGTAAAAATCATAACGGTGACTTTGGGAATCCAGGTTGACTTCAGGTTGACCTACATCGCGTTGATTTCTGCGCTCCCGATCCTGATACTGAGCCCGAAAAGATTCCAGGTGATCAAGAGGATAGACTGGCACACGCTGATTTTCTTTGCGGCGATGTTTGTCATGATGGAGAGCGTCTGGAAGTCGGGCTTCTTCCAGTCGATAATCACCGGCGCAAACATAAACATAACATCCATTTTCATGATATTGCTTGTCAGCGTTCTTTTGAGCCAGCTGATTTCAAACGTCCCGTTGGTCGCGCTTTACCTGCCCATGCTGGCGGGTGCGGGGGCTTCAACTGGGGCGATGATGGCGCTGGCGGCCGGGAGCACGATCGCCGGCAACCTCACGATCCTCGGGGCCGCAAGCAACGTGATAATAGTCCAGAACGCGGAGAAGAGGTCCAAGGAAACTTTGACTTTCTTTGAGTTTGCAAAAATCGGCATCCCGCTGACAATCATAAACGTTTTTGTCTACTGGCTGTTTTTCACGATAATATGATTTTCATTTGAAGTGTTCATATCCGCGGTCTGGCAGAGGGCGGCTTCTACCACGGGTCTTCATGAAGACCCCTCGCCCAGCTTCAACACGTCCGATTGCAGAAGCGGATGTTCCAATCTTTTCCAATGCGCGCTTGACCTTCGGCCAGCCCGCAGGCCTGACGGTGAAAAGCAGCTCAAAGTCCTCCCCGCCGAAAAGCACGAAGTCATCCACTTTGAAGCCGTGCACCGCGGCCAGCCGCCTGACCAGCGGGTTTTCCGGAATCAGCTCTCTCTCAACTGTGATCTTCACCTTACTTTCACGGGCTATCTGCCAGAGGTTGGACGCGAGGCCATCAGTTATGTCTATTGCCGCGTTCACCGCCCCGCTTTTCACCAGAGCCATCCCTTCCTTTAGCCTAGCGGCCGGTCTGAGCTGTGCTTCAACCAGCGGCTTAAATCCTGCATGCGGAAGTTTTTCCAACACTATCTTGAGCCCGGCTGACGCTGCCCCGAGATTTCCCGTCACCACAACCAAGTCACCGGCCCTGGCCCCGGACCTCGTGAGCGCCGTTCCTTTTTTCAGCTGGCCAAACGCCACCCCGGAAATGATTATCTTGTCGCTCTCGTCCAGATCTCCCCCGACGACATAGGTGCCGTACTCCTGGGCAACGGCGTCCATTTCTTTTATCATTCGCTCCACAAATTTCATGTCCAAGTTTCGCGGCATCGCCACGGAGAACAGGAGCCCGAGTGGTTCGGCGCCCATCGCTGCCAGGTCGCTCATGTTGACGACGACAGCCTTCCTAGCCATTTGTTCAGGCGTGGCACCGGGCGGGAAGTGGGTGCTTTGGACAAGCATGTCCGTGGTGGCGACAAGTCCAACGCATCCCAGGTCTAAAACTGCGGCGTCGTCCCCTATGCCGATCTTAACCTTTGGCCCTTTCCTGAATATCTCTCTGGCGAGCTCGATGATTTTCCTTTCCCCAGCCTGCTTCAGTTTCATTCAACCACTCATAGAACGGGAAGGTCCCCGGTTATCTTGTCAACGTCACCGTTTGGGGCCGGCCCTATCGCCAGAACCGTCACGGTGCCCGGCGGAAGTTCCGTGAGCCCGGCGTCTTGGATGAGCGCGTGGGGAAGACCGAGCCCCCGCGCCAGCCCCTGCAGCTCGTGGAGCTCCTTTTCGCCGGCAACCTTCACAACAACTTTTTTCTGACCCTCTTCAAGCCAGGCGTTGAACCATTCCGAACGGCTTCGCCTTGCCCTTTCCACAGAGGCGACGGAGCCGTGTGCCACCTGGACGGCCAGCTTCCCGGGACTCATCCCCAGGTCAGCTCGCACGGCTATCACCTGCTTGTACCTGAACATCAGGTTTTCTCCTTAGGGACGTGGGAGTGTTCAGCGGCAGGCGGATGATGGGTTGATTCATGGGGGTGTTCAGTAGCTGGCGGATGGTGATGCGCAGCTTCCGGTTGTGGTTTTACTTCATGTTTTGGCTCCGCTTTGGGCCTAACCTTTTTCATCATTGGCTTCAGCTTGGTTCCAAGTCCGCCCAATCCTTTAATGAATCCACTCCAGTACGCTGAAACGACTCTGCCCCCACCCCGGATGTAAACGCCGGCCAGGAGAATGCCGCTCGTGACCGCAGTGGATATGATGAACCCACCCAGCATAAGAGCTTGGAGTCTTGCCAGCGCGTACCCCTCGTAGAGGACAAGCATGGCGCCTAGGCCCAGGCTCGACCCTACCCTGACCCAGAAATCCATGTCTCCGAGCTTGGGGAAGAGTACCAATGAAAACAGGAAGCCTGGCACGCCTATCGCCAGAAGCCCCGCTACAATCAATCCGACCGCTTCAAGACCCATTCCATCACTCGTTAGGGTTATCTCTGCGTACCATTTAAGTTATTTGATTTTTCCTGGGCCATGGTTCACTGCTTTGTCAAAATTAAGCCGTTGGCATTGGTGCGAACATGCTGTGTGTATATAATTGTGCCACTGTCTTCGTCCCAAGCGCCGCTGATATTACTGCTCGTAAACGTGAAGTATCCAACGTTTGTGTTCCCTGATTTCACTGTAAGGCTAGAAGAGCTGATTTCGCCCGTGTAGTTCACATCCGGCCAGTTTGGTTGCGGGGTGTAGAGAGCACCCGCCACGAGCTGCTGAGTGTTTGAAGATGTATAATTCTGCACTATGTTAACAGTGTTTGCATCCGCTCCAGGAGTGATTACCCAAGTCACCTGGCGGCTCTCCGATGCGACGTCATTAAGTGTGGCACCGTTAACGCCATTTGAGAAGTCATCTGTCGAGTAATAGTAAGTCGCTGCGAAGTTTGTCCTCCAAGTCCCAACCAGGTCCGCCGCCGCTGTAAGGGGCGTCCCGCTCTGCCCGGGATTGCTCTGGCTGAACCAACTGCCGGCTGCGATCAAGACTCCGGCTACCACTACCACCAACACGCCGATGATCAGCGCAATCAGGGCCGTTAGAGATAGTCCCTTCTGGTTCATGTTCCACTCCACAATACCATTATTCGCCTTGAATTTAAAACTGACTTTTTGGGGAAACCCAAATAGCCCAAGGGTTATTTCCACATACTGCAAAAGACTGGGTGGTTCCATGAAGTGTGAAGTGGCGATTGTGGGCGGCGGCCCTGCCGGTTGCTTCCTTGGAAAGCTCTTGGCCCAGGAAGGTCTCGAGGTTGCGATAGTCGAGGAGCACGGGGAAATTGGGAACCCCGCCTGCTGTACGGGGATCGTTGGCGCCAGTGGCATGAAGAAGCTGGGAATCAGGCCCGGCAGGTGGGTTCTGGAAAGGCTGAAGCGGGCCGTGATATTCCCGCCGTCAGGAGAGCAGGTGGAAATCGGGCGCGGGAAGCTTGAGGCATTTGTGGTGGACCGCGCGGAGTTCGACAGGTCCATGGGAACTGAAGCCGCAGAGGCAGGGGTGAATTTTCTTTTAAAAACCAGATGCGTCGGCGTGAAGTTAGGCAAAGAGCAGACCTTGCTTCTTGAAGGCGCAAGCGGGGGCGAGTTGAAAACAAGACTGGTCGTGGGCGCGGACGGCCCTGCCTCAATTGTCGCGAGGGCAGCTGGGCTGAACAAACCCGGCGGCGGGGTAAGGTGCGCCCAGGTGGAGTGCCATGCCGATGTTCCCCATGGTGCGGCGGAGGTTTACTTGGGGCAGAAATTTGCACCCGGCTTCTTCGGGTGGGCCGTGAGGGCTGGAGAGGTCAGCAGGATAGGGCTCGGGGCCACGGAGGGCAACCCTGTGATGCTTCTCCGCTCCTTTCTGAGGGAACATCCCATTATTTCGTGCAAGTTCAGCGAATCAAGAATCCTCAGCTCATGCGCCGCTCCCATTCCTGCGCCGTTTTCTTCCAAGGTTTGCTCTGACGGGGTGCTTCTAGTGGGCGACGCTGCGGGGCAGGTGAAACCCCTCACGGGCGGAGGGGTCTACACGGGGCTGTCCTGCGCAAGGATTGCCGCGCCGGTGGTGGCCGAGGCCCTGCGGAAGGAGCCCAGCAAGAAAGCGCTCCAGCCTTACGAGAGGGGGATAAAGAAGAAGTTCGGCATGGAAATCGAGCTGGGGCTGAGGGCCCGCCGGGCATTTTGCCGGTTGTCCGACGATGATCTAAACGCGCTGGTTGAGCTGCTCGGGGATGAGGACGTTAGGAAAATCGTGAGCGAAAACTTCGACTTTGACGACCACGGGAAGCTTCTCAGGGCACTGCTGGTAAAAGCCCCGGGCATTTTGAGGAAGGTAGGGGCGAAACGGCTGTTGAGGGTCGCGCGCCTTTTCTTGGGGTAATTTAATACACGAAAATCAACTGTATTTCGGAACATGAAAGTGGAAATCAGACTGTTCGCCGACCTGCGTGAGCTTGCAGGGCAGAAGTCCGTGCAGGAGGAGTTGCCAGGAGGAGCCACAGTCGAGGATGCGATAAAAAAACTGGCCGGAAGGGTGGGCAGGGAGTTCCAGGGCAAGGTCCTCGACGAAGCGGGGCACGTGAGGAAAATATTCAGCGTTTTGGTTAATGAGCAGATGATCGCCAACCTGGACGGGCCCCTCACCAAGCTCAAGGACGGCGACGTGATAGCGATATTCCCCCCGGTGGCAGGTGGTTAGATGGGGTTGGTGTTTTACAAAGACATGAAGTTTTTTCGTGGCGCCTGAAGTCTACGAGCCCGCCGAGGACACGTTACTTTTCGCCGACAACCTGGACGTTCGCCAGGGTGAGTCCGTTTTGGAACTTGGCACAGGTTGTGGCCTGCTGGCCATCTTGGCGGCAAAGGCAGGGGCAAAAGTTGTGGCCACGGACATAAACCCCGCAGCAATCGAATGTGCCAGAAAAAATGCTGAAGCGTACGGCTTGGCCGACCGCATAGACTTCCGTCTTGGAGACCTTTTCTCGCCGGTTGCAAAAGATCGGTTCGACCTCGTGATGTTCAACCCGCCCTACCTGCCGGTAAAACCAGAAGAAGCGATTGACGAACCACTGAACCGCGCATGGGATGGCGGGCCGGATGGTCGCAAGGTTATAGATAGATTCCTGCAGGCGCTGCGGAAGCATCTGAACCCAAACGGCCGCGCAATGTTTGTGCAGTCGTCGCTGGCAAATGCATCAAAAACAATCAAGGCTCTGGAAGCTTCCGGCTTTCGGGTGGAAACCAAGCGCGAGAAGCTGCCGTTCGAGGAGCTCTTCCTGCTGTGCTGTTTTGACGCGAGGTAAAAGAGAGGTTTTTTAGCCCAGAAAAAGCCAGTAAGCTGGTGACGCTCATGGGAAAACGACCTCGAAAGTGGAAGAAGAAGGGAAGGATGCGCTGGAAGTGGGTCAGGAAGCGGATGCGCCGGAAGATGCGGAGAATCAAGCAGCGCAAGCTGGGCAGGCTAGGATAATTTTTCATTTTTCAGGGGCAGAAATATCTTAAAGTAGTGGGTGGACATTAATCGGTCGGAGGCAGTGAAATGGGAAGAAGATCAAAGGGTCTCAGGGGTCATGGCAGAGGAAAGTTCACCAAGCACCCGCGCGAGCGTGGGCAGACCCCGGTGAGCAGGTCGATTCAGGACATCTCAGTGGGGTCCAAAGTTGCGATACACATTGACCCCGGAGTTGTTGGCGGACAGCCCCACCACAGATACCACGGGCGGATAGGGGTGATCAAGATGAAGATGGGGCGGGCATATGTGGTGGAATTCAGGGACGGGGGCAAGATAAAAAAGGTTATTTCAGGCCCGGAGCACCTTAGGTTGATGAGATAATGGGAGAAAAACAGATAGTTGGAGAAAAGCCGGTCGTGCTGGCGGAAGTTCTAGGAATACTGGAAAAGGAGAAGAAGCGCGGCGAGCTAGACTACAGCCAGAGGCTGGCGTACGACTACTCCCAGAAGTTCGCCAAAATAGAGGCGAAAAAGGCCAGGGAGATGGTGGAGGAGCTGCTCAAGATAGAGAAGGTCAAGGAGCACCAGGCCACCGTCATAGTGGACCTGATGCCTGAGACAAAAGAGGACGTTGAGCTCATCTTTTTGAAGGAGAGGACGAAGCTCGAGGACGGGGACGTGAAGAAGATTCTCGAGATCGTAGAGAAATACAACAAGTAAGGTTTGGTTGGTGACAGCCTTGTCCGAAAAGAAGTATGAAGACAGAGCCGTAGTGCTGGATATCCTGGTCCAGGGGCACCCGAATGACCCGAGGCCGATCCACCTGAGAGAGCCGGTCCTGCAGGTTCTGGGCGACACCTTCTTCACGCTGCTGGAAGTTGTTCCACTCCCCGGGACGACGTTTGTCCAGCAGGAGCAGGTCTACATAGGGAAAAAGGCGCGCGAGAAGGTGGAGCGCATAAGGAGGCGCATAGGCTACGAGGAGCTGACAACCACGGCGAAGACAGAGCTGGCGGCGGCCATCCAGGCGGTGGTTGAGAAATCCCCGGAGAGGTTCATAGATTTCTTCAACAGGGCCGGGCCACTCACTACCCGTTTCCACCAGCTGGAGCTTGTCCCCGGCATAGGGAAAAAGCTCATGTGGGCAATTTTGGAGGAGCGGGAGAAGGGCCTGTTCGCCGACTTCAAGGACCTGGAAAAGCGCGTGAAGGGACTTTCCAACCCAAGTGCACTTGTCGCCAAGCGCATAGAGATGGAGCTTGAGGGGGAGGACAAGTACAGCATATTCGTGCGCCCGCCGTCCAAAAAATCCTCAGAAGAAGAGCTCTAAAGTTGGATTCACTAAGAAGTACAGGTTTTAAACTATCCTGCATTAGGTATTGATGTGGTTTAATGGAAGAAACCAAGCGCGCAGTGGAGGAAATTTTAGAGCACATCCAGTCCATCCAGCGTGACATGAAAGCACGCGAGATCAATCAATTCGTCGATGCACTCCTCAAATCAAAACGGGTCTTTGTGGTGGGGGCCGGGAGGTCGGGCTTGGTCGCCAAGGCGTTTGCAATGAGGCTGATGCACGTGGGGATGGACGTCTATGTGATTGGCGAGACGATCACTCCCGCCCTCAGGGCCAAGGACACCCTGCTTGCAATCTCGGGCTCCGGGGAAACGGAGCTCATAGTCGAGACGGCCAAGATCGGGAAAAAGATCGGGGCCAAGATAATTGCCGTCACCAGTTATCCGAGGTCCCCGCTTGCAAAGCTGGCAGATGTTGTTGTGACGCTCCCGGGAAGAAAGGAAGTGGCCGCAATAGCTGACTACATGAAACGTGAGCTTTTCGGAGAGTATGCATCCTTAGCCCCGCTCGGGACCCTGTTTGAGGTGGGGGTCATGGTTTTTCTGGACGGGATAATGGCGGCGCTCATGGTAAAACTCGGCAAGAAGGAAGAGGACCTGAAAGCCCGGCATGCTACAATCGAGTAGTCAGATTTGAGAATTTCATTTTATCGTTTCTAGAACACTCAGGGCGTTCCATATCTGGGTCCTGGCATGGATAGGCATGTTTGGGTCGTTGCTTATTTCTTCAAGGGTTATGCGGGCAGAAGCGGCCCTGACTGCCGGCTCATCACCTTTCTTAAGAATGGAGACCTTGGCTTCGCTGGCGGCCCTCCGGATGTTCCGGGGGACCGAAGTGTCCTCGCTCAAGCGAGCCACGATATCTGCAACCTGCTTCAGCTGTTCTTCGAACGGCATTGGTACCACCGACCATGGCAGTCAACTAACTTTTAGAGTGGGTCTTCATAAGGGTTTTGAGAGGATGTCAGAGGAGAACCTTTCAAAGATTACAGAGACTTTGCTGGCGGGCGGGAAGATGCTGGGGGTCCACTGCGGGAAGTGCAAGAGCCCGCTTTTTGAGTACAAGGGGGAGGTCGTCTGCCCCGTCTGCAGGGGGAAGACCAAGTCAGAAACATCAAAAGTTGAGCCAAAGTCCCAAACATTGAAGAAACTGGATAAAGTTCTGAACGCCAAGCTTGACGCCCTCACCGAACAGCTTGAGAATGAGAGCGACCAAGCAAAGGTGCTGAAGCTCCTGGACAGCATAAAGTCCACGCTTGAGGCCCTTGAAAGGCTGAAGAAGACAGAAAAGTCGTGATGCATTGTCATGGTGGCTTGACCTCATCCGAGTAGTTGGCGGCGGCCTTTTGCTAGGCCTGTTTGTTGGGAAAGTCGTCGTATCAAACCCGTTCCACCTGGAGCGCATCCGTCCCCGCTACTGGCTGGGGGCGGCAAGGAGGATGAAGCGAAGGCAGTGGGTCCGGCTTTTAACAATTGCCCTTTGGGTTACCGCGATTTCGCTCATCGTAACTGACATTCTAACAATATTGTTCACCCAGGCTGGAGCCCCGCTGGTAAACCCCGAGGAGTACCCGTTCACCCAAGTCCAGCAGGAGTATCCATGGATGGTCTTGATAGTCGCCAACATTCTACCGATCTTTGAGGAGTGGGTGTTCCGGGGGATTCTCATGGACGAGATCATCAGGTGGAAGCACTCGAAGGCTCTTGCCGTGGGCTTGTCCTCGCTGTTGTTTGCCGCTTTCCACCTCTCCAACCCCGGGACATACTTATCCTTTGTAGTGACTCTCATTCCCGCCAGCATACTCTTGGGGCTGTGTTATCTCAAGGTTGGGCTGGGTGGGTCAATAGTGGCCCACAACGCTTACAACACATTTTTGGTTATTGTCGATGCCATCAGCAGGTAAGACGTTACTCGATACCAAACCGCTTGCACTGCTCGTCGACCCTGCGCTGGATCTCCGCAATCTCCTGCTCGGTGAGGTGCCGGAACCTCCCCTGAGTTTTCAAGTAGTCGGATATGGGCCTTCTCTTGGGTTTGAATGTAACGTTGAGCTTCCCGTTCTCAACCTCGTACAGCACCCAGGCCCCCGTCAGGACCGCCAGGCGCGGAATCTCGATTGCCCGCTCGCTTTCAATCCTCCAGCCGGGCACGCACGATGCATTGACGTGGATGTAGGTTGGCCCGTTTATCGCTGCCGCCTTTTTCACCTTGTTTATGAAGTCGGGGATGTAAGCCACGGAAGCTGTTGCCACATATGGGGCGCCGTGGGCCACCATTATCGCCGGGAGGTCCTTCTTCGGTCTGTCTGCCCCTCTGCTGACCTTGCCGACCGGGGTGGTGGTCGTCCAAGCCCCAAACGGCGTAACCCCGCTCCTCTGTATCCCGGTGTTCATGTATGCCTCGTTGTCATAACAGATGTAGAGGATGTTTTCGCCCCGCTCAACCGCCCCTGAAAGGGCCTGGAGCCCTATGTCGGCAGTCCCGCCGTCCCCCGCAATTGCCACAGATTTCACGTGGGACTTTCCAAGGACCTTCAGCGCCCGCGCGACCCCGGAGGCCACGGCGGCAGCGTTCTCGAACGCGGCGTGGATCCATGGGACGCGCCAGGAGGTGTATGGGTATGGGCTGGTGGACACCTCCATGCACCCGGTGGCCATGCTTATGATAACGTCCTTGCCGAGAGCCTTCAATGCGTGGCGCATCGTGAGTATGCAGCTGCAGCCGGCGCATGCCCCGTGCCCGGGAGCCACAAGCTCGACATCCGGGATGGCGCTCATTTTTCCAACCCCACCAGCTTTTCCCTCAGCCCGAGCCACTTGACGGCGTGCTTCACCTTGCCGCTCTCGGCCGCCTTCGCAGCCTCTCGCACGGCTTCTCTTATTTGGAGCGGAGAGACGTCTCTCCCGGCCAGCCCGCATATGAAGTTGAGCATGAGCGGCGCGGGTTCGACGTTTATGAACGATGCCGCGGCGTCTAGGAAGAGCCCGCCCGCCGAGCCCAGCGAGACGTCCTTCTCCACGACTGCGACGGCTTTCGCGTGCCCTATGGCGTCTATCAGTTCCCCTACAGGGAACGGCCTGAAGGATCTCACGCGCACCAGCCCGATCTTCTCCCCCCTCTTCCGGTATCGGTCCACGATGTCCTTGGCGCTGCTGCTCAGGGAGCCAATAGTGAGAAGTATTATTTTGGCGTCGTCGCTGTGGTAACGCTCGACCAGCCCGTCCCCCCTCCCGAATTTCTTTTTGAACTCCTTGCCAACCTTGACGATCTCCTTCTGGGACGCGCGCATTGCCTTCTGCAGCATGTACCTGAACTCCATGTAGTACTCTGGCACGCCAACGGGACCCATTGTTACGGGATTTTCTGGATCAAGCGGGTACGGATACTTGTAGGGCGGGAGGAACTCGTCTACCTCAGCCTGCTCCAAGACATCGACTGGCTCGGCAGTGTGAGAGAGAATGTAGCCGTCGTAGCAGACCATCACCGGCAACAGCATTTCCTCAGCAATCTTGAATGCTTGGAGAGTTGTGTCCAAGATCTCCTGGTTGTTCTCACAGTAGAGCTGGACCCACCCGGAGTCCCTGACCGCCATCGAGTCCTGCTGGTCACACCATATGCTGAGCGGGGCCGAGAGGGACCTGTTGGCGTTCGTCATCACTATCGGGAGCCTGAGGCCGGAGGCCACGAAAAGCATCTCGCTCATCAGCATCAGCCCCTGGGAAGAAGTGGCCGTGAATGTTCTCACCCCGGTTGCCGCGGCACCTATGCACGCGCTCATGGCGCTGTGTTCCGACTCCACCTTCATGAACTCTGCGTCCAGCTCTCCGTTTGCAACGAAGTCCGCCAGATGTTCGACCACGGTCGTCTGGGGGGTTATCGGGTACGCCGAGATCACTTTCACCCTGGCGAGCTTGGCAGCCAGAGCCGCCGCCTCGTTACCATCAAGGAGTTGTTTCACATGAACCCTCTCTCACCATTGTTATCGCCTTCACGGGGCACTCGTGCGCGCATATCCCGCAGCCTTTGCAGTACCGGTAGTCGACCGAATGAGGTTTACCCTTGATTATGGCCGGTTCCGGGCAGTAGAGCCAGCAAAGGGTGCAGGCCGTGCACTTGTTAGGGTCTATAATGGGCCTGAATGTCCTCCAGCTTCCAGTGTGTTTTTTCTCGGTAGAGCCCGGCTCGGTTATCACAGCTCCGGCTTTCAAGGTATCACCGTCTGCTCATATGCTTTCTTCACGGCGGCCGCGTTCTTTTCCGCCGCTGGCCCCTTGAACCTTTTCTTCACGACTTCGACAGTGGAATCAAGCTTCACGACCCCCGTCGCCCGCGTAATGGCGCCGAGCATCGCAGTGTTAGCGATTGGAACGCCGATGGTCTCCATGGCAATGGAGGTCGCATCCACAAAAGCCACCTTGAACCCTTCGAGCTGCTTGCAGACGGCGCTGGAGTTCAGGACAACCAGACCGTCGCGCTTCAAGCCGGAAGTGACATCCACCGTTTGCGGGAGGAGAGAATCTAGCACGACCACATGGTTCGGCTCGTAGATTTGAGTCCTTATGCGGATTGGTTTGTCGTCAATTCTCGCAAACGCAACCACGGGCGCCCCCCTGCGCTCGGCGCCGAAAAACGGGAAAGCCTGGCTGTATTTTCCCTCCAAAAAGGCAGCTTCAGCCAGAAGCCTAGCCGCCGTCACGGCGCCCTGCCCGCCCCTGCCGTGAAATCTGATTTCCATCATTTTTGCCCTTTAGAACTCTTCGGTGTTTGCTTAAGCTTTTGCGTCAGAAAATTTGTACGTATTTAGCTTTCCGCCCACACTTTCGTCAGGCTCTCACTCAGAGCTTCTGACGGATTGAGCCCCTGCTGTTTCCACGTTGCCATCATCGTCATCATCGTTTCGTAGATGCGCGTC
>Ga0315282_10001277_pt1 | contig 48018 bp, 69 predicted proteins | sample YL17G07_20_MG_FD_203693 | JGI IMG/M metagenome (GOLD analysis project Ga0315282, IMG submission 203693) | Sediment microbial communities from Yellowstone Lake, YNP, Wyoming, USA - YL17G07_20 | ecosystem: Environmental > Aquatic > Freshwater > Lake > Sediment | place: USA: Wyoming | collected...
GCCGTATCGTTTAAGCGATTTTCAACCAAAGGATATTAACATCGCAATCATCTTTAGTTTGGGATAAAATGACATGGGCGGGTAAAATTAAGCAAATTGACGACGTACGATGGGAGATTCCTCAGGACTTCAGGCGCGGTATGCGTGTACCAGCTAGGATTTACGCAGACGCGGAGATGCTCAATGATATGGGAAAAGACCTTACGCTTGAGCAGGCCGTGAATGTGACTTTCCTGCAGGGTATCTACAAATATTCGATAACGCTCCCTGATGGGCATCAAGGTTATGGGTTTCCGATAGGTGGAGTCGCTGCTACCGACGCTGAAACCGGCGTCATCAGCCCAGGAGGGGTGGGATATGATATCAATTGTGGCGTCCGGCTGTTGCAGACGAGTATGGAAAAAAAAGACGTCGAGCCAAAGCTCCGCGAGATAGTCGAGGCGTTGTTCAGAAATGTGCCTTCTGGTTTGGGCAGCACAGGCCACGTTAAACTAACACCAGCCCAGCTCGACGAAGTGCTCGAGCGTGGCGCACAGTGGGCCATCGAGAACGGCTTCGGCTGGAAGGAGGATCTGGAGCGGCTTGAGGAGAAAGGTTGCATGGCGGGCGCAGATGCGAAGAAAGTGAGTGCGGAGGCGAAGCATCGTGGCTTCCCACAGCTCGGAAGTTTGGGCAGTGGCAATCATTTCTTGGAGGTACAAAAAGTTGACAAAATCCACGATTTAGGGGTCGCTAAAAAGTTTGGCATCGATCGCGAGGGACAGGTCACTGTCATGATTCACACGGGCTCCCGCGGGTTGGGGCACCAAGTGTGCTCCGACTACCTGCGGATGATGGAGAAGGTTGTTCGTCAGTACAAGATAGAGCTGCCAGATCGGGAGCTGGTCAACGTGCCAGTCACTTCTCCAGAAGGCCAAGCTTACTTCGCGGCCATGGCATGCGCGGCCAATTACGCTTGGGCCAACCGTCAGATGATAGTGCACTGGGTCAGGCAATCATTCGAGCAGGTCTTCGGGAAGGACGCCGAGAGCTTGGGTTTGCACATAGTTTACGACGTGGCGCACAACATCGCCAAGCTCGAGGAGCACAGCGTCGACGGCGGGAAGCGCAAGGTATACGTGCATCGCAAAGGTGCCACGCGCGCGTTCGGCCCCGGCCACCCAGATGTGCCAGCGATGTATCGCGATGTTGGTCAGCCAGTGTTAATTCCAGGAGACATGGGCACCGCAAGCTATGTGCTCGTTGGGACGGAGCAAGCGATGCAGGAAACTTTTGCTTCCACAGCTCACGGCGCTGGGCGGCACCTTAGCAGGACCGCGGCCCTCAAGCAGTTCTGGGGCGAGGATGTCAAGAAACAGCTGGAATCGCGAGGGATAATTGTCCGAGCGGCGAAGATCTCGGTGATAGCCGAGGAAGCTCCGGGAAGCTACAAATCTGTGGATAAAGTTGCGGAGATATCCCACAAGGCCGGGATCGCTCGCAAGGTGGCGAGGTTGGTCCCGATGGGAGTTACAAAGGGTTAGTCGACGATGAAAAAATTAAGAACCTCTCTATCAGTATGGTTGCCGGCTTCTTTCCTGGCGGATGCTGATACTCTACAGCAGAAGACTATGAAGGCTGGCTTCATCGGCCGTGCATCTGCTATCTTTCACATTTCGAAAATCGTCATCTACAATGATGATGATCCGCGAGTTTCAAATCAAACCGCCGAGGCCAAATTGCTGTCGACGCTTTTGCAGTATATGGAGACGCCGCAATATCTTCGAAAAATGCTCTTTCCGATGAGAGGAGAACTGCGTTACGCCGGATTGCTACCACCTCTACGCACACCACACCATCCACTCGGGGATGAAAAGACTAAGCAGGGCGATCATCGTGAGGCAGCGGTATTGAGTTCGAGCGAAAACCGCAGTATCTTGGAACTCGGTTTGCCTAAAAAAGGTGTTTTAAACGAAAGGTTGAGGGTTGGTGAGAGGGTCACCATAAAACTTGGCAAACTTGTAGGAAACGAGATTGAAGTGGAACTAGTTTCTAGGGCGGATGTCAGTGAGTACTGGGGGTATGAAGTCAAGCTTTCGGGAAATCTCGCGGATGCTTTAAAAGAGGCAAACGCAGATTATGTCGTAGGGACGTCTCGTTACGGCCAAAATTTATATGAGGCCGTAAATGCGATAAAAAATAGCAACCCAGGCAGCATGGCAGTGGTCTTAGGAGGGCCTTATGCTGGACTCCTCGAGATCTGCAAGCGCCAGGGCATCGACGCGAAGGAGCTCTTCGATGTCGTGGTAAACACAATCCCCAATCAGGGGACTGCAACTGTCAGGACGGAGGAGGCGCTCGTCGCCACCCTCGCGCTCCTGAACGTGCTGCTCGGGGGGTAAAAAATGGGAAGGAGACCACACCATCCGAGGCGCGGCTCGCTGGCGTACATGCCGCGAGTGCGAGCGCCAAGACCAGTGGCCCATGTGCGGGCATGGCCAGCTGACGCTATCTTGCGATTACAGGGCTTCGTCGGGTACAAGGCGGGCATGACGCACGTTTTCATGATCGATGATCGTAAAGGAAGTCTCACCGCGGGCCAAGAGATAGTCATGCCAGCTACTGTGATAGATGTCCCCCCGCTAGTTGTATGTGCAATAAAGCTGTACGGTCAAACGACCCGCGGCTTCAACACTTTGATGGAGGTTTGGTCGATCGAGCTTTCCAAGGACCTTGCTCGCGTTTTGGTTGTTCCAGAAAAATATGATCAACAAAAAGCTTTGTCGGAGACGGAGGCCCTCGTCAAAGATGGAAAAGTTGCTGAAGTGAGACTGCTCTTACATACCCAGCCACGTCTGAGCAGCGTGCCTAAGAAAAAGCCAGAACTCGTCGAGATAAGCGTCGGCGGCCCATCGATCGTTGAAAAATGGAACCGCTCCAAAGAGCTGCTCGGAAAACAGATAAAAGTGACCGATGTGTTCAAGGAGGGGGAGTTCACCGATGTTTCTGCGATTACCAAGGGTAAAGGTTTTCAAGGCCCGGTCAAGCGCTGGGGCATAAAAATTTTGCCGCGCAAGCAGGACGATGGTGCACGTCAAGTTGGTACTCTCGGCCCGTGGAAGCCCCCTCGCGTGATGTGGACGGTTCCGGGCCCAGGTCAGATGGGCTACAATCAGCGCACGGATATCAATAAGCGCATTTTGAAGTTGGGAGCCAAGGGGGAAGAAGTGACGCCGAGCGGCGGATTCATGCGTTATGGTCCGGTGAAAGGAGATTACGTTTTGCTAGCCGGTTCGATACCTGGGCCGGCGAAGCGCCTTGTGCACCTCAGGCGCGCGATGAAGGGGCCGGCGCAAATAGCACCCCCATCTGTTACCTCGATAAGCATTGTTTCTCAACAGGGTGTATGAAATGGTTCATGTTTATTCTCTCGAAGGAAAGCCGACGGAAGAAATAGACCTTCCCACGATTTTTTATGAGGAGATAAGGCCCGATTTAATAAAGCGCGCGGTAATCTCTGCTCAGACTGCGAGGATTCAGCCATGGGGGGCGGACACGATGGCTGGGAAGCGGACTTCAGCTCACACATGGGGCAAGGGCCATGGTGTCGCTCGTGTTCAGCGTGTGAAAGGCAGCAGGTCTCCCGCGGCGGGGCTGGGAGCATTTTCGCCGCAGACTGTCGGGGGCAGGAGGGCTCATCCACCAAAGGTTGAGAAAATACAGCATGAGCAAATCAACAGGAAAGAAAGAAGGCTGGCGATCAGGTCGGCCATAGCTGCAACGAAGGAGAAAAAACTTGTTGAATCCCGTGGTCATTTTGTGGACAAAATTTCTGAACTACCTATAATCGTCGTGGATGATATTGAGGCGATCAAGAAGACCAAGCAAGCGAAAGAGTTGCTTGAGAAGCTTGGGGTTTGGTCCGATGTTGAACGAGTGATGAATAGTCGAAAAGTTAGGGCCGGTAGAGGAAAGATGAGGGGCAGGCGTTATCGTCAAGCGGTAGGACCGCTGATCGTGGTTGGCCAGAAGAGAGGCGTCGAACTTGGAGCTGGAAACTTGCCCGGTGTCGACGTTGTCAAGGTCGAGGTTTTAGGGGCGGAGAATCTTGCTCCTGGTGGTGTGCCGGGCCGGTTGACGATATGGACGAAGTCAGCAGTTCAAAAACTGGCTGGAGGAATTTTTAGATGATCGATCCTCACAAGGTGTTGCTCTACCCGCAGATGACAGAGAAGGCGGTGAAACTCATAGAGGCTGAGAACAAGCTGACGTTCATCGTAGCTCAGGATGCGACGCGCGGCGATGTCAAGAAGGCCATCGAAGTATTGTTTGAAGTAAAAGTGGAGGACGTCAAGATAGAGATCATGCCGAATGGGCGAAAGAAGGCGTACGTGAAACTCGCGCCAGAGTTTATGGCGGATGAGATAGCGAGTAAACTAGGGATGGTGTAGATGGGAAAGCGATTGAGGCTTCAAAGGCGGGGGAAGGGCTCCCCGACGTACAGGGCGAAGTCCTTCAGGCGGTTGGGCGAGGTCAGGCTTCCACCCATGCTTAAGGAGAGCATAGAAACTGTCGTGGTCGATATACTTCACGATCCTGGCAGGGGCGCTCCAGTCGCGAGGGTGAGGTACGCAAATGGAGAAGAACGCTTAGTATTGGCTCCAGAAGGGATCAAGGTCGGAGATAAACTGACATGTGGCATCTCCGCTCCAGTTGAGCCTGGTAATACACTTTTTTTGGCCGAAGTTCCTGAGGGCACGATGATACACAATATCGAGTCGCAGCTGGGCGATGGGGGACGTTTTGTTAGGTCGCCTGGCGCTTATGCTACTCTGATAGCTCATGAGCTTGGGCGGGCGACCATCCAATTACCTTCAGGTGAGATAAAAGAATTTGACCCACATTGTCGCGCGACGATCGGCGTAGTCGCGGGCGGTGGCCACGGGGATAGGCCGTTTGTGAAGGCCGGCAAGCGACACCATGCGATGCTCGCGAAGGGCAAACCCTATCCAAAGGTTCGTGGAGTCGCGATGAACGTCGTCAACCACCCATTCGGTGGAAGAGGCAAGCACGCTGGCAGACCAAAGACGGTGGCGAGGGGTGCTTCGCCTGGGCAAAAAGTGGGGTTAATAGCGGCGAGACGAACTGGCAAAAGGTGAGATGAGTGCCAAAGAAATTTACATTCAAAGGTTATGGGCTGGAGGAGCTACAAAAGTTGTCGATGGACGACTTCGCTAAGCTGTTGCCATCTCGCCAGAGGCGATCGCTCCTGCGTGGGCTGCCTACGGAACAAAAAAAATTGCTCGAGAGGATTCGCAGCGCTAGGGGGCTTCAGGAGAAGGAGGGCAAGGCGGTGATCGTTCGCACCCACTGTCGCGACATGTTGGTCCTGCCGGAGATGGCTGGCCTAAAATTTGGGATCTATAATGGAAAGGAGTTTGTGATTGTCGAAATCAAGCCAGAGATGATCGGGCACCGCCTTGGAGAGTTTGCTCAGACGCGGAGGAAGGTCACACATGGGACTCCTGGCATAGGTGCTACCAGAAGTTCGATGTACATTCCATTGAAGTGATCAAAATGCCGAAGTATGGTTATTCAGCCGAGGTCGAGGGGCCATTCGCAAGGGCTTTTGGGAAGGAGATGAGGGTCTCGCCGAAGCACGCGATGGAGGTTTGTCGCGCCATTCGAGGGATGAAACTGACGGTGGCGAAGGATTATCTGCAAGATGTGGTCAAGAAGAAGAAAGCTGTACCATACAGGAGACATAAAAAGAAGATAGCGCACCGTGGAGGGATGACGAGCGGAGACGCGGGGCAGTACCCGGTGAAGGCGGCTAACGCGATACTCGAGGTTCTTGCAAATGCTGAAGCAAATGCGAAGTATAAAGGTATGGATGAAGAAAAGCTGAGGATCGTGCACGCAAGCGCTCAGAAGGGCATAACCATCCCCGGATTCCTGCCGCGGGCTTTTGCTAGAGCTACACCTTTCAGTAAACCGACGTCCAACATTGAGATAATTTTGAAGGAGGTATCCTAGTGCCGGTCGAGCGAGCGATAATCAAGCGCGGAATGAAAAGGGCTGAGCTCGAGGAGTTCCTCGAGAAGGAGCTTGAGAACGCTGGCTATGGTGGAGTAGATGTTAGGCGAGTTCCGATGGGCACGAGGGTTGCGTTGCATGTGGAGCGCCCAGGAATAGTGATAGGTCGCAAGGGGCGGAGCATCAAAGACCTGACGGAGACACTCGAAAAAGAATATGACATAGAGAACCCGCAGGTGGAAGTTGTCGAGATAAAGACACCGGAGTTGAACGCGAAGGTGATGGCGAAGCGCTTGGCCTTCATGCTCGAACGCGGCATAAGCTCGAGGCGCGCGGGTTACATAATGTTGCGCCGGATAATGCGTGCGGGAGCAAGAGGAGTAGAGATAGTAATATCTGGGAAAATATCGGGGGAACGTCATCGCTCGCAGCGCTTCTACGATGGTTACCTCAAGAAAGCTGGTGAGCCAGCGTTAAATCTGGTCAGCTATGGATTTGCTGAGGCGAAGCTGAAACCCGGTATGGTGGGTGTAAAGATCAGAATAATGCCACCGAATGTGCGGCTTCCAGATGAGATTCGGTTTTTGGAGGAGGAGAAGAAAGTCGAGGCCAAGCCAGTTGAGGAGGCGCAGCCAACTGCCGAGGTGCAGGAGGAAAAACCGGAGGAAGCAGTTAAGGAAGAGCCCGCTGAGACACCTCCGGAGGAGCCCCAGGAAGCAAAATCCGAGGACGAAAAACCACCCGAAGGAGAGGCGAAGAGTGGCGATACTTAGGTCAGATGAAATCCGCGACATGAACATCGACGAGATGAAAGCGAAGCTCATGGAGTTACGATCAGAACTGGCGAGAGAGCGGGCGGTAATAGCATCGGGTGGGTCGCTCGAAAATCCTGGGAGGATACGTGAACTCAAACATAGCATCGCAAGGTTGCTCACGATAATAAAAGAAACTCAGAAAAAGGGAGGTGCACGGACAAGTGCCGGAAGTATGTGAAGTGTGCGGGTTGCCCAAGGAGCTCTGTGTCTGCGAAGAGATAGCGCGCGAGCAGCAGCGAATAAATGTTTACTCGATGAAGCGGAAGTTCGGAAAAAAAGTGACGATCGTCGAGGGCATCGATGAAAAACAGCTCGACCCCAAGGAGTTGACGAAGAAGCTGAAGTCTAAGCTCGCATGCGGCGGGACTTGGAAAGATGGTAGGATCGAGCTACAAGGTAACCACACGATGCGCGTCAAAGAGGTGCTTGTGGAGATGGGCTTCTCGCAGGACATGATAAACATAAAGTAAGGTGGAAAATATGCCGATAACGAAGCAAAATGTGTCGAAGCACGAGTTGATTGGCCTAGAGGCGAGGGTGGTCAATAGTTCGGATAAGAATTTGATCGGTACATATGGTACCATCATCGACGAGACAAAGGACATGCTTGTCATCGATCAAGCCGGAAAGCCGAAGATAGTGCAGAAGACAAGTTCCGTCTTTAAGCTGACCCTGCCTAGCGGAGAAGATATCGATGTCGACGGAGCGAAGCTCGTCGCCAGGCCGGAGGATAGGATAAAGAAGAGGGTGAAATGATGGTCGGACTTGGTATAGAACCGCCGAAGGAAAAGTGCGAGGATAAGAACTGCCCATTCCATGGCGTGCTGTCCGTTAGAGGGCGCGTCTTTACGGGCACGGTGGTCAGCGACAAGATGTCCAAAACGGTGGTGGTTGAGCGTGAGCACATGCACAAAGTTGGGAAGTACGAGCGCTACGAGCGTAGAACATCGAAGCATCATGCGCACAATCCGCCTTGTATAAATGCGCACGTCGGCGACAAGGTCAAGTTCATGGAGTGTCGGAAGTTAAGCAAGACGAAGACATTTGCGATAGTTCAGAGGATGGTGGCCTGAAATGGGTAAGAAGGGTGCAGGTGTATCGATTGGTGTTTCGCCAGTGACACCGGTGAAGGCGCTCATGGTCGGTAGCAGGCTCCTATGTGCTGACAACACTGGAGCGAAGGAGCTGCAGATCATCATGACGATAAAATATACGGGCACGCGAAGACGCACGCCGAAAGCTGGTGTAGGAGACATGGTGGTAGCATCTGTCAAGAAAGGCACGCCAGAGTTGCGTAAACAAATTATACGCGCGATCATTATCAGGCAAAAAAAGGAATACCGCCGCACGGATGGTATTCGTATAAAATTTGAGGACAATGCAGCAGTTTTGATGACTCCCGAGGGGGCGCCGCGCGGTTCGGAGATAAGGGGGCCGATAGCTCGCGAGGCTATCGAGCGTTGGCCACGTGTGGCAGGTATAGCTGCGATAGTCGTTTAGGTGAGATGATGAGTTCAAAACAGCCACGAAAGCAACGCCTACGTCTCTATTCGGCGCCACTGCACGTGAGGCACAAACACTTCGGTGCGAGGCTGAGTGATGATTTGAAAAAAGAACACAAGTGCAAGACTCTCCCGGTGCGGAAGGGCGACAAAGTGAAGATAATGCGCGGTGACTTCAAAGGCATCGAGGGCGATGTTACAGAAGTGGATATGAAACGTTATCACATTTTTGTCACCGGCGTTACTACTGCAAAAGCCGATGGAACACAGGTGACGCGACCAATTCACCCCTCGAACGTTATGATAACCAAACTCAAGTCGGATAAGGAACGTGATAAAATACTGAAGAGGAGGGCAAAAGTTGGCAAAGAAGGGACAAAGTAGGCACCTCAAGCGATATGCAGCATCCAAAGTGCTCAAGTTGCCGCGCAAGTCGATCGTTTGGATGGTCAAACCAGCCCCCGGGCCACATCCAAGCGATGAGAGCATACCATTGCAGTTCGTGGTTCGAGAGTACTTGGGTCTCGCGCGGACAGCCAGAGAGGGGGGTAGGCTGTTGAACGAAAAACACGTTCTTGTGGACGGCAGAGTCAGAAAAGATTCGAAGTTTCCCGTCGGATTGATGGACGTCGTGCAGTTGCCAACTTTGAACAAAAGTTATAGAGTTTTGTTGAATACACGGAGACGCTTGGTTTTGTGTGATATTCCGCAGGAGGAAGCTCGGTTCAAGCTGTGCAAGGTAGTCAGGAAAAGCACGATATCTGGCGCGCGTGTCCAGCTCACATTTAACGATGGGAGGACGCTCGCTGGGGACTTTGGAGAATTTAAGCTTAGAGACACAGCAAAGCTATCCCTGCCTGATCAGAAAATCCTCGAACGAATTGCATTTGGAAACGGAGTGGTAGCTTTAGTCACAGGGGGGGCGAACGTTGGGAAAGTTGGCAAAATAGTGGAAGTAAAAATGATTGAGGGCACTCAGCCAAATATAGTGATTCTTGAGGCCCCCGATGGCACGACATTTCAGACTTCGGAGGACTACGTGTTTGTGGTCGGGAAGGAAAAACCGATTGTAACTTTGGCGGGGTAATCGAATGAATCCGATGCGCGAAGTAAAAATCGAAAAAGTAACTTTGAACATAGGCGTAGGCGAGGGCGGTGACAAACTCGTCAAAGCAGAAAAGGTCATGGAAAAAATCACGGGGAGAAAACCAACCAGGACATTTGCAAAGAAGTCAGTTCGAGATTTCAAAATAAGGCTCGCGGACCCGATAGGGTGCAAGGCCACATTTCGGGGCCAAGAAGCTGAGAAGATACTAAAAAGAACGTTTGAAGCTGTTGAGAAAAAATTGAGTTCCAGAGTTTTCGATACTCAGGGCAACTTTTCATTTGGAGTTAAGGAGCACATCGATATCGCCGGTGTAGATTATGATCCGGAAATAGGCATTTTCGGTCTGGATGTTTGTGTCACTTTATGCAGGCCAGGTTACCGAATCAAGCACCGAAGATGCAAGCAACGAGATATCCCGGCAGCTCACCGCGTGACTAAAGACGATGCCATAAACTTCGTGAGCCAGAAGTTTGGGGTACAGGTGGTCTGATGACGAAGCGTAGATTTGGTAAGGGTGCTCATAAATGCGTGAAGTGCGGCAGATCTGGCCCAGTTTATCAGTGTTACGGGTTGAACATGTGTAGAAGGTGCTTTAGGGAGATGGCGCCGAAGATGGGCTTCAAGAAGTACAAATAGGTGAAAAAAATGTTGATGGATCCTCTTGCAAATGCGTTGTCGGCGGTAAGGAATTATGAAAAAGCCAGAAAGATGAAGATAATTGTAGCTCCAGCTTCTAAGCTCGTCGGTCATGTGCTGCGCGTCATGCAGCAGGATGGCTTCATCGGAGAATTTGAATTTATCGACGATGGAAAGGCGGGAAAGTTCCGGATCCAGTTGCTCGGTAAGATCAATGAGTGTGGGGTCATCAAACCTCGGCATGCTGTCAAATGTGATGAGTATGAGAAATGGGAAAAGAGGTATCTACCTGCGGCCGGATTTGGAACCTTGGTGGTTTCAACGCCAAAGGGGGTCATGAGCCATTCTGCCGCGAAGGATCAGAAATTTGGGGGGCGCCTCTTGGCGTTCGTGTACTGAGGTGTTTGTATGGCAGCAGCAAGTATCACAGAAGAGGTCAAAATACCCGAAGGAATCCAGGCGAAGCTAGATGGTAAACTTATCGAAATTAGTGGGCCGAAGGGCAAGCTCGCTCGCAGGTTCGACATCCAGGGGATAGGGCTCAGGCAGGGGGATGGTGTGATAATAATTGAAGCATCTCTCCCAAGGCGTAAGCAGCGCTCGGCAGTTGGTACAATTAGATCTCACCTCCAAAACATGTTCGATGGTGTGAAGGATGGGTTCAAATATAAACTCAAAATCGTCTACGCACATTTTCCGATAACCGCGAAGGTTGATGGCAAGAAATTACTGATTCAAAATTTTCTCGGAGAGAAGAGCCCAAGGGTAGCAAAAATTGTTGGAGACGTGAACGTCAAAGTTGAGGGTGATGAAATAACCGTGGAAGGAATAAACAAGGAAGAAGTGGGCCAAACTGCGATCAACATAGAACAGGCGACGGTCGTCAGACACCGCGATCGGAGGACATTCCAAGATGGCATATACATCGTCTCGAAGGAGTGAAAAAAATGAAGAAAAAAAGTAAGCCGAAATTTAGGCGGCAGGAGTGGTTCCAGGCCAAGCGGTTGGGTGAGAAATGGCGCCAGCCGCGTGGTTTGGACAGCAAGATGCGTTTATGTAGGAAAGGAAAACCTGCTATGCCATCCATCGGATACAAATCGCCAAAAGAAATTAGGGGATTACATCCTTCTGGGCTCGCGGAAGTGATGGTGCGCAACCCAAAAGAGCTCGAAAAAATTGATCCAAAAAAATATGTGGCTAGGATCGCATCGGCCGTCGGGAGAAGGAAGAGGGACGCGATAATCAAACGCGCTCAAGAACTCAAAATTAGAGTGGTGAATCCACGAGGTGTGAAAGTTGAAACTGAACACGCAAAGAAGGCTAGCAGCTAGGATACTAGGGGTGGGAGTGAACAGGGTCTGGATAGACCCAACCAAGATCACAGATGTCTCCACAGCAATTACTAGCGATGACGTCAAACAGCTCATCCACGATGGAACGATAAGAGCCAGGCCCGAGCGTGGGGTGAGCAGGGCGAGGGCCAGAATTCGCATCGGCCAGCGTAAACATGGCAGGGGGCGGGGCGTCGGTAGTCGGAGAGGGACGGCTAAGGCCAGGAAGCCAAAAAAAATTGCGTGGATCAGGACGGTGCGCCCGTTGCGTCTCATGTTGCGCGAACTTCGTGATAAAGAGGTAATAGATAAGAGAGAATATCGCCGGCTTTACCGCATGGTCAAGGGCGGGTCTTTCAGAAACAAAGCACATCTTCAGACCTACCTCAAAGAAAAAGGTTTGATCAAGGGATAGTCATGCCGAAGAAGATAGGTCCTAGGTGGAGGGTTCAGTTCAGGCGCAAGCGCACGGCCAAGACGGATTACAGGCAGCGCCTCAGGCTCCTGCGCTCTGGAAGGCAGCGCTTAGTAATAAGGCTCTCGCTAAAACATATTTCTGCCCAGATAGTGCGTGCAGCTCCAAGTGGGGACGAGACTTTGGTTTCCGCCCACTCGAAAGAGCTCGGGAAACTCGGCTGGAAGGGTCATACATCCAATCTGCCCGCGGCGTATCTTGTGGGTCTGCTTTGCGGTTATCGCGCTCGCAAGGAGGGCATCGAGGGGGTCATCTTGGACATAGGCATGCAAGCCCCGGCCGCTGGCGGGAGGATATTCGCAGCGCTGAGAGGCGTGCTCGACGCTGGTTTGAATATACCACATGGTGAAGGCGTCTTGCCAACAGATGAGAGGATACGCGGCGATCACATCGCGCAGTATGCTGAGAAGTTGAAGTCTGAAGACGAGGACACCTACAAAAAAGTGTTTTCGAACTATCTGCAGAGGGGATTTCCACCTGAGCAGCTACCACAGCACTTTAATCAAATCAAGCAAGCGATAATTACGCAGCATGGGGCGTGAAAATGGCAAAACGTAGGACAAAACGTAGGATGATAACTGAAGAAAAATTTGATGTCTCGCTATGGCAACCGCGCACAGAAATGGGGCGGATGGTTAAAGAAGGAAAGATAACTAGCATCTCCGAGATACTGCGCAAGGGCCAAAGGCCACGCGAGCCAGAGATAGTTGATGTTTTGGTGCCAAATTTGAAGGAGGATGTTCTTGGGATAGCCAGCGTACAACGAATGCATAAGTCAGGCAGGCGTGCCAAATTCAGGATCGTTGCAGTTGTCGGCAATCATGATGGTATAGTCGGCGTGGCTCACGCTAGTGTGCGTGAGATAGGGCCAGCGATACGAAAGGCGGTGATCAAAGCCAAGTTGAACATTATCGAAGTTGCCCGTGGTTGCGGGAGCTGGGAGTGCGGTTGTGGAAGGCCACATTCAATTCCTTTCGAGGTGTCCGGACAAAGCAGCAGCGTTCAGGTCAACATAAAGCCGGCTCCGCGAGGCTTGGGTATCGCAGCAGCGAAGGTTCCAAAGATAATTCTAGATCTTGCTGGAGTTAAAGATGTGTGGATGCAATCTCGGGGGCAAACCGAGACTACCATAAATTTTGCCCTTGCAACGTTCGATGCGCTGAAAGAAACGACCAAAATGGCATTGCGAGAGTCTCAGAGGGGCATCATCGCTGGTAAGGCTGGTGAGGTAAGTGGCTAAGCTCGCTGTGATAAGAATTCGTGGGACAGTAGAACTTCGCGGCGATATCAAAGAAACGTTGAAAATGTTGGGTCTGACGCGGGTCAATCATTGTGTTATCATCGATGACGATTCATCATACAAAGGCATGCTCCAGAAGGCGAAGGACTACATAACTTGGGGCGAGGTTTGGCAAGATGTAGTTGAAGTGCTCTTGCGTAAACGGGGGCGGCTTGCTGGGGACAAGAAGCTGTCCGACGAATACGTGAAATCAAACACATCATTTGCATCGATTGCGGAGCTGGCGAAGGCGGTTTCAGCGATGGAATTCAAACTTTCGGCGCTAACTGGGTTAAAAAAAGTTTTTCGGTTACATCCGCCGAGAAAGGGATATCGTGCGACGAGGCGCCCGTTCAAAGATTTGGGCGATTTGGGCTATCGTGGCGATAAGATAAACGAGCTTATCCTCCGCATGATTTAGGTGATCAATATGGTAGTTCGAAAGCGCAGAAAAATTAAGAAGTATCGCGGGTCGCGCACTGTTGGCAGAGGTTGCGCAAAACGTGGCCGTGGCTCTGGTGAGAAGGGAGGTAAGGGACTCAGCGGTGGCCACAAACAGAAATGGTCGTACATCCTCAGATACATGCCGGACCATTTTGGGAAGCATGGTTTCGTTCGGCCGGATGAAGTCAGTGCCGAAATTCTCGCGATAAACGTCGGGGATATAGACGAGCACATAGATGAGCTGGTAGAAAAGGGCGCCGCTAGACGTGAGGAAAACAAATTCATTGTGGACGTGAGCAAGATCGGCGTTGATAAAGTGCTCGGCGGCGGAAAGGTGACGCATCCCATCGAGGTAATCGCCAAAGAGTTTTCTGAGTCAGCCAAGAAGAAGCTCGAAGAGGCCGGCGGCAAGGCGGTCGCGGGTGGGGTCTGATGGAAGAGGAGAAACCGCGATCCAAGCTCTATGTCTTCGAGCCACTCATTCGCAGGTTGCCAGAAGTTGCGGTCCCGAAGCGTCATGTTGCGTTCAAGGAACGTTTCTTGTGGACTGGCGTGGCGTTGGTCGTCTTCTTCATCATGGTTCAGATCCCGCTTTATGGGATGGTTGGTGAGCCTGGTAGCTTTTTTGGATATTTGAGGTATGTGCTGGCAAGCCACGCGGGCACGATAATGGAGCTCGGTATAGGTCCGATAGTCACAGCAGGCATCATAATGCAGCTTCTGGTTGGCGGGAAGATAATAAACCTAGACATGAGCGACCCAGATGATCGTGCATTGTTCACGGGTGTACAAAAAATCCTCGCAGTAGTGATGGCGATATTTGAGGCGGTGATGCTTGTCTTTGGCGGCTGGTACGATCCTAGGCGATTTAGTGCAACTGCGGCACCACTTTCCACAGGGACCAATGTATTTTTGATAGTTCAGCTGGTGCTCGGCGCAATCGTTGTCATCTACCTAGATGAACTCGTCTCAAAATATGGCTTCGGTAGCGGTGTGAGCCTATTCATAGCTGGCGGTGTGGCAGGTGAGATAGTATGGAAAGCATTCACTCCGGCAGCGTCGGCTCAGAATTTGGGGATGATAGGTGCGATACCCAACTTCATCAGAGCGCTGATCTCTGGTTCCTCTACGCAGATAGGTGAGGCATTCACTAGGAGCAATTTACCCAACATTATGAGTGTTTTTGCAACGCTGATAGTCTTCTTCATCGTCGTGTATGCTGAAAGTTTACGTATTGAGATACCGCTAGCGTATGGAAAGTTCGGCGGGATGCGCGGGAGGTATCCCATCAAGTTTCTATACACATCGAATATCCCGGTCATCTTAGCGATGACCGTGTTTGCTAACATCAAAATAGTTGCGAGCTTATTGGCACGTGCAGGGCACCCGTTTTTAGGTACCGTAGGAGGGGGCGGGGTGCCCGCATCTGGCCTCATTTATTATCTAGAGCCACCATCGGGTATAGCTTCGGTCACGGCCGACCCGCTGCGCGCGGTAATCTATCTTGTCATCTTGATGGTCATTTGCATAGGCTTTGCCTGGTTGTGGGTGCAGATGACTGGGATGGGGCCGAGGGATGTTGCTCAGCAGCTCCAAGATTCTGGCCTGTCAATCCCGGGATTCAGGCGCGACATCAGGGTGATGGGTTGGGTTCTCGAGCGTTACATAAAAACGGTTACAATAATGAGCGGCGCCTTCGTCGGCGTACTTGCTGCTTTAGCGGATTTCATGGGCGCGTTAGGTTCGGGGACCGGTATTTTACTGACGGTCGGCATTATTTATGGGTTATACGAAGAGATTGCGAGGGAGCGCGTTTCGGAGATGTTTCCAGCGGTCAGGAGGCTATTCGGTGAATAAGATAGTTGTGGTGACTGGCACACCTGGCGTAGGCAAGAGCACTGTGATATCTCGTGCAGTAGGGAAGCTTCGGTCGGCGGGGACATATTGTGAAATAATCAACTATGGCGATTTCATGTTGAAGATAGCCAAAGAGAAGGCGGGGGTCATAGATCGCGACGATATGCGCAAACTGTCGTACGATTTATATCAAGAGATTCAGAAGGAGGCCGCCGACGATATAGCGCACGTGGCCGAGCGTAAACTAGTTTTGCTAGATACCCATTGTACGGTGAAAAAACCAGAGGGCTATTATCCGGGGCTGCCGAGATGGGTGCTCGAGCGCTTGCGGCCTGTGACGATCGTTGTGATAGAGGCTCCCCCTAAAGAAATTCTTGGCAGGCGTGGCAAAGATGCCAAGCGAAAGAGGGACAAGGAACTTCTAGCAGAGATAGAGGAACATCAACAGTTGAACCGTGCGATCGCGATGGCATACGCAGCTTTTACTGGTGCGGCGGTAAGGATAATTGTAAATAAGGATGGGAAACTGAGTGATGCCGTGAGAGAGATGGTGGAAACATTGAGGTGAGATGGTGCGGCGGATAATTGTCTTCGCAGTTGTCGCGTTCGTCTTGGTCGCTGGGCTGGCTACTTTGGTTAGGGCTCAGTCTGCGGAGGACCGTCAGAACGCGTTCAAGCAAGCGCTATACAAGCTGGACATGTCCATCGATTCGCTTAGAAAAGCAGACAACGCTGGAGCTACATCTAATTTAGATAATGCGCGTGCAGAATACAACAAATTTAGCGTCGAAAACGTGGACAATGTGCTCGATAATCGCATAAAGGCAAATTTCAGCTCACTTTCTCAGACACCTGTTGAAGAGAACATCAGAGCTCTTCGCGCGGATGTTTCGCTCGCCGCCAGCAAATTGGGGATCTCGCTCTCGTTCGTGTTTAACCATTCGATACTCTTCATCATTTTCATCTCAATCGTTTTCGCCTTCGTGGTTACATTGATAAGCAAGTATGTGGTGAACTGGGAGGAAGTGAAACAGAAGAAGAAGAAGGTCAGCGATTGGCAGAAAGCGCTGATGGACGCTCAGCGTAAGAAGGACATGAAGACGGTGCACAAGCTTCAGCAGGAGCAGAAGGAGATGATGGCGTTGCAGGGGCAGATAATGATGGCCTCGTTTAAGCCGGCCATATTCTACATGGTTCCGTATTTCATCCTTTGGATGGTACTCTCTGGCTTCTACGGCAGCTGGGTGGTGGCGTGGTTACCGTTCAACCTGCCGTTGCCCGTCGTCGGGACGATGGCATCTCTGGGCTTCTTCGGTTGGTATTTACTCGCGTACTTCGGTTTCTCTTCAATATGGCGAAGGCTGCTGATAGGCGATTGAGATGCCCGCGCGAAGGTTCAGGTCGAGGACATACAAGAGGCGGCATATCAGTGTTCCTGGCGGCGTCAGCGTGCGCTTTGTTGAGAAAAAAAGGAAAGTTTCCAAGTGTGCGCGGTGCGGCGGGCCTCTGGCCGGGGTACCTCGTGCGAGCCCAGGTGGATTGATGGTAATGCCGAAAAGCTCGCGGAGGCCAACTCGCCCATACGGTGGCAACCTGTGTTCCGCATGCGCGCGTCAGGCCATCAAGGAAGCTGTCAGGGCGTGAAATCATGGTGGTCATCGCGATTAGCGGCTTGCATGGTGCTGGGAAGAGTACTGCTGCAAGAGCGCTCGTGAAAAAGTTCGGGCTCAAATACATGTCGGCGGGTGCGATTTTCAGGCAGATGGCGAAGAAGAAGGGGATGAGTTTGGATGATTTTTCTCGTTACGTTGAGCATCGTCCAAATATCGACAGGCAGATCGACCGTAGGACTGCTGAGTTTGCAAAAAAAGATAATGTGTTGATAGACGCCCGCTTAGCTGGCTGGATGGCAAAAGGGGCGGACGTCAAAATTTTACTCTACGCTCCATTGAAGGTTCGTGTCAGGCGCATAATCAAACGCGAAGGAAGAAAATACATGGATGTGCTCAGAGAAACTGCGGGCAGGGAGCGCAGTGAAGCGAAGCGATTCAAGCGGTTTTACGGCATAGATGTCAACGACTGGTCGGTGTTCGACATCGTACTAAACACTGAACACTTCGGCCCGAAGGAAATGGTGCGCGTGCTGGAACTTGTGGTCAGAGCCGTCACTAAACAAAAACGGCGGTAGTGGTTGGCGACGACATGGTAATGGAAATTGGCAGAGTATGTGTGAAGATAGCTGGGCACGAGGCCGGCAAAAAGTGTGTGATAGTGGATATGGTCGATAGAACCTATGTCTTGGTCGCTGGCCCAGAGATAAAGCGAAAGAGGTGCAACATCGCGCACCTCGAGCCACTTCCGCAGAAGCTCGACATCGCGAAAGGTGCTTCGGACGAGGAAATCAAACGAGCGTTCGAGGCAATTGACGCTGGTGGTTAGGTTTGGGCAAACTGCCTTCTGATGTCATGCGCGAAGTGTTAGTTCGTGCCCAAGACATGACCGACCCTCGCCACGGTTGCGAGCCAGATAAAAGGACAATTCAGGAGCACATCAAGCTAGGCGTGATAAACTTAGATAAACCGGTTGGCCCAACCTCGCACGAAGTCGCCGCTTGGGTGAAGCGGGTGCTCGAAATAAGCAGGGCTGGCCACAGCGGCACGCTCGATCCGAAGGTGAGTGGAATCCTGCCCGTGGCTCTCGAAAATGCGACCAAGATGACTCAGGCGTTGCTCCCGGCGGGAAAAGAATACGTCTGCACCATGCATTTGCACGGCGAGGTGCCGGAGCATAAGTTAGCGCAAGTGCTTCGTGAATTTGAGGGTGAAATACATCAGCGCCCACCGATTCGGGCGGCGGTGAAGAGAGTCCTGAGAATTAGACGAATTTACTATATCGAGCTTCTCGAGCGAGATAGAAGGGACGTACTCCTGCGGGTCGGTTGCGAGGCGGGCACATATATCCGCAAACTTTTCTTTGATATCGGCGAGGCCCTGGGTTGTGGGGCACATATGGCAGAACTACGGCGGACGCGCGCCGGACCATTTTTGGAGGATGAGACGCTGGTGAAGCTGCACGATCTGGCGGACGCGTACGCATTTTGGCGCGAGGAGGGCGTAGAAGAGCATCTGAGGAAAGCAATCATGCCAGTTGAGGCAGCGGTGAGGCATCTGCCAAAGATAGTGGTGCGCGATGGTGCGATAGATGCTCTCTGTCACGGCGCCAGTTTAGCAGCTCCAGGTGTGCTCACGTTGGAAACTGGTATCTCTCGAGGTGATGTTGTAGCGCTCATGACGATCAAGGGAGAATTGATATCTCTAGCCAAGGCAGAGATGACGTCGAAACAAATTTTGGAAGCGGATCATGGGATAGTTGCTAAGCCAGAGAGAGTTGTGATGTCGCCCGGGATATACCCGAGAAAATGGAAATAACTAGATTGAGACTCCCGCGACAGAAAGAGCTATTGTTATCACGGAAACAACTACTGCAATTGAGATGGAGTAAATTAGATTTTTCTTAGGTTCCACTTTCAGCGGATACCCTATACCAAAGGCAACTAGCCATCCAAAGATCGGCGAGATATAGATTCTGTACGAAACGAGCGATGAAGAGAATTTGAAGATTGTAATGAAAGCAAGCAGTACAAAGAGGTAAACGCTACACTGCAAGGCTAGAACGCTGATGGGATCAAAAGATTTTTTACCAGTTTTCTCAGCCATGCGTACGCCATAATGTTGTTCGTTGAAGATGATTTTAAACATTTTGTTTTCAGGTTCCACAGGCCATCATCGAAAATTTTTGGCTAAAAAAGGGCATATAGCCTAGAAATCACAGTTAAATTTGAGCCGGGGTGGCAGAACTAGGCTAATGCGACAGCTTGGAGAGCTGTTGGCCCTCACGGGTCGTCAGGGTTCAAATCCCTGCCCCGGCGCCAAGGCGAATGATTTTAATAGGAAGTTTCGCCAAGTTCTACAGTAAGGCTTCTGTGGTAGGTAAAATGCCTGGGGAATTCAAGCATATCGTGCGGATAGCTGGCAAGGACCTCAGTGGCGAGAGGCGCGTCCAGCTGGCGCTAACGGACATAAAGGGCGTGGGCACGATGATGGCGCGAGCGGTGGCATATGTGGCTGAGGTAGATCCCATGGTTAAGCTTGGCAACCTCAGCAAGGAGGAGATAGAGCGGCTGGAGGATGTCGTTTCAAAGCCTCAAGCTCATGGTATACCAAGTTGGATGCTCGACCGCAGAAAGGATGAGGACAGTGGCAAAGACATTCACATCATAGGTTCGGACATCGACCGAGCTGTGCGCGCGGACATCGCGAAGGAGCGTCGCATAAGGAGCCGTCGTGGCATACGGCATGAACTCGGCCTGCCCGTGCGTGGGCAGCGAACCAGAAGCACAGGTCGCGTGGGCATGACGGTCGGTGTCAAGCGCAAGGATATCCGCATAAGGGAAGCTGAGGCTGCAGCCAAGAAGGGTGAAGCACCTCCGAGGAAAGGGAGGGGGGCGCCGAAAGAAAAAGTAGAGAAGGTGGAGAAAGCAGAAAAGGCAGCCCCAAAGGCGGAGAAGGCGGCGGCACCGAAGGTGGAAGAAAAGAAGAAGGTGGAGAAGAAAGCGAAGTGATAGCATGGGCGACCCAAAGAAGCAGCGCAAGAAATATCGCAGGCCTTCACATCCTTGGGAGAAGGACAGGATAGAGGCCGAAAACAAGCTGCTACAAAAGTATGGGTTACGCAGAAAGGAGGAAGTTTGGAAGATCGAGACACTTCTCAGGAGCTTCAGGAGAAACGCGAGGCGTTTGCTGACGGCGTCTGGCTCGCAGGCTGAACTTGAAACTAGACAGATGCTTGAGAGGCTAAAGCGCTTGGGCTTGATATCGAGTGGAGCGACCTTGGATGATGTGCTCGGATTGATGATTGAAAACATTCTGGAGCGCCGCCTTCAGACCATAGTGTCAAAGAAGGGCTTGGCTAAGACACCCCTGCAGGCGCGCCAGCTCGTTCTGCATGGTCACGTCACGATTTCAGGAAAGCGCGTCACTGTGCCGAGTTATCTGGTGTCGGTGAAGGAAGAGGGAGAGATAGGTCTCGCGCTCGGTTCAAGTTTCGCATCGCAGCCCAAGCCGGAGGTCCCGCCACCATCCGTCGAAGCCGAAGGACCACAGGGCCCGCAGGCTGGTGAAGTCGAAGGCCAACAAGCGCCTGAGCAGGTGGAGTCGAAGGAGGAATAAGAATGCCGGAGGGTAAGTGGGGAGTAGCGCACATTTTCTCATCGTTCAACAACACCATCGTGCATATAACTGATTTGACTGGCGCGGAGACGGTCTCGAGGTGGTCGGGTGGCATGATTGTAAAAGCACAGCGCGAGGAGTCATCGCCGTACGCCGCGATGCAGGCGGCCGCTCGTGCGGCGGAGGAGGCCATGGAAAAAGGGTTTATGGGAGTACACATCAAAGTTCGAGCGCCAGGCGGCAGCGGCTCGAAGAGCCCTGGTCCGGGAGCGCAGGCGGCGATACGTTCGCTCGCCCGAGCCGGGTTGAAGATAGGTCGCATAGAAGATTCAACGCCCACGCCCCACGACGGAGTCAAAAGAAAAGGTGGCCGTAGGGGACGCAGGGTGTAGTTGGGGAGTATGAATGGAAATAGAAGTCAGAAAGTTGACGGCAGATAATATGGAGTTCTTGCTCTCCGGCGCAGATCCAGCGTTCGCGAACACGTTGAGGCGGGTGATGATACGGGAGGTGCCGGTGATAGCGATCGATGAGGTGGAGTTTGTGGTGAACGACTCTGTGGTATACGACGAAATATTGGCTCACAGCATTGGCTTGGTCCCGCTCAAGACGCCCGGCGGCTACGTTCTGCCAAGCGAGTGCAAGTGCGATGACAAGCGATGCGCAAAGTGCAGCGTGCAGTTGACGCTCAAAAAAGAAGGTCCAGCAGTGGTCATGAGCGGCGACATGAAATCAGCGGACAAAGAAGTCGTGCCCGTCAGCGATTCCATCCCGCTCGTGAAACTGACAAAGGGGCAGAACCTTCAGTTCATCGCGATAGCCCACCTCGGCTTGGGAAAGAACCATGCGCAGTGGCAGCCCGGGGTCATCGCCTACAAGTACATGCCGATATTCGAGCTCGATGCGAAGGCTTGCGATGCGTGCGGTAAATGTGTCGAGAGGTGCCCGCGGAAGATACTCGAGCTCAGCGACGGCAAGTTGAAGATTACGGATGTGGAGAAGTGCATCATGTGCCGCGCGTGCGTTGAGGCGTGTCCGAAAGAGGCGATCAAGATCGGACACGATGAGAGCAAGTTCATCTTTAATGTAGAGTCGACGGGCGCGTTGCCGCCGGAGAAGATATTGTCGAAGGCTCTGGATGTGCTCGGCGACAAGTGCAAGGACTTTATAAAGCAGCTCAAGAAGCTATAGGTAATCGGATCTCCCACCGTCGCGGGCAAATTTTTAGAACCCCCAGACAACATTAGAATCGTGCGGGGGTGGCTGAGCCTGGTCTAAGGCGCAGGCTTGAGGAGCCTGTCCCGTAGGGGTTCGAGGGTTCAAATCCCTTCCCCCGCACCACAACTTTTAAAAAGCGTATATAAAATGTGAGTCCACGTCTTTTTGGGTGTGGTCATGGTCAAGGTTATTTGGTGCAAGGATCTAGAAGATCTTATCAACATCGCGAGGACTCAGGGCTGGCTATTTTACTACAACTACAGAGGCAAGCACTATTATTACCTGTACGCGGGGACGAGAGCGGAAGACAACATTTGCGTGGCCATTGGGGCTCAAGTGCCGATAAAAGAGAAATACGTGTCGATAGATGAGGATGGCAAACTCGTCGCCTCTGACAAACCCATAATGCCAGCTTGTGCACGCATCACGGAAGTGGCGAAGGACGAGTTGTTCGAGGGGCTCGTGAAATAGTCAGCGCTGGAGGCTCAGGAGAGCTATTTTTTCTAGCACGAGTTTCTCGATGGGTGCGATCTCTAGTTCTTTTTTTGATATGTTGAAGACTTTCATCAGCATGGGAATCTTGTTGGAGTACACATCGAGAACCTTATCATCGCGATCTAGGTTCAACTCGCGCAGGGTTTCCGTTTGTGCACGTTTTACCTCTTCTCGGCGTTTCCCGATCGTCAAAACTGCCACACGATTGCATCCCTTCCGCACACCAACCCTGTCAAATGCTCGAACTATCTGTCTCAGGCCAGAGACCCAACATACGAGTTCGATGTTGAGGGAGTCGGCGAAATTCATGTGTGTGGACTGCACGGTCAGCGCCAGCTTTGCAGCGTGAACCAAGTGTTCCTCACCGGCGATGCGGTCGGCGTCGAAAATTTGACCGATTGTATGTGATCTCTTGTCGATGATCGCTAAAGTTTTCAGCATGGCGTCAATGTCTTGCACGTCAGCTAGCGCACCCATGACGCCCGCGATGCTTTTTCCGAACGCACCTTTCAGCTCGAACAAGCGAAACCCAAGTAGCACTGGCATCGCTTTGTTTTAAAACATGGCTAAGGCTTTAAAGCGTCACATCAAAACTAAAACAGTGATGTGATGCAACCAGCGTACAAAATCAAGATAGAAGATATTGTGAAGGGCCAATTCGTGCGTTCCGCTGATGGTGGGGAGCCCGACTACCTAGCTACGTCTTGGGGACAACAGATTTCTCGCGCGCGAGTGATGGGCACGATCGTGGACAAATACGTGAGCGAAGACCAGAGCTACGCTGCGCTGCGCATCGACGACGGTAGCGAAACCATCCGTCTCAAGTCGTGGAGGCAGGATGTGTCAAAAGTTGCGAACATCAATGTTGGTGACCTTGTCGATGTCATAGGGAGGATTCGAGAATACGGCGGAGAGACCTACCTCGTACCAGATGTCATCGTCACTGTGAGTGATCCTAATTGGGAAATCGTGAGGGAGTTGGAGATTTTAGGGGCGCGGAAGCAGCTCTTCAAGGAGGGCAAGCGTCCTCAGATCAAGAAGGTTGAGCCGCAGGTGAGAATATTAGAGGTGGAGGTGCCTCCGCAGGTGCAGGTGGGGGGCATCGAGGGGGAGATAGAAGAGCTGGAGGAGGAGCCGCTCCCTGAGGTTCCTGACGACGTGAAGAAAAAAGTCCTGATGACATTCGATAAACTTGATAAAGGCGATGGGATTTCGCCAACCGACATCTCGGCCGAGCTGAATTTGACGCAAGATTTGGTGGACGATGCGATGCGCGTCTTGATCGCCGATGGAGAAATATTTGAACCCAGGGTGGGGAAGTTTAGACGCTTGAGGTGAAAATTTGGAAAAAGATTACGAGAAATCACTCGACCGCGCGATGCAGGCGATCCCGAAAGCTGTCTCCGAGAAGGAGCGATTCCAGATCCCGGAGGCGGAGACAAATGTCGTTGGGAATCGTACGATGATCAAGAATTTTAAGGCCATCGTGAACGCTTTGAATAGAGAGCCGGAGCATCTGATAAAATATCTGTTGCGAGAGCTCGGTGTAGCTGGGAACATGGACGGCAATCAGGCTGTCTTCCAGGGGAAATTTTCGAAAGCTGCCGTGGACGACCGCATCAAGCGTTACGTTGAGGAATTCGTGCTGTGCCGCGAGTGCGGTGGTCCGGATACCAAGCTCGTCAGAAAAGATCGCGTGCACATCCTGCGCTGCGAGGCTTGCGGGGCCCGAACTGCGGTGCGGAGCGTGTAGGATGCCTATCCTCAGGGTACTGCGGACGCAGGGCGAGGTCCTCGTAGTGATCTGCGATGCTGGGCTCCTAGGAAAAGAATTCAAGCGGGGGGAGCTCAGACTCAAGGTCGACGAGAGTTTTTATTGCGGTGAGGAATCTAGCGTCGAGAAGTGTCTGCAGGCACTTCAGGAGGCGACGATCGCCAATTTGGTTGGTTCGATCGTGGAGCATGCGATAAAGGCAGGCTTCATAGGTCCCGCAAATGTCATCAGGATTCAAAATGTGCCACATGCACAAATGGTAAAGATGTAGGGCAACCGACTTTTAAACAGCCGAGCATGTTTTAATGTGGTGAAATGCGGCGTTTTTGCTACAAGTGTGGCGTATCTGAAACACAGAGGGATCCGCTCATCCATGGCCTATGCCAGGAATGCTTCGCGAGCGAGCATCGACTGATCCGCGTGTCGAGGCAGGTCAGCGTGAACGTGTGCAGAAGGTGCGGCGCGTACATGGTCGGCAACAAGTGGCAGGAGCCCATCGATGAGGGAGCCGCGACGCAGGAGGCCGCAAAAGCTGTCGTGCTGTCCGCCCTGCGTGTGGCCAAGTTCACAGATGCTGGCATAGAATTCGTCCGCCCGGATGAAGCCGAAGGCGTCGATCTGAAGTTCGAGGTGAAACCATCTGCGCGCGAAGTGCTAGTCAAAGTTCACGCCAGCGGAAAGATCCACGAGGCTCAGGGCAAGCCGATCGTCGATAGCGCACAAATCATAGTCGGGGTAAAGCCGACGACGTGCGCGGTGTGCAACCTAATGCGCGCCGGCTACTACGAGGCGATCCTTCAGGTCAGAGGGGAGAAAAAAATACCCGCGGATAAGTTGGAAAAAATGAGGGGGGCGCTCATGTCTCATGCGGACAAGACGATGAAAGGTGATCGCAAGATATTCATCTCAAAAGTTGAGGAGAAGCCGGAGGGTCTGGATTTCTACCTCAGCTCCATCAGCTTGGCGAGGAGCATGGCCGAGATTTTGAAAAATAACTTTCACGCCAAGGTGATTGAAACGGCCAAGTTGATCGGGCAGGACAGGGGCGGAAAGCGAAAGTTCAGGGTATCGGTGCTGGCGCGTTTGCCGTCATAACCCTATAAATGAAGGCTGGCACAATTAGCAAGTTGGTGAAGCGATGGTCGAGACGACTGGAGCAGATGCGCTGATGAAGTCGCTAAAGGCGGAGGGCGTCAAGCACATATTCGGCATCCCAGGCGGGGCGGTCTTGCCGATCTACGATGCTCTCTACGACTACCCAGAGCTCAATCACATCTTGGTGAGGCACGAGCAGGGGGCTGCGCACGCCGCCGATGGTTACGCCAGAGCTTCTGGCAAGGCCGGCGTATGCTTGACCACTTCTGGCCCAGGCGCGACGAACCTCGCGACAGGAATCCTCAACGCTTACATGGATAGCTCACCTGTCGTGGCGATGAGTGGGCAGGTCCCGCTCAAGTTCATCGGCTCAGATGCTTTTCAAGAGGCGGACATGCTGAGCGTGATGCTCCCGATAACAAAGCACAACTTCATCGTCAGAAGCGTGACAGAGATACCGAGCACGGTCAAGCTGGCATTCAAAATAGCTACAACGGGTCGTCAGGGGCCGGTTCACATAGATCTGCCGAAGGATATCCAGGCGAGCAAGGCGGACGTGAAGATACCGGCCGACGTAAAATACGCGAAGACCATCTACCTTGAGCCTGAAAAGAAGAAGGTCGTGGAAGCCATCAACCTGTTGACGAAGGCCCAGAGGCCGGTCATCTACGCTGGCGGTGGTGTGATCTCCTCAAACGCTTCGCGCGAGCTCGTCGCGCTGGCCGAGATGTTGGGCGCTCCGGTTGCGACTTCTTTGATGGGCAAGGGGGCCATCCCAGAAAATCATCCCCTCGCGCTCGGCATGATAGGCATGCACGGCAGGAGGGTGGCAAACTTGGCCATAACCGAGAGCGATGTTTTACTTGGGGTCGGGGTGCGCTTCGACGATCGTGCCACTGGAGAAGTCAGTCACTTTGCACCCAGTGCCAAAATAATTCACATCGACATAGATACAGTGGAGATAGGAAAGAACGTGCGCGTTGACGTGCCGATAGTCGCGGATGCCAAGCGGGGGCTCGCGGCGATCATGGGTGGGCTACGAACGCACGCAAAGAAGGGCAGGCAGAGCGAGTGGCTGAAGCGCATGGAAAAGCTTCGCAAGGAGTACAGCCCGCGCATGGACTACGATGAGGTGCCGATAAAACCGCAGCGCGCCATGAAGGAGATAATGAGCGTGCTGGACGAGGACGCGATAGTCGTGACCGAAGTGGGGCAGAATCAGATGTGGGCGGCGCACTTCTTCGTGACGAAGAAACCGAGGCATTTCATCTCGTCCGGAGGCCTGGGCACCATGGGCTTCGGCTTCCCGGCGGCGATGGGGGCTAAGGTGGCGTGCCCCAAGTGCGACGTCGTGGACATCGCCGGCGATGGAAGTTTCCTCATGAACTCTCAGGAGCTCGCGACCGTGGTCGAGAACAAGATAAACGTCGTGGCTTGCATCTTCAACAACCGCTTTTTGGGCATGGTGAAGCAGTGGCAGGATCTATTCTACAAGAAACGGCGGTCCGCGGTTTGTCTGGGCACCACGCCGAACTTTCCCAAGCTGGCCGAGGCATACGGAGCTTGGGGAGACTGCGCGAGCAGGCCGAGCGAGATAGCGCCGAAGCTGAAGGAAGCTCTGCGGTGCGGCAAGCCCGCTGTGCTGGATATCGTGATAGACCCAGACGAGCACGTGTTGCCGATGGTGCCAGCCGGAGGCAGGCTAGACCAAATGTTCACGTAGGTGAAAAAATGAAGCAGAGAATATTTTCGGTGCTTTGTGAGAACTCACCCGGCGTGATGATGAGGGTATCGAGGGATTTCACGCGCAGGCAAATAAACATGGACAGCATCACCGTCGGCATAGAGCCGAGCGGCATGGCGAGGATCATCCTGATGTTCAAGGCGGACGACCACATGGCCGAGCATCTGTACAAGGTGATATCGCGACTGACTCAAGTGATCAACGTCGAGGTCCTTGAGCCCGAGACCAGCATCGTTCGCGAGGTCGCGCTATTGAAGACGAAAAAACTGAGCGACAAGAAGATGTGGGAGGTCGTGCAGGTGGTGGAGAAAGCTGGCGGGCGCATCTTGGAGTCGAGGAGCAACGCTCTGGTGGCAGAGCTCAGCGGAAATCACGAGGACATCGAGAAGCTCGTCCAAACTCTCGGCCCAGATGTTCTACAGGAGGTAGCCCGCTCCGGCCAGGTGCTGATATCGCGAGAGATGGGCTAAATAATGTACAAGGTAATGTAATGAAAAGTCTTGTTGTCTACTATTCGAGGACCGGCACGACAAAGACAGTTGGGAAAGCCATCGCAAAGGAGCTCAAAGCTGATTTGGATGAAATCATCGATCTGAAGAAGAGACTTGGGCCAATCAATTATATCATCGCAGGAAGGGACGCTACGCAAAGAAAGTTGACGAAGATCAAGGTTAAAAAGAAACCCGAAAGCTACGACATAATAATCATCGGCACCCCTATCTGGGGCAAAAATATGGCGCCTGCCGTGAGGACTTATCTCACAAACCACAAATTGGATGGCAAGAAGGTCTGCTTCTTCTGCACCTCCGGTGGTGACAACGTGGAAAAGGCGTTCGCGGAGATGAAAAAGCTGATGCCCAGATCAGACGTGGTCGGCAAGTTCGGCGTGCGCATGCAAGAGGTAGAATCCGGCGCATACGAAGAAAAGGTAAAATCATTCGTGAAAAGTCTGAAGAAATAAATTTAATATCATCACGGGTGTATTGAACTAACAATCATGGAGGTGTGGGTATGGCGAAAATATACTACGATAGGGATGCCGACTTGAGCGTGATCAAGGGGAAGACGATCGCTATAATCGGCTACGGCAACCAAGGGCGCGCCCAGGCGAACAACCTGCGCGACTCCAGGTGCAAGGTCATCATAGGGAGCATAAAGGATGCGAGCTACGAGCAGGCCGCGAAGGATGGCTTCGAAGTCCACGACATCTCTGAGGCAGTGAAACGGGCCGACATCGTGCACATCTTGGTCCCGGACGAGTACCAGGCGCAGGTCTACAGGGAGAACATCGCCCCGCAGCTCAAGAAGGGTAAAGCTCTATGTTTCAGCCACGGCTTCAACATCCATTTCAAGCAGATAGTGCCTCCGAAGGACGTGGACGTGATAATGATCGCCCCGAAGGGGCCGGGGGCGATACTGCGGCGGATGTACGAGAAGGGCTCGGGGACGCCGGGCATACTCGCCATCGCCCAAGACGCGAGCGGAAACGCCAAGTACATTGCTCTCGCCATGGCCAAGGGCGTAGGGCTGACCCGCATCGGCGTGGTCGAGACGACTTTCAAGGAGGAAGTGGAGACGGATCTCTTCGGGGAGCAGGTCGTCCTCTGCGGCGGGGTCTCGGAGCTGATAAAAGCTGGATTTGAGACGCTCGTCGAGGCCGGCTACCAACCGGAGGTCGCGTACTTCGAGTGCCTGAACGAATTGAAGCTCATCGTCGACCTCATCTACGAGCACGGCATGGAGGGCATGTGGGCGGCCGTGAGCAACACCGCCGAGTACGGCGGAAGGACGAGGGGGCCCGTAATCATCGACAAGCGCGCCAGGGAAGCCATGAAGAAGATTTTGTCCGATGTTCAGAGTGGGGCGTTTGCGAAGGAGTGGGTGGCGGAGAGCCAGAAGGGCATCCCCAAGCTGAAGAAGATGCGCGAGGAAGGCAAGGAGCACCTCGTCGAGAAGGTCGGCAAAGATCTCCGCAAGTGGGCGGGGATAGAGAAGTAAGCGCTACCAGGCCAAGCGCAATTTCAAGGTCTGGACGAAGAACCAGTACTCGAACAGCTTTATCTCCATCGCCCCATAATTCTTGAACTCGCGCTCCATTATCGCCCAGAAAGCATCGCCGTGATTTTTCTCCTTCAGGTGTGCGACCTCGTGGCACGCTAGGTACCTGATGAGTTCCCTCGGCAGGCAGATCAGCCGGAGGTTGAAGCTCAGGTTCCCGTTCGACGAGCAGCTGGCCCACTTGCTCCTCTGTTTTCTCACCGTTATCCTGTTGAACTCCACGCCCAGCTTTTTGCTGTACTCCTCGACCGCCGGCTCGAGCTCGCTGAGGAGCTTTCTCTTCAGGATGCGCTCGAGCCGCCTGAGCTGCGTCTCGTTGCTCGGGTCGTACTCGATCACCTTCGCGTCGAAGTCGACCTTCAGGCGCCCGTTTTCGCGGAGCTCGAAGAAATCCCCGAGGATGGGCAGGCTGTTGCTCTTCACGCCGCCGAGGTTTTCTATGGCGCTCCTTATCTGCGCGTGATTCTTGGAGATCCAGCGCTTTTTTTCTTCCAACAGCTGGGTTTCGTCGCCACCTTTCTTCGGCAGGATCACCAGCAGCTCATCGGTTTTGAATTCCAGCCGAGGGTAGCGAACTTTTCTCCGCTCGACTGTGTATGGGAACGCTTCGCCGTTCACATGGATGAATTTTTGAACATCTGACGATTTTTTCATGCTTGGACCACCAGCAAGTTTGTCGTACAGTCTAATTTGTGTTTGGGCTACATACAGCAATCTACAAGCGTTCGCGAAGGAGTGGGTGGCGGAGAGCCAAAAGGGCATCCCAATCTGAAGAAGATGCGCGAGGAAGCGAAGGAGCACCTCATCGAGAAAGTTGGCAGAGATCTTCGTAAGTGGGCGGGGATAGAGAAGTAACTTTCCTGAATCCAAAGCCTAAAAGTTCTAAAATCAGTTCACGGGCTCTCCCCCAACCCATGTTTTTTCTTTATAAACTCCCTTCTACCAAAGCATCGGCGGGGACATGCAACAAGAAAAGTGGCTAGCTCAGAACCGCAAAATGATGGGTACACAAATAGTTATGTGTCCAGAGATAGAACGTGCGGATCCTTGCATATATTTTGGAAAAGGTTTCTGTCTCAACTGCTATGCAGAGAAATTATGGTTCCTGCGCAAAAAATCGTGGAAGGGGAGAACTAAAACTCCTGCCAAGGGCTTAATCAGGCTTGGTACATGGCGAGAAATCTTGCCACAAGATTACGAGAGATTTAAATCCTTATTTTCCAATAGACACTTCTTTTTGATTACTAGAGGATTACTTCCTATGTGGTTTTACGAAAAAATAAACTCGGACCAATTTTGTGTAAATTTACAAGTCTCTGTAGATCTCATAAATAACAAAGTAATCCCTACCGAAGAAAAGTTATCGGAATTTTCCAAACTGTCGAAAATTTTGTATAGATTTAAAACACTTCCCAGCAATGTGGACGCTTTTGTTAAACTGCCGCAAAAGTTGGGCGTATCGTTCTGTAGAATCATCGAAACCCCTCTCCGGCTACCGTACGGTCAGAGATTATACGACCCCACGCCCATATCTAAGCGCTTGGCAAAAAATTTATTTTTCAGATGCAACACAGAATGTATAGATTGCACGAAAGAAAACGAGACGCTTGTTTGTGCTGTAAATCCTGAGAAATATTTTGATATCTCGTGTCAATTGCCACAAACTAAGCAGACGGTATTCTTACCCCAAGGGAGTTTTGAATATATTTTTCATTCACACTAATTTTTATAAGGTAATGCTTATTTGCCTTGTTTTGTGAAAATTCCTTCTAAGCAATAAATTGTTAATTTTCCTTCTTTGCCGATTTTCTTGCATTCTTCTCCCAAGTCGCATTTGCAGCAGAGTTGTTGAAGTTGGTTTCTGCTTATGTCCAATGTTCCCATATTTTTGTGCAACTCGAATATTAGTTTCAAATATTTTCCTTCGGCTATACTTGGTATTTTGTCCCTGTTTTCATAACCAAACCATTCGTACAATCTTTTTGAGCCTTTTGAGCTATTGCATTTTTTGCAAATAAAAATCGCGTTGTCGGTCGCATTTGGTCCGCCTCTCGATCGGGGTAATAGATGCTCTAGTGTTAGTTTTTCAGGGAGACCGCAATAGATGCAAACATTTCGGTTTTCATGTTCCTTGACATATTCTCCTATTGCACTTGACCATTTTATTTTTTCATTTCTTAGTTTGATGAATGTAGACACTTGAAAGCCTCTTGAATCAATCCCTAAACCGGCTGCCTTCGAAATCAGTTTAGCGTATTGCCAATAAATTTCTTCTCTTATAGTTTTAACAATTGCTGGTGGCATTTTGCTTCGAACCTCCCATCCACGGGATATAGATTTTTACCACTCCTTTAGACCGGGCGAGTAATTCTCGTTTCTTGCTTTTAGAATAAGTCGGCAAACAAACGAACTCTTGTCCACCAGAAATTATTTTTACTGCCACGCCTCTTTTCAAATGAGTATTAATTTTCCCTCTAACTTCCATTTTGTTGTCAACACTGGAGAGCTCAAAAGCGGCTCCAAATTTCTCTTGGAGCTTTTTTTCTAGTATCGGCCACTTTAGACTGCCCTCGTAGTACATAAAGTTCCTTTCGACGTTGTTAATTCCAGGTTCCACCGTTATTCCGAAGCATTTACTAAATTCCAGATCTTTTTGATTGTACTTTTGCATTAAATCAAATATGTTTTTCAGCCCCAGATATTGTGGGTGTTCTTCTATTCGGAAATCCGTTATCCTACTTTCGTCAACTGGAAGTCTTTCTTTCTGCGACCAATATGCTTCCAATGGATGAGCGCCTTTGAGTGAATAATCTATCTTAATTAACAGATTGTTCAGTTTCTCTTTTTCAAGCAGGTTATATATCCCGCCAATAAATTTGTCCGCAAAATGGATACCTTCTTTAGGGTCCGAAAACAGGAAACCGTTGGTGTCGAAGCGTATTTCTATTCTGTTATCATTTGTACACAAAAAAGTAGGAAAAGGAATGTCGTCGGAATACCTTTTGGGGACCGATAGAAAGATTGCATCTTCCCCCACTAATTTGTTGATTTGAGGATCCAGCAATTCAAAAAATTTTAGCCAGTAGCCGATAGTTTCATAAGAATGATTTTTCCCTTCAGACCCTACTAGCGTATCTTCGGTTGAAAAAAGTGGTTCTCCCCCTGTGATTCTTAATTTGCTAAAAAACCTGTCTTTAGGTCTGACTCGGGTTTTTAGCGAGTGTAGTTTGTCTACAAAACAGTTTGTTAGCTCCTCCGGCAATAAGCTAATAGTTTTACAATTATCGTAATCTTCTTTTTTTAGAATAGGATAAGCATAGCAGAACCAGCAATTCTTATTACAACCGGCAGTATTAACTACAGGGGTGTACGGTCTTTTCCGACCCAACTTCATTATATCTCTTAATTCTTTTTCAAGGAATCTGTCAGTTTTGACCATTACTGGATTCTTGAAAAACTCCTCATTATTTACGGAACCGGTATAATCGTGGTCTATGCCAACATGAAATTCTAAGAAAGCAAATTTCTTTTTCATCATGATGTAAGAATCATGCTTTGCGCTCGATCGTCTGCTAGGATCAAAAGCGAATAACGACTTCATGGATAAATTTGTATCTGGAGTTTTCAAGAGAGTTTGTAGCCTAGCAGGCAACAAATGATCAAAACGGGCAACAATCCAACTTTATTTATGAGCACAATGGATTTTAACAAAGTGATTCAGGCTCTCTCCTTAAGAACAAGGAGAGAAATTCTACGGGTCATCGCAGACCGACCAAAAACGCTAATACAAATCTACAAAGAGCTGAAAAATAAAAACATCCCAATCAAGTATAGGGAATCTGTGTACAAATCTCTCAAAAGGTTGATCTCGGCTGGATTGGTTGAGAAGGTTTATGAAAAAAGAACAGTTCTTTACAAATCAAGGTTTTCGAAAATCAAAGTTGACTTGGTAAGCGAAAAAATAGAACTATCTTAAAAGAACAAACGGCAAGCTCATGCTTTAACCCCATCAAATACAAAATCACAACCATGACCAACGTCAAGGCGTTCATCTGGCTCATCCCCGCCATCATCGCTGGTGCGGCAAGCGACTACATCAAGCCGCTCCAGGGCCCGGGCGCTGCCCTGGCGTTCGTCTGCTTCATCGGCTTCTTCTACTCCTCCATCCAGAAGCGCATCACGGCCAGAGGCGCGGTCATCACGGCCGCGTTCTTCGGCCTCATCGCGTTCTTCATAGCGGGCAGGGTCAACGACTCCTTCTCACCGTTCATGACCGAGGGAATGATAGCGGTGTACGTCGCACCCTTCGCCGAGGAGATCCTGAAGGCCGGCGGCATCTACGTGCTCGCCCTCAGGAGAAAAGCAGTGCTGAGGTCCAGGCGGACGGCCGCCCTCTGCGGACTGCTCGCTGGGCTGGTGTTCGGGGTGGCCGAGGGGATCGTGCAGCCGAGCGTCTATCGCCCGGTGACCGCCCTCACCCACGCCCTCGGCACCATGCTCTTCGCGCTCGGTGTGCGATTAATGATAGTCGGGAAGGGGCGCAGGGACGGGGTGCTCGCGGGGCTTTGCATATCGGCCGCGATCCTCGAGCACATGGCCTGGAACGCCTTCGCGCCACTCGTGCTGCCGTGAAACGAATATTTTCGAAAACTCATTTTTTTATCCTTGTGATCGAAATGCCCTGGTCGGTCAGCTTTATCTTCACCCGCTGCCGGGGGGCGAGGTTCAGCGATTTCGCCATCGCCCGGGGGATCGAGACGACCAGCGACCCCCCCACCTGCTTCAGCTCGCGCTCCTCCTCCTGTTGCAGCGTAAGGAGCCCAAGCTTGACCGCCTTTTCCTGCCCACGCGCAACCTGTTCCGCCGTGAAGAACTCCTCACCACACTTGGTGCACACGTCCGCCTCTAGCTCAGGCTCGACGACAACGTGCCCGACGACGTACGCAGACTTCGCGCGTTTGATCGTTCCCCCGCAGATGGGGCAATGCTTTAGGTATTTTCCGACCATCATAACACTCTCCTTGTCGTTTGTCCGATGTTTATCACAACAACCTCGTCGGCCAGCTCGGCGTACCTGATGAGGACGAATTTTCCAGCGAACTTGTCCTGAGCCAGCCATTTTCTAGCCTTTCGACTTTCAAGTTTTCGCTTCCCTTCTTCCATCGCGGTGATCAACTTTTGGGTCGACATGCCAAGGTGGTCCATCTCGCGCCATGCCGATTCGGTTATCACCAGGCGTTTGCCCTTCGTGTATAACATTTGTTTAACCTTTATTTAACTTTTTGGGGGCTTGGGCGCTCAATGATTTCTTGCGTAGCTTTCCCGCCAGTGGTTTGGACGGAGGGTGTTTATAAAGAAAAAACATCTGTTGAGCCGTACATCATCTACAGTTGGCAGCGTCCAGAATTAATGAAATATTTATACACGCAGACCGACGAATCCAAAACGGTGCTGAGATGAGTGGAAACACGTTTGGGAAAATTTTTCGAATCACAACTCACGGCGAGTCGCACGGTCCAGTGATAGGTGTAGTCGTCGATGGCGTGCCCGCCGGCATGCCGCTGGGCGAGGCGGACGTGCAGCGGGAGCTGGATCGGCGGCGGCCAGGGCAATCGATCGTGACCACCCCGCGAGCCGAGAAGGACAAGGTCGAGATATTATCCGGAGTATTCGAAGGCAAGACGCTCGGCACGCCGATATGCATGTTTGTCAGAAACGTCGACGTCGATTCTAAGCCATACGAGGCCATCAAGACAAAGCCCAGGCCCGGGCACGCTGACCTAGCGTACTGGCTCAAGTTCGGCCACATCGACCACAGGGGCGGCGGGCGAGGTGCAGCCCGAGAGACCGTCGGGAGGGTGGCAGGCGGAGCGATAGCCAAAAAACTGCTCGCGGCACACGGCGTCGAAATACTGGGCCACACTGTGGAGGCCGCCGGAGTAGCGGTCGAGCGGGAGGTCTCGCCGGAGGAGATACGCAAAAACGTCGAAAGCAATCCGATGCGATGCGCCGACCCCAAGGTGGCCGAAGAGATGAAGCGGCGCGTCTTAGAAGCTAGCGCCAAGGGCGACAGCACCGGCGGCGTGGTCGAGCTCATCGCACTCAACGTGCCAGCCGGTCTAGGTGACCCCGTCTTCGAGAAGCTCGACGCGGAGATAGCTCGCGCCTTGATGTCAATCGGCTCGGTGAAAGGCGTGGAGATTGGAATCGGATTCAAGGCGACCAGGATGTTTGGCTCAGAAGTCAACGATCAACTCAAGTTGAAAGGGGACAAGATAGTCGGGGATACAAACAATTCAGGCGGCATCTTGGGCGGCATAAGCACGGGCATGCCAATCGTGGCTCGCATCGCGGTCAAACCTACGCCATCCATAACCAAGCCGCAGAGGACCGTCGATGTCGCAAGGATGAAAGAGGCGGAGCTCAAACTCGAAGGGCGATTTGACCCAAACATCTGCCCGCGGATAGTCCCCGTGGCCGAGTCCATGCTCGCCCTAGTACTGGCCGACCACATGCTGCGCGCTGGAAAAATCTCTCCGAACCGTTTCAAGGGATCTAAGTGAAAGGAGTTGCCTCGGCCTGCGGCTCAGCTACGGTGGTCAACGCCATAGCTTCCGGCAAGGGTGCGGCCTTCGCTGTGGACCTTCGAGTGCGCGCAGAGGTCGAGCTGACGAAGAAACCGAGAAAAATAATCGGACGGATAGCCGACGACCCAAAAGAGAGCACGAAGTTGATTGAGATCTGTGTAAAAAAAGTGCTGAAGCATCTCAAACTCGATAAAGTTTATGGCGCAAAGGTGACCACTCGCTCGCAGGTTCCGATCGCCGTGGGTTTGTCGAGCAGCAGCGCGGCCGCAAACGCGGCTGTGTTAGCAACCTTCGCCGCGGTCGGGAAAAAACCGCGGGCGATGGACGCGCTCAACCTCGGAGTAGATGCGGCCATGGAAGCGGGCGTTACGATAACTGGCGCCTTCGACGATGCCTCGGCCTCATCTCTCGGCGGCGGGGTCGTAACGGACAACTTCAAACGAAAGATACTCAAGCGCTTTGAGGTCGATCCAAAACTCAGGGTGCTCATCCACGTGCCTCCAAAGAAACTTTACACCGGCAAAATCGATGCAAAAAAAGTCAAAAAGCTCGCCAATTTCGTCAACGTCGCCCACAAACTAGCTTTGAGCGGAGATGTCCTCAGCGCACTGACGATGAACGGATTGATCTATTCCCGCGCCCTCGGCCACGACCCCGTCATCGCCATAGAAGCCCTTGATGCCGGGGCGATCGCAGCTGGCCTCACCGGCAAAGGACCCGCAGTAGTAGCAATCGTAGAACCAAAAAATTTAATTGATGTGAAAAAAGTTTGGAGTAAAAGAGCTGGTAAGGTAATCATCACCAAACCATCAAAAGTTGGCGCGAAAGTAGAGGCGATGACTTGAGCGAGAAAAAACTTCGGGCTATGCGGCAAGAAATAGATAAGATAAACGAGCAACTGATTGGCCTGCTAGCGCAGCGGCTGAAAATAGGCGAGGAACTCGCGAAGCTGAAGAAGAAACTAGGCAAGGAGATTCGTGATGAAGCTAGGGAGCGCACGATCATAGACTCGGCCCGCAAGCTTGCGCGGGAGCGCGGGCTCGACCCGAGTTTCGTCGAGGGGCTGATGCGGCTGATAATCGCACAGACCGCCGGCGTCGAGCGGGAACGGATCGGCGCTGTTGGGATGTGGGCCAAGGTTCAAAAAGTGTTTGCGAACTACCACGCGCAACTGAATGTAGCGCGCCTCCTCTTCAAGTACGGGCTGCGGGTGCGCGAGGACGGCGAGATAGCGTGTGGTGATATTAGGATTCCTGCCGTTCAGATTGCGCAAGAAGCTGGCGTCGACCGTCGGGTGGTGGACGCAACCGCCCAAACGATCCTTAAAAACAAGGGGGTGCGCGATATCTTTACTGACCTAGAACCGATCGCCTACCTCAAGGGCGTCGGGCAGCGGCTCGGGCTGGGGGTAATCGAGATCCTGCCAAAGGACGCAGCCAAGCCTGGGATAATAAGCGAGGTGACCGGCGTCCTAGCAAAGTTCCGCATAAGCATCCGCCAAGCTGTCGCGGACGACCCACACTTCGTGCCACAACCGAAGCTGACAATCATCACAGACGAGCCCGTCAAAGGCAATGTGATAGACACCCTGCGCAAGCTACCGAGCGTACAGAGCGTCATCGTCTACTCGTGAAGCGCGAGTTATTTCCCCCCCCTTATAAAGTACAATTATGTACAACAAAGCCTTAAATATCACATTGAACAAAATGTTATGAGTAATAAAATCGACTGGGGGAAACCCATTGAAAGTAACATGTAGCCTAAAGGAAGCGAAACGAATGGCGGACGAGCTGGACAGGCCGTGCCTGTTACCAATAGCCTCGGCCATCGACGGTTGTGAAGACCCCACAAAAGTCTACTGTTTCAGCATGAGCGATGGCCGTCCGTCTTACCTGCTCGAGTCAGCCGAAGGGCCTGGCGAGGCGGCGCGCTACTCGATAATAGGCTGCGATCCGCTGCTCCATCTTTCAATCAACGACGGTGTACCAAAAATCGAGGGGAGGCGCGATCTCGTTGAACTTGCAAAAAGCAGGGTTAGAAAGGCAAAGTGTAGCGACGCGCTCGACGTTCTGAAGGAAGCGATGCTCTTGAAAACTGCGCACGCACCACAAGCCGTCAGCTCCCGTTACATGCTTGGCGTGGTCGGCTACATCGGCTACGACTTCGTCCGATCGCTTGCCGACATCGGCGCCCATGCAACAGACGACCTCTCCCACCCGGAGCTGGAATTCATGTTGCCGGAGCGCACGATAATTTTCGATCATTTGAGACAGCGGACACATTACTGCTCGCTCGTCCTGTTGACCGACGGCTCCGACATCGAGAAGGCTTACGCGCGTGCCCTGTCCAACATCAAAGGTCTTATGGCCACGAAAAAATCCCTCCCTCGAGAACCGAACGTAAGAATATCTGCAAGGTCGAACATCGAAAAGGCAAAATTCGAGCGAGATGTCGAAGTCGCAAAGGAGTACATTCGCGCCGGCGACATTATCCAAGTCGTGCTCTCCAGACGAATCGAACTCAACCCATCGCCCCCGCTCAGACGGTTCTACGTGAACCTCAAGCGCATCAACCCCTCGCCCTACATGTTTTTCCTCGATTTTCCTGATAGAAGCGTCGTTGGCTCCAGCCCAGAAATCTTGGTGAGGGTGAACGGCAACAAAGTCATTACGCGCCCGATAGCTGGGACGAGGCGGAGGGGGAAGAACAAGGCTGAAGACAAGGCCCTCGAACGGGACCTGCTCTCGGACGAAAAGGAGCGCGCAGAGCACGTGATGCTCGTGGACCTCGGTAGAAACGACATCGGACGCGTCTCGGAGTTCGGCTCCGTGAAGGTCACAAATTTCATGGAGATAGAAAAATACAGCCACGTCCAGCACATCATCACAAATGTCGCGGGAAAGATGAGGCGCGACAAGGATGCGTTCGATGCCCTTCGCGCAACTTTTCCGGCTGGCACGGTCACCGGAGCGCCGAAGGTGAGGGCGATGGAGATCATCGAGGAGATGGAACCCGTGAGGCGGGGGATATACGCCGGGGCGATAGGCTCGTTCAGCTACACTGGGCAAGCTGACCTAGCCATAACGATCAGGACTTTGGTCGCACAGCGCGGCAAGGGCTACATCCAAGTCGGCGCCGGCATTGTCGCAGATTCCGTGCCATGGAAGGAACACTACGAGACCGAAAACAAGGCGCGGGCTCTGCTCCGCGCGGCGGGTGTGTGAGATGCGCGTCACCGTCATCGATAACTTCGACTCGTTCGTCTACAATCTCGTGCAGTACATCGGCGAACTCGGTGGGGAGCCGACGGTGTTCATGAATAACGCCCCCATACAAAAAGTCTTGAAATCAAGGCCAGACAAGATCGTGATCTCGCCCGGGCCAAAAACGCCGAGGGACGCCGGCATCTCCGTCGAAGTTGTACGAAGGCTCGGCAAGAGAACACCCACGCTGGGCGTATGCTTGGGGCATCAGGTGGTCGGCTATGCGTTCGGCGCAAAAATCGTGCCAGCGAAACGACTTATGCACGGGAAGGTCTCGTCGATAAAACACAATGGCGATGGGCTATTCAAGGGCGTGCCAAATCCGTTCAAGGCGACTCGTTACCATTCTTTGGTCGTCGATCGCACGACTTTGCCGAAGTGCCTGAAGGCGATCGCTGAGACGGTGGATGGCGATCGAGAGCTGATGGGGATAAAACACACACATCACGAGATATATGGCGTTCAATTTCATCCCGAATCGATACTGACGAAACACGGCAAAACTATAGTCAAAAACTTTTTGGAGATGTGAGGTTACCAAATGAAAATCATGCAATCAGCGATAGGGAAATTGATCGAAGGAAAAAATCTGACCGAAGCTGAGGCTGAAGCGGCGATGAAGTGCATGATGTCCGGCGAGGCGACGCAGGCGCAGATTGGGAGTTTCTTGACGGCACTGCGCATGAAAGGTGAAACGATCGCCGAGATCACGGCTTTCGCTAGAGTAATGAGAAAATTTGCATCAAAGATAACACCAAAGGTGAGTGGCACGCTCGTCGATACGTGCGGGACAGGCGGAGACAAAATTAAAACCTTCAACGTGAGCACCGCTGCCATGTTCGTTGCCGCTGGAGCGGGAGTGCCCATCGCCAAACACGGCAACCGCTCCGTCACGAGCAAGGCCGGGAGCGCGGACGTCGTCGAAGCTCTAGGGGTGCGGCTGGACCTCGAACCGCAGGAAGTCAAGCGCACCATCGAAATTATAGGCATCGGTTTCATGTTCGCCCCGCTATTCCATGGCGCCATGAAGCACGCGATCGGCCCAAGGCGAGAGATTGGTGCGCGGACAGTGTTCAACATCTTGGGTCCATTGACGAACCCAGCTGGAGCTCAAGCGCAATTGATGGGTGTATACGACGCAGCGCTCACAGAGAAACTAGCGCGCGTGCTCAAAAGATTGGGCTGCAGGCGAGCGATGGTCGTACATGGCTTGGATGGCTTGGATGAAATTTCAACGATCGGGATGACCCAAATCTCCGAGCTGAAAAACGGTCGGGTCAGGACGTACAAGATATCGCCAGAAAAGTTTGGCATCAAACGCACCAACAAAAATGAAATAGCTGGCGCTGACTTGGATGAAAATGCACGGATGATGCTTAGAGTGCTGCGCGGGGAGAGGGGGTCGCGAAGGGACATCGTCGTGCTGAATGCTGCCGCAGCGATCGTCATGGGCGGCAAAGCTCGCACGATAGGCGAGGGAATAGCGATCGCCAAAAGATCTATAGATTCCAGAAAAGCCTATGAAAAAGTTATACAACTCATAGAAGCCACGGGTGGGGATATGCGGAAACTGAAGGCGCTGGAGGCTTCGATATGAAGGATGTTCTAGGTCGGATAGTGAGGGATGTCCGAGCACGTGTAAGAGCACGGAGCAGAAGTAAGCCGGCGAGGCGGATGAAGTTCGAAACATCTTCACGGCGAAGCTTGCTGGACGCCATAGAAAATGCCCAGAAAGTGCCGCTGATCGCGGAGGTAAAGCGCGCCTCTCCATCATCTCGGAACATCGGCATGAACGTGAACGTGCTCGAAGCAGCAAAGGCGATGGTGGACGGGGGGGCGATCGCCATCTCGGTGTTGACGGAGCCAAAATATTTCAAGGGAGACCCCAGCTATGTGTTGATGATACGTGGAGCCGTCAAGGTTCCTGTTCTGCGAAAAGATTTTATCGTCGATGAGTACCAGCTCTACGAGTCGGCTGAGCTTGGCGCCGATGCTGTACTGCTGATTGCCGAAATCTTGAAAGGGGACCTAAAACGCTTCATTCGACTTGCATATGGTTTGGGGATGGAGAGCCTTGTAGAAGTTCACAACGAGAAACAGGTGAACCGCGCATGCGCTGCTGGCGCCGAAATCATTGGGATAAACAATCGCGACCTCAAAACCATGAACGTCGACCTAAACAAAACTGTTGAGCTAGCCCCGCTCGTACCGCATAATATAACGCTGGTCAGCGAGAGCGGGATATGCGAGCCAAAGGACGTCAGATTCGTGCTCGATGCGGGAGCTGACGCTGTTTTGGTTGGTACTGCTATAATGAGATCTGGAGATATCAGGAAAAAAGTGAGGGCGCTCGTGAACGCGAGGTGAGCACATGGTCAAGGTTAAAATATGTGGGTTCATGCGTGCGGATGATGTGAAAGCTGCATCAGATCTGGGCGTCGACATGATCGGCACGATCGTCATCCCTAGTTCTTCGCGCGGCCTCACGCTTGAGCAAGCCCAGAACATCCTAAAAGTTGGAAAAAACGTGGACAAAGTAGCTGTAATAATGCCAGACAGCCCAGCTGAAGCATCTGCGGTGGCGCGCAGGCTAAATCCGGATTATCTACAAATTCACTCGAAATTTTCAACTGCACAGTTGGCAGAGATAAAAAAACTTTCTGGTAAAAAAATCATCGGCGTCGTAGCCATCTCCCAGAAAATTTTAGATAGAAAAGAAATTCTGGATCGCGCCATCGAGGTGAGCAAGACCGTCGATTACATCTTGCTAGATACAAAAGGATCCTCAGGCGGCGGCACTGGCCTGGTGCACGATTGGAGATTCAGCCGAGAGATCCGCGATGCCGTCGGCAAACCTGTGTTCTTGGCAGGGGGGCTGAACCCGAACAACGTGAAAGATGCGATCGAGATGGTCCGGCCGTACGGTGTAGACGTGGCCACTGGAGTTGAATCAGCCCTAGGAAAAAAAGATCCAAAACTGATGCGCGCGTTCATCGAGGCTGCAAAGGCGATGTGATGTACGTAGACAAGTTCCCCATCAAAAGAAAGTTCAACAAGTTCGGTGGACAGTTCGTGCCGGAGGCGCTGATGCCGGCGCTACAGGAGCTCGAAGCCGCTTACCTAAAGCTCAAGGATGACCCAAAATTTAAACGTGACCTCGACCGCTATCTACGGGAGTACGCTGGGCGACCGACACCGCTCTCATTGGCTATGAATCTATCGAAGAAGGTTGGGCTGAAGATTTACCTCAAGCGTGAAGACCTCGCGTGGACTGGCGCCCACAAAATTAACAACACGCTCGGGCAGTGCCTGTTGGCCAAGTACATGGGCAAGAAGCGTGTCATCGCTGAAACTGGCGCTGGGCAGCACGGCGTCGCAACTGCAACCGCGGCGGCGATGTTTGGGCTGAAGTGTGAAATCTACATGGGCGCGAAAGATGTACAACGGCAGAAGCTGAACGTCTTCCGCATGCGATTGCTTGACGCGAAGGTGCATGAGGTAAAAAGCGGCTCGCAAACGCTCAAAGATGCCATCAACGAAGCCCTGCGCGACTGGACGACGAACGTTCGAACGACTTACTATCTACTTGGCTCTGTGGTAGGCCCGCACCCATACCCGATGATTGTGCGCGACTTCCAACGCGTCATCGGACGGGAAACGAGGAAGCAAATCCTCGAGCGGGAAAATCACCTGCCGGACGCGATCGTCGCCTGCGTCGGCGGCGGGAGCAACGCGATTGGCATATTCTATGATTTCCTCGACGACGATGTCAAGCTCTACGGCATCGAAGCCGGCGGCAAGGGGCTTCGCTCGGGCAAGCATTCTGCGACACTCTGCACCGGCTCAGAAGGCGTGCTCCACGGCAGCTACAGCTACGTGTTGCAGGACAAATTCGGGCAAATATTGCCTACACACAGCATCGCCCCTGGCTTGGACTATCCAGGCGTAGGGCCGGAGCACGCGTTCGCGAAGCTCCGCGGGCGCGTCAAGTACGACTGCGTCACCGACGAGGAGGCGATGCAAGCGTTCCAATTGCTCAACGAGACCGAGGGGATCCTTCCGGCGCTCGAGTCTGCGCACGCGCTTGCCTACCTACCCAAGCTCAGGCGTGAGCTAGGCGAAGGTGCACTTGTCGTGCTCAACCTGTCCGGGCGCGGCGACAAAGATGTCGAGATTGCCGCCCGTTACATGGGAGTGAAAATTTGAATAGGATCGATGCTAAATTCAAGGAGCTTCGTCGGCAGGGCAGGGGGGCGCTCATCGCATTCATCACGGCCGGTGACCCCAGCCCGAAGCTGACGTCGGAGATAGCGACGGTACTCGCAAAGCATGCGGACATCCTAGAGCTGGGCATCCCATTCTCAGACCCGATAGCTGATGGGCCCACGATTCAAGCTGCGGATGATCGGGCGCTGTCGGCTGGAACTACCCCCGAAACAGTTTTCAAAATAATCAAAGAGATCCGCAAGAGGAGCGACATCCCGATCGTCGTTCTATCCTACTACAACATCGTGCTAAAACCTGGCGTTGAGAACTTTATGAAAAAACTTGAAGTTGCAGGTGGGGATGGCATCATCATACCAGATATGCCGCTCGAGGAATCCAAGGAAGTGTTGAGAGCTGCAAAAAAACACGGTATCGACCTTATCCTGTTGGCCACCCCAACTACTACACCGGAGCGACTCAGGCGAATATGTCGAGCGTCCAGCGGCTTCCTCTACATGGTCTCTATCCTCGGCGTTACCGGGGCGCGAAGGGAGCTGTCAAAAGAAGTAAAAGATTTGGTGAAGAAGGCCCGCGCCGCATCCATGGGAAGAATTCCGATAGCGATTGGGTTCGGGATCTCGAAGCCGAGACACGTGCGAGAGGTGTTGAAACTCAGAGCCGACGCAGCTATAGTGGGAAGCGCGTTCGTCGACCTGATAGCCAGACATAAGGATAATAAGCGAAAGATGCTGAATGAACTCAAGCGTTTTGTAAGATCATTAAAGGCCGCTTGCTAAAACATCCTATTTAAAGCGTCTCGTCCAGCCTCCAGCCATGCCTTCTTTTATCTCGAGCTCTTTCGCCTTCATCGTCAGCTTAACTATTTTGGTGCGCAAAACATCATCAAAACTCTTGACCCCGGTTACTATAGCTGCAACTTGACCAAATTTTTCAGCAGTTTCCAAGTTGAGGTACCCACACATCACATACCCTTTCGGCGCGATGATCAGAAGAAGAGGCGCGCCTTTCAAGTCTACTCTCACACCAACAGCATCTTCCCCATCTATTTTGATATTCTTTGTCTCTATTGAACTAATTTCAACCACCTGTAGCCAAAATTACACGTAACAGTAAGATTTTTCAACTTAAAAGTGGTGTTATTAGAGGGTGAACAAATGCCCTGTTGTGGCGAACCCAAGAAAAAGAAGAAGAAATAAGCGAGACTTTTAAATACTTTACAGATAACTAATGACAATCGTTTCAAATAGATGGGGGGATTTATAGATGATACTTGAAAATTTGAAAGTTAAACCAATTTCAATGGAGACCGGGAGAAACATCGTTCTTCTAAATGAAGAGGATGTGAAGGATCTAGGAGCTTATCCAGGGGACCGTATAAAAGTCACCACGCCTAAAGGAAGCCTCGTTGTTATTATCAACACGGCGCGCACACTGGTACAAAAAGGCGAGATAGGAACATCCATTGAAGCGACGAGGGCACTCGATGTTCAATCAGGAGATATTGTTTCGGTGGCATTGGCTCCTTATCCACAATCTGCACGTGCTATCAGGAAAAAAATGCGAGGCGAACAACTCTCCGAAAAGGAGGTCTTTGCAGTAGTAGATGACATCGTGGCTGGAAATTTAAGCACAGCTGAATTAACCGCCTTCGTCACTGCTCAATACATCCGTGAGATGACTATGGACGAAATAGTCGCATTGACAACAAGGATGGTGGACTCCGGCGAGAAGATCGATTTTGAAACGAGCCCTGTGATGGATGTTCACAGTATAGGAGGGGTACCAGGCAACAAATATGCGTTGATAACTGTGCCGATAGTCGCTGTGGCGGGCCTACTTGTACCAAAGACAAGCAGTCGAGCAATAACAAGCGCTGCAGGCACCGCTGATGTCATGGAAGTCTTGACAAATGTCTCACTAAGTGCTGAAGAGATAAAGCGCATAGTCAAAAAAATTGGCGCTACCCTCACGTGGGGCGGCGCACTTAAGCTGGCCCCAGCGGATGACATCCTGATAGGCGTCGAACGTATACTCAGCATAGACCCGCGTTGCCAACTCCTAGCTAGTGTCATGTCTAAGAAGATAGCAGCTGGAGCAGACCATGTACTAATAGATATCCCAACTGGGCCAGACTCAAAGGTCGAATCTCTTGAGGAAGCTAGGAGTCTAGCACACGACTTCTTGGAGCTTGGCCACCGCCTGCACGTTCAAGTAGAAACAGCATTGACCTATGGTGGGCAACCGATCGGGTATGCCGTCGGTCCAGCGCTGGAAGCTCAAGAAGCTCTCGAAACGTTGGCCGGAAAGGGCCCTGGCAGTCTTGTGGAAAAATCGATAAGTTTGGCGGGCATTATGCTGGAATTCGGTGGAGTCGCAAATTACGGCATGGGGAGACAGATGGCCTTCGATATTTTGAATTCTGGTAAAGCTGATAAAAAATTCCGTGAAATCATCGAAGCTCAAGGTGGAGATCCAAATGTCAAGCCAGAGGAGCTTCCGATCGGAGATAAAAGGGAGACCGTGACCGCCCCGCACGATGGTTATATCACCAACGTGGACAACCACCGTATCATCAACATCGCTCGCGCAGTTGGAGCACCTCGCGACAGGGGCGCTGGTATCAAAATAATCTTGAAGAAAGGGCACAAGGTTGGGAAGGGCGAACCACTTTTTGAAATCTACGCAGAGCACGAGAAGAAACTTGACGATGCGCTGAGCTTGGCAAAACGTTATCCACCAATAAAAATAGAAAGCATATTGTTAGAAAGGTTGACACATACACCTCGTGCGGGATAAAAATGTGGAATATACCAACTAAAGCTGCTCTCGTGGCCGCAGACGCCGATGGGCCATTTGAACTTGTAGCTTTTGACAATGCATTGCGCAAGGCCGGAATCGCCGAGCTGAACCTCGTGACTTTGTCGAGCATTTGGCCACTCGGTTGCAAGATAGTAAAGATGCCTAGGCCAGAACCAGGCATGATCACGCCTGTGGTGATAGCAAAAATCTCGAGTTCAACTCCCGGACAAAAAATAGCTGCGGCGCTCGGCATCGCTATAAGTGAAACATCGCACGGGATGATCTCAGAATATCACGACATCGGCATCAGCCAGAAAACTGCCGATCAGACGGCGGAAGCCATGGTCAAATACATGATGGAAAAGCGTGGCCTAGAACATACGAAGGTGACTTCGATCTCAGCTGGCCACATCGTCAGAAGCCATGGAGCAGCGCTGGCAGCTGTTGTATTTCTGCCTTAGCTACTCCTCCTCGCCCATTTCTCCCCCGGGGCCACCAGCTGGAGGTCCGATTCCCTTCTTGGTCGCAGCTATAACATCGTCTATGCGCAAAATCATCACAGCCGCCTCGCTCGCCGACTTTATGGCTTGAGTCTTTATGCGCAGAGGCTCTATGACGCCATTCTTTAACATGTCTACGACCTTGCCCTCATAGACGTTGAGCCCCATATTCTTACCATCCATCTTTTCATGTTTAGCTCTCAGATCGACGAGCATGTCTATACTATCGAGCCCAGCGTTCTCGGCTAGTGTACGAGGCACAATTTCCACAGCGTCCGCGAATGCGTTGATGGCGAGCGACTCTCTGCCGCCGACCGTCTCGGAGTATTCTCGCAACCGCTTGGCAAGCTCGATTTCACAAGCACCGCCACCCGCGACGACCTTGCCGTCCTCCACCACCGCACCAACGACAGAGACGCCGTCGTGCACCGCTCTTTCAATTTCATCGACAACGTGCTCGGTACCGCCGCGTACGAGCAAGCTCACAGCCTTTGGGTCCTTGCAACCTTCGACGAACGTCATTTTCTCATCAGCTATTTTTCTTTCTTCCACCGAACCAGCAGCGCCAAGATCTGCGGAGGTTAAATCGTCGATACTTGTTACAACTTTACCACCGGTGGCGCGTGCAAGTTTATCCATGTCAGATTTCTTTACCCTGCGAGTAGCGTACACGTCAGCCTTGGATAGAAAGTGCTGGGCGATGTCATCTATACCCTTCTGACACATCACCACGTTCGCACCGGTCGCGACTATTTTGTCAACCATCTTGCGGAGCATGTCTTCCTCTTCATCTAAGAAAGCTCGAAGCTGCTCAGGTCGCGTCACCCTTATCTCGGCATCTGTCTCCGTCTTCTTCACCTCGAGCGCGCAGTCGAGCAAAGCAATCTTCACATTCTTCACTCGCTTCGGCATGCCAGGGTGAACGCGCTCTTTGTCGATCACCAAACCATGGATGAGCTCTGAATCGTCTACGCTACCGCCCTGCTTCTTTTCGACCCCTATATAGTCAATATCCACGGTGTACTTTCCATCGCTTTTGTCCGCTATCTGCTTGACTGCCGTCACCGCCAGATCTGCCAGCTTATTTTTTGCGCCCTCGGCCTTCTTCCCGGTCATCGATGTCATTGCTATCTTCTTTAGGAGGGAATCGTCATCGAACGACACTTTTTCCGCCAGCCCATTCAAGATATCCTGTGCTTTATCCGCAGCCATGCGATAGCCAGCTGCTATCACCGTCGGATGGATGCTCTGATCCAAAAGTTCCTCCGCCTTGTGGAGAAGCTCGCCTGCGATGATAACGGCAGTCGTCGTGCCATCACCGACCTCCTCGTCCTGCGTCTTCGCTATCTCGACTATCATTTTCGCAGCGGGGTGCTCTACCTCCATCTCATCCAATATTGTCCGTCCATCATTTGTGATGACGACGTCCCCCAAACTATCCACGAGCATTTTATCCATTCCGCGCGGTCCGAGCGTACTCCTCACAGATTCAGCGATGACCCTCGCTGCAAGGATGTTCATGTGTTGAGCATCTCGGCCCATAGACCGCCTGGTGCCCTCCGACAGCA
>Ga0315282_10001278_pt1 | contig 47978 bp, 50 predicted proteins | sample YL17G07_20_MG_FD_203693 | JGI IMG/M metagenome (GOLD analysis project Ga0315282, IMG submission 203693) | Sediment microbial communities from Yellowstone Lake, YNP, Wyoming, USA - YL17G07_20 | ecosystem: Environmental > Aquatic > Freshwater > Lake > Sediment | place: USA: Wyoming | collected...
CCGACGCCGCGACCTCCCTTCATCTTTACGTCAGAGTGAATCTTGAGAAGCCTGGGAAAGGGAGTGTAGATTTGACCCAAAGTTCGCCCATAACCATAACTTATACGCCTAGCCAACCAAGCCAACCTGGTCAACCAGGCCAACCCGGTCAACCAAGCCAACCTGGTCAACCAGGCCAGCCTAGTCAACCAAGCCAACCTGGTCAACCAGGCCAGCCAAGTCAGCCCGGTCAGCCATCCGGAGGGCTTATAAATCCGATTTCCGGCTGCAACGATTTGAGCTGCGTGGGTTTGAAAATAATAAGCTTCTTGCAGACGATAGCCCTCGTAATACTTTCCATAATGGTTCTCTACGGCGGCTTCCAGATGATGACAGCCGGCGGCGAGCCGGAAAAATTCACGAAGGGCAGGCAAACCTTGCTTTACGCCGTAATCGGCATTGCGGTTGTCCTCGTTGCAACCGGCGTGGCGAATATAGTGAAAAGCCTTTTTGGTAGTTAGCAAAAATTAAATATGTTAATATAAAAGCGTTAAGCCCAAAGGTCGAAAATCCAATCTGAACCTATGAGAAAATTTTTCGGAAAGTTGTCGACTGGGGTGGGAGTAGCCATCATATCCCTCGTGCCTTTTTTGGCTATGGCGCAGCTGCCGTTTCAAGCACCGGTACCAATAACGCCGGGGCCAATATCAAGTACTCAAGGCATCATTGACCTTATAAACAAGGTGCTTTACTGGGTGGCCACGCTATTTTGGATAGCGGCCGCTATATTTATTTTCTATGCCGCCTTCCTCTACTTGACCGCTTCCGGCGAGCAGGAAAAGGTAACCAAAGCTAGTAGGCAGTTTTTGTACGCTGTTGTAGCTATCGCCGTTGGGCTTATGGCTTACGGCCTGCCGACATTGGTGAGATCTTTCTTGGGCGGACAGTAGAAACGGTTTAAGAAATCAGTAAATCCTCCATTCATGCGGATGGAGGATTTACTTTTTAATTGAAGGGACTCTTGCTTGTGCTATAATCATAAAAACAACAACACGGCTTTGGTGCCGCTTTTATGAAAGGTGTTTCTATAAAAGTCGTAGTGGTTGCAGCAGTGCTGGCGCTCATGGTGCCGTTTTTGGCTAAGGCGCAGTGGGTTATTTGCGGCAAAGACGGCAGTCTTTTGAGCAGCGGTTATGCGGACCAGAATAGTTGCAAAAATGCTTTATTCAGCAACTCCAATTATTTAAATTCCGGGGCCGGCTGTATGCTTGCCGCTTCCTGCCCCGGCGCACAAGCTGCTGGCGGCAGTTTGCCGCCGGTGTTGCCGAACGCGCCGTCCGGGGGTCAAACGGGCAGCCCAGCGGCTGGCGCTGGACAAGGAGTAACCCCTAATTATGCGCCCATTCCTGCGCCTACAAACTATAGCGGTCCAACGACGGCCAGTGGTATCATTAATATAATCAACAATGTCCTCTACTATATTTCGATTGCTTTCTGGATTGCCGCGGCCGGTTTCGTTTTTTATGCCGCCTTTCTTTACCTCACGGCCAGCGGGAATCCTGAGAGAGTCAGCAAGGCGCACAGGCAGCTTCTTTGGGCGGTTGTCGCCATTGCCGTGGGACTTATGACGCGCGGCTTGCCCTATTTTATAAACCAGCTCTTAAACTTGCGTTAAAATCTATGAAAAAAATTTCTGCTGAAATCGTGAAAATTCTTGCTGCCGCAGTTGTGCTTCTGCCCCTTGCGGCTTTCGGTCAGAATTTTACACCTAAAATTCAGCCTCCTCCTCAAACGCCCGGTCCAATTAGCTCACCGCAGAGCATTATTAATTTAATAAACAGGGTTCTCTATTGGGTGGCCACTGCTTTTTGGATTGCCGCGGCCATTTTCGTCTTCTATGCGGCTTACCTTTATTTAACTGCAGGCGGCGATAGTGAAAGAATAAGCAAGGCTCACAAGCAATTAATTTGGGCGGTCGTCGCCATTGCCGTTGGGCTTATGGCTTACGGCTTGCCGTTCTTGGTGTACAATTTCCTTGCCTCTGGCGGCGGTATTTGTATACTCGGCTTTTGTTTCTAAAATCTACAAAGATATAATTACATTAATGAAATATCTTACAGCGGTTATTGCGGTAACTTTAATAGGATTTTGGCTTACGTTGCCGCTTTTGATTTTTGCCCAGGGCATTGGGACTCAAGGCAGCACATGCAGCTCCAACGATGATTGTGCTTCTAGTCTCTCGTGCCGGGATATAAACCCTTCAACGGGTTTTGGTACTTGTGGCTTGGCTGGTGGCGGCAGCAGCGGATGCGCGGGTTACACTAGCCAACCAACGTGTCAAAGTAATGGCTGTAATTGGAATGGCGGCGATATAAATACTCCACCAACATGTAGTGGTACTCCTTCGGGCGGTGGCACTCAGCCAAGCGGCGCTCAACCGAGCGGTGCCCAGCCAAGTAGCGGTGGCGGCACCAATGTTGGTGGGGGCGGTGGTGGTACTAGTGTTGGCGGCGCTAATCCCTTCACGGGTCTCAAACCCGGCGATATCACACCGCCGCCGGCGGCGCCGCAGGGAGCTCCTCTTACGAGCGTAAGCAGTGTCGTAAATCTGGTGAACACGATTCTCCTTTGGGTGTCGGGCGTCTTTTGGATTGCCGCGGCAGGTTTCGTTTTTTATGCCGCCTATCTTTACCTCACGGCCAGCGGGAATCCTGAGAGAGTCAGCAAGGTGCACAGGCAGCTTCTTTGGGCGGTTGTCGCCATAGCCATAGGGGTTTTGGCTGCCGGCCTGCCAACCCTGATTAAAAACCTCCTTGGCGGTAGATAAACTACAAAATTAACTATTTGGTAAAATATTAGTAATGAGAAAAATTGAAAGAATAAAATTAATCGTCGTATCCGCCCTCTTGAGTTTTTATTCTTTGGCATTCGCGGATTTAACCTCCACTAATGCCACTGCTCAAGACGTAATTGATTTCACTCGGCGTGTTCTTCAGTGGGTCTCCACTATTTTTTGGATAGTTGCCGGTATTATGGTTCTCTACGGCGGTTTCCTCTACATGACGGCAGGCGGTAACGATGAACAGGTGAAAAAAGCTCACCGGCAACTTCTTTATGCTGTGATAGCCGTAGCTATTGGTATTCTGGCGGCTGGGATTCCGCAGTTAGTTCAGAGTTTCCTCAAGGGTTAGTAATCGGGGAAAAGAGAAAGCCCGTTAGAGCTTGAACTCCACGGGCTTTTTAAGAGCTTACGGACTATTGGCGGCGTTGCGGGCCGCCCTTTCTGTTCCACGCGGAGTTCAATTTCCAGACTTTTTAAATCTGTCCGGAAGATTTTGAACCAACGCGGTTCATTCGCTTACCAAGGCTGTCGCTTCGTCCCCCTCTGGTCCTCGGAGGTGCAGGACGAATCGATCGCCGACGAGACCGCGCCGTCCAGAGGGCTTCATTGCGTTGAAATCCTCCCAGACGGGGTCGTTCCCGAACCTCACCAAGAGGTTGTGGCCGTCGACGAGGTTTTGGACGAATAACTTGTGTCCATCGTCCACAGTCTCGATCGCTCCACTTGAGCAGTCTTCGTGAAGGGTGAAGCGAATTGACGGAGCCGTCGGTGCCAGCAAGTAATCTTGAGCATCTGGACACTGGGGAAACTCGCCACTTGTCGTAGCACCAGAAATCGGTTGCGGCTGCGGTGCCGGAGCTTGAAGTGCTGGCGACAGCGCCGCCGGAGGCAAAGGTGAAGGTCCATTTTGACTTACTGCCGCCTCCGCTTTTTGCACCACCTTCATCACCTTGTGCCGGCCACCCAAGAAGAATATCAGTGAAATTGCCACCGCAAAAAACACAAGCGGCGCAATTACCCAGCGCCATTTACCTACGATCTTGAGACCAGCGATTGCCAGTACAATGATTGTAAGCAACGGCACGAGTTCCGGATCCGTGCTCACTGGAACGATGGAGAGATAGATTCCTACGAGAATCTCCACCACCACAGCGAACACGAGATACAGAAGCACTGGTCGGGCCCTGGTAATCCTAGCGAGGGCTATGAATCCCACAGGCGCGACGAGAAATATGGTCAGGGCGATGAAAATGAGCGCGAGCGTGAGAAGCGGCACTACGGTCATGGGCTTGAAGTTGAGGATGGCCACAGTGACCATTGCAATGGGCCACGTAACGGCTACTACTGTGAGTAGCCGCACCCAGTAGTTCCCAGCCTCCCAGAAAATCAGGAAGGCCTTGCCAGCTGTCTTGACTGACTTACCGAGAAGTCTAAACAGTGCCTTGAAGAGATTCTTCATCGCGTTGCCCTCCTTATTTTTTTCAGTCCTAGGAGACTTGAGATTTCCCAGGGTTTTTGCTTGAGAATGCGGTCTAGAGATTTGCCTACCTTCGTGTCAAGCAAATTGGTTGCCCTCTTTAGGTGCGGGGTGATTTTGTCGTGGGAGAAGTTGTCCGCACTCTCGTAGACGTAGACGAGCTTTTTCCAAATCTTACCGAGGACTTCCTCCCCAATGTCTTGTACCTGTCTGAACCATTGGGGTAGCTCGTCGCTGTTTAGACCCTCAAGTTCAGCGAAGAAATTAGCTCGGCCCGCGTTCTGGTCTGGGTCTTGGAGAAGCCGGTTGAGGTGCTTCATGTACCAAATGCGGTTTCCGGGTCTGACAGAGGCCAATCTGGCGATTATCCACCACTCCCTGTACTGTTTTGGCTTTTTGTGGTGTTTGAATCTCGCCTTGATAAACCCCTTAAGGTTGGCTTCCGTGATGAGGTCGCGGATCAGGTTGGTTTTGGAGCGCGCAATGTCCATCATTACATCTACCCGATCCTTCCAGTAGCCCTCCAAGACTTCCCGAACCTTGTCCGGAATATCTTTGAGGTCTAGTTTTTTCTCCCCCGTCTTGGCCAGTTTGGCGCCGAGTAGGCCGCCAAATATAGTGGCTAGGCCAGCGGCTAAAAGGTCGCCGCCAGTGATGCCGAGGAACGTCTTCCACAAAGGTTCTTTCTCGTCAGCCATATAATTCCCCCTCCTTTGGGGTTTACGACGCCCTCAGCGCCGTTTGTTTGGTTTTTTTGGGTCCGAGAAGAAGAGCTCGCCACGCGAGTCCGGGACCGTTTCCGGCTCTAACCTCCACATAACGACCATCTTCTTCATTGATGTTCATCTTGTGCTTTGCCCATCCATTCTTGTCAGTCTTCACTTGAGTTATCCGGCCTTTTTCGAGAATAGATACGACAAAGTCGGGAATCAGACTTCCATCTTCGGCGGCCACTGAAATCAGAAGTATTTGTTTTCCGTCCGGGCCATCGAAGGTGACAAGAAGTGATTTGGGGGCCTTTGTTTTCGGCTTGTCTTCCTTTAAGGGAATGACCTGCCGAAACCGAGCCGTTTCGCCGACGATTTGGCCTTCAATCGTCCAGTTGCCCTCTTCGAATTTCATTTCGGGCAGGTGGGCTCGGCCGAACTCGTCGGTGGAGATAGGTGACCCTTCATCTTTACCGTTGATGCGGAATTGGACTTCCACATCATCAGCTGGCCTTCGGCCTCGTTCGGCGACGGCGCCGATGGTCATCTGCCAGCCGCTGTCAAACCTGTTCGGTGCCGTGACGTCGGCCCGCAGCCTAAGTGGCGGCGGTCCGTTATATTGCCTTCCTTTCATAAGTCCTCCTCCTTTCTGGAATTCTGAAATAGTCCGTTATAAGCTTACAAAGAACGAGAACGGCTTAGTTTTTAGTCGGCCGCTCTACGTGCCGAATATAGCATATAATATAATAAAAGTCAACCCCATTAGAAGTAGCCTGCCCGAGGCCCTCCGGGCACGCTACTGTGCGGGCGAGACTTCTAACGGGGTCAAGTTTTAAAGCCTCCGTGGCGGAAATGGAATACGCGCAGCGCTTAGGACGCTGTCCCGCAAGGGTTAGAGGTTCGAATCCTCTCGGAGGCACGAAAGAGGGAAAGCGGGTGCGGAGCGGGACCCGCCGGTGAAAATCCCTCCCCGCCCACCGGCGAAAATAGGTCTTTGAAAAAGGAGATTTGAGATGAAAACGAAACGGATACAAGTGGAAGTGAATCGTAAACTCTATTCTTATCTGAAGGAGCTGCGTGACCTCGGTCTCCACGGTTCGACCGTCTCGCAGGCCGCCGAAAGGCTCATATCGGATGGAGTCTGGAGGGCGCTCGATACCGGATTGATTTCTGCAACCGGTGTCAAAAAACTGCCCAAGCACAAGTGATGTGCTTGGGCAAACTATTTTTGTTATTTCCGTCGCCGGCCGTGAAAAGCCTTGTGTATCTCGCGGAGTTCTTTGTTGGTGATGTGGGTGTAAATTTGAGTGGTGGAAATATTAGAGTGTCCCAAAAGTTCCTGAACCGAGCGGAGATCCGCGCCGTTCATTAAAAGGTCAGTGGCGAAACTGTGGCGCAGCTGGTGCGGGTGAATCCTCTTTGCAATTCCGGCTTGCTTAGCCCTTTGTTCAATCAGGCGCTCAACGGCGCGCGGTGTGATGCGGCCGATGGCCTTACCCGACTTGTCCAAGCTTACGAAAAGCGCTTCTTCGGCGTCGGTTCTGGCTTTGAGATATTTCTCGATGGCAGCCTTAGCGCTATCCGATAAAAACACCACTCTTAATTTGTCGCCTTTGCCGCGCACGGATATTTCACCGCGTTTCAAATCTATATAACGTAGAAGCCCGCATAATTCTGAAAGGCGCAAGCCTGTTGAAAAAAATGTTTCCAGTATCGCCTTGTCGCGCAGCGCCCGGAGAGAATTTCCTTTGGGGGCGTTAAGCAGCCGTTCCAGGTCGCCGTATTCCAAAATTTCGATTTGTCTTGAAGGCGTTTTCGGCAATTCAATCTTTTCCGGCGAGAGAACTTTTATATCGCGCTTCAGAAGGTACTTAAGAAGGTTTCGGAGCGCGATTATGTAATAGCTCTGCGTTATTTTTTTAATGTCGCGGCGGGCGAGTTTCAGCCGGAATTCCCGCACCAAGTCGTCGCTTATTTCCTGGGGCGAGGAGATTTTGGCGAATTTCAAAAACTCGTTCAAATACCGTTCGTAATTTTCCCGCGTCTTCGGCGAACGGTTTTTTTCTATTTCCAAGTAGTTCAAATAGTCGGTTAAAAGTTTTTGAACCTCGGTCATTGCTTATATTTTAACACTTTAATATGTCGCAAAATATGGATTGTTACAACAAAACTCTGTTTTGTCGTAAAATCCGCGAATATTTTGCAACGCTTGAAAATCGTCGCAAAATATTCGAAAACCCAGCCCAGCCCAGATTTTGCAACGGAAATCGTCGCAAAATCTGGGCTTGACAAGTATTTTATATCGTGTATAATATAAGCGGCACAATACGAAAGGAGGTGTCCCATGCGGGGCACAGCTTCGCAAGCTCGCAGGAGCCCAGAGAACTCCTAGCCCTACCGGGGTAGATTCGGAAATCTTACGACGAGTGCCGAAACATATCCGTTATAAGACAAAGCCGAGACTACGCAAAACCGGTAGGGACTTTTTTTAACAGACTTTGCAAATCTTTAATAAACAGGTATTATTTAGCTATTAATTAAGTGTTAACCAAACGCGTTAAATCACGCATAATTTCCGAACACAAAAAGCACGAGAAGGACACAGGTTCGGCGCAGGTGCAGATTGCCATGCTTTCGCGCCGGATTGAAGAACTCTCGGCGCACCTAAAGAAAAATCCAAAGGACAACCACTCGCGCCGCGGGCTCCTCAAAATGGTTTCCCAACGCCGCCGCCTTTTGGCATATCTCAAAAAAAGAGAATCAATTGCTTACGAAAAATTGGTTAAGAAGTTGGATTTGAAGAAATGAAGAGCAGTACAAATTATTCCAATCAGCGCGTCGGCATTTTTGTTGACGTTCAAAATTTATATCACTCGGCTAAGAACCTTTACCACGGTCGCGTGAATTACGCCGAGCTTATTAAGTACCTTGTGGCCGGGCGGCAACTTATCCGCTCTATGGCTTATGTCGTGAAAAGCGAAGGACTCGTCCCGAGCCGCGTCGAGGGAATTGAGCCGGGGCGGCCGGACGGGGTACGCCGCACTTCGCGCGATTTTGAATCTCTCTCGCCCGAGGCAGCTTTTTTTGAAGCGCTGGAGAAGGCGGGGTTGGAGCTTCGCGTCAAAGACTTGCAGGTTTACGCCGGTGGAATGAAAAAAGCCGACTGGGACGTCGGCATGGCTATTGACGCTATAAGGATGGCGTCATTTTTGGATGTCGTGATACTCGTGACGGGCGACGGTGATTTTTTACCACTGGTTGATTATCTCAAATGGGGCGTTGGACGCTTGGTTGAAGTCGCGGCTTTCAAGCGCAGCGCTTCAGCTAAGCTTCAAGAAGCTGCTGATAAGTTCGTAAATATAGAAGAAATTCCCAAGATAATATTAAAAGCAAGAATTTAGAATTCAGAATGCAGAATTTATAAGTAGAATGAGTAGCCCACAAATTGAGCGCAAAACTTATAGCACGGAAGTCGGCGGGAAAACGGTAACAGTTGAAATTTCCTCCATTGCTGAACAGGCAAACGCGTCTGTTGTTGCGAAGTGCGGCGGGACGGCAGTTTTGGTTACCGTCGTGATGTCGCCCAAGGACTCAAGTGCCGATTATATGCCCCTCAGAGTTGACTACGAAGAGCGGTTTTACGCGGCAGGCAAAATCATCGGTAGCAGATTTATCAGGCGTGAATCGCGGCCTTCTGAGGAAGCTATTTTGGCCGGGCGCCTGGTTGACCGCGTGATTCGCCCGCTTTTTGACCAGCGCGTAAGGCGTGAAATACAGGTCGTCGTGACTGTCTTGGCCTATGACGAAGAAAACGAGCCGGAATTTGCGGGGCTAGTCGGCGCTTCAACCGCTTTGGGGATTTCCGACATTCCATGGGGTGGACCGGCGGCTGGCGTCCGTGTCGTGAAAATCGGCGACGAGATCATCGTAAATCCTGACAGCTCCAAAATTACTACCCAAAAACCCAAATTCGACGCTTTTCTTGCCGGTACTTATGACCGAATAAACATGGTTGAGCTCGGTGGTGATGATGCCAAAGAAAGCGAGGTCGTACACGCTCTAAAGACAGCTCAAGAGGAAATAAACAAACTCATTAACTTTCAGAAAAAAATTATTGAGGCCGTAGGCAAGCCGAAGGCTGAACTTGCACTTTATAAGCCCAGTCAGGAGCTCAAGGCCGAGGTTCAGAAATTTTTGTCCGATAAACTTGAAGAAGCCGTTTATCAGCCGACAAAGATTGAGCACAAGAGCCGTGTTGGGGAATTAAAGACAGAACTTTTCCTGCATTTGAGGGATGGCTTGCTTGCCGAAGGCGCTGCTGAAGCCGATTGGCTGGCTGCCGACTTTCTGTTTGAGGAAGCTGTAAACAATCTCGTGCACAAAAACATTCTAGAGAAGGAAAAGAGGCCTGATGGCCGGAAGCTCAATGAAGTCCGTCTGCTCACAGCTGAGGTTGGACTGTTTCCGCGCACCCACGGCTCGGCACTTTTCGTGAGGGGCAATACGCAGGCCTTGGGCATTACAACCCTGGCGCCGCCGGGAGCAGAACAGATGATTGAGACTATGGAGATGACGGGCAAACGCCGTTTTATGCTCCACTACAATTTCCCGCCCTATTCGGTCGGCGAAATTGGTTCTTTCCGTGGACCTGGCCGTCGCGAAATCGGTCACGGCAGTCTGGCGCGAAAGGCAGTGGAGCCGATTTTGCCTTCTAAAGAGGAGTTTCCATATACCATCCGCGTGGTTTCCGAAATTTTGTCTTCCAACGGATCGTCTTCTATGGCTACAGTCTGCGCCTCAACGCTTTCTTTGATGGATGCCGGCGTGCCTATCAAAAAACCTGCGGCTGGCATTGCAATGGGACTGATGATGTCCCAAAAAGGCGGATCTCCGCCAGAGGCGGATGGGACTCGGGCGCACGCCTCTGGCGGAAAAGACACATATAAGGTTTTAACCGACATTCAAGGCCCGGAAGACCATCACGGCGACATGGACCTGAAAGCGGCCGGCACCGAAGACGGAGTAAATGCCCTGCAGATGGACGTCAAGGTTGAAGGACTCCCGATTGAAATAATTGAAAAGGCCCTGGAGGAGGCGAGGGAAGCGCGCCTTCACATTTTGAAGTTTATGAAAAGTATTATCCCTATACCGCGGCCGAACCTCTCGCCTTATGTCCCAGTTATCGCGCGCCTCGCAATAAGTCCGGAGAAAATTGGCACGATTATAGGGCCTGGCGGCAGGACGATTAACGGTTTAATCCGGAAATACACCCTGGTTGGAATTGACGTTGAGGAGGATGGTTCGGTTTTTGTTTCCGGTTTGGATAAAAAGAACGTTGATGATGCGGTTTTTGAGATTAAGGCGCTCACGCGTGAGTTTAAAGTCGGCGAATTTGTTGAGGGCAAAATAATAAAACTCTTGGATTTCGGCGCAATAGTTGACCTAGGCGGCGGCCGCGACGGTATGATTCATATTTCGGAATTCAAGGAAGGCTTCGTCAAAGATATTCATGAAGTGGCGAAGGCGGGCGATTTTGTGCGCGCCAAAGTCATCCGTGTTGAGGAGGATGGGCGGATAGCGCTTTCGGTGAAACAGCTCTGATTCGGCTGGACAGTTAGTTTTCCGGCGCCATAAAGCGCCGTTTTTCTTCTCGTGTTAAAATTTCACTGATGGCAGAAGAGCAGAAAAACGAGGCGCAGATTCCTCAGCCGCCGGCATCAGCATCGCTTTCCAACGTTCCACCGCCTCCACCCGAAGTTAAAGTCCGGACGATGCGAACAGATCTGGAGTCAATAATGGAGAGCGGCGGCGGTTTACCCCAATTCCAGACGGTGCGTTTAAATGTTGCTGAGGTTGGTAGGGGAGCGAAAGCCAGAGGCAGAAACAGGCTTTTTTTGGTTCTTGTGGTGGTTGCAGCTGTGGCGCTGCTTGGCGTCATAATTTATCTGGCTTACAAGATATTTTTACCGCAACTCAACACCCGAGTTAACACCCCAAATGCAGCTGCTGTACCCGAGGCGGCTGCACCATTTTTACCGTCTGTCAGTTTGCCCGCGCCTCGGCAGCCAACCTCAACGCAAAATCCAGCGCCAGCGCAGGTTTCCAGTCACCACTCGCTTTTTCAGATTCCAGCCGATCAATTTTTGAGGTTCGTGGCACCCTCAACCTCCACTACAAATGCCGCGGAACTTGAAACTTTTAACCAAAAACTTTCGGCGCTACTTAAAACGGCAAGTTCCACCTCAGCCATAATTGAAGTTGAAGTTGATGTAGAGAGTGGCCGGAACCTTACAGTTTCGGAAATCTGGTCGGCGGCCGGCACGGATGTTATTGACCCCACGGTCATTTCCGCTCACTTTAATTCCGATCCGACTTATTTTATATACCGCGACAAAAACGGTTTCTGGCCCGGCTACGTTTTGATTCTTAAGTCGGGAGAAAACTGGCTTTTTGTGAAACCTAAAACAGCCTCGTTGGAAAATTCAGAGAAAGTTCAGAATTTTTTCTTGGCTAAGGTCGGTGCGCCTGACCCGCGTGGCTTCCAAGATTCAGTATGGAACGGTAACCCGATTCGGGCTTTAAGCTTTTCATCACCGACCTCAACTTTCGCTTACGGCTGGTTCAAAAATTATTTGATTTTGTCCACCTCGCTTGACGGACTAAAAGAAGCGCTCGCGCGCCTCGTGATAAAAACCTAACTCGCTGGTTTTCTATTCGTTTTCTGAACTTTTGGCAGATGTTCCTTCCTTGATTGCCGCTGCTATATTTTTCTTTATCTCGTTTAAAAGTTTCTTTTCGGTTTTCAGTTTTTCTCTGATATTATCAAATCCAGTGCCAAGTTTTATGACCTCCCCGCCAGAGGCGGGTCCGCCTTCGGCGGAAAAGCTGTAGCTTGAGCCGGATTTTTTGACTACGCCGTATTTTATTCCGGCGTTCAGGACATCGGCTTCGTAGGAAATTCCTTCGTTAAACATAATGTCAAACTCCGCAAGCCGGAAGGGCGGGGCCACTTTGTTTTTTACGACTTTGGCTTTGACGCGCGAGCCTACGACCTCCTCTCCTTTTTTGACTTGCGCGATGCGGCGCACGTCAATGCGCACCGAGGCGGCGAACTTCAGTGCCAGACCACCAGGCGTCGTTTCGGGATTGCCGAACATTATTCCTATTTTCATTCTCAGCTGGTTTATAAAAATCACCATCGTTTGTGTTTTCGCCGCGATAGCGGTCAGTTTTCTGATTGCTTGGCCCATCATTCTTGCCTGCCGCCCGACATGTTGTTCGCCCATCTCTCCTTCAAGTTCCGCTTTGGGTGTCAAGGCCGCCACCGAATCAACCACGACAACGGAAATCATTTCCGAGCGCACTAAGCTTTCTAAGATATTCAGTGCTTCCTCGCCGCTATCTGGCTGCGAAATTAAAAGTTCGTTTATTTTAACGCCCAAACGCGCGGCGTACTCCGGGTCCAACGCGTGCTCGGCGTCAATAAATGCTGCTTTTTCGCCCTGTTTTTGTGCTTGAGCGACGACGTTCAGTGCTAACGTTGTCTTGCCGCTCATCTCCGGTCCGAAAATTTCTATAATTCTTCCGCGCGGCAGGCCGCCGACGCCCAATGCCATGTCCAGCGAAAACGAACCTGTGGGGACGACTGCAACGTCAACCCTTCGCGCTTCGCCGAGTTTCATAATCGCCCCTTCGCCGAACTTTTCCTGGAGTGTGGAAAGAAGTTCGTCAATATCGCTTTTGGATTTTTCTTCCGTTATCTTCTTCTGCGGCATAGCGCTTAATTATATCACACTTGTGCTATGGTGTTTGGCTGGCAGGCGTTAAAGAAGCGGCGGGCGGTTCGTAGAAAACCTGCTTTATAACCGTTGTTTCTTTTCCCAAGAATTTCTTAGCCGCGACCTCAATACTGTTTAAGCCGGACTGGAGCGCCACGGTTTTTTGCCAGCTGCCGTCGGGAGCCAAAGTTACCGCATCACCGTTTATGTAAAGCTCATCGGCGCCTTGAACATTGCCGGCCAGGGTTATTTCGCTCATGGTCGTATTTAGCAGGTTGCCTTTGGGATTGTTGACGGTTATTTGCGGTTTGCCGAAGATTCGGCCGAATTGGAGAATTAAATATAGAAGAACCGCGGCTGCGGCAAGACCCAGCCAGACAATCTTGAAGGGCGATTTTTTGGCGGAACGGTTTTTTGGCAACCAGTCTCCGGCCCCGGAATCTTTCAGTCGCTGGTCGGTTTTTATTTTCTGCCACCAATCTTCGTAATCAAAGCCTAAGACCCGGCCGAGTTGCTCCAAATAACCGCGAACGTAAGGTGCGTCTGGCAGGTTTTCAAAATTGGCCCTCACTAAGCCTTCCAAGTGTTTCACAGAAATGCCGGTAAACTCGGAGAGTTTTTTCAAGTTTAATCCGCGTTCTTTTATCCGCTCCACAAGGAACCTTGCGAAATCAACGTTGTTTCCGTTTTCTGTCATCTCGGTTTATAAATTTAGTATCTTATCCAGAAAAACTTCCCTCGGCTTGGCGCCTTCGCCGGGGCCGATTAAACCATTAGCTTCCATAATGTCCAGGAGCCGCGCAGCCCTTGCGTAGCCTACCTTAAGCCGCCGCTGGAGAAGCGACGCCGAGGCTTTTTTGGCTTCGGTAACGACCTGGACGGCCTCATTGTAAAGCTCGTCTTCTTCCTCGCCCGCGTATTCGCCGAATTCCAACCCGCGGCTTTCCATAGCTATGCCGCTCGCAAACTCTTGATATAGCTCTTCGCTTAATTTATTGTTCTTTCGTATGAAATCGGCTACCTTATTTATTTCCTCTTCGGTTACGTAAGTGCCCTGAATGCGCTTTGGTTTTGAAAGCTCAGAGGAAACATAAAGGAGGTCGCCGCACCCCAGAAGTTTCTCGGCCCCAGCTGAGTCAAGAATCGTCCGCGAATCGACTTGACTTGCAACCTGCAGCGCTACCCGGCTCGTGATGTTGGCTTTAATGAGGCCGGTGATAACTTCAACCGAGGGGCGCTGAGTGGAAAGCACAAGATGCAATCCCGTGGCCCTCGCCATTTGCGCCAATCTTACGATGGAGCCTTCAACCTCCCGTCCGTAGGAAGCCATAAGGTCGGCGAGTTCGTCTATGATGATTAAAAGATAGGGCAGCGGTTCGTCGCCTCTGCCGTTTACATTGTAGCTTTTTATGTCCCTGCTGCCTGTTGCCTGGAGCAGATCGTAGCGGTGTTCCATCTCAGCTATAGCCCAGCGGAAGGCACTTAGGGCCTTCTTACTTTCAACTATGACGGGAGAAACAAGATGAGGAATCTTTTCGTAGACAGAAAGCTCAACCCGCTTTGGGTCAACGAGTATAAGTTTGAGGGTGGCTGGCGAGTTCTTGTAGAGGAGGGAGAGGAGTAGCGAGTGGATTAAAATTGATTTCCCCGAGCCAGTAGCCCCGGCAATCAAAAGATGCGGCATTTTTTCGATGTCGGCGAAAATTGGCTCGCCTTGAACATCGCGGCCGAGTACAAAGCCCAGCGGGCCAGACTTTTGGAACTCGCCGTAAGCCATCAAACTCCCAAGGCGCACAAGCGCGGCGGCCTTATTGGGGACTTCCACGCCGACGAGTGATTTGCCGGGAATAGGCGCTTCAATTCTTATTGGGTGTGCGGCTAAAGCCAAGGATAGGTCCTGGTTCAAGGCGGTGATGCGGGAGAGTTTCACGCCTTCGGCGGGCTTCAGGGTGTAGCGGGTGATGGCCGGGCCAACATTTATTTCGCCCATTTCCACCGGGATGCCGAAGCTGTCCAGGGTTCTTTTGATTACATTGGCGTTTGCCAAAAGGTCGCCAGTCGTCGGTTTTTCACTGCTGGATTTAAGAAGCGACATCGGCGGCGCAATGTAGTCGGCGAAGGCCGGCGCTTTGGCTTTTTTCGGCAGCGCCACTTTTTTCGGTGGTCCAGAGACTTCAGCCAAACCTTCTTCGCTGGCGATTGTTTCTTCGAATTCGGATTGGGCAAGTGGTTTTGGCGTTTCCTTCTCTCCAGCGCCTATGATCGTCGGTTTTCTGCTTCGTTCAGGCAACTTTAACCTGATGGGGAAGTTGGCGGCCGTAATAGTACCTATAATAAATAAAACTATATTAATTATGGTTGCCGCCGTAATTCCGAATGGAATTGTTAAAGACCCTAAAGCCAATCCCAGCCAGCCGCCGTTGCCTGGTGAGGCGATTTGAACCAGGCCTAAAAATGAAAAAATCAAAAGTGCTGCGCCTAGGGAAGTGATGCCCAAGACCCGTTCGCGTTCGGAGCTTAAAAGCACTACAGCCGATAAGGTTAGGGCAAGAGGTAAAATGAAATAGCCCCAACCAAAGAGGGTTTGAAATATATCGTGAATTAAACTGCCAGCCGGACCAGCTTTACCCCAAGCGGCCAGCGTCAATATTAGAGCGACGCCCAGGAAGGCGACCGCCCAAACGCTTTTTTTCACGTCTGGGTGGAGGCGGTGTTTGGTTTCTTTAATTCCACGTTCTTCTTCGCCCCCATTTTTCTTCGTCATCATGTTAATTTTCATACATTGGGCGTAAAACTTCAAACGGATGGTGTATGCTTAAGGAGTATGGGGCCCGCTTTACGGAACAAGAAATTGATAGTTTTTGACCTTGACGGCACGCTTACGGAAACCAAGTCCGAAATGGACGCCGAAATGTCCGGTCTTATCGCGAAGCTTTTGGGAGTCAAGAAGGTGGCCGTAATCGGCGGCGGCAAGTACGAGCTTTTCAAGTCCCAGTTTATAAACCGTTTGAAATGCCCAAAGTGTTTACTCGGCAATCTTTCTTTATTCCCCACTACATCGACTTCCTTTTACAGATACGAAAGCGGCTGGAAAAAAGTTTACGCCCACGCGCTCTCTAGTGGCGAAAGAAAGCGGATTAAGCGGGCCTTCGCCAGGGCTTTGAAAATCATAAAGTACGTCAAGCCCAAAAAGACTTACGGCAAAGTGATTGAGGACAGGGGGACGCAGGTCACTTTCTCGGCTTTGGGTCAGGACGTCGTCTCGGTTTTGGGCAAGAAGGGCGTAGCGCTCAAGAAAAAATGGCGTGATGAAAATACGGATGTGAAGCTAAAACTAGCGAAGACACTCCAGAAGCTTCTGCCCGATTTAGAGGTGCGGGCCGCCGGCTACACTTCAATTGACGTTACTAAAAAAGGCATAGACAAAGCTTACGGCATCCGCCAGATAGAAAAACATCTCCATATTCCCGTAAAAGACATGGTTTTCGTGGGCGATGCTCTGTTTCCTGGCGGCAACGATTATGCGGCTCGGCGCACCGGCGTTAAGTGCCTCGCCGTTTCCGGGCCCGGAGAAGCCAAGAAAATCATCAAGTTTTTAATTGGTGGGCGAGCTCGGTGATTTTGCGGGCCTGCGTCACCCACGTCTTCAAGGCGGCCGGCATTTGCTTTTTCCGGCCATTGGCTATTAATATAAGTAGCCGTTTGACACGGCGGAAAGGTGGCGAGAACTGTGCCTTGCAAAGTGATCGAGGAATGTTTCGAGAAATTCGAGGAGCGCATCTTGGCTGAGAAAACTAAACTAGCCGGGTTGTTCTCCATCGGCGTGGCCAAGTCGCCCGCTAGGCGTGTTGGTGAAGCTGAGAAAGCAATCCCTCAGGCTGAACACCTAGTTCGGGAAGTTGGGGGATTCGTGAAGGAGGCGGGCGCTAGCGAACTTGTCTTGCCTCTTCGGAAGCGAGTTGTGGAACTTGAACTTGTGATTGAACGGGTCAAAGAACGGGAGCGGCGGTTCATTGAGTTGCACGGGGAACTATCTCGCAGCTGAAGGAGGCCAGATGATAGGCTACAAGAAAAAGCGCTCGGTTGAACAAATGTTTGCCGAGCGCTTTCCCATTTTATTGACAGTAAATAATAAAAAGAGTTAGAGTACAGGAAAATAGCTATGCCGGAATTTTTAAACAGCCCATTAGGGATAAAACTCTCTGTTGCAGAGGTGGTTGGGACCATAGTGGATTTTATGCGGGCGGAGCTTTCGAGGCAGTACAAGATTACCATTGGCACCGATTCCGACCTTTTAGCCGGTCATAGGGCTGACTTTGTGACGGCTGTTGTTGTGCACCGCGTCGGCAACGGCGGACGTTACTTTTGGCGGCGTGTGGAGGTCAAGAGCATGCATACCTTGCGCGACCGCATTATTGAGGAGGTATTATTGTCTTTGGATATTGCAAAAGATGTTCTCTCCGAGCTCAAGAAATTCCCATTGCCTCACTTTGATTTTGAAATTCACGTGGATATCGGCGAGAACGGGCCAACCAAATCCATGATTCAAGAAGTGGTGGGCATGATTCGCGCCCATAACTTTGAAGCCAAGACTAAGCCGGAAAGCTACGCTGCTTCTAATGTGGCCGACAGGCACGTGTAGGTGGCGGACAGCTGTTAGTTATTAGCAATTAGCAACACAAATTAGTGGATACTTTAGTTTTCGACATTGAAACACAAAATTTTTTCACCGACCCGGACGTAGGTTGGGATAATTTCGAGGCCCTGAAAATTTCCGCTTTGGGGATTTATTCGTATATGCGCGACAAATATTTTTGTTTTGACGAGACGGAGCTTCAAAAAGCGCTTGAGCTTTTCCTAGGCGCGCGGCGCATCGTGGGTTTCAGCATAAACAAATACGACGTACCGGTTCTAAACATCCATTTTGCGCGCCTTCACCCTCCTAAATTTTCCGATGGAAAATTTGGGAGGGTAAATCTTTGGGAGAAAGAGCGCGTTGATTTGCTTGAAGAAATTGAGTCGGCGGCGAAACAAAGAATTAGCTTAAGCAAATTGGCCGAAGCCAATTTGGGCGTGAAAAAGGACCGTCACGGCTCGGAGGCCATCGGGCTTTATAAAGAAGGTAAAATAGAGGAGCTCAAGGCCTATTGCTTAAACGACGTGAAACTTACTAGAGAACTTTACGATTTGTACCGCAGGCAGAATTTTCTCTTTTTGCCGGACAAAAAAACCGGCGAGATTATCAAAGTGAGTTTTGCTAGGCAGTATGCGACTTTATTTTGACTACGCAGCGTCCACTCCGGTTGATCCGAGGGTCTTTGAGGCCATGCGGCCTTATTTTTCGGAAAAGTTCGGAAACCCCGGGTCACTTCACACGTTCGGTCAGGAAGCCACGGCGGCGGTTGATAAGTCGCGCGAGGCGCTGGCCAAGTTCGTCGGCACCGATTTCCGTGGAATTATTTTTACCAGCTCTGCGACCGAAGCAAACAATCTGGCCATCCGCGGAGCTATCGGAGCCTCTCACGTAAGGAACCCTCGCATAATTGTTTCCGCCATTGAGCACGAATCGGTTTTGGAAGTCGCCAAGGATTTGGGGGAAAACGGGGTTGAAATTGTTCGTTTGTCAGTAAATAGGGAAGGATTGGTTGACTTGCGGAAACTGAAAGAAACTCTAAACGACCGCACTGTTTTAGTTTCTATTGTGTGTGTGAACAACGAAATCGGGACAGTGGAGCCGATTGTAGAAATATCCAGAATTATTTCGGGCTTCCGCGGCAGCAAGCCGTATCCATTATTCCATAGCGACGCTGCGCAAGCGTTTAATTTTTTTGGTTGCAAAGTCGGAGAATTGGGCGTTGACTTGATAACCTTATCAGCTCAAAAAATTTATGGCCCCAAAGGCGCGGGTGCTTTATGTTTTCGTCCAACAGAATCTAACGCCCCTAACCTGAAGCCTATTATTTTCGGCGGAGGCCAGGAATTCGGCCTGCGTTCTGGTACGGAAAACGTGGCGGGAATTGTCGGCTTCACCAAAGCCGCCGAGCTCGCCGTAGATATAAGAGAGGCGGAATTCAGAAGGATTCTCAGCCTCAAAAAGCGTTTTTGGGAAGGCTTGAAAAGTCTGCATAAGGGGGTTGAAATAAACGGCCCCGCAGTTGATTCGCCTCACGTTTCGCCGCACATACTGAACGTTTATTTTCCGGGGCACGAATCCGAAGAGCTTTTGGCAAAGTTCGACCTTAAAGGTGTCGCTGCTTCCGTTGGTTCAGCCTGCTCGGCAAAGTTAGCTAAGCCGTCATACGTGATAGAGGCGCTTGGTTACGGAAAAGAAAGGGCGCGTGGAAGCATTCGTTTCAGCCTCGGGCGCGGCACAACAGAAGGCCAAATTGACGAAGCGCTTGATATTATTAAAATAAGTCTTTGAATCCAGTAACCGATTTTGCATAACCGCGTATTTATCAAGTGAGGTTAATTTAAAATAATGGGAAACTCAAAAAATAAAACGATTGCCATTGTGGCCGGGGCTTTGGTGGCGGGCTTGATTTTGGGCGTGTTCATTTTAGCGCCGCAGGTTCAAGCGAGTTTTTGGGGAGATTTGTTCAACAGAATTTTCTCGCCGTTTTTGGGGGCTACCAGCACCACTCAAACGTGGAGCAGCCAGCCGTCCCAGAACGTTTCTTTATACAAGCCAGTCATTGACTATGAACAAGCCGTCGTTGATGCCGTAAAAAAAGCTTCACCAGCAGTGGTTTCGATAACTATTTCTAAATATGTGCCGATTATAGAGCAGTGTCCTTACAATCCGTTTTCCAACCTGCCGCCGGAGTTCCAGCAATTTTTTGGCAACCAACTTCCGCAATTCTATCAGCCCTGTGAGAAGGGCACCAAGCTTCAGGAGGTTGGCGGCGGCAGCGGTTTCATAATTTCATCCGACGGTTTGATTTTAACGAACAGGCATGTGGTGGCGGATAAAAGCGCCTCTTACACGGTTTTTACCAATGACGGCAAGAAGTACTCGGCCAAAGTGTTGGCGCGCGATCCAGTGCAGGACCTGGCAGTCATAAAGATTGACACTGCGGGGCTTCCCACGGTGGATGTGGGCGATTCGGATTCGGTAGAGCTTGGCCAAACAGCAATTGCCATCGGCAATGCTCTAGGAGAGTTTAGAAATACTGTTTCCGTGGGCGTTATCTCGGGTCTTTCGCGTACGGTTACGGCCTCCGGTCCTGGCGTGGGCGAGGAAACAATCCAGGGAGTTATTCAAACTGATGCCGCTATTAATCCCGGCAATTCCGGCGGCCCCCTATTGAACTTGCGTGGCCAAGTCATCGGTATAAATACGGCGATAGCCGAAGGTGCTCAAAACGTCGGCTTCGCCATTCCAGTAAACCGCGCCAAGCGTGATATTCAGTCGGTTACGACAAGCGGCGAAATCCAGGTACCGTATTTAGGCGTAAGGTACATGACGATTACGCCGGAGATCTCCAAGTCGCAGAAGTTGCCAGTTGATTACGGCGCTCTCGTCCGCAGTAGCGATCAAGGTCCGGCAGTTCAACCAAACTCGCCAGCCGACAAAGCCGGCGTGGAAGCCGAAGACATAATTTTGGAAGTTAACGGCCAGAAAATTGACCAGGACCACCTTTTGGGCGACCTTATCAACAAATACAACGTAGGGGATACGGTAACCCTAACCATAAACCGCGGCGGGAAAGCGATTACGGTCCAAGCGGTGCTCGCCAACCGTCCGAGTTAAATCTGCCGTCTTTATCGCCGATTAGCAATCTCGCCTTGAGATTGACAATCGTGATTTTTTCGTCTATACTCTAAATCCTGAAACCATTGCGGTCGGTAAATCGTAGTATAATTAAAGCAGGATACAAAATTTCCATTTTCTAAATTCCGGATTTTAGCAATATGCCCAACTTTAATCGTTTCACCATTAAGGCCCAAGAGGCGCTCCAGGGAGCGCAAGATTTGGCAGCCAAGAAAAATCACGGAGAACTTAAGGTTCTCCACCTTCTCTCGTCTTTAGTTGGCGATGAACAGTCTTTGGTCGTCCCGGTTTTAACCCGCTTGGGCGTCAACTTGCTGAAATTAAGCGAACAAATAGAAATGGAATTGAACCGCATACCGCGGCTTTTCAGTGGCTCCAATGTTGGCCAGCTTTATCTTTCTCAGGAGCTTATGCGTGTCTTAGACCAGTCTGCCAAAATCGCCGCCCAACAGAAAGATGAGTTCGTTTCTTGCGAGCATATGCTTCTTGCGCTCCTTGATGTTCCTTCTTTGGCTAAGAGTGTCCTTGAGCAATTTGGCGTAAGGAAAGAAGCTGCTTTCCGCATTTTAGCTCAGCTTCGGGGTTCGGTGCGCATTACCGATGAAACGCCAGAGAGCAAATTCCAGGTTTTGGAAAAATACGCAATAGACATTACGGAAAAGGCCAGGGCTGGTCAGCTTGATCCAGTCATCGGTCGTGAGGAAGAGCTCCGGCGCTTGATGCAGGTTCTCTCGCGTCGCACCAAGAACAACCCATGCCTCATAGGCGAACCGGGGGTGGGGAAGACCGCAATTGTGGAGGGCTTGGCCCAGCGGATTGTGCACGGCGACGTTCCAGAGCCCTTGAAAGGCAAGAAAATTTTAATGTTGGATTTGGGGTCCCTCATCGCCGGCACCAAGTTCCGCGGTGAGTTTGAGGACCGCTTGAAGGCTTTCGTTAAGGAAGTCAAAAACGCTGCCGGTCAAATCATGCTTTTCATAGATGAGATTCATACGATTGTCGGCGCTGGCGCTGCCGAAGGAGCCATTGACGCCTCCAATCTCTTAAAGCCTGCCTTGGCGCGCGGTGAACTCCACGCCATCGGCGCCACAACCATTCGCGAGTACCAAAAGTACCTTGAAAAAGATCCGGCCTTGGAGCGCCGCTTCCAGCCCATCATAGTAGAAGAGCCGTCAATTGATGACTCAATAGCCATTTTGCGCGGCCTCAAGGAAAAATATGAAATTCATCACGGCTTGCGCGTTTCTGATGAAGCCGTCGTGGAGGCCGTCAATCTTTCGGCGCGCTACATCACCGACAGGTTTTTGCCCGATAAGGCGGTTGACCTGATTGATGAAGCTGCTGCCTCCAGGCGCCTGGAGACCGAGAGTATCCCCAAAGAAATTGATGGCCTGCGGCGCTCCATCACGCGGCTGGAAGTTGAGCGCCAGGCTTTGATGAAGGAAGGTAGAAAGGATACGGGAAGACTTAGAGAAATAGACAGGGAGCTCCGGAAACTGAAGGAAAAGAACGACGATCTCTCGGCCCGCTGGCATTCGGAGAAAATAAAATTTGAAACCTTGCACCAGCTGCGCCAGAGAGTTGATAATCTGAAGCGTGAAGCCGAAGTAGCCGAGCGCGAAGGCAACTTGGAACGGGTGGCTCAGATAATTTATGGCGAACTGCCTCAATCCGAAAAGGATTTTGCGGGTTTTGAAAAAAAGAATTTCGGTGTGCCGCGTGCGAAAGGCAAAAAGAAGGAAGGAGAAGAGCGTTTCTTGAAAGAAGCGGTGGACAAAGAAGACGTGGCGGCTGTGGTTTCAGTCTGGACAGGAATTCCCTTGTCGCGAATGTTGGAGCCAGAAAGCGAAAAACTGTCAAAAATTGAAGAAGTCTTGGGCGGACGGGTAGTTGGCCAGAAGGAAGCCATTCAGGCGATCTCAAATGCCCTGCGACGTGCGCGGGCAGGACTTGCAGATCAAAACAGGCCATTGGGCTCGTTTATGTTTTTGGGCCCGACTGGCGTGGGGAAAACCGAACTTGCCAAAGCCCTGGCTGAGTTTATGTTTAACGACGAAAAGGCCCTGGTTCGCATAGACATGTCGGAGTACATGGAGCGGCACACAGTCTCGCGCCTCATCGGTTCTCCACCGGGATATGTAGGCCACGAGGAAGGCGGGCAGCTTACGGAAATGGTGCGCCATCGGCCGTACAGTCTGATTCTTTTTGATGAGATAGAAAAAGCCCACCCAGAGGTGTTTAACTTGCTTTTACAAGTATTGGATAACGGGCGCTTGACCGACGGTAAAGGAAAAGTGGTGAATTTCAAAAACGCCATAATAATTATGACTTCCAACGTCGGCAGCCAGTACCTCCGAGCCATGTCTGGGTTGGGGTTCTCGGCCGAGAGCGGCAAGTACGAAACGGAAACAAGCGCCTACCGCGATAAGGTTATGGAAGCTCTTCGTGAAAGCTTCCGGCCCGAATTTTTAAACCGCGTAGATGAGATTACTATCTTCAACCCGCTGCGCAAGGAAGATATTGCGAAAATCGTTGATATTCAGTTTGTGGAAATTGGGAAGCGTCTGGAAGCGCGGAAGATTAGGTTGGAAATTGAACCGTCAGCCCGCGACTATTTGATTCGTGAAGGTTTCAGTCCGGAATTCGGCGCTCGGCCGTTGAAACGCTTGATGCAAAAAGTTATCCTTGATAAGTTGGCTGATAAGATTATTGGCGGCGACCTTAGAGATGGTGGGAAAATTAAAGTTAACTTTAGATCAAATACACTGGTCTTTAGTCCTTAGGGCGGTTCTTTTCGGTTTGGTCTGGTTTTTTTTGCCCCTTTGGGCTTTTTTTATTGTCGCAGCTTATCTTTACCTCGTGCCGCTATTCCGGCCGTTTAGGCTCGCCCCGCCGCTCCTTATAACGCTCTTTTTCGCCGCAGTTCATACTCCGTCGTTCTGGCTGGCGGTGCTTCTTGCGGTTCTTTTCTACTTGATTTTGGGTATCAAGGATTTAATTTTCATAGACCGATTTTCGGCTTACGAGCTTCTCGCGCTCCTTATTGTTTTTGTAATGTTGGTTAAATTTTTCTCTTTTTACAGCGGCGGCTTTGTAAACGCCGCTTTTTTTGCATCTTCGCTTATGGCCGGCGCTTATTTTCTACTGGTACGCAGTTTCGGCGACTATGAAGTCAATCTGCGGACTGGCGGCAGTTTTCCGCGGCGGCTGAACGTCTTTGCAGCAGCCACGGCTTTTATTTTCTGGCAGTTGGCATTATCACTTTTATTTTTGCCACTCAACTATTTTTACCAGTCGGCCGTGCTTTTTGTGGTGGCAGCCGTGTTTATTGAATGGCTCCGCGATTACTTAGCTCACAATTTGAGACGAAGCAAGCTCCTGTGGAGCTTTTCTATCCTTTTTGTTGTGCTAATTCTTGTTTTTGGGACGGTGGAATGGGGGCTTTGAGGCTAGAATTCAGGATATAGAATATAGAATATGGCAATAGACCTGGAAATTATATGAAAAAAGTAACCAAGCTGGTTTTGCCGGTGGCCGGGCGCGGCGTGCGGTTGAAACCGCTTACGCTTCATACGCCGAAAAATCTTATTAAGGTCCACGGTCGGCCACTTTTGGAATATGCGCTTGATGAAGCTGCGCAGAGCGGTATAAGAGATGTAATTCTGATTGTAAATCCGGCGCATTCTGGCAACTTCAGGCATTATTTGAAAGTTGGAGGCAAGAGATATCCGTCTTTGCGTTTTCACATAAGAGTTCAGGAAACTCCTGGCGGTAACGGCCACGCCATTGTCAAGGCCTACGATCTTATTAAAAACGAGCCTTTCGCGGTGAGATTTTGCGATGACATCATCGTTGGCAAAGAACCAGTTTTGAATTCTTTGGTCCGAATATTTAATTCTTATCGGGCGCCGATTTTGCTTTTAGAAAGGGTTCCTCGGAGCCTAGTTTCTCGCTTCGGCGTCGTTGGGATTAGGGCGGCGGCAAAGAAAACAAAGATTGGCGGCAAAATATATGGCATAACGAAAATAATAGAGAAGCCGGCGTTAAGCCTTGCGCCTTCGAACCTCACCATCGTTGGCGGATATGTTTTGACGCCCAGGATTTTGGACAGCTTGAAAAGCGTTGCCGATACGTTGCCGGTTATTGCCGACGACGCATTGCCTCTTGCCGTTGCCTTGCAAATTGAGCTTATGCTTCACGGTGAAGTCTTCGGCTGGGAATTTCCAGGGAAAAGGCTTGATTGTGGAACGCTTGAGAGGCTCCGAAAAACGGAAAAGTTCCTGGATGAACACCCCGTTTCCTAGCGTTGCCGTTTGCCGATTTCCCACGGCTGTGTTAATTTTAGGCAATGTTTAAAGAAGCAAACTCCTATATCGGCAAGAAAGCATATGAAATAGGCTACGCGGTTTTTAGAATCAGCGCTTCTGTTCTCAAAGATACAAGCCTCAAAGCATACTTGGAAAACGAAGCGGCAGCTCTCCTGGACGCCTCGGTAAACAATTCCTACGAAAGGAGCCAGGCGGCCCTCGGAGCCATAGAATGTCTTTTGAGGTTCGCGGTGGACATTGGCTTGGTTCACCCGGAAAACGGTGAAACCATTCTTTTTGAGATTGCTGACCTTAATTCGGCAATCGCCGAGTGTCTTAATCCGGCAAAACCGCAGCCAGTTAATTTGGAAGGAGTCTTCAGGGAAGAGCGGCAGGGCTTGATGGCCGACACGAGTGTACTGAAAAAGGAAACTCCGCTTACCGAGGCGGTAGAAGGCGGCACTCTACTTTATGGAGAAGGTGAAAAAATGGGTGGCGATGACCAGGGGGTAGTTAAATCGGCAATCCGGCAATCAGTAATCCTGGAGAAAATCCGGCAAATCGGCAATTGCCGGATTAAGGATATACAGGACACCTTGCCGGATACTAGTGAAAGGACTATAAGGTACGACATGCAAAATCTAACCAAACAAGGACTCGTTGAGAGGGTTGGCGGGGGACCGTCAAGTTATTACAGGGTTAGGGAGCAATTGCCGTCTGAGGGCGCAAGCCGCGAACCGGCTTGAATCCCGTAACCTTGCATATCCAACGCCGTTATACCTATTGCTAAAGCCCAAAGGGGTTTTTGTCCACAAATATCCACAACCTACTGTTTCGGGGCTTTGGTAGAATTTAGCTTATAAGGTTCAGGTTTCCGCCTAAGGCGGAACAAGTGAGGCTGAGTCGGATTGTTAGGTTTTAGTTGCATGTAATTCCTCTTAACCTAACACACCTTCGCCTAGTTCATGGCCTCGCTTGTCAAGCGAGTTTTTTGATTTTTTAAGACACTAACACCGCAGTTTACTGTTCTTCCGCCGCTAATCCTCACTTAGCTCGCGGCAGGTCGAAACATGAGACAGCGGTTTCCTGAAAATTTATAAAGGTCGACGACTTAAATCACCCTCCCAACTTTTTGGACTAATGTTTTACTGCGTGTATGTACTGCGCAGCAAAGCAGACCGACAAAACTACGTTGGGTGCACCAATAACCTAAAAAAGAGATTGGATCAACATAATTCCGGCAAGGTTTATTCAACTAGGTTAAGGCGGCCGTTCGGGCTTATATACGCCGAAATATATTTGAATCAGCAGGACGCCTTTGCCAGAGAAAAATTTTTGAAGACCGGTTGGGGTAAAATTATATCAAGAGAACGTTGAAAAATTATTGGTCCAAAAAGTTGGGAGGGTAAAAATTTTGGTCGATAAACAATTCTTGATTGAATAAAATCAAGAGTAAAAAATAAAATAAATGAATACTTCTGTTAAGAAATTAATTTCTGCAGCGCTTACGGCAACCACAGCCTTGTGGATGTCCGGAGTGTTTATGCTTGTACCGGTAGCAAGCGCTCAGTCAACGGCCGATCTTCAAGCTCAAATTGCTAATCTCTTGGCGCAAATTCAGCAGTTGCAAACGCAACTCACGCAACTCACTCAAAGTACTGGTGGGACAGGCACCGCCTACAGCTTCACCCGCGCCCTCACAGTGGGCAGCAAGGGCGATGATGTTTCTGCCCTGCAGTCTTATTTGATTTCCAAGGGCTACTTGAGCATTTCGGCTCCGACGGCTTATTTCGGACCTCTTACCAAAGCGGCAGTGTCAGCTTGGCAAAAAGCCAATGGCATTTCGCCGTCAGTTGGTTACTTTGGTCCGGTTAGCCGCGCTTTCTACGCTTCAAGCTTCGCTGGGGTTCCAGGGGTACCAGGAGTACCTCAAGTGGCGGCTCCAGCCACCGGCTTGCAGCTAGGTCTTGCGTCAGACAATCCGGCAACGGGCTCTTTGATTTCGGGTTCGTCCCGTAACCGAGTTTTGGCCGTTAATTTCACGGCCGGGAACTCGGGACCCGTCACGATAACCGACATCAAGCTTCATAAAGTTGGGACGATTTCAGACTCCCAAGTAGGTGGCGCCTATATCACGGAATCGGGCAAGGTGCTCTCGCAGTACAGCTCTATTTCGCAGGGCGTCATTGATTTTGCCAGCTTGAATCTGGTCGTGGCAGCGGGGCAGACGAGAGAATTCCGATTCGCAGTTGACCCAACGGGCGTTACGGCCGGCAACACGGTTTACTTCAGCATTGCTGGGGCAAGCGACGTTGCTTCCGTTGACCAGAACGGCAACGCCATAACCGAAACCGGGATGTTTCCGTTAAACGGCAATATCTTCACGGCGGCTTCGGTTACTAGTCCCAGTATGGCCAGCTTAGCGGTTGTGACATCGTCAATCGCGACGAGAGTCACGGCCGGCACGACGAACAACATCGTCGGCGCCTGGAACTTCACGGTTCAGAACAGCAAGGTTTACTTGAACACGCTGAAATTCTACGTCATCGGTTCGGCTGCGAAGTCCGACATCAAAAACCTGAAGCTTTACGTGAACGGCAGCCAGGTGGGAACGGCCTTAGCCTCTGTTGCTTCCGACGGCACGGCTTACTTTGACCTGTCGTCAGCTCCGGCAACCCTAAACACCGGCTCCAACAATGTTCAGGTCTACGCCGACGTTATGGGCAGTCCGTCCTTCACCTTCAAGTATGAGGTCCTGAACGGCTACGACGTTTTGGCCTATGACTCGCAGTACAACGTCCCGGTTTCCGTGACTCTGACTGATGGCGTTTGCGCCGAAGTCACGATTCAGCCCGGCACAGCGACGATTTCGCAGTACTCCGGCACGCCTACGGGCAACGTCGCCCCGGGTCAGACCGGCGCGGTTCTCGCGCAGTTTACGCTCTACGCCGCGGGCGAAGCCATTAAGGTTAAATTCCTGGACTTCAAAATAGTCGCGACACCCGGCACTTCAACGCTTAGCAATTACTTCAAGAATATCGCTTTGACGGACGACGCCGGCGGTCAGATCGGCACGACGATTAACACGCCGCCGACTACCAACGTTTGCGCGGCTAACGGCACGGCTTCCTACGCGACATCCAGCGGTACCTACCTCGACTGTTTCGGCACCTCGGCATCGCCGATTAACTACATCGTTCCTGCGAACACAACGAGAGTTCTTTCTCTTAAAGCAGACATCCAATCGGGAGCCAGCTTCACCACTGTCGTGGGCTCATTGGTTTCGGAAGCGAACAACATTCAAGGTCTGACTTCGAACGCCTTGGCCTCATCGGCCGGCGCTTCGGGTTCGTCCTTGACATTGTCAACCGCGATTCTCGTGGTCGCCCAGAACAACGCCTTCGGTTCGCAGAACTACGTCGCGAACTCAGCCAACAAGCGTATCGGTTCTTACTCCTTTACGGCTTCCACGGCTGACAGCGTTACCCTAAACAGCATCACGGTCACCGTGGGCAGCGCGGGCGGCGGCTTGGCCAACTTGAAGCTTTACATTGGCGGCAACCAGTTCGGCACGACGCAGTCAACGTTATCCAACAGTCAAGGCGTCGCCTTCTCGGGCAGCGCAGTGGTTCCCAAGGGCGGCACGGCGACTGTTGACGTCTACGCCGACCTCTTGTCGTCCGCGGCTGCTATGAGTCCGGCAACGACATTGTCCGGCTGCTCGGGCTACGGCACGACATACCTCACGAGCGTTTCCTGCGGCAGCACGGCCGGTCAGAACCTGGCGGTGGCCGCCCAATCGGGTGTCGTGGTCGGCGTGGCTCAGTCTTACAACCCGCTAACCGGTCAGGTAGCCATGTTGGGTCCCAACTCACAGGTGTCCCTGGCGGCCTTCAACTTTACGGAGACCTCCGGCGCTGAAAGCGTGAAAATCAATAGCTTGAACGTTATTGACGCTGTAGCCGGCGGTACGTCCACGACCACAGTCAAAGCCGCTTTCTCCAACCTACAGCTTTACAGCGGCTCGCAGTCTATGGGCACGGCCAATACGCCGGTGGTTGTGGCATCTACCACAGTAGCCGGTGTGGGCGGTTGGCTCTACACCTTCAACTTCTCGACGCCGGTCATAGTCCCGTCAGCGAGCTCTCTCGCTCTGGTTTTGAAGGGCGACCCGGCGACCTGGTCTTCGTCAGGCGCAACAGACAACTCCACGCACGTCTTTAAGATTGCGACAACGACTGATTCAACCAACAACACGGCTGCTTTGGTGGTCGTGGCTGTCGGCCAGTCGTCTAACGCTTCTTCGGCTGTGACTATCTCGGGGGGCGCTTCATTCCCCTCCTCGACAGCTGCAGGCAACACCCAGACGGTACTTAGGACTGTCGTCGGAGTCGCGGGTGGTACCGTGGGCGCAACAACCGGCCGCGGCAAGACAAGCGGCAACGACGTTATCGGCTCCATCACCTTCTCGGCTAACAGCGCGGGCGGCGCGACACTAAACTCGGTTACCGTTACCTTCAGTGGCTCAACACCATCGGTGGCCACTTTCCTGCCGGCGGTTGATTTGACGACGGACAGCGCTGGTGCAGTCTCAGTTATCAGTTATGGCGCCGCGTCATCTACTAGTGCCGCTTGTACGGGAGGCACAACGAACTGCGCCAAGGGTTGGTACTTCGGTGCCAACGCCAGCGGCTGGGGTATCTCGGCCGGCGGTACTGCCACCTTCTACTTGGTGGTCAAAAACGAGCTTTCCAACACCTACTCGACAGGTGGCCAGAACGCCGGCTCTGCGCTTGGAGCGACGATTAGCGCCAACACCGACGTGATGTTTACGGACGCTCCGTACGGCTCAACCGTCTACACGACTGGTTTGAGCCCGGCTTCAACGGCATTAACGAGCCTGGTGGTCAGTTCCATCCAGTTTGCCACAGGCCAGTAAGCCCGACTTCTTTCTGCGCTTGAGAAGCAGGAAGACGAAGCCATTCCCCGCCCCTCTCTGAGGAGGGGCGGGTTTGGTTTCGGAGGATTTGAAAGCAAGGGCTTATTTTCATACAATTAAATTTGTCTCCCGCTCCGCTTGGTTTACGGAGCTTGTCGTTTATGGAAGCAAAACTTAAGAAGGCAATAATATTTTTTATATTCGTGGCCGCAATCGGCGCGCCTCTTTTTTACTTCAAGCAGAGCATTTATCCGGAAATCGTCCCCAAACAGGTATTTTTCCAGGCCGTCGTTGAGATTGTTTTCTTTCTTTGGCTCGCACTCGCCTTGATTGACAAAAAATACCGGCCTCGGAAGACACCCTTGCTTTTATCTCTGGCCGCATTTCTTTTGCTCTTAATTCTCACTTCCTTTACCGGCGCGGACATTCAAAGGAGTTTTTGGTCAACCTACGAGCGGGCCATCGGCGTCGTTGGCATTCTCCACTTCGCCGCTTTAGCTTTCGTTATTTCATCATTGATAAACGAATTGCCTTGGCGCAAGTTATTCTACGCATCACTTCTTACGGCTCTCATTATAAACGTCATTGCCTGGATACAACTTAAGGTCCCGAACTTGCTTTTGAACGAAGCGGTAGGCACCCGCCCCGGCGCCACCTTCGGCAATCCGACGTTCCTTGCGGGTTATCTTCTCTTTAATATTTTCATCGGTTTATATTTGTGGTTTTATGAAAGCCGCCTCGGGAGCGGCAAGCCCAAGCTGCTCAATCAGGCTGTTGCGTTGGTCTCCGCCCTGGCCAGCGTTATAACGATTTTTATAACTCAAACCCGCGGCGACATTTTGGCTTTGGGCGCCGGATTCGTTTTTCTGCTTATTATGCTTGCCGTGCGGCCGCCCGGGGTGACGGTTAAAATTTTATGCAGCCGGTATCTTTATGTTTCGTTGATTGCGGTAATTTTTGTCGGAGGTTTGACGTTTTGGTTCACGCGGACGAACGATTTTTGGCTCAAGGTGCCCGGGCTCTCCAGATTCCGGGATATTTCTTTCTCCCTGTCTTCGCCGGACATCCAGCCGCGGCTTTACGCATTGGAAGCCGCTTCCAAAGGATTTTTGGAAAAACCAATTGTTGGCTGGGGGTGGGAAAATTTCAACATTGTTTACAACAAGTACTATAATCCGAAGTCGCTTGAGTCGTCTTACGGAGAAACCAGATTTGATAAGCCGCACAACTTTGTTTTTGAATACTTGGCATCGGGCGGCCTTCTTTTGTTTTTAAGTTATTTCGTTTTGTGGGGGTTCTTTATATACGAGGCCTTGAAAGCCAAGGACAAATTTTTGGGCGGTTTTGTCGTCGCCGCCCTGACTTCCAACTTCGTTCACAATTTGTTCGTCTTTGAAACTTTAGGCCCATTGCTTATATTCTACGTTTTAGCCGGCGTCGTTGACGGCGAGTACCGCAACCTAAAATTGAATGGCGTCAAAGAAGCAATCTTTCAAAAACCTCCCGAGCATTTTCATAAGTACGTCGTTTGTGCCGCCGCCGCAGTCGCTTTGATTATTTTGTACTTCGTGAATTTTCTCACAGCCCAAGCTGCCTACCATGAATTCTGGGCTTTTCAAAACTTGGTCAATAATCGCGTGACCGAAGGGATTTACGATTTTAAGCAGTCGTCGTTTGCGATTTGGAGTCCTTACAACTGGAACATCAAACGCGATTACGCTATAGCCGTGGCTGAGGCTTACTTTTACAACCCAGGTTTGATTTCTGACGAGCAAGTGGTGGAAGCTGTACGCGCCATGGAGGAAGCCCGCGACGAGCATCCATTGGATGCTTACAACCATTATGCCTTGGTGGATCTTTACAATGAGATTTCCGACATTAACCCGAGTCTTTACCTCAAGGAGGCCGAAGAAGAAACTCAAACTGCTTTGAGGCTCAGCCCGAACCGCCAGGAAGTTTATTTCTCGCTCGCCAAAACGAAAACTTTAGAAGGGAATTATCAAGGCGCAACTGACTTATTGAAATACGCCCTAAATCTTAATCCCAAGGTTCCAGATGCCCATTTTTATTACGGCCTCTTGGCTTTTGCCCAGGGTGATATGAATAGCGGTTACACTGAAATTAAAACAGCCATTGAGATGGGCCGGCCGTGGAAGAATTATTACGAGCCGCGGACGGTGGCAAATTTCTTTGCCCAAAGCGGACATCTTACCGAGGCGCGCGATCTTTATACAACAGCATTAAACATGAGCCGCAACAACGATTTGGACAGCGAGATTAAATTGGGCGTAGTTTATTACTTTTTAGGCGACTACGGTTTGGCAAAAAAATATCTCTCCGGCGCGATTCAAAAATTCAACGTGAAAAACAGTCCTTCTTGGAGTCAGCTCAAACCCATCCTGGACAGTTTGGGAATCGCCGTCCCTTGATTTGTTGCGTTTGTTGAATTTGCTATAATAAAACCAAGCATAGATAAAGGTCGTACAACCCAAAGACAAATAATTCATGAACAAAGCAGGATTGGTAGAGGCCGTTATGAAGGTCGCCGGGATAGAAACCAAGGCTCAGGCCGAGAGGATGGTGGAGGGAGTGTTCGACACCATTGTTAAGACTATGGCCCGCGGTGAGGAAGTCGCCATAACCGGTTTCGGCACCTTTAGGGTGCAAAAGCGTGCCGCCCGCCAAGGCCGGAATCCGAAGACCGGCGAGACAATTCAAATTGCAGCTGCAACTAAGCCGAAATTCCGCGCCGGTAAAGTTTTGAAAGAGGCTGTAAAATAGCGGGTCAAATCCACACCCAGCCCCGTAGAGACAGCGAAGCTCTCTCTAAAGGACCGAGCTCGTCGGTATAAGAAGGATGGGAAGTTGGTTTTGAATATTTAATTTTCGACGTTGACAAGCCCGCCAGTCCATGGACTGGCGGGCTTGCTTTAGTTATTTTTCTAAGGCGACTCGGATCTGCCGACGGCGGCGCTTATTTCAAAAAATCTTTGATAAGCGTCGGATAGCTCTTCAAGTGACAATTTTATAAACTGCAGAGCATCGTTGCTTGAGCCCTTGATGGCAACTAGAGCATTTTGATTGTCCGCTGCGGCCGCATTTAAACTCATTTGGGCTTTGTCGAAGATGGAACTCAGGTCATTGCTTAAATTAAGCCCGAAAGAATCAAGTATTTGTTTTATTTGGTTTAGTCTGCTTTGAGCCGTGCTTATAAGGGGTTGGTTGCTGGACCAGATTATGAAGTAGTTTGTCCGCTGGGCCAGCGGCTTGTAGTTGCCGTTGCGCCAATCCGCCAAATTCTTGGCGAAGTCCCGGCTGCCGCTTAATCCCAAGCCGTCAACGAGAGTCATTTGGGTAGCGTAATACCTTAAAACGTCGTCAATTTGACTGAGTAAATTCATTTTAATTTCGGAAGCGTCTGCGCTCACCGTCGTTATAGTGTTTAAAATGTCTTTTTCTTGGTTGGCTTCAAAGACGGCGCAGTCCAAAGCTTCTCCCAAGAGCTTCTTGCGCGTTTGGAGCTCTAATATTATTTCGTCCGAATAGCTTAAGTTTTGGTCCGGGAGCGATTGAAGGGCGTCAAAATCGCTTTTGCTCAAGTTACAGCTGCCCGAAGCGCCGGCCGCGCGAACACCTGCTATTGAAAGGAAAATAAATAGGCCTATCAAAGCCCCAGAAATCTTTTTCATAAGGTTTTTATACAACTATTCCGAAAGTCTGTCCAACGCTTCGTCTATAGATATTGTGCCTGTTGCAGAAGAAGAGGAGATTGTTATTTGAAGTTTTTGGTTGTTTATCGTAATTGTCTTTTGCGGCGCAGCCGTTGCTGGCGTTGTTTCATTGAGACCAGCTGTTGAGGAGGTTAAAGAGTACCCGAGATTGGTTAGCTGGATTTGAATGTCTATGGCCTGGGCTTCGGCGCGCAAGCTAGCGGGATCAAGCGCCGAAAGCCTGGCTGGTGAAAAAATAGTCCAAGCTGAAAAACTGCCCATCATAAGTAGCAAAAGAAGGCTGCCCAACGCCAGGGCGGCGGCGTTGCCTAAATTGTGCAATAGCCAGCCACTTACAGTTTTCTGCCTAGGCCCCGATGTTTCCAAAATCAAATAACGAGATCTTTCTTTAAAATCCCTGTCGGGTTCAATATTTTTTAATTGTTTTAATAATTTGAACAGGTCCATTATTTTTCCTTGTTTAAAATCTCTTTCAGTTCACGCACGGCGCGGTGCTGAAGAAGTTTTACGGCGCCCTCGCTCTTATCCATGGCAGCCGCGACCTCCCTTATCGGCAGGTCCTCCACGAAGCGCATTATGAGAACATCCTGATAATCCGGCTTGAGTTCTTGAATAGCTAGCTTAACTCGTTCTGCTTCCATCCTGTTTTCCGTTTGGATGACCGCCGGCGACGCAAGATATTCCGGGTCGATATTATCTAGGTTGGCTTCGTCTTTTTTCCCGCGGTAGAAATCTGTTATTTGGTTGCGGGCTATCCGGTAGAGCCAGCTGGAAAATGGATAGCCGAGGTTTTTGTAGTCGCAGATGTTCTGCCAGGCTTTAAGGAACACCTCGTGGGTAAGGTCCTCGGCTTCCTCACGCCGGCCCACCTTGATTAGCACGAACCGGTAAATCCTCGGTTGGTAATAATCATAGAGGGAGCCAAAAGCCGAGGCCTCGCCCTTGATGGCATTTTGAACAATTTTTATCTCGCCATCTAACATAGAAAACGAAACAATAAACGTTTGGTTACGATACTATTATATTTAAAAAAGGCATATCTTTGCCTTTTGTACCGTTTCGCATTATCAACCTAACTCTTCAATTGGAGCAGGTTTTTGCTTTTAAGTCAAATTGGGAGCTCTACACCCGAACACTGCACAAATTTCGTTTAGGCGGAGCGAATTGAACCTGAGCGGGTAAGGGGAATCGAACCCCTAGCCTCACCATGGCAAGGTGATATATTACCACTATACGATACCCGCGTAGTTTTTATTATTGTATTAGTTTTTTACTCAATAAGTCAATCCAAACAGTAACTTTTTCTTTTAATTGGCCGTTTCCACACGTAATCATGCAAATTCCTTTCGACAGTCTTTTAGTTGGATGACGTCCTTTTATAAATTGGGTTTTGTAAAACTGTGTTTTTGGTACGCCGATAACTTTTGACCAAAACGTTAGACATTCTTTTTCGGATAAATCTGGGTATAGAATTATTGCGGGGCGCAAACTTTCTTTTGGGATATCAATTGCTTCGGTTAAGAACTTTGTATACAGGGCAATCATTCTTGGATCAGTATTTGTCAACCTAAATGGATTTTTTGCTTTGCTATCTCCTTCTGCCCAATAGAGCGTTAAGCCCGCAACAAATAGGGGGTTCTTCATTAGAAATGGAAACTTTTTCCTGGCTTCGTTGCGCGCTTTTTCCCTCCATTGCTCCCAAAAAACCCTCCTCTTCTTGTTAAAAAACAGCAATCTTTTTCTAGCAAAATATTTGGCTTTTCGCGTGAGTTCTGCCTTTATTGATTGCGACCACTTTTTTTCTGAAAACCAGTCGGAAATTGTGCTTTTGGGTAAATCTAGCGCTTGGCTGATATGTGAATAACTTTTGCCTTGGTGCCTAAGTTTCGCGGCTAAATGTTTGTCGTTGCGCATTGAGAAATTTATCGAACCACTGACTGTTTCATAACCATTATATCACAATGGTTCATCTTGCCAATGCGTAAGAGTAAGCCAGTTAAGGCCCATTTCCCAACGTTTTAATTAACAGCTCGCAAATTCTCAGACGGCGCCGTTTCAATTTGCCTATCAGTTGTCAAAAGTCAACGGTCAATAGTTTGGCGGCGGTCCGGACGGGCCGATGATCTGCGGCTGGCCGCTTGGACCGATAAAACCCGGCGGCACCCACTTTTGTTGTATGGTAGAACCGGAGAGCGGTTGTTTTGTTTGTGAAGTTGGTTGTGTAACTGAAGAACCTGAGTTTTTGAAAATGTTTGATAAAGTGTCGAGTACGCCGAGTCTCAACTGAAGAATGAGAACTGCACAAGCTACGATTAGAATGGCTGCGATGACGAGGGCAATTGCAATCAGCTTCATAGGTGTATTCTGTAATCAACTTTTTGTGCCCCCACGAGGAATTGAACCTCGATCTCAGCCTCCGCCCCGCACTGAAAATTTGCGTCCCCGAGCCGATTTGAACGGCTGGCCTCTTCCTCCGCAGGGAAGCGCTCTATCCACTGAGCTACGGGGACACATACGCAAATTTTAATGCGGGGCAGGCAGGGCTGTCTACCCCGTAGCGAACTTCGTTCTGCTTCGGGGCGCTCTATCTTCACCCTCCCACCTTTAGCGCTCCTGCCAGGACTTGAACTCGGAACCTTCTCCTTAGAACGGAGCCGCTCTATCCATCGAGCCATTGAGCTACAGGGGCAAGGTGGGAGGGTAAGTTGAGCTACGGGGGCAACCATGATTGGAGTTAAAAACCTATGAACTCTTGGAGGTTATCAAGCAGAGGCGTTTCATAATCAACCTCCGGCAAAACTGTTTTCAAAACCTTTTGGATTTCCGCTTTTTGTCTTCTCGGCACTTTGATTTTGAGCGGCGTCTTCAATCTCTTGCGGAATTGAATTATCAAGTTTGGCCAATCAACCTCCTCGCTTTCAATGCTGAAGCTTTCCATTTCCGCGTAAGTACGAACATTTCCTTGGCCAACCCAGAGACCATTGTCGGTTAAGGAAAAATCGACCATCCTCGGTTCGCGCGTGCTCCAGACAAGTACCAGCGTCTCCGCTACCACTATAAAGAAACCGAAAAGGAAGTCCTTTTGCCAGACAGCAATCGTCAAAATGATAATGGAAACGATTATAGAGGTCCAATACCAGGAAACGCCCTTCGGGCGGTATTCAAACTCCGGCGCCTGCCATTTTATTTCAAACGCAGCCATTGTGTTTAGTTTAAAATGCAGAAACCAAAATGTAAAAGGATGATGCAAGACTTTACGCTTTTGTTGCGGCCAAAGCAAGTATTCTTCTCGCGCCGGCAGATTTCAAGGTGCGGCTGGCTTCAAGAAAAGTGGCGCCAGACGTCGTGACGTCATCTATTAGAATGATGCTGCGTCCTGCAACTTTGTCGCTGTTGCTTGCAGAAAAACATCCCGAAACGTTTTCCATTCTTTCGGCGGCGTTTTTTGTTTCGCTTTGCGGTTTTGAATTCTTTTGCCTTAGGAGTGAGCCGTCGACGAGTAGCAAATTTAATTTTTCGGCAAAAATTTTCGCAATTTCTTCCGACTGGTTGAAGCCACGTTCACGCAGACGTCGCGGCGAAAGAGGCAATGGAACGACAAGCCAGTTTTTGAGTGTAATGGGCAACTTTTTCGTGTAGTTGGCAAGCAGTTCTCCAAGCGGGCGGGCGGCCGACTTTATAAACCGGAATTTCAATTGGTGCACCAATTCTTTGGCGGCACCGTCGTAGTTGGAAGCGGCTCCCAAAAGGTAGGGAAAATCGGCGTGGCAAATTTTTCGTCCGCCAGGTAATCTTGCGTTGCACCTCCCGCAAAAAAGAGTATCGTGGAGCGGAATCTTCAAAAAACAGCTGCTGCAGATGACATTACCCGCCTCAACCTTTTTGCTGCAGGAAATACAGACGGAAGGGAATAAAAGTTCAAGTAGAGAATCCAAAATCATAAGGTCAACCTTATGTTATAATGAATCAAAATGCCTGATGTTTTCAAGTTTTTTGCGCCGGAAGAATCTTGCTTGGGAGTAGATATTGGAACCACTTCAATAAAAATCGTTGAGGTGAAGAAGGGCAAGGAGCGCCCAGAATTCGTAAATTACGCCTACTTGGAATCCAGCGGTTATTTGGCGCGTGCCAACCAAGCATTGCAGACAAGTAGCTTGAAGCTTTTTGAGAGCGAAGTGGCTGAGTTTTTGAAAGTGGCGTTGTACGAGCTGAAGCCGCAAACAAAAGATGCTTTTGCTTCCTTGCCGCCATTTGCTGCGTTTATTGCTGCCCTGGATTTTCCAGACATGTCGCCAGGGGAGGTCCAGAAGTCGCTCGCCTTTCAGGCAAAGCAGTATATCCCAATGCCGGTCTCCGAAGTGGCCATTGATTGGGTTAAAGCCGGCGATTTTGAGGATGACAAAGGCTTCAAACATCAGGAAGTGCTGTTGGTTTCGGTGCCAAAGGAACAAATAATCAGGTATCAGCGCCTGTTCAAATTGGTTGGCTTGAACCTGAAGTCTTTGGAAATTGAAAGCTTGAGTTTGGCAAGAATACTTTCTGCCGGTGATCCAACGCCAACCGTAATTGTTGACATTGGCAGTCGCTCTACAAACATTGTTTTCGTGGAAAATGGCCAGCTTAAGTTCAATTCCCAAAGTGACTTTGCGGGTGCGTCACTCACGCAAGCCTTATCTTCCAGTTTAAGCATTAATCCGCTTAGGGCCGAAGAGTTAAAAAAGGAACGCGGTATAGTTGGAGTAGGCCCAAATTATGAGTTATCCACATTAATGTTGCCTTTTTTGGATGCTATAATTAATGAGGTGAAGAAGGCAGAATATGCTTACCGAAACCAGTTTCCCAGCTTGGCTAAAGTTGAGCGCGTGGTTTTGTCCGGCGGTGGCGCCAACCTCTTGGGGATAGAAAAATATTTCGCCGGCGAGTTCAATTTGCCGGTTGTTAAAGCCGCGCCTCTTACAAGGTTCAATTATAAGCCGGAGGTCGAGCCGGTGGTTGCAGAGCTTAACCCGATAATGAGCGTGGCTTTGGGTCTGACTTTCAAGGCCGGTTTTTGACCTTTTTATTTATTAAAAAGTAAGGCCGCATCTTTAAAAACTAAAAAACATTATGCCGCTCCCCGAAAAAGTTATTGAACAACTCGGCAGGGAAATGCCTCGAACGCCAGGTTGGTCGGGCCAGCTTATTATGTTTTCGGCGACTCTCTTTCTTTTAAGCCTTTTGGCTTATTTCGGAATAGTCTACGGTTATACTTCTTACCTTCAGAAGCAAAACCAGCAGCTTGAAGACCAAATCGACAAATTCAGCCAGCAGATTCCGGTTAGCGAGCAAAATCAACTCATCATTTTTTATTCTCAAATTGCTAATTTGAAGTCGATTTTGGGCGCACACGTTTACACATCGCCAGCTTTTGACTGGTTGGAGAAAAATACCCAAGCCAACGTGACATACACACGCTTTAACCTTTCAACGCGGGATTGGAGTTTGACTCTTGACGGCCTAGCAAAAAACCTAAGCGATTTAAATCAGCAGCTCAGCGTTTTCAGCGCGCGCCCAGAAATCAGGCGGTTGAGCTTCAATAGCTTGTCTTTCGTGAACGGTGCTTGGCAGTTTAATTTGGTTTTGTATTTTAATCCGACATTTTTTTATAAGTCGTACTCGCCACCAAGCCAATGAAGCAATCTACCAAAAGATTCGTGAGTATAATAATTTCGCTCATTTTTGTCGTCGGGGCAATAGTCGTTTACTTTGATTTTGTTGAACCGGCTTATGAAGGCGCTCAAAATGTGAAAGCGGAAGTTTTGAGCAACGATAACTTTCTCGGCGGCCAGAGGGTAGCAATAAAGAAAGTTCAAGACATTATAAGTTCTTACGAAGGGCGTCTGGAAGTTCAGCAGGCTGTTTCCATGGCCTTGCCGACCACCGAGGATGCAAGCAATGCGGTGATTCAATTAGACGGCCTTGTCCAATCGAACGGCTTAGCTCTGCAGTCTGCGGTAGTGAGCTCGGCAGGCGTGGGAGCTGCGCGAAGCGCAGCTACTTCCTCTGCGCTTAGCCGACCATTAGGCACGCTCTCTTTCCGCCTTTCCCTTGCCGGTGCTTACGAGAACTTTAAGAGTTTCCTCAGTGAACTTGAGTCTAACATTCGCATATTCGACGTGACATCATTAATTATTCAAGCGCCCCAAGCAGCAGCAAAAGGAAGCGTTCAGATTTACAATTACGATTTAATAATTTCTTCATACTATCAAGTTCAGTAAATAAGATGGCTATAATTGTTGAAGAACAAAAAAGAGGCATTAGTATAGTGACTGTTATAACATGGCTTGTCATCCTGGCTGTACTTTCGGCTGCCGCTTATTACATCTTCTTTGCCAGGCCGGAGCTGGTTGAGGTGACCGCTCCCTCGTCGTTCCAGAACATTAATTCGCTTTCGCAGATTAACATTAATCCGGATGACGTTGTTCAGTCGTTAAACCAGTCCTTTAAGCAGTACATAACGCCGCCGGCGACCACGACTCTGGGCAGGAGTAATCCATTTTCTCCATTTTGACGATGACAGGAGAGGAATTTTTGGTTGAGGTTCAAAAGGCCGGCCTTTTGAACGCTGCCGCCGTAAACAAGGTAAGACGTGAGGCTTTGATTGCTGGAGAGGAAGCCGAGACAATTATTGCCCGTCAGCAGCTGGTTGAGGGTCAGAAACTAGCGGAACTTCGAAGTCACATCCTTAAAATTCCCTACAAGAAAGTCAATCTAGATGACTTGGACGAGAAGCTTATGGATATCATTCCCGAAGAGACGGCCAGAAATTACGGCGTCGTGCCGCTGTCCCGAAGCGGAAACCTTTTGGTCTTGGGTATGTTGAAACCGGACGACATGAAAGCTCAGGAAGCCGTGAAGTTCATCGCAAGAAGCCAGCGCTTGAATTTGGGCGTTTACGTTATTTCCTATGATGACTGGCAGGCAGCCTTGAGAAAGTATTCGCCGTATAGGACGGAAATTGAGCATGCAATCCAATCCTTAAATCTCAAGCCTGGCGCCGCGGCTTTGAGGTCGGTAGGCCTAGAAGAAGGCGGTGCGGCTGGAGAAGCGCCAATAGTAAGAATTGTCGCCGACACCTTAAAAGAAGCAGTCCAGAGCCGTGCTTCCGACGTCCATATAGAACCACAGGAAAAATATTTGCGTGTACGCTTCAGAATAGACGGCACACTGAAAGAAGTGGCCTCACTACCGATAGAACTTGCCCAACCAATTGTTTCCCGGATTAAGGTCATATCCAGTTTGAAGCTTGACGAGACGCGAATTCCGCAGGACGGCCGCTTCAGGAGCCGCGTTGTCGACAGAGAGATCGACTTCCGAGTCTCCACCTTCCCAACACCCTTGGGCGAAAAGGTGGCTTTGCGTGTTCTTGACTCCACCATCGGCCTGAGAAGTTTTGACAGCTTGGGGTTGGTCTACAGAAATTACGAGCTGGTTGAAGAAGGACTGAGGAAGCCATTCGGCATGATTTTGATGACAGGACCAACCGGTTCGGGCAAGACGACGACGCTTTATGCCATGCTACAGAAACTTAATGATGATCGAGTGAATATCATCAGCTTGGAAGATCCGGTTGAGTATTTTATTCCGGGCGTCAACCAATCACAGGTACATCCGGAAATTGGCTATGACTTTGCTTCCGGTCTCCGGCAAATTTTGAGGCAAGACCCGGATATTATCATGGTTGGCGAGGTGCGTGACAACGAGGCGGCTAGCTTGGCCGTGCAGGCGGCGCTCACGGGCCATATAGTTTTGTCCACTCTCCACACCAACAACGCCGTGGGTGTTATCCCGCGTCTTATAGACATGAAAGTTGAGCCGTTTCTTTTACCGGTTTCGCTGAACCTCATGTTGTCTCAGAGACTGGTTGGACTTTTGTGTCCAGATTGCAAATCAGCGGAGGTTGCGGCGCCAGCGGCGCAGAAAATAATAAAAAAGGCCTTGGGCGAAGTGCCGGCGGAAATTGCCGAAAAATTCAAGGAGCCGTACAGAATTTACCGGAGCAGGGGCTGCCCGAAGTGCAAGGGACGGGGGATGGTTGGGCGGACCGCTCTTTATGAAGCGTTCCAGATGACGGCAGCTCTTGAGGAGGTAATATCGAGCGGTCCGACTTTTCAGAAAATCTTACGTGAAGCAAAAAATCAAGGAATGCTCACCCTGCGTCAGGACGGCGTAGTCAAGGCCTTGGAGGGCTTGGTGTCCCTAGAAGAGGTGACTAGGGAAACCGAGGATTATTAAAAAGTATAAGCATTGCTTTCCGATGCTGGCCGAATTTGGCATAATTATTGTGACGCTTTCATTCACAACCTTATGAGATGGACAACGCAAACTACGCAGATAAGTTAAAAGACCTTCTTGTGACGACCGCACGCCAGAATGCTTCGGACATTCACTTGGCAGTCGGTCGCCATCCTACGTTGCGCGTAGACGGCGCGCTCATGCCCCTGCAAAAGGAACCCATTACGACGCCTGAGGTGGCCGAAGGACTTGTTTTTGGCCTTCTCACGCCGGAGCAGAAAGAGCTTTTTTTGAAGCAGCGGCAGCTGGATTTTGCATACAGTTTTGAGGACAAAGCGCGCTTTAGAGGCAGTGTTTATTTCCAAAGGGGCTATGTGGCGGCCTCTTTGAGATTGATTCCGTCCCGCATCCGGACTCTTGAAGAACTGAATTTGCCGCCTATTATCCATGACTTTAGCAAATTGTCCCAGGGCTTCATACTTGTGGTAGGGCCCGCCGGGCACGGCAAGTCAACCACATTGGCCGCCATTTTGGACGAGATAAACCACTCGCGTTCCGACCATATAATCACGATTGAAGACCCCGTTGAATATCTTTTCACTCAGGATAAATGCATTGTTTCCCAGAGGGAGGTGGGCACGGATACTCCTACTTTTCACGCGGCCTTGCGCACGGTCTTGCGGCAGGACCCTGACGTCATAATGATAGGCGAGATGCGCGATGCCATCTCTTTTTCCACTGCCATGACGGCAGCCGAGACAGGCCACCTTGTTTTTTCCACGCTTCACACCAACTCTGCCTCCCAAACAATTGACCGAATTATCGATTCCTTTCAGGCCGAGCAGCAGGGCCAGGTGATTTCTCAGCTTGCTTCCACACTGGTGGCTATCATTTCTGAGCGGCTTTTACCCAGAATTTCCGGTGGCCGTGTGCCAGCCGTGGAAATTATGATTGCAAATCCCGCTATAAGAAACCTGATTCGCGAACGCAAGATTTATCAAATTGATTTGGTTATTGAAACAAGTTTACAGGAAGGCATGATAACTTTAAATCGTTCTTTGGCTACGCTTATCAAAAATAAGGAGGTATCCCTGGAAAACGCCGAGCTTTATTCCTTAAACCCGTCGGAGTTGAGGATTTTTCTTGAGAGGCTATGACCACTCGCTTTTGGGAATTAAGACGCAGAGATGAAGTTTAAGTATCAGGCGAGAACCAAAGACGGTGAGTTGCAGGTGGGTTACGTTGACGCCGCCAGCCGCGACGGTGCGGCCAACGTCCTGCAGAGTCATAACCTTTTCATTTTAAGTTTGGAAGAGGCTGAAAAGGCTCACTGGTATGATCCCCTGGTAAGTTTCTTTAATCGTGTCAGTCGCAGGGACATGATTATTTTCACAAGGCAGCTGGCGACGCTTCTCGAGTCAGACATAACTTTGAGTAGAACGCTAAAAACGCTTTACGAACAGACGCGCAACTCCGCTCTCAAGGAAGCTGTTTTTCAGATGGCCGAGGATGTTGATGCTGGCCTTTCCTTGTCCCAGGCCTTGGATAGGCAAGGAGGGGTGTTTCCCACCTTCTTTGCCGAGATGGTTAGGGTTGCGGAGGTCAGTGGCAGCTTGAATGATGTTGTGGCGCTTCTCGCTGACTACACCGAAAAAGAAGGCACTCTAGCCAGCCGCGCTTCTTCAGCCTTGATTTATCCAGGCATAGTGGTTGGTCTTTTTGTAATTACGTCAGTTATTATGGTTACCTTCGTTTTCCCTCAAATTACCCCCATCTTTGCTCAATCGAACGTGAGTTTGCCGGTTTTCACAAGCGTGCTTTTAAAATCGGGAGATTTTATTAGTAAGTGGTGGCTGCCGATCATTCTCGTTCTTGTTGCGCTCGTTGTTTTGATCCTGGATTATTTCCAAACCAAGGAGGGTCAAGCCTTTTTGGATGACATGAAAATTAGGTTGCCGATTTTGAGCCGAGTTTATCGGCCGCTTATCATGGCGCGGTTTGCAAATGCGGCAGTAATTTTGGTCCGCGGTGGCATACCCTTAATGCAGAGTATGGAAATCATAAGCTATATGATCGGCAACGTTGTTTATAGGGACGTTATACAGGCGTTGGCTGAGGATGTGCGCCGTGGCGGTCTTTTGTCGCAGAGCGTGGCGAACTACCCGTCATATTTTCCGCCCATTGTTTCGCAGATGATTGCTGTGGGTGAGACGACTGGCAAGATCGAACATATTTTTGAACGCCTTTCTACATTTTATAGCCGTGAGGCTGATGCTGTTATAAGCAACTTGGTTGACTTGATTCAGCCCGTGCTTATGGTGGGCGTGGGGTTACTCGTTGGGCTCCTTTTTGCATCAGTACTCTTACCTCTCTACCAGTTGACCTCTAGTTTCCAGTTTTAGGTTTATGTTTTATGTTACAATCACTCTAGATTCATGAAAGGTCGGATGGGGTCAAAAATTCTAAAATGATGCTAGAGAGGAAGGGCTTCACGTTGATTGAAATGCTTGTTGTCATAGCAATCATCGGCGTGTTGGCGGCCGCCGTGCTCGCGGCTTTGGGACCGGCTAGAAACAAGGCTAAGGACGTCCGCATTATTTCTGATATAAACCAAGTAAGAATTATTGCCGAAACAGTGTATCTGAACGGCACCTATTCGGCGTTGCCGGAAGGCACGGTGAACGCAACGAACTACGGCGGCATAGCTTCGCTTAAGAGCCAGGCCGACGACGTTATTTCTCAAAACGGCAGATTAGTTATAAATAAAACCACGGCCGACACTCCGGTTGGTCAACAATATCGGGCTTATTCGGTACTGAACGGCGGCGGCTATTACTGCGTTAACAGCTCTGGAGACGCTTACACGACTACCGGCGCCGTGTCTGCTCCAATCGGTGCCGTCCCCAGTTGTCAATAGAATTTGATTTTTAATGTCGTTGTATGCCGGCTGAAGCCAGCTATTTTTTACTCTTTATTTACGGCTTGGCGGCCGGCAGCTTCTTGAATGTCGTCTCCCTCCGCTACGAGTCGGGGAAGTTCATCCTAAGAAGAGAGTCTACGGTGGGGCGGTCTAGATGCCCTAAGTGCGAGAGCGAGCTCAGATGGTTTGAGCTAATTCCGCTTCTTAGCTTCATCGTCCAGTTTGGCCGTTGCCGCCACTGCGGCCAGCCGATAAGTTTACAGTACCCAATTGTGGAGTTTCTTTCCGGCTTGATTTTCGTTCTTGTCCCATGGCGGCTTCAAAGCGTCATTTCCGGTTCTAATTTTTATGTTGCCGCGGCTTTGTGGATTGCGATTTTTTGGACATTACTTTTACTCTCACTTATTGACCTGCGCCTGCGAATTATTCCCGATGAAGCAAATATTTTCCTCGCCGTTTTGGGTGTTGGTCTAGCCTTTTTGTTTTTTAAGGGCTCGCCGTTTTCATTGGTGGGTAGTTATTCGTCGGTTTTTGGAGGCCAGGCGGAGATTTGGCTCGGCCGCCTTTTAGCCGCTATTTTTTCGGCCGCGCTTTTCGGACTTTTGATATTAACCACCCGGGGCCGCGGTATGGGTGCGGGAGATTTAAAACTTGCCGCCGCCTTGGCTTTAGTATTCGGCTGGCCTGACGTACTTTTCGTCGTTGTCCTCGGGTTTATAATCGGCGCCGTCTATGGCGTTATTGCGGTAACTTCGGGTCGGAAAAAGATGAAAAGTATAGTGCCTTTCGGGCCGTTTTTGGCAGCTTCCTCGGCAGCGATATTTTTCTTAGGTTACATCATTTTGGATTTCTGTTTTAGAAACCTTGTTCTGTGACCATAGATTGCTTCGCTTGGAGCCGCAGCTCCAAGAATTAGAATTTCTGGCGGGAGGTTGTTAGAATTAAAGTCGTGGAGAGTTTAAAACCTGGTTCAGATTCTAAGCGCGCCTTTACGCTTATTGAAATTTTGATCACCATTTCCATAATGGGAATTTTAGGGGGGTTTCTTATGGCTTATAACAGCACGAGCCGCAGACAGGTGGCTCTCTACGTGGAGGCCTCAAAAATTGCTCAAGTAATCTTCAGGGCTAAGGCTTTTGCTATTACAACCTTAAGCCAGAATCCATTGCCGGGCCAAAAAAACTGCGGCTACGGTGTTCACATAAACTACGGTACGCCGGCGACTTACGATATTTTTATTTATGGGACGTTCCCCGTGAATTTTAACTGTTTGTCAATTCCTTCCATGCCGGCGCCGGCAATAGACAAAAGTAAAACCGTTGCCGTAAACTCGTACACTCTTGATCCAAATCTGACGTTTGATCCAAGCAGGTCGGATAAAATGGATTATGTTCTTTTCATACCGCCGGCTCCAACCACTTTGGTGAGCGTGGATGGCGGCGCAACCATTTCTGCTAGCGGAACCTCCGTTTACTTAAAAACGAATGACGGACTGGCTTCCTCCATCATCAAGGTCAGTAACCTCGGCCAGGTTGATTTTTAACATGACAAAGTCCGGCTTAAAAAACAAAAATGGGCAGGCCTTAATTGAGGCAGTGGTTGCCATAAGCGTTCTTATCATCGGCATGGGGGGTATATTTTCCCTTCTCGCCTCTTCTCTAAAAAATGGCCGCGTCGTGGCAGATAATTATATGGCGACTTATCTCGCCGCTGAAGGCATTGAAATCGTGAAAAACATAATTGACCACAACGCCATATTGCGAGTGGGGGATTCAAACATCGCTTGGAACGCAGGCTTTTCACCGGGGAATTTTGAGCTTGATTATGCGTCTTGTGAATCGGCAGCCGGCGTTTGCGATCTCGGTGGTTATCGAGCTACCGGGAAAAACTTGTCTTTTAGTCCCTCAGCCGGCCTTTTCGGCTACGGCGGTGCGGCGCCGGTCAATTTCCAGCGCACCATAAAATTGACTTTCGTCAGTCAGGATGAGGTTCAGGTTAGCTCGGTCGTTACTTGGCCGGCCGGCGGTTCAAGGTCTCAAATCAACTTAGAGGATCATTTCTTTAACTGGCGCCCCTAAATAGGGATTAGAATTCAGAATTTTGGGTTTATGAAAAAGAAACCAAGAACAATGTCAAAAGATGGGCGGAATTTAAAATCATTTAAGGATTTGTCGGCTCGGCTGAAGCGCCGCGGCAGTTTCACTCTGGTGGAAATTTTGGTTGCCGTTTCTTTGTTTTCGGTCGTGATAACGCTTGGCGTCGGCAGCTTTATCCGCGCCTTACAGATTCAGCGGCAAATTTCCGCATTGATTGCGTCTGAAAACAACGTGACTTTGGCCGTGGAGCAAATGGCGCGCGAGATGAGAACCGGCTATCAGTTTTGCGTGGACGCTCAAGGCAATGACCTTACAGATTCCCGCGTGAGTTGCAGCCAAAGCCAGATCACGTTTGTTAACGCCCAATATGAAACAGTAACTTATCGCTTAGAGAGCGGCACAATTAAGCGGGGAGTCGGTGTGGAGGGCGGTGGGCTTCTTGGGAAAATTACCGGCGATAATGTCACCGTTAACTACTTAACTTTTGTCGCGTTCGGATATCACAAAGATGATGGCTGGGATCCCAGGATAACGATATCCATTGGCGTGAGTCCAAAAGACCCGCATTTTTCCGGGACGGTAGTCCCGCTCCAGACGACAATAAGCTCGAGGACACCTAGTAACTAAGGCAAAATTGCAAACTTACTTAATTGCATATAGCCGATTTTGGTTGATTTTTTAGCCTCACGAGGTAGTCTTGATTTATTTATATAAAGTGGTATACTAAGGTAGGTTTTTTGGCAATTAAATCTCAGAAAGGAAGGAGAGAAGCGATGAGGAAAGGCTTGAATTTCCTGTTTGTTGTTTTGTTGTTTTCTTTTTTGACGGCTTGTGGTGACCGCAACGGCGGAACTCCGCCTCCTCCGAAGCCGACTGCATCTATTTCGGCTTCGCCGACGTCAATTACTAAGGGCCAATCAACGAAGCTTACTTGGGCGTGCACTAACTCCAGCTCTGCCACTGCCTCCGGCGACTGGTCGGGGACGAAGGCACTGAGTGATTCCGAAAACGTTACGCCTGATTCCGCCGGGACCAAGACTTATACTTTGACTTGCTCCGGTGACGGCGGCACTGCCTCTGCTTCGGCGACGGTAACGGTTACCGTGTCTCCACCGGCTTCGGTTTCGCCGCAGAGCGCCGTTTTGGCCGCGAAC
>Ga0315282_10001279_pt1 | contig 47953 bp, 57 predicted proteins | sample YL17G07_20_MG_FD_203693 | JGI IMG/M metagenome (GOLD analysis project Ga0315282, IMG submission 203693) | Sediment microbial communities from Yellowstone Lake, YNP, Wyoming, USA - YL17G07_20 | ecosystem: Environmental > Aquatic > Freshwater > Lake > Sediment | place: USA: Wyoming | collected...
AGGCTAAAATACCGGCTGAAGGGCAAGAAACCTCGTGATTCTTGCCTTGTCGACACTAAATCAACCAGCGCCAGCTTTCCATCCGCCCCATTTTTCTCAAAAATTTTGAAAATCCACGGATTAAGGTACGTTAGGGGGACTTGACAAGGACTGACAGTTGTGCTATTATACCTATCGCTTTGTAATTATATTTATATATAAGCTATTTTTTATATGCCTAACCCTTCCAAATGGAAGGGTTTTTTATTTAATCGAGGTATTTAAGGTCTCTTGCCTTAGCTTCATCAAGTATAGCCTCTGTAGCAGTACCCTTCTTCCCGACTATCTTTAGGTCTATCTCCTGTTTAACTAAAACATTCTCGCTCACTAATTCATATATAGCATCTCTTTTTTCTTTTGCTGTTCCCGTGATTCCCTGACGTTCAGATTGACACCATTGGTCTATTATAGTGACAGTCCAATATTTCAACGGAGTACACCCCTTCTTAACCATCTTAACGATTGCACTTTTTAATTCCTTCTTATCTACCGGGGCTGTTTTAGTAACTTCGATGCAATCTTCCTTGCCCGCTGCTGCAACCAAGTCAGCTCCTACAGTACCCGGAACGCCAGTAATGATTACCTTCTGCCCAAATCTATTTCTTAATAGGGTTACTAGCTTAATGTAGTCAGCATCACCGGTAACTAATAGAAATGTTTTAACTTTATTACTGGCATCCGCATCGGCAGCCTCAAGAATAGCATCCAATGCCAAAAACATATCTGCAGCGTTTTTCACTCGTTCAATTCCCTTGGGGTCATTAGGTCGTTTTATACGTTTTACATTAACATTTATTGCATCAATTCCGGCAACGTGTAGTCTTTGTTTTAAATGCTGAGGGTGTTCAGCAAAATCAGCGTAAGCCTTAAGAACCGAAGGTCTTCCATACCTCTTTGCCTTTTCAACCACTGAGATAAAATCTGGTTCTTGTCCATAATGATTTAATAGCGAATACCGTAGATTTTCAAAGTCAATGAATACAGCCACCTCGTCGCTTGTAGTTTTACGAGCCATCATGTACCCCCTTATTGTATATTATATCATTATATGCAATAGGCACATTCAGACTAGTTGAGAGGTCTATATCAAATGAATTGAGTTTATTATCATACGACGCATTTATACAACCTAGGTCGTACCTTTTACCCGTCTGTATTTCGCCAAACCACACACAAAAAATTGACCTGCCCCAAATAATTGTACCACTTATTAAGTTACAGTTGTCGGTATTGAGCTTGCCCTTATAACGCCCCCCCACGATGTCCATACCCTTACGGCATTCATCAACTATGGACATTGGGTCGACCCCAGCATCGACTTTCTCACATACCAGCTTCTTCGCTTTCTCCTCATCCAAATCAGCCAAAGCATGAGTTAATTCCGACATATTTTCCTTCTTCATTAGCTTTATACAGCTTCTTATCCCATACCTAAGTTTTCACTTAGTGAACCGTGGCGGCCTCTTTTCTAAAAACGCCTGAATGCCTTCCTTCACCTCATCCGAGAGCATAAGCCTTTCCACAAGCTCTGGCTCGCACGGATACAGGTCAGCTATCCTGGCTAGCGATGCCGCATTTACAATCTTCTTACATATCCTTATAGCCAGAGGCCCCTTGTTAGCAATCTTTTGCACCAGCTCTTTGCAGGCACTCATCAACTGCTCTGGCGGCACGACCTTGTTTATCAGTCCTATCCTCAGCGCTTCGTGAGCACTGATGTTCTCACAGGTCATAATCAGCTCTTTAGCCTTCGCCGGCCCTACCAAGGCAGTGAGGCGAGGAGTAGCACCCCAGGTGAAAAAGATGCCCAGGTTAGTCTCAGGCACACCGAGAACAGCATTCTCAGATGCAATTCTGAAATCACAATTCATAGCCAGGCAAAGTCCCGCCCCCACACAGGCACCATTGATAGCGGCTATAGTCACCTGCTCCAGGCTTTCCATAATCTGCATAAAATCGTGCCCAAACAACTGCCACAATCTTTCATTCGCCAGCTCAGGCCTGGTATATCTTTCTGCCATTGACTTCTTGGTAAATTCGACGCCGACAGAGAAGGCTCGCCCTGCCCCGGTGAATATCACAAAACGCATTTTCTGGTCTCCCCTGAGTTCGGCAAATAAATCCTTCAGCTCCAGCATTATCTGCGCATTCAAGGCATTCAATATCTCAGGGCGGTTCAAAGTAACCGTAGCCACATTACCAGATTTTTCCACTAGCAACGTTTTATATGGCATCTTCACCTCCGTGGCTACGAGCCTAAAATCCTGGCGGCAGCTTCAGCAATGCCGACAAAACCGCCCGGTACAACACCTAAAAGCAGAACAAAAAGGCAGCAGAACAATAAAGCAGTGCGCAGTGACCATGACGAAGGCACCTTTTCCTCCGAGGACGGAACTCCTAACCACATCACCTTCACCACCCTAAGATAGTAGAAAGCCGAGATAACACTGTTTATCACAGCCACAATAACCAGCCACAATAAACCATGATGCACCGCCCCACTGAAAATATAGATTTTAGCAATAAGGCCTGCAGTCGGCGGCAAGCCAATCAAAGAAATTAAGCAAAGACTCAAGGCCAGAGCCATGAGCGGTGCCCGCTTACCCATCCCGGTGTAATCATCGATCACATCGCTATCAATCTTGTTGGATATAGCTATGATCGCAATGAAAGCCCCCAGGTTAGTAACAGCGTAACTCATGAGGAAGAATAGCAGCCCGCTTTGCCCCAAAGCATCATTACCTGCTGCCATCCCAACAGTTGCTAAACCCACCATAAGGTAGCCAGCTTGAGCTATACTTGAGTAACCGAGCATGCGCTTTATGTTAGTTTGAACGATAGCTACGATATTCCCTACAGTCATCGTTATAGCGCTCAAAATGGCAAATAACATTCCCCAGTTGGAGCTAAGCCATTCGGGAGAACCGAGAGCGACAAAGAAAACGCGGAGAACAACAGCAAAGCCTGCAGCTTTACTGGCTACAGAGAGATAGGCGGTAATCGGTGTCGGTGCGCCCTCATAAACATCAGGTACCCACATCTGGAAAGGAAAACAGGCAATCTTGAAGCCAAAGCCGGCAGCCAAAAGGATAATGCCCAAAAGCAAAGCTGGATTATTCAGTAGGCCAGCACCGGGCATCCCCTGGACAAAATCGGCAACATACATCAGGCAAGTCACTCCCGTAAAACCGAAGACCAAGGCCATGCCATAAAGAAGCACCGCCGAGGCGACAGCGCCTAGAAGCAAGTATTTCAGTCCTGCCTCGGTTGATTTCTGGTCCTTAAGAAAGCTGGCTAGCACATACAGCGATATGCTGCTCAATTCCAAAGCCACATAGATAGTAATCAGGTCGGCTGCTGCCGCTAGCAGCATCATACCTACCGCCGAGACAAGCACTAACGCATAATACTCGCCTTGAAATCCTTCGAATTTGCTCACATAGTCTTGGGAGGCCAGTATAATGAGACCGGCAGCCGCCAAGAACAGAAGCTTAAAGAAAAGGGCAAAGTTGTCAACCGCCAGCATGCGGTAGAAAATAGCAACACTGGGTGCTCCCCACATCGCCACCGTAAAACCAGCAGAAATTATCACGCCGGCTATGCTGACAGCAGCCAGAACCTTCTTCTGCTTGATAAACAAGTCCAGCAGAATCACCGCCAAGGCAAAACCCAAAAGACTGAGTTCCGGCGCCAATAAACGAAGCTCACCAACTATCATCAGATACCTCTTTGCTTGTCACCCTGAGCGATAGCAAAGGGTCTTGAAGCTATACGAAATTCTTCAACAGGTTTGCTCTGAGCCGGATTCTTCGGTCGCTCCGCTCCCTCAGAATGACAGGCAGGATTGGTAAATAATGTCATCATCTAAACCATCCCAGCTAATTTAAGCAGTTTCTTGGTATCCTCGTGTATATCTTCCCAAATCCGGTCAAGCTCGTCTTTCTTTACCCATAAAGCTTCACCAACATCACTATTTACCTTAAGTTCACCACCAACCAGCTTGACTATATAGTCGATATAGACTACATGCAGGCTGACTTCGCCCGCCGACTTCACAATCCGGTCGAAGGCTGACAAAGGTTTGACCAATTCTATCTCTAGTCCTGTCTCCTCCTTAACCTCACGCTCTATACCCTCACCAATTGTCTCCCCCGACTCCAGTCCACCACCGGGGCAAATCCACTTCCCCTGCCAAAAACCACCTCTCTCCGGCTTATGTTTCACCAACAGTATTCTGCCCTTGTCATCCTCAATAATTGCCCCCACCGCCACTATTATTTGGGATGTGTGATAATTCACCACCGTCACAAACCTACTAATTTAATTATCGGCTCAACCCCCAGCTTAATGACATCAGTGAGAATGGCTGGATAGATGCCGACGAGCATAATTGCACCGACAAAGGAAAAAATGCATACTTTTTCGATATTGTTAGCATCAGGTACGCCACTGAACTTATCCAACGGCGGACCATAGAACACTCGCTGTAACATCCACAAAATATAGCCGGCGGTTAAAACGACTCCGAAGACACCCAAAATCGTGTACACCTGTATGCCCTTAACAGCTGCGCTGGAAAAGCTACCTACAAAAGTAATAAACTCAGCGGCAAAACCACTTGTGCTCGGCAAACCCAATGATGCCAAACCAGCGATAGTGAAGACAACCACAATAACCGGCATCTGCCGCGCTAACCCGCCTAATCTTTCAAGATTACGCTCGTGACTCTTATCATAGACCAAGCCAACCATGGCAAACAGAAGTCCGGTGATAATGCCATGGCTGAACATCTGCAAAGTAGCCCCAGTCAAACTTATACGACTCAAGGCAAAGATACCCAAAAGCACGTAGCCCATATGGCTAATGCTACTGTAAGCGATCAGCCGCTTCAAGTCTGTCTGCCTCAAAGTCACCGCCGCTCCATAAATCACGTTGACCACAGCTAAAGTTACCATCAACGGCGCATAACGCAAGGCAACTTCAGGGAAAATGGTGACGCAAAGACGAATCATTCCATAGCCACCCATCTTCAGCAAAGCCCCGGCCAGAATCACGCTTACCGCCGTGGGGGCATCAGTGTGGGCATCAGGTAGCCAAGTATGCAAAGGAAACACCGGCAGCTTAATGGCAAAACCAACCAGCAACAAGAAGAACATGGCCGCCAACGGGATAAATGGTCTAGCTGCAGCCAGACCTGCCAACTCCATCATATTCAGGCTGCCGGTGGTAAAATAAATGCTCAAGATGCCAGCAAGCATCATGGCACTGCCGACCAAGGTATATATCACGTACTTGATAGCTGAATACTCTTTTCTGCCGCTGCCCCAGATTGAAATAAGGAAATACATCGGGATAAGCTCTAGCTCCCAGAAAAGGAAGAACAGAACAAGGTCTAAGGCACAAAAGACCCCGAGTATGCTCGTTTCCAGAAGCAGCAGCCAGATGAAATACTCCCGAGGCCTTAATTGAATTTTCCATGAGACCAGTACCGCCAGAAAACCAAGGAACGTCATCAGTATCACCAGAGGCAAGTTTAGGCCATCAACACCAAGATGGTAGAAAGCATTGATTGCCGATATCCAGGGGAGCTTTTCCTCGAACTGAATTTGCCCAATAGCACCGCCAGAACGGTCGAAAAGACAGAAGACGACCAAGGACAAGGCAAAGGAAGCCAAGGTGAAAGCCAGAGCTACAAGCTTTATCGTCCTTGGCTGTGGCTTAGGCAATAAGGCAATAATTACAAGCCCGACTACCGGGAGGAAGACTATAGTCGTTAGATAATTGAAACCCAAGTCCATTTACCTCATATTCACGTGTCACCCTGAGCGACAGCGAAGGGCCTCCAGATTCTTCGCTTTGCTCAGAATGACATAGGAACCTCTAAACACTCTCCTTTATCTCAACCAAATAGATAAAAACAGACTGTGATTGCTATCACACCTATGGCAATAGCTATGCCATAGGCCTGCAACTGCCCTGTCTGTGCCCGCCGCATAACTCCACTTGCCTCAGCAGTGCCGCTAGCGACACCGTTCACCGCACCATCAACAACACGGGAGTCAAAGACGCTGAGCGCCGCAAAAATCCCGTCAACCAGAACCCTGACCACAATCACTCTCTCATAAAGCTCATCAAACCAATATTTTCTATAAAACAGATTGTAAAAAGGTTTAAAAACCTTGCCCACAGCTTCAGCCGACAGCCACTTAGCACTGTACATGGCATAAGCCAGGAAAATGCCTAAACCAGCCACCAGCAGCGATATTAAAGGCAACGGACGTGCCAGCATACCGAAGAAACCTTCAACAAAACTAGGCACTTCACCATTTCCACCATGACCTAGAAACTGGCCGAATGAGCCAGTAACATTGAGCCATCCAGAAACAACCGACAAAACAGCCAGAATGACCATAGGAACAACCATTACCACCGGTGATTCATGAAGCTTTCCGCCTCCATGCCCACTGTGGCTTGAGACGGCTCCACCTCGGTACTCGCCACCAAAAGTAAGGAATATAGCTCGAAACATATAGAAAGCCGTCATAAATACGGTAATCATGGCTAGGTAGAACAGTATCGGATTGTTGGTAAAAGCATAGGCAAGGATTTCATCTTTGCTCCAGAAACCGGAGAGCGGCCAGATACCAGCAATGCTCAATGAGGCAATAAGAAAGGTAATAAAAGTCCATGGCATTGTTTTTCGCAAACCGCCCATCTCCCGCATGTCAAAAGTCCCTGTGGCATGGTTAACACTGCCAGCACCAAGAAACAGAAGCGCCTTAAAGAAAGCGTGATTGAACAAATGAAAGATGCCGATGGCGATGCCACCAACACCCAGACCAAGCATCATATAACCTAGCTGGCTAATAGTAGAATAAGCCAACACACGCTTTATATCAGTCATTACCAGACCCATGCTGGCAGCAAAAATAGCTGTGAAGCCTCCGATAATTGCTACCGTAGTCAAAGCCACTGGAGAATGCTCAAATAGCGGGAAAAGGCGAGCTACTAGAAAGACACCAGCAGCTACCATCGTTGCCGCATGGATTAAAGCACTAACCGGTGTTGGACCTTCCATAGCATCAGGCAACCACACATGCAGCGGGAATTGCGCTGATTTGCCCACAGCACCTGAGAAAATACCAATAGCTGCCCAAGTTAAAGTCGTCCCAGCCAGAGTGCCAGCTATAGCCAAGCCATGCAGCTGCTCAATATCGAAGGTTCCCGTATGGTAGAAAAGCAAAAGTATAGCCGCCAGAAAACCGAAGTCACCAAAGCGGGTAACTATAAAAGCTTTCTTAGCTGCATTGGCAGCAGAGGGACGATGAAACCAAAAACCGATAAGAAGATAGGAACCTAAACCAACACCCTCCCAGAAGAGAAATAGGAAAACTAGGCTATCAGCCAACACTAAGCCAAGCATACAGCCAGTAAATAGAGACATGAAAGCAAAATAGCGATGATAACCGGGGTCACCGCGCATATAACCCTGGGAATAAATTTGAATCATTAGACTAACCAGACTGACGACTAACACCATTATTGCAGATAGAGAATCAACTATTAGCCCGATATGAACATTTAGACCACCGATCACCATCCACTGCACATCAGGTATGTCCAGCTTATGCCCGGGAGCAGCCAGAATCTCAGCCAGCACCCAGAAGGAAAGAACACAAGAAATGCCAATAGCCCCGATAGTTACATAGCCACTGAGTTTGGGACGGTGATTAAAGAAAGGCCGAAGGATAAAAGAAATAATGATAAGCGAGAAGAAAGGTAACAGGAATATTAACCACGGAACCTGGTGCGGCATTAGAGTTTCCTTAAGACCTCCTCGACAACATGTTCCTTCTCCTGGGACACAAGGATACGGTAGCTAGCCAATTCGCCGCTGCCTGGCTTTTTCTCTCGGTCAGGTAGAATACGCGTCGGTATCCCCTCGCCTTCAAAAAACTCCTTCCACATCTCAGCTATCATCAAATTAGGTGCACTCTTAACCTGAACCCACATTTTCTAGCTCACTACCACTTCATTAAATCAAATTTGTCAACATCAACAGATTCACGCCGACGATAGATAGCAAAAATTATAGCTATGCCTACAGCAGCTTCAGCCGCAGCCACTACTATGACAAATATAGCGAATATCTGCCCGATAAGAAGCGCCGGCACAACATAACGGGAAAAAGCAATCAAGGCGATATTCACCGCGTTAAGCATAATCTCAATGCACATCAAAATGACTATGGCATTACGCTTAGCCAGAACTCCGTACAACCCGATGGAGAAAAGAACCGCTGATAAGACAAGGTAATGTTCTAGTCCAACCGACATTTCTACTTCTCCCTTATCATCACGATGGCACCCAGCACCGCTGCCAGGAGTAACACCGCTGTGATTTCCACAGGCAATATAAAGCCGCCCTCGCCGAACAGGCTTGAACCTATAGCCGCTGTTGTCGGCTGCTGAGGCGGCTCACCACTCGTTTCCCATTTGGTACTCATCACAGTGAACACCAGTGTCCCTAAAAGCAGTAAGCTCACTACCAAGGCAGGAATGCGCAGTTTCCCTGATGGACTACCGCGCCGGACTTCGTATGTAAGCATGATGGCGACGATAATCAATATTGAGATAGCTCCCACATAAATAAGTATCTGCACAACCGCCAGGAAGTCTGCATAAAGAGTTACATAAATCACAGCTATAGTTAAGAAAAGCAGGACTAGTGAAAGAGCCGCCCGAAAGACATCACGCAAGATAACTACAGCCAATGCTGCGCCGACAGTCACCGCTGCCAATATCCAGAAGACGATATCAAACACCACGACCTCTCTTCTTGCTCAGCCCCAACCAGCTCAATTTCTGCCCACCTTCCTTCTTATCCCAGTAAATGAGCAGGCTCTGCTTAGGCAGACTTGCCTCGATCTTTGGCCGAGCATAACCACTGGGCTGCCTTACGTCAGATAACTGGAGCTCTTCCTTGCTCAAAACAAGTTGTTTACGTCTATGCTGCGCCCGCTCGTAGCTACTACCCATAGCCAACGCGTCAAAGGGGCAAGCCTCGACACATAAGCCACAGAACATGCAACGTCCCGTATCTACCTCAAACTTATCAACCACGTAATTATTCTTGTCACCTACATGAGTAGCAATCTCAATATTTCCCTGAGGGCAACTCTTGGCACAGGTAGCACAACCAGTACATTTGTCTGGATACCACACTAGCTCGTTGCCTCTTATGCGCCTTGAGACAATCAGCTTCTCCTCAGGATATTGCACAGTTATAGGGGCGCGAAACAGGTGCTTGAAGGTTACCGCCATCCCCTTAGCTATGCCGATTCCATATCTCTCAAACTTCAACTCGGCCGCCTCCTAAAGTAAACAGCTTCGACCACAACAGGACTAGCACACCAGCAAAAACGAAGTTCACTGCCACCATTAACCATGGCGTAATTTCTGACAGCCATAGTACCTCGGCAGCAACGATAAACAGGTTGATTATCGCCATAGGCAGTAGGCCCTTCCAGGCAAAAGCCATTAACTGGTCCACACGCAGCCTGGGGAGAGTGGCACGCATCCACACAATAAGAGAAAACACCGCCATGATTTTAACTAGCAGCCATAGGATCGGTGGCAACAGCGGACCTTGCCAGCCACTGAGAAAGAGCGTCGTGATAATACAGGCATAAGCTAGAGCATGCCCGTACTCACCAAGATAGAACATAGCAAATTTCATTCCAGAATACTCTATGTGATAGCCGGCGACGATTTCAGAATCAGCTTCAAGAAGGTCAAACGGGCATCGATTCATCTCGGCAACCGTGCCTAGGAAAAAGATGAGAAAACCAAGAGGCTGCAGTAAAAGGAATGGGATTTTCTGTGAGGCTACAATCTGGGTCATCGACAACGAACCTGCCACTAATACCACGCCCAAGATAGATAGGACTATCGGTAGTTCATAGCTCACCATCTGAGCTACTGTTCGCAAAGCAGCTATCAAGGCATACTTATTATTTGACCCCCACCCCGCCATATATATACCCACCACAGACACAGAACTGATGGCGACTACATAAACTATGCCCACATTCAAATCAGCCAGAATAGCTCGCTCGCCAAATGGCACAACAGCAAAAATCATCACTACCGGCACAAATACAATCAGCGGCGCTAGCCAGTGAACTACCTTGTCGCCCTTGGCTGGCACAATATCCTCCTTCAGTAATATCTTCACCGCAGTAGCTAGCGGCTGAAAAATCCCCTCTGGACCAAGCCGGTTAGGACCCAGGCGAATTTGAAATCGGCCCAGCAAACGCCGTTCATACCAGATAAAAACTATTACCAGGGTTAAGACGAAACCAAGAACAATCACTATACCAACTACAGCGGGCAGAACATAAGCCGCCCAGTCCGGCCAGATACCACCTAGCCACAACCGAAATTGCTCAAGCAATGTCATTACCTATCTATCTCCCCGAGACAGACGTCTATGCTGCCAAAGGTAATTATTAAGTCAGCCACCTTCCAACCAGTAACCATGTCCTTGAGTGCCGTCAGATTGATAAGTGTCGGTGGACGAATATGAAACCGGTAAGGAGCAATGGAGTTATCACTAACCAGATAGAAGCCAAGCTCGCCTTTGGGGGCTTCTATATGCCCATATACCTCGCCAAATGGTGGGCGCAGCAATTTAGGCACCTCGGCACAAAACTCACCTTCAGGTAGCTGCGGTATTGCCTGTTCTAAAATACGAACGCTCTGCCTCATCTCCTGCATCCTCACCCAGTATCGGTCATAATTGTCCCCAACACTGCCCACCGGTACATCAAAATCAAAGCGGTCATAGATGGAATAGGGATCAGCCTTACGAATATCCCACTTCACACCGCTGGCTCGAAGCACTGGACCGCTGGCCGCAGTATTTATCGCCGTATGTTTGGGCAAAATGCCAACTCCTTTACACCGTGCCAGCAGGATTTCATTCTGAGCCAGAAGCTGGTCATATTCATCAATAAATCCTGGCATCTCAGCCACAAACCTCTTCAGAGCTGGCAGAAATTCCTCAGGGATATCATGGCTGACGCCACCAATGCGCATATAGTTGTAGGTAAGCCGCTGACCACAAACCATCTCATATAGATCCAGAAGCTTTTCCCTCTCCCGCCACATATACAATACCGGAGTCATCATAGCTCCAAGGTCGTTAAGGAAAAAGCCGACTGCCATGAGATGGCTGGCAATACGCATCGTCTCAGCCATAATAATCCTCAGGTACTCAGCACGCTCCGGAACCTCTACCCCGGCTAATTTCTCCACTGCCAACACATAGGCGAAATTGTTCGTCATCGAAGCTAAATAGTCCAGCCTGTCGGTTAGCGGGATTATTTGGGTATAAGTCCTGGCCTCCCCCAACTTCTCGATACCCCGATGCAGGTAACCGATAACAGGTTCCACATCAACAACCACCTCTCCATCAAGAGTAACCCTCATGCGAAAGACACCATGAGTTGACGGGTGCTGAGGACCCATGTTAAGAATAAAAGGCTCTGTTCTTATCGCCATCTCAGAGATAATCCCTCCTCAACGGATGCCCAACAAATCCTTCCCACAGCAACAAACGCTTCAAATTAGGGTGCCCATCGAAGATTATGCCCATAAGGTCATAGGCTTCTCGCTCCTGAAAATCAGCAGAGCGCCATAAACTGACCACCGAAGGCACTACAGGCTTGTCGCGGTCATGGCACCTGGCCTTCAAAACCAAACTGCGGTTATGCTTCAACGAGGTCAAATGATAGACAACCTCAAAATAGTCCATATAGTCGACAGCAGTCAGATTAGTAAGATAATCGAAATCAAACCCTGAGGTATTTTTAAGAAATTCTGCTACCTGGTAAAGAGACTCACTTGTGACAACAACCGCCGCCTTACTGGCAGTAACAACAGAACTAGGAAGCGCTTCATCTATCTTCTTACCTACCTCTTCCGCATTCAAGGCTACAGTCACTTTTCCTAACTACCTCCGACAAACACTGTGATAATGCCTCCAGTTATGTCCTTTTTATGCTCTCCTTCATGATTTTCTGGTGTATGAGTCTTATACCGTGAATTAGACCCTCAGGGCGAGGAGGACACCCGGGCACATAAACATCGACAGGGATTATGCGATTTAGCCCTGGCACAACACTGTATGATTCCCTGAAGGTGCCACCACTGATGGCACAAGCCCCCATAGCAATCACCCATTTAGGCTCGGCCATCTGTTCATAGACTAATTTGACTGCCGGCGCCATCTTCCAAGTCAATGTACCAGCAACAATCATCAGGTCAGCTTGGCGCGGTGACCAGCGGAAGATATCCATGCCAAAGCGGGAAATATCAAACCGCGAAGTTGCAGTGGCAATCATCTCAAAAGCGCAGCAGGCCAATCCAAACATAAGCGGAAATATAGACCGCGACCGTGCCCAATCAAGCACATAGTCCACTGTAGTAACCAGAACATTCCGCCTTATCTCCTCATCAAGCCACTTGTCAGGGTCAGGTATCGGCTGCTGGGAGGCTTCCGTCAGCGATTTGATCTTCAAGCCCTCAGCTATATCAATCTCTTTCAAGGGCATGACTCCGTATCCTTCTATTTCCACTCTAGAGCTCCTTTAAGCCAGGCATAGATATATCCCACCATAAGTATGACGAAGAAAACAGCTACCGCAATCAGCCCAAACATGCCCAGCCCTTTAAGATTAACTGCCCAGGGATACAGAAAAACAGTTAATACATCGAGCGCAACGAAGAGAACAGCAAAGAAGTAATAGCGAAAGTTGAATTGCACCCAGCTCTTGCCGATAGTTTCCATGCCGCACTCATAAGTGGAAGTTTTGACTGGATTGCTTTTCCTGGGTACAATCTTGAAAAAGCTAAGTGTCAGAGGTAGAAGAAGCGTAGTAAGCGTGAATAGAATACCTACGATAAGGAGTATACCAATATAACCGAAGTCAGCTAACAAGTATTCAGGTCTCCCTATCTAGTTACCCGTAAAAAAGAGCGAAGCCAACTTTTCACGGGTACTAAAATGCCGTCTGAAAGTATAGCACACACACAAAAGGAAGGGCAAAGCTTGACTAAACAACAGGTCAATGTATAATAATGCTGGTTAGGATTCTGGACAATGCGAATTACCGGTGGTATTGCTAAGGGGCAACAATTGAAGGTGCCCAAGAACGATTTAGTTCGCCCAACAACAGACAGGGTGAGAGAAGCCATCTTTTCCATTCTTGCATCACTCACTAGTCACTCGTCTCGAGGGCTAGATCTGTTTGCTGGCACCGGCGCCCTGGGTATCGAAGCCTTAAGCCGCGATGCGGAGTGGGTCGACTTCGTTGACCAACAACCCAAAAGTTGTGCTATCATTAAACAGAATTTGTACAAGGTCGGATTTTCACAAAAAGCTCATGTCTACTGCTGCAGTGTAGCTAAGGCCCTTACCTTTCTTGACAGCAAATATGATATTGTATTTATGGACCCGCCTTACTCAGACCCGTCAATAAATCATGTTGTAATGCAATTGGCCAATTCAAAAGTCATAGATGACAAATCTCTAATCGTAATCTCCCACGCTTCCCGCTTTCCACTACAACAAAGTTATGATGGACTATCTCTAATCAAAGAAAAACGGTATGGTGACACCTGCATTTCGATATACCGCAAGGAGGTTAAACATTGACTATCGCTATCTATCCCGGCAGCTTTGACCCTATAACTCATGGACACATCGATATCATCAAGCGGGCATCATCAATATTCGATGAGTTAATCGTCGGTGTTTATGACAGGCCTGAGAAACGACTTCTTTTCTCTACCGAAGAACGAGTGCGGATGGCCCAGCAGGCGATAGCTCATCTGAAGAACGTCCGAGTCCAATCTTACTCTAGCCTTACAGTTGATTTCGCTAAGGAGGTGGGCGCGCAGGTTATGGTCAGAGGGCTGCGGATGAGCTCCGATTTTGAACGAGAGTTTGAGATGGCGATGATGAACAAAAAGCTGGCACCTGACCTTGAGCTGGTCTGTTGCATGGCAAGCTTGCAGTATCAATTCCTCAGCTCCAGCCTGCTCAAGGAAGTAGCTCAACTGGGAGGTTGCCTCGAGGAGATGGTGCCAGACCACGTTGCTGCTGCCTTGAGGGGAAAGTTCGCCCCAGAGGCTTGTCCCCCCTCAAGAAAGGGGGTATCACGCTGAGACAATGAGCAAAAAACCACAATTAAGAGCAATATATAACAAAATCTAAGGAGGTTAACTTAAAAAATGGCGTACAAAATCACTGATGAATGCATTAGCTGCGGCGCCTGCGAGCCAGAATGCAAAAATCAAGCCGTCAAAGAAGGGGATGCGATATACGTCATCGACCCCGCTAAGTGCACCGAATGCGTTGGCTGGTTTGCATCACCTAAATGTGCTGAGGTATGCCCAGTAGATTGCTGTGTTTCCGACCCCGATCATAAAGAGAGCCGTGAACAGCTACTGGATAAGTGGAAGAAACTTCACCCCGGCAAAACCCCAGAAGCTACATAATCGAAATCTCAGAAATATAAATTATCTTAAAGAATTAAGCCAGCAATACTTGTTATTCTGAGCCCAAAGGGTGAAGAATTTCATAGCCCTCTCAAAGCCTACCCTGAGTGAGATTCTTCGCTTCGCTCAGAATGGCAGAAGGCGAAGGGCTCAGAATGACACAAGACAAGGATGTCACAGAAGTACATCTGGGATATCGTGAATGCTTACCATCGACTATGACCTCATAGGAATTAAGGATGGTGAGCGAGTCCTGGACGTTGGCTGCGGCGAGGGCAGACACAGCTGGGAAGCATGCAAGCGAAATGATTGCCTGGTTTGTGCCTTGGATATCGAAGAGGTGGACCTCAAGAAGGCACATTATGCCCTTTATCTCATGGATAAACAGGGTGAAACCAGGGGAAAATGGCTTTTACTTAAGGGAGACATAACAAGCCTCCCCTTCAAAGATGCCTCTTTTGATAAAATCATCTGCTCTGAGGTTCTGGAGCACGTCCCCGACGACATTCAAGGTATCAGGGAGCTGGTGAGAGTGCTAAAAGACGATGGCACGCTTGCCGTCAGCGTCCCATCGTATCTACCTGAAACTATTTGCTGGAAATTATGCCGCATGTACCATGACCGCCCCGGAGGTCACATCAGAATATACAAATCCAGCGAAATCATCTCTAAGCTACAACAAAACAACCTAGCCATCTATGCCGTCCGCCGCAAACATGCCCTACATTCCTTCTACTGGATATCCCGCTGTCTCTTCGGGGTAAACAACGAAAAGGCTATAATCCCTTCCCTTTACTACAAATTCCTAGTGTGGGACATAAATAACGAAAGGCTACTTGTCCGCCTGCTCGATAGCTTTCTTAACAACTTCTTCTCCAAAAGCCTAGTCCTTTATGCCCGCAAGGCCCGTAACCACTCATAACGCTTCCCTCTCCTATCGCCGTTATCCTCCCTACTTCGGTCTACATCTCAATACCACAACATCACTAAGAGAAGGCAGATGCCGAGCTACTCCATCCAGCGAATTTAATATTCCAAGCGACATGCCTTTGGGACACTTAGCCAGAAACATGCCCCACCACGGAAGCCCAAAAAGCAACGACACTCCGGTAGCTTGTTCTATCGCAAAATAGCCATTCACTAGCCGCCTGAGAAATGAATAATCGAATTTATGTGTATGGTCAGGCGGTACTTCCCACGGCATCCTACCTTCCGGGGCTTTGAAACCGAGCTTCTTCCTGAAGAACCATACCATTTTCCCTAGCTTAAAGCCAAGGCTTTCAAAATTGGCTATGGCTATTATCGCTTTACCTTCAGGTTTAAGCACCATGGCAATCTGCTCCATGACCATCGCCGGGTCAGGAAAGTGGTCCAGGGCTCCTTTGCACACAACTTTGTCCACAGATTGAACTCGGAACGGCAGACACTCACCCACCCCCTGAACCACACGCATACTCGCTCCGTTTTGAGAGATATGATTCTTGGCATGCCTTATCATTACATTTGAAGGCTCGAGCCCGATAACCACCGCATCTTTCTTGGCCAGCTCCACGCCATCAATGCCCCTGCCGCATCCGATATCCAGTATCGCTTCCCCACCTCTCGGACCCACGCTCTCAAGGGTAACTTCGTTCATCCTCCGGAATAGAAACTCCGCGTCCGGATAAACTACCGCAGGAAAGATATCCCCATCATCCCACTCAAAGTCAAACTGAGAGTGTTTGTTGTCATTGCAAGGGGCACTTCTGCTGTCATTGCGAGGAGCGTTAGCGACGTGGCAATCTCTCCCCGAGTTCCCCTCTCCCTCGACGGGAGAGGGTCGGGGTGAGGGTGAAACCATCAGATTGCTTCGCTTTGCTCGCAGTGACAGAAAAAAACGAGCCGTCCTCACTTGGCACCTAGAGCTTTAGCCTTATTATAGGCGGCAATTACCGCCTGAAGGAGCAGAGAACGCAGACCGCCCGTCTCCAACTGCAGCAGCCCCTCGGTGGTCGTCCCCCCTGGCGATGTCACCATATTCTTCAACTCAGCCGGATGTTTACCCATCGCCTCGACAGCTCGCGTCGAACCCAACACCGTCTGCACCACCAGCTTTTCAGCCATATCACGGGGCAAACCTATATGCACACCGGCATCGACTAACGCCTCAATGATAAGGAAAACATAAGCCGGACCGCTGCCGCTTAAGGCAGTCGCCATGTCTATATATTTCTCGCCACCGACATAGATTTCCTTGCCCAATGCAGCCAGTATGGACTGTGCCATCTCCTTCTGCCGCTGATTCACTTCATTGGTGGCTGTCCACACCGTTATGCCTTCGCCTATCTGCACCGGCATATTAGGCATCGCCCGAACCAGGCAGGAATGTCCTAGCCCTTCGCGTAAGCCCTCCAGAGTGGCCCCGGCCACTATGGACAACACCAGCTGCTGAGACGATAGCCCCTTCATTTCACCCAACACCTTGCTCAGTTCCTGCGGCTTCACCGCCAAAACAACCACTTCAGCCCTTTTCACCACCTCCCGGGTGTCAGCCGCAGCCCTGACACCATATCTCTCTTTCAGCATATCCCGTCGTGCTTCGCTGACATCGCTGACAGTGACATCAGCAGGTTTAACCGCTCCTTTAGCCAGCAGGCTCTTAATCATCGCCTCCCCCATAACTCCACCGCCGATAAAGCTTATCTTCATTACTGTCTCCTATCGCCGAAAATAGCCCGACCTATCCTGAGCATGGTCGCCCCTTCCTCAATCGCCACCTCGAAATCATCGGTCATCCCCATAGACAGATGTTCCAGTCTTAACGAATCCCGAAGCTCACGCAGCTTTCGAAACACCGGACGGACTTCCTCAGTCTCAGCCGCCAGCGGGGCAATCGTCATCAGCCCCACCAATCTCAGATTAGGCAATTGCCTTATCTCTTCGACCGCTGCCCCAACCTCATTTACAGCGAAACCGCTCTTGGTTGCCTCTTCAGAGACATTAACCTGAAGCAAAACAGGCAGGGGTTTTTCTACCCTCCGACTCAAAATTTCAGCCAGCCTTACGGAATCAACGCTGTGGATTATGTCGAATAACTCTACGGCTGTCTTAGCTTTATTGCTCTGAAGATGCCCCATCATATGCCAGGTAACATCAGGTTTAAGGTCCGAAAGCTGTCCTATCTTATCTTCTGCTTCCTGGACTCGATTCTCGCCGAAATCCCTTAGCCCGCAGTCGAAAGCCGCCCTTATCGCCGAAACCCCAACCTCCTTGGTGACCACCACCAGCGTTATCTCACCGGGCGACCTGTGGCTTCGTTCACAGGCCCGGGCGATACGCCTTTGCACTTCTCGAACGTTCGCCTCTATATCCACACCCTCTATTCTAACACGGCCAAGAACCACTTTTCGATGCCACAGTAACAAAGGGTCTCGTCAACAATCTGCTTCCGATGTAGCCGCGACCTTTCAAGGTCGCCTGGGCGAGGCTAAAACCTCGCAGCTACATGTTTGCTATCCCATGTCATGCAAAATCAGAAACACCACTATCCGGCTTCCTGAATCTTACCGTGTAGTTGAAAAAATTCCCCGAAACTTCATCCACAACAAAGCCGGCTTCCTCACCTAACTTGGTGGTAGTAGACTTCCATGGATAATCAGGGTCGGGAAACAATTCTGTTACCGCCAGAACACCCTCCGGTTTCAATACACGCTTTACCTCTTGCAAAGCCCTGTTTCTATCAGGTATCTCCTGTAGAACAGTCACCATATTCACCACATCAAGAGAGTTGTCCTCAAACGGCAGCTCATAGGCATTGCCTTCAATCAGCTTAATATTCTTGATGTTTTTGTTTTCAGGTCTGGATAGCTTATTCTCAAGCTGTTTCAACATATCCGGCTGAATATCAAAAGCGTACACTTTCCCCTTTTCGCCGACTGCCCGGGCAACGAAATTAGTAAACGCTCCGCTGCCACAGCCGAGGTCCAGAACCTGCATCCCCTTCTTCATCCCGCTGCGTTCTATCAGCTGTTCCGGCGGCTGTATTCTTCTTCTATAATCGCTATCCAGAAGACGCCCGATAAATGCCGGCGCCGGAAAACGAACCAGCTTCCTGACTAACTTAGCCACGCTGAGCCACAGGATAAGAAAGGCTAGGATTACTAATATGATTATTAATATAATTTTCAGCGCCATAGAGGCAGCACCTCAAACAATGTGAGCAACTGGCATTAATGACTCGGCTTTTCTTGGTATTGTATCGATATAACCTCCGAGCCTGTCTCAAATAATTCAGACTTGATCTCATGAACCAAGCCCCAGGCTTTAGCCTCATCAGGATTCAATGTAGTTCTCTCCAGCATGGCATCTGTCACATCTTGGACAGACTTACCGGTATTAGCAGCTATAACCTTGGCAATATTCTCTATGTCGATCCTTAGGCCCTTTAGCCTCTCCTCAAGTTGCTTCTCTTCCAGACGCTCATTTTGAAAACCTGCGCCTACGCCGTGAAGCAGAAATCTTGCTTGCGGAACGGAAAGCCTCTTGCTCCCCCCACAGAACAATACAACCCCGATAGAATCGACACTGCCAAAATTATGCGTGGTTACATCTACAGGTAAGCCCTTTAGATAGTTGTAAGCTGATAACCCATGAAAGACAGAGCCACCTGGAGATGAAATGAGTATGATGAACTGAGTAGCACCTTGTTTCATCTTCTGGTCAATTGCATCCATCAAAGCATTAATTGTAGCATCGATAACAGGAGCAAAAAACTTGATCACTACAGGTTTCGTTGTCATATTACGACCCCCCTTTGCCAAGAATGGCAGCTAACATTTTCGAAGCCTTACTAAGCACCATAGGCATTGCCCTCAATCAGTTTAATATTCTTGATATCTCTGTTCTCTGGTGTTGTATCCTCCTTCTGTAGTTGCTATCTAGAACACGCCCGATGAATGCCGGTGCCGGAAAACGCACCAGCTTCCTGACTAACTTAGCCACGCTGAGCCACAGAATAGGAAATGCCAGGATTACTAAGATGATTATTAACAGAATTTTCAGTGCCATAACTATCTATTTTGAGATTATACCAAAATTATCCTTTATTACTGCTTTTCTTATGACTAGGTTTATGTTTATTCCAAATCTCATGTATGTCCAAGTTTGGCAATTCCTCTTTTATTTTAGCAAGTGATTTAGCACTATAACGCTTAAAATGCGAACAGTTAATTGAGATTTCCTTAAAATATTCTGGATCCTTCTGTAATTCTAATTCCTTTATCACCGCTAGAGTCTTCGGCTGAGACAAATTAACCCTCTGCGCTAGATTAGTAAGATTCAAAGAATAATAACCAAGTTCATCAACGCGTTTCACAGCGACTACCGTGGCACCGGGTGTCCCCTCAGGTACCAAATATACCGGCTCTCCCCCTGCTTTTATTATAGTGAGTTTAACATTAAAACCATCCGTCTCTGTGCTAAGTGCCAACTGAGCAATGCCTGGGAATATTTGCTGCCACCTTTCACCTCTCCCAACACGCACCACCAGTCTGGATAATTCGTTTTCACCAGGCTGTAAACGACTACCGCCCAGCGATGCTTCTAGAATTGCAAAAGAGCGTAACTTAGCTTTTGCATTAAAACGCCTACGCGAACCAGGCGTAACTAGCTTCTTTATGTCTTCGAATTCAACATCTATCAGACTGCAAAAGTCTCTGGGTGGATTAGAGGACACGGGAAGAACGCGCTCCGGCAAGTAATCATATAGTCTCCGACTGAAAGCTCTCTGTAATAGCTCATTGAAAAGAGTCAAGCCGGACTGAGTATATATGTAAAGCTGTTGTTCAGAAACCTCAACAACGTAATGCTGAGCAGCATCTCGAAGGCTGTTTATGATTTGAACTGTCAAAGCTTCTTCTTCTGTCAGACATTTTGACTGTGCATCACTTACACACTTTCTGACACAAGCATTAAATCCTATGGTTTCTTTCGCTCGCGGTTCTCTAATCCTTCCACCCTTGTGAACTATTATCGCTTTAAGTAAGAGTTCGAAGGCGTGATCTAGAAGCACAAGAACAGCTTCATGCCGTCCTCTATCCCATGGACGATTAAAATGCTCGATCGCAAGCAAAACTGAATCAGTTGACTTTGACAGCAGAATGCGTACCTCCCGCTTCATCGCTTTTTCCTCCCTTTTTATAGGTGCTGGCTACTATCTATACAGAGTGAATAGAAGCCCACCCATTCCGAATTCCACTGACCTTACATCCTACGACCACCGACACAATATCACTTTCTACTTCCATCGCTTCAATTCACCTCGCTATTATTGACAAGTCAAGACCTTGATACTAAATCACCTACAGAATACTTTCTCTTCTTATTTATTTGATTAAACGAATGAACAAAATGCCCAATTCCATTCACTCTCCAGCAGCTTGCGGCCCACATACGAAATCCATCGACGCCTCAAAATACATATTCTGTTCCATGCTGATAAAGACAGTTCTTAATCAAGTCGATAATATCGCTGATTTCGTCCCCCGCTATATCACTCCAATCTTCTTCTGTAACTGGCTTAATTTCCCAACCAAAGCCATAGTTGCTGTTCTGAGCACACCAATAATATCGTCTCCCTTTGTAGTAAACATCACCACCAGCAAGCCAATCATCAAATTGATCTCGGTGATACTTCTCATCGATATTTAAAACGATATGCATTCCTTCACACATTATTTCCCCCCGGGAATTCTCTGCCATCTGCTTTCGCTGATATGTCTAACTAACCCCAAATCTCTTAATTGCTGTAGAATTTGTCTTATTTTATCCTTTATATGTCTGTTTTCAGGATAGAATTGCTGAAAATCTTTTTCGTAAATATACATATCACTCGTTTGAAAAAGCTCTTCTGGTAGTCTCTCATAGACCAATCTTTGCCAGCCAAAAAGCTCTCCTATTGTTGCTTTTGGTTTTGGCAGGGTCTTCTCCTTTTCTTTCAGTTCCGCAATCTTATCTTGGGTACTTTTCTCCTTTAATGCTTCAACACTCCTCTTATGAACAATCCTGTAAGCCTCCTCATATTTATCAATATATTCGAAATCGGGTTCAAACCTGTGTCGCTGGAATTTAAACCTGTTATAAATTCCATAAAGATCTGATACTATCTCGTCCTGTTTTCTTGCTTCAATTATTGCATTCACTTCAACATTATCTCTCAATCCGCCGGAGGTAAGATTAGACGAGCCGATTGAAATAACAATTCTATCTTCTCTACGCAGGAGGTAAATCTTAGGATGATATACAGGAGTGTCATCACTTGACGGATCACTAAAGCAAAACAACTTTATATTCAATCCGCCTTTCGCCATGCCAAGAATAGTTCTTAATGCTTTTGGCTCAGTAGTTCTAAAATCCAACCCGAGAACGAATTCAACCTTGCCTTTATTCTCCAGACATCTCTTAATATCGTCTTGAATTAATGAGAAACCAGAATATTTTACAAAAGCAACTCCCATTTTAATTTCGTCTGCTTTCTCAAGGGAAGGTTTTAGAATATCAAGCAGGGTTCTCGTTATATTATCGGTAAATTCTATTTCCAATTTAATTCACTCCCACCACTATGTTGACCAGCCGCTGTGGCACGTAGATAATCTTGGCGACCTTGTTGTCTTTGACATATGCTTTAATCCGCTCGCGGCTCAGGGCTAGCTCTCTGGCTTCGGCCTCGGTGATGGATACGGGCACGGTAACTCTGTCCCTCAATTTGCCGTTGACTTGTATGACCAGCGTGACCTCTTCTTCTTTAGCCAACTCCTCATCCCACTTGGGCCAGGGCTGATTGTGAATGCTGTAGGCATGGCGGGTCCTTTCCCACAACTCTTCAGTGAGGTGCGGTGCCGTCGGCGCCAGAAGCAGCAGCAAGCTGGTTATGGCCTCGTTCCACAAGGAAACAGAAACTGTGCCAACCTCCTGCACCTTGCTTAAGTAATTGGTGAACTCCATGAGCGCCGCCAGCATGGTATTGAAGCGGAACCGCTCCATGTCATTGGTCACTTTCTTGATGGTCTTGTGGATGAGACGGCTAAGCTCTTTTCCCGCATCAGGTTCAACCTTCTTTTCCGAATAGCCGGCAGTGACCAGGTTCCAAACACGGTTCACCCAGCGGCTCATTCCCACAATGCCCTGGTCGCTCCACTCCCCACCCAACTCCCAGGGTCCGATAAACATAAGATAGGCTCGAACGGCATCAGCCCCTATCTCAGACACATAGACATCAGGCGTAACCACATTGCCCCGGGACTTGCTCATTTTGTCGCCCTGGTAAATTATCGTCCCCTGATTGAACAGCTTTATAAAGGGCTCATCGAAATCAACCAGCCCCATGTCTCTGAGCGCCTTAGCGAAGAAGCGGGAATAGAGAAGATGCATTACGGCATGTTCAGCACCGCCGGTGTACAAGTCCACCGGCATCCAGAATTTCAACTTGGCCTTGTTAAAGGGGAAATTGTCAACGCCGGGACTGGTATAGCGCAGGAAATACCACGAGGAGCACATAAAGGTATCCATGGTGTCGGTCTCCCGCTTTGCCGGCGATGAGCATGTCGGGCAGGTGGTGTTGACAAAGGTCTCACAGTATTTCAAGGGCGACTCACCGGTAGGCCTGAACTCGGCATCAGGCGGCAGCAAAACCGGTAAGTCTTTCTCCGGCACAGGTACGATGCCGCATTTATCGCAATACACCATGGGAATCGGTGCTCCCCAGTAACGCTGCCGGGAAATGAGCCAGTCACGAAGACGGTAAGTGACAGCCCGTTTTCCCCAGCCCTTCTCCTCCATGTAATCGCAGATAGCCTCAAATCCCTGCTCGCTGGGCAGGCCATCAAACTGCCCCGAATTCGCCATAGTCCCGGTTTCGGTGTAAGCGCATTCAAGCTCCTCCCCAGACCAATCTGGAGGAGCAATAACTACCCGAATAGGCAACCCATACTTCTTGGCGAACTCGAAGTCACGCTGGTCATGTGCCGGAACTCCCATCACCGCCCCAGTCCCATAGCTAAGCAACACATAATCGGTAATCCAGATGGGTACCGGCTGACCGCTCAGTCTGTTCATCACATAGCTTCCCAGGAAGACGCCCGTCTTTTCCCTCTCCGCAGATGTCCTTTCAATTTCTGTCTGTCTCTGCGTCTGAATAATATACTCCTCCACCTCAGCCTTATGTTCCGGTGTCGTAAGCAGAGACACCAGAGGGTGCTCCGGCGCCAGGACAAGGAAGGTCACCCCAAAGATAGTATCAGGCCGGGTGGTGAATACCCGTATCTCCTTGGTATCAACGCCTTTATGCTCCAGACCAAACGATATCTCTGCCCCGGTGCTTCTGCCAATCCAGTTATTCTGCATGATTTCTATGTGCTTGGGCCAGTCTATCTTGCTGAAGTCAAGGAGCTCATCGGCATACTTGGTAATCCTGAAAAACCACTGCTCGAGCAACTTCCTGAGCACAGCCGTGCCACAGCGCTCACAGGAACCCTCACCCACCACCTGCTCGTTAGCCAGCACCGTCTGGCATTTGGGACACCAGTTCACCGGCGCTTTAGCCCGGTAAGCCAAACCGGCTTCATAAAGCTTGAAGAAAAACCATTGCGTCCATTTGTAGTATCCAGGCAGGCAGGTGACCACCTCACGGTTCCAATCATAAATGGCGCCGATGCTCCTAAGCTGACGACGCATATTCTCGATATTTTCCATCGTCCAGATGTAAGGATGAATGCCATGTTTAATAGCTGCGTTCTCTGCCGGCAGCCCGAAGGCATCAAAGCCCATAGGATGGAGCACATTGTAGCCCTGCATTTGCTTAAACCTAGCGTGGACATCCGAAGGCGCCATGGCATACCAGTGCCCGATGTGAAGGTCGCCCGAGGTATACGGAAACATGGTTAAGGCATAGAACTTAGGGCGACTGTCATCATCCTTGACTTCATAAAGTCGGTCAGCCGCCCATTTCTCCTGCCACTTCCTCTCGATTTCCTGAGGATTATATTTAACAGCCATCAGCAACCTCTATCTATAAGTTCACTCGTCCCTTTTCCTAATGTCCAAAATTTCGATAATTTTAGCTTCGTCATCTATATCAAAAAGAATCCGGTAGTCTCCAATCCTGAATCTATAACGAGCTACCGGTGCGCCTTCCAACTTCATTGTGCCGTGAGCCCGAGGATTCTCTATCAGCTTTTGTATCGCCTCTTTAACTTTTCGAGCTTCCCTATCAGGCAAGCTCATAAAGGCTTTTTCTGCCCGGCGGGAAAATATCGCTCGGTACATTACAGCCCTTTATTGGCAAAAACCTTTTCAGCCGGATTTCCTTTCCCTTCCCGAATTTCCCTCTTCGCCTCCAATAGAGCAGCCAGGTACTCTGGATCAGAAAACTCCTTCAACGCTTGCTTCATCTCGAGATATCTTTCTACATCCATCAAAAGAGCCACGGGTTTTCCCTGCTGTGTGATTACAACATCAGCCCCATCCTCTTTGACGGACGAAAGAAGCTTGGTCAAGTTCTTTCTTAACTCATGAACACCAACAAAAGGATTCTTCAGTATATCTAGCATCTGTAAACTTCCCTCTTACATAACCTTACTTCAAGTAAATATTAACGCATTCATTACGGAAATGTCAACAAATTCGCCTATACATGAAAATCGTTTACTAAAAAGGGATTGGCTAACAAGCTGATTTTATCCCGTTGCGACTATCCCGTCAACCTTGGCCGTTTCAGGTTGTTCGGCAGCCGCCAGAATGTCATTCTGAGCGGAGCGAAGAATCTAGCCTATTTACTGAGTTTGCCTTGAATAAGACTCTTCGGTCGCGGAGTTTATCCTGAGCCAGATCCTTTGGTCGCTTCGCTCTCTCAGGATGACAGAGGCGAAGGACTCCCTCAGAATGGCAGAAGGCAAATGTAGGGACGGGCCTTTAGTCCTGTCCGAGACGCCTGTTTGTGATTTCACGGGCAGACCTGAAGGTCTGCCCCTACATTCAGCTATCACCAAAAGGGAACTAAACTCACTACGAAACAAGGGTAAAGCGATGTATAATGAGGATATGGAAAGGCAAGAATTTGAAGCCCTCGTCTTCAGAGCTATCGAGGCACTGCCGGCGGAGTTCCGAAGCAAACTGGAGAACGTCGATATTATAGTTGAGGACTGGCCCAGTCCAAACCAAATCAGCCGGTTAGGACTCAGATATAAGACGCAGTTGCTAGGTCTTTACGAAGGAGTACCTCAGACCAAGCGAGACAGTGGCTACAACCTGGTTCTACCGGACAAGATAACCATCTTCCAGAAGCCCATCGAGCTGAAATGTCGCTCCGACAAAGAAATCGAAATGGAGGTCGGCAGAGTAGTACGCCACGAGATCGCCCACCATTTCGGCATCGGTGATGCCGCCTTATACAGGATAGAAAGCCAGAAGCTCAGGAAGAATAGCAAGAATGTTTAACAATCCCTGCCCTAATTACAGGCGAAACCACACAACCAGGCCTAGCCTCTTAAGGCGAGAAGTTTCAAAAAAGATTACAGCGATTAATAGAGATGGCAACAATTATGGTGGCGATGTCATTCGTATCTTTTATCGCCGTTATCTTCTTTTATCGCTGTAATCGCAGTCTTTACTAAAGTGTCTGGAACTACTTACCCGTGTACTTAGGAGGTCGCTTCTCCAGGAAAGCCTTTGCCCCTTCTTTCTGGTCCTGGGTGCCAAAACACATGGCAAACAGATCCGCTTCGCACTCAACGCCGACCGAAAGCGGAGTATCTAAAGATTTATTGACCGCGAGCTTAGCAAATTTCAGGATTGCCGGGCTCTTGCTCTTAAGCTTTTTTATGACCTCATCAACTGTTTCCCTCAGCTTATCTGCAGGGACAACCTTGTTCACCAAGCCAAGCCGCAGGGCTTCCTCGGCCGAAATAGGGTCGCCGGTAAAAATCATCTCTTTTGCCTTCTTCTCCCCCACAAGCCTCGGCAACATCTGGGTCCCAACTCCACCCGGTATAACGCCAACGCTTATCTCTGGCTGACCAAACCGAGCATTCTCAGAGGCTATAATTATGTCGCAGCCCATAGCGAGTTCACACCCGCCACCTAGAGCTAATCCGTTCACCATAGCTATGACCGGCTTGGGGATCTCCCTCATGAATGTATATGGCCTCTTCGACCCCTTGGTCGACGTAATGACGCTAACTGTAGTCCAATCAAGAAACATGTTAATATCAGCACCAGCGCTGAAAGCCCTGTCGCCTGCCCCGGTGAGAACGATGACCTGCACCTCATCGTCGTCCTTAGCATCCTCCAGGGCAGCCATGACCTCACTCCGCAAAGTCTGGTTTTGAGCATTAAACTTCTCGGGTCGGTTGAGGGTTATCCAGGCAACGTTTTCCTTCTTCTCATAAATAATTGTCTCGAATTTCATTCTATTCTCCTTTCTCCTTTATATGGTAGCGCCACCATCTATGGCCAGAACCTGTCCGGTTACATAGCTGGAAGCATCAGAGGCCAGGAAAATCACAGCCCCAGCCATTTCCTCAGGCTCGGCTACCCGCCGCATAGGAGTTCCCATCATAGCACCCTGCAGAACATCCGGGTTACCCCAGAGGGCTTCGCTGAAACGGGTTTTGGTCAGTCCCGGTGCTATGGCATTCACCCTGATGTTGTACTGAGCCCATTGCTGCGCCATGACCTTTGTTGCCATGATCACTCCGGCTTTGCTTACGGAGTAAATCGGCAATATGTCAGGGGTAATCCCGGCAACTGAGGCAACATTGATAATCTTGCCCCCACCTTGCTCTTTCATCAACCTGGCCACCGCCTGACTGAGGAAGAATAGTCCCTTCAGGTTTAGATTCATAATGGAGTCCCAGGCACGCTCCTCTATGTCTATAGCCTGGTCCATGGTCGGGTTGGTGCCAGCGTTATTCACCAAGATATCGATTCTGCCAAACTCCTCTTTAACCTTACTAACTAGATTGTTTATCTCCTCGAGCCTGCCCACGTGTGCCGCCACAGCCAGTGACTTCCTACCCGCTCCCTTTATCTCTTTAGCCACTTCCTCAAGGTCTGGTAATTTCCGACTGGCTAAAGCCACGTCGGCACCGGCCTTGGCAAGTCCAACAGCAATAGCCTTACCGATGCCGCGGCTGCCGCCGGTTACCAGGGCCACTTTGCCTTTTAGAGAGAAATCGTCCGGGGAAAAATTCATGCTTACCTCCTAAACAAGATTCATTGGTTTTGGCCAGAAGCCGACACCAAAGTATATATCACCACGGGCACGATACGCAACCTAAATATTTCCGAAAGGAGGAATTTATGAATCGTGGTGGGTACAAATTGCCCCAAAGTATGCCAACTACCCTATACCCAGAAAAATACCTTGGAAGAGAGACAAGAGCGCCTTATCGTTTAAGAATTAATGGTGGGGCTTACTGGACGGAAAGAAGAACTTTTGCCCTGGTCTTCTGCCTCAGTACATAGCCCGTCGTCTGCCCTAATTGTAGCAACGGAGGTTATAAAGCGCAAGCCATAATAAGAGCCATGTTTTTTGTCTTTTTGGCGGCAACTTAGGCTTTCTATAACCAACCCAGGCAAATGTGCATCTGACAACAATTCAATTTTTTGTTGCCTATGCTACACTACCCAAGCTTTATTTAGATAATCGCCTGTTGACATCTGAAGCTCACCCAAGATACATTATTTGAGATGGTGACCTACACGAATTGAGTGTGTGTCAATAACGCTTCAGGATAGGACGGCCATAATCAAAATTACGACGAGACAAGCCGACCAATTCAATCGCCTTTCCGGTTCCGCCATCTGAAACTCAAAGAAGATTTACATGATCCTCTTGCAGTGAAACGGTACCAGGTGAAAAATAATAGGGCTTCAGTGACATCCACTCTCAACTTCCTGTGTGTACGTTTGGTATAAGACCTCCTCCCATACTAGTTCATTTGTATCATCATGGAAATACCAGGAATGGTTATATTCTGGGTTTATGTGACAGATCTTGCTTATACTCCATATTTTGTTACCCAAGTATTCAGCAGTAAAAGTTGGGTCAGCCTCCTCGTACCGAGGGGTAGCGGGACCTCAGCCGATCTGTTGCTGGGCTACCTGCACTCTACATTGTGGGCTGAAGCTCTTGGCAATTGTTGCTACCTCTTCAGCTGTATGACGAGGCACATCATTTATCAGAGTACAACCCCCATACAGAAGTACAAAAAGTATGATGGTTAACTGGCAGATATATTTCATCGTGACCTCCAACCCTCTGCTAGCCAATAACTGCCTATATTTGGATGCCAAAGGAATGTAGAATATATTTCAGTGATACATAAAGGAATATGAAGCCGAAAACTGCCTTTAAAGTAGCTGGTTTGAAGCGAGCCACCAGTCTAGCTCCGACAATGGCGCCGCCAGCAGCTCCGACTCCCAGAACAACAGCACTGAGAATGTCAGTAAATCCCTGATAAATTTTGATACCAGCCCCTACTAGGGCAAACCAGACAAACGCAGCCATAGATGAGCCGATGGCAATCCTTAGCGGTGAACGGGTGATGTAGATGAAGCTGGGAACCAGGGCATAGCCGCCGCCCAAGCCGATTATTCCGGTCAGAAAACCAACCCCACCACCTATCCCAGCTTTGGTGCTGTTGCTTCCAAGTATCTTGTCGCCGGGAATCTCGACTCTCGTTCTCCGAAGTATACCTTCATATAGCATCCTGGCTGCCGCAGGTAGAAAAGCTAAGCCCACGATTAAGTCTATGACCTTGCCATAACCAGACATGAAATAGAATACGACTGACCCGATAATTACACCTATCACACCCGCAGGGGCGATATACTTAATAGCACCCCAGTCCACGTTGCCCAGCCTCCAGTGCGTGATTGCACCTGCAGCAGCAGTAAAGACCACCGCTGTTAGAGTTGTCCCCACAGCTAAAGCTGGGGAAAAGTTAAAACCAAATCGTATTACAGGCATCATGAGCACACAACCACCGATACCCAGAAGTCCACCTACACCACCAGCCAATATCCCAACCACAAAAAGTATAGCTAGTGCTAAAGCGCTCATGTTATCTCCTCCTTTTTCTACTATTCGTGTTTTTGTTCTCCGTCTTCTGACAGATAATCATGGGTAACCGTGCTTACTGAGCAGATAAGAAAAGCAGTCCCTCGGTAAAATCAAAAACGTATGTGACCTCTGTCATTTTCCTCTCGATTTCGTTATTCTTCTATCTTTTCACTACCAGCACAGGCACTCTGGATTTCCTTATCACATTTTCCGAGACAGAGCCCATGACTATTTCCTTAATATTGCTCTTCCCGTGTGAGCCGAGAACTATAGCGGAGGCATTTTCTTCGCCTTCCACCTTTAATATTTCTTTTACTGGGCTGCCTAGCTCAATCCGTGTAGTAACATCGAAGCCCGTCTTTTTTAGTTCGGCAGCTATAGCTTCGATTTCCTTGCGTGCCGTTTGCTCCAGCTCTTTCTTAAATACCTCTCTGATATTCGCCGGTAGCTTTTCAATATTGAGGTCCATTTCAATTACATGTAGAACAATGACCTTTTTGGTTCCAGCCTCTTTCAGCTTCTTGCAGTACTCCAGAGCTTTCTTCGCTACATCGGAAAAATCTGTAGGATAGAGTATCTTCTCAAACATATTAACCTCCTGCATTTAAAATCTAAATTCGCATCTTTTTTAATAGCCTCTGCGTAAGGCCTAATTTGCACTTCCTGTCTGCAGCTTTTTCTGTTTCTGACCATTTAGCCGCTGCCTGATGGGAACATGGTCTGCCCCTGAGACTCTCTTAGTTATTCTTATTGGAACTCAATACTCTCATAGGCAAGACCGCTTGACCCACCATATTCGGCATCATCCGCTGTGTCCTTCTCACCATTTCTCGCTCTCTCTGCAGTAACTTGTTATCAGCCAGAGCTAATCTCACTGCTTCGATAAGCTCCGCAGAGTATGCAGTCGTGGTTCCTTTATCTATCGAGTAGAATGTCCAGAGTCCGTCCTTTCTCAGCCTGAGAAATCCCGCATCGTAAAGGATACGAAGATTGCGTGAAGCACGTGACTCGGATATATCCAGGGTCTGAATTACTTCGCAGACGCAACACTCCCTCTCCAGTAGGATGTTCAGTATCCTTAATCTGGTCTCATCGGCCAGGGCTTTCATAGCCTTTACCAGATTACGCATTGCTAATTACCTTTCTCCTCGAGTATACAATAGCACTTGGCTTGCATTAATGCAATAGTGTGCAATCATGCAACCCAGACAGCCAAAAAATTATTTCCTTTTCTCTCTGACCTGGTCTGCTATCACCTTCTGAAGCTTTGCTCTATCTCCTTTGACAATTTCACTATCATTGAAAGAGTCGACCACCATCTTAAGCAGGGTACGGCAATAGCGGTTACAATTCTCACAGTCAGCGACATAGACTACACATTTCCCTTCACGCCATCTCTTTAGAAAACCAGCTTCCATGAGCATTTTGCAGTTTCTGGACAGCTGAGAGGAAGATAGCGGAAAGATTTCCTCCATCTCACAGACACAGATGTCCTTTTCCAGCAGGAGTTTAAGCATCCTTACCCTCGTTTCATCAGAAAGAGCTTTGGCTACTTTTACTAGTTCTCGCATATAAAACTCCTCAAATGCATAACCGTACAGATATTAAACTGCATATGGAGGTACTGTCAAATTGAAAACAGAAGTGACAAAATGAGTTGTTGTGCAGGAAGCCACAAATTAGAGATAATGGCCATCGTACGGGGAAGCTACTGTTCACCCACTTACCAACAACACTATTTCAAGCTGAGACCTCTTTTGGCCACGTTAAGGCGGAGTCCCACCAAAAGCTAACATCTGCTTAGCAACTTGAGGGCCGAAAGCACTACCAAAAAGGTTAATACCATTACCTCTGTTTTGATTCCGAAAACCAGCCCTCTCTTGCCATTACTTCCATCGAAACTCTAGTGCTCGGGCCGTACCCTCTGGCTACAAAAACGCCGATGTTCTCCCCAAGCACCTGAGCTAGCTCGGCAACACTATCAGTAACAATTTTAACTGGCGTAATAAAAATATCTGTATCGGTTATTAAATCAATACAGTCCTATCTATCCCCCAGCACCGCCACCCCGATAACCCTCGGCCCCACGTTGGCGCCGATGACCGGACTAACCTTGGAGCGATAGATGCGTTCTTTCGGATATATAGCGCCGAGACGCTCGATAAACGCGTTAGTTTCATCAGGTGTGGTGGCGTCTTCAACCGCCATTTCCTCGATGTGGGCATAGCTCACGGCGAATTGGTAAAGGCGGTCGAGTGCTTTCGCCCGGGAGCGTTCCCGCCCGTGAGGGAAGACCTCTCCGTCCTTGATGCCGAGGACAGGGTTAATCCCCAGCATTGACCCCATCAGGGCTTGCGCCTTACCGATACGCCCTCCCCTTTTCAGGTATTCCAGAGTATCGAACGCTAAACGTATGCCGGTGCGGGAAATATTATGACGCGTTAACTCTACCAGCTCATTGAGATTAGTGCCACCCCGCGCCGCCTTGGCCGCCGCTATCGCCAGCAGACCTTCTGCCATCATCGCCATCTCCGAGACCACCACCTCCACCCGGCATTTCTTCTTCATTAACTCAATACCTTTAGCAGCAGAATCCCCGGTGGCGCTGAGCTTGCGGCCAATCGTTATGACAATAATCTCATCCGTTTCAGCAGCCAGCCTGTCATAAGCCTCTGCAAAGACACGGGGTGCCGGCGCCGAGGTGGTCAGGTGTAAGTCTTCGTTCTCTAGTTTTTCATAAAACTCGTCGGTAGTCATGTCTACGCTGTCACGGTAGGTATAGCCGCCGAACACAATATTAAGCGGAACTACCGTAATTCCCAGGCTGGTAGCGATGGCCAGTGAAATATCGGAGACGCTATCTGTAACGACTTTAACTGGCATTATTTCTTCTCTGCCTCCTGAACAGTCAACGCCAAGGAATTGGGGAAGAGTGTAGTTACATTCGTTTAGTCTCGGAGGCTAACGTCGAATCCTTCGCGGACAGGTGGTGCTGAAAAAATAAGCTGGGCAAACTTTTCAATCTGTTCTTGATAATAGCTGCTCCGCTCATTGGCAATGGCATCCTCCTCACCATTCCAAAGAGTGAAAAGGATACCTTTATTTGTTTTGCGGTCGGTGAGGAGATAAGCCCCACGATAGCCCTTCTGCAATCGGGCTGCAGGAATAACTTTCTCCTCATAAATCTTGACGAATTCCTCGTGCCTATCGCTCTTCATTTGTATTGTAGTTAGACGCGCAAACATGCTAGAATCCTCCTTATCTATTGTCGCTCTCCGTGTTACCTCTTCTAATTTACCCCAGACCCCCTATTGGAAAAGGGAGCATCTACTATTCATTTGCTATTATTATATTAGTCATCAAATCTGGCTTGTGTCACGCTAAGGGAGGTTGTATTCCTTAATTGCTTAAGGATAAGGTTTCCATAAGTCAGCGCAGCTCTCCAGCCAGAGGTTGGACTAACCTCACAACCCTCTTGGTGAAGCTTTCTCCGGTTCCCTTACGTGGGAAACAGCATCTTAGCCAGGTTTTCCGATTCCTTTCCTTGCCCCATAAGTTCTGCAATCTTATCATCCATCTTCTTCTCAGTCCCACCCACCACTTGGTAGACCCTCACTAAGAATTCTCTTGAAGCCCAGTCCCTTTCCACATGTAAAGAAAGAGGTATAGGGACACCTCTGCCGCCTTTGAAGCTATAGCTTGCCCAGGTCCAGGCAGAGCAAGGAATAAATTGCCCATCAGGAAAGGTTTGAGCCAGATGATAGGAATAAGCAATATCCTCTAGGATTCTAGACATGGAAGAAGGCTCTCCCCGTTTCTCTAAATCCTTTGCCATTTCCTTTAGCCGCTGCACTAATATCCGCTGATGCTTATTTTCAAAGATGTTGTGGGCGGAGAGAGGCTCTTTCCCCCAATGCCCTTCCAGGGAATTTATCACCTTTCTTCCAAATCCCCTTCTCTGTCGAGCAAACTCCTCCCATATCTCTCCATATCTTTCTGCCTCTATAATGTTCTTGGCAATCATGGTGAAATAACGAAGCTTAGGAAATTCTCCTCCTAGTCTCTTGCGGAGGTTACTCAGTACGATTCTCCCGCTGAGCTTACTTAGAGCTGAAGCCTCTTTCATCTCCATAAGCGAGGGGAAGTCATCATAGCCAACTACTAGAGGCTTCAAGGGCAAGGAGCCAAAATGCTCGGGGCGGGCATTTCCCCATATCCAGTCCCAGACCCTGTCCGTGTGCTCTCTTTCTTCCGAGAAACTGGACAGGGCTAGTATGTCATTTGGCTCGTATTCCTTTTCAAGTTCAGCAATGGTGGCTTTGCCAAATTTGATGAGCAGATTAGCAGGAGGAAATTGCTTCAGAATCCCCGAAATTACCTCAGGTCTTAAAGTGGAAATATTTCGATGGGGAAAACTTGAGAATATAGCCTCGGCAACTTGTTTAGTACCTTCCACAGAGTAAAGGTCACCACGAAGGAGAACGGTATCTAGTTCCCTCTCTGCTCGACCCATAAATGCCCTTATGCCATTAGCGATCTCCATGGAGTTCGCTCCACGGGGTATCTTCAGCCTCTCATGGACAAACTCCTCGAATTCATTCCGATACTTTTCCTGTATGTCTTTATAGATGACCTCAGTATTTACCCTTTTACCCGCTGAGGACATAACCTCATGAGGCAAAACCAGAGCAACACCGGGAATAAACCCCTCATAGGTTACCCAGACAGGAACAGCTTTAACTTCCTCCTTCGCTCTACTGACAAACGCCGGTTTTTCCTTCCTGCCAATTCCGCTCTCCAATAATAAGCCCTCTAAAAGTTTGGAGAGTTCTACTGTAGCTACTCCAATCACCCTATCGGCGCCTCCATAATAAACAAATAGTTGACCATCGATAACAACGGCGCCACAGGGGAAAACAACGTTGTTTACTAGTCCTTCTTTTTCGTAAGGCATCTCTGGCTCAAGAAGCGGGGTCTTTCTTCGGGCAATAACACGCCAGGGCTGGTCAATATCAAGGAGGGCAGCGCTCACGTAATAGTAAACTTTGTCATTTCTCCTGGTAACAATGTGATATAGTAATAACCAACCCCATTCCGTCTCTATTGGTGGCGCTGAGATACCAATCTTCTCGGCAAGTGGCAGTTCCTGGCGCGAGCTCATTATGACATTTCCTTTTAACCATTTTCCTTCTCCAAAGCTTAGGCTATCTACCATGTCAAGCCAGATACTCCTGCCAACACGGTGGAGAACAGCATACTTGTCTCCAATCTTCTTTGGGAAAAGGGCGGCGTCTTTGTCATCCATCCCTGGAGGTGAAATTAATACTGGCTCTGTCCAATTCCAGCTTTTTTCCAGAAAGTTGCTCAAAGTGATAGAGGTTAAGGCTACACGTGGAAGGTGACCATCAAATGCGGTGTAGCACATATACAGGGTATCGTCCAACCTGGTCAACCTGGGGTCTTCGCACCCCTTCTTCTCAAAATCCCGGCGAGGCACGTAAATTGGCTTATCAAGCCTCTCATCAATGGTAATCCCATCCTTACTGGAGGCATACCCCAGCACCGATGTATCGTCCTCTGATATAGCCCGGTAAACAAGATGGACTTTCCCCTCCTCATAAATGGCGGCAGGATTGAAAACCGCCTTGGACTCCCACCCATGCTCTGGATTTGGTTGGATAACAGGGTTTCCGGGGAAACGTTCCAGCTCTATATTCTCTACCTTGGCCAGCAGCATTTCATCGATAAGTGTGTTCAAGTTACCACTGGCTACAGCGCAGGTAGTATCGGCGGCGCCATAGTATATCCTGAGCGTCTTGCCTTGCACCATGGCCCCGGAGGGGAAAACGACGTTAGGTACTCTGCCATAGGTTTCGTATATAGCCTGCGGAACCAGCAATGGCTTTTCCGTACGTGCCACAATCTTAGCCGGATTTTCCAAATCAAGCAGAACCGCTTCAATGCCGAAAACTGGCGGGGGGGAAAAGTAATTTTGGATGTAGGAATAAATTAGAAGCCAGCCGGCTCGTGTCCTTATCGGCGGCGCACCGGCTTCAATGTGGTCTTTGTTTGTTCGCTGTAATGGTAACACATGGTCATCCCGAAAGGAGCACCAACCTTCCCAGTACTCGGGAGACCACATTTGTTCTTCATGGTCAAAAAAGGCAAGTCCAATCTGGGCCGGTGGGTTATCCGTGTTGACTGTGAGTACTACTACCAACTTACCCCTGATTTTTCCTGGGAAGAGTGCCATGGCTTTAGAATTAAAGGGGGTGATGGGATATTTAGCCTCGATTTCCCTGAAGTCTCTGGTAATGGCTAAACCGATTCTGATACCCTCGGCACATAAGGGACAGGTAGATATTGCCGTGTAAAAAATATAATATTTACCGCCGAGTTTAGTTACCCGAGGGTCTTCACAACCGAACTGTTCCCAATCATACTCGGGTTTGATGAATTGTTTGCGGTACTTGAAGTGTATACCGTCGTCACTTAGAGCATGACCTATGGTCGAGACGCTCATTTTTGCACCTGAGATTATCCGCGGTGATGACACCGCCCGGTAAAGGAAATGAATCTTTCCACCGCTGACCACTGGACAGCCGTTAAACACTGCCTCTGCTTCCCAATCGTTCTCACTGAGCGGCTCCAGAATGGGATTTTCTTCAGAACGCTTAAACTCAATCATAGCTTTCCAGCTTTCATTATCCGGAACATCTTGGTCCCGCATCTGGGGCATATCCCTTGGATTGCCGGCCGGCCATTTTTCAAGGTTACCGAGCTGGGGTTTTTCATCTCCTTCTTCGTCCGACATTTTACACAGTATGCCGTTATCCGTCTTACTCTTACCCGCATAACCGGCGTGATGCCAGCCGCTGCTGGTGGCGCACCGACGGCACCTGGTACTACTTCTCGTACTCCGACAAGCTGGTCAAGAAGCTCATCTAGTTTTGCCGAAGCAACGCATGTCACCTTGTCGGCTCCGCCGTAGTAAACGAGTAAGCGGTCTTTAATTACCACCGCTCCGCATGGATAGACAACGCCGGCTTTCCATCCTTCGTTTTCGTACCATACCTCAGGCTCTAAGATTGGCTCTTCAGAACGGGCTAGGACCCTGGTCGGGTCTTTCAGGTCAAGTAGCATTGCTCCTATCTTATAGCGACCGGGGTCACGCTCACCGACAGCCTGGTAAATGAATAGCCAGCCATCCTTTGTCTTAATAGGAGGAGCACCAGCGCCAACCTTTCGACTATCCCAGTAAGCCGCCCTTGGTCGTATCTTGAATTCTCCTTTCAACCATTGGGTTGCGCCATCGAAATCCAGGTCGTCAACAAAATCAATCAGGATATCAGGGAAAATCCGATGGAATACAACGTACTTGGAGTTTATTTTCTCCGGAAGAATACAGGCGTTTTTATCTACAACCTCAGGAGGAGAGATGAGTATCGGCTTTTTCCATTGCCAATTCCTTGCCAGGAAATCATCAATATGTATCGAGGTCAGTGCTATCCGGGGTGGGCTGTATCCGTCAAAGGCAACGTAGGTCATAAATACCCTGTCGTCAATCCTGGTCAATCTCGGGTCCTCACAGCCACCCCATCCCCCTCCTCCCGACACGTAATCCATCTCTTCTTCCTCATCATCCTCGGCGGAGACATAGGTAACTTGAGGATTACTTGTTATGGGATAGACCAAGCCAGCGCCTTCAAACGGCTCTGTAGGGACGTATATCGGTTTATCCAGCCGTTCGTCTATATGGAGTCCATCGATACTTGAAGCATACCCGAGAACCGATACATCTGAGTCTCCAATTGCCCGATATATAATGTGGACTTTTCCTTGCTCATAAATAGCAGCGGGATTAAAAGCTGCTTTCGACTCCCACCAATGCGCGAGCCGGGGCTCAAGAATAGGATTACCATCAAACCTCTCCAGAACAGGGACGGCTTTTATTCTCCTCTTAAGGGCAGGGACAACTTTTATTCTCCTCTTACTTACAATCTTACGCATCATATAACCCATCCCTTTTAACATTGAGTTTGTTTACTGCCTATGGCAAACCTGAGAACCTACACTACTTTTTAAATACCATTAACCTTATAATATTACTATAACATTTGGGACGCAAGGCTTTCCTCGCAGTACCCGGACTGACTGCTCCTGCTTATCATGTACCACGTTCAGAAGAACGTAAGCTTTGGCACTCATGCCAGCTACCTCTCATTCCTCACCCGAGCTACCTAATGTATCTTCCTTCCTCAGGCGGGTAATCTAGATGCGACTTGACCTTCAGCATGTATTTATTCCCTTAACTTAGACCGGTCCTGCCTTCCTTTTTCTTTTCCTCTCCGCCACCTTCAATTGTACCAGCGAGCGGCGAAGCGCCACTTAGGCTTGAGCTTTATCGACTTCAGAGAGTACTCTACTGGCCATTTGCTGCTCAGCCCGGTGTCCTCGGCCCTGGTCGCATCAATTTCCTCAGCCCGCTCAGCAGCATCAGCCAGAACGATGACCCTGTCTGGCCGTACCTCGAGGAAGCCGCCGAAAACAGCGATACAGGTTTCGTCGCCATTTTTCATCACTCTTAATTCACCCGCCTGCAATATGGTCATTAACGGGGCATGGTGCGGTAGTATCCCCAGTTGCCCCTCAGTTCCGGGGGCAACAACCGCATCAACCTCGTCAGAATAAATGACTCGTTCCGGTGTAACAATTTCAAGCCTCATACTCGGTGCCAATTTGTATCTCTGCTGTCTTACACTGGTCGTATTGACGCTTATTCTCGCTCGGTTCCTTCTTGGCAGGTTCTGACGCCCTTAAGAATGCAACCACCAAATCGTTAAACTGCGCCGCCTTCTCTATATGGGGACAATGACCACATCCATCAATTACTTCACACTTTACGTTCGGTATAAGCTTACAGGCGAGTCGAGCGTAGTCGACCGGAATAACCTGGTCATGCACACCATGGATGAGCAGGGTGGGCGCCTTAACCAAGTTAAGCTTATCGGTCACAACTACCTCAGGATGCAGGCCATCGATGCTGACATTGTGCCTCAGCAGATTTGCCAGTGCCCGCTTGAACTTAGGAGCTCGCCAGTACTTGTAGCTCAGATTGACCATTTCATCGGTGATAATGTCCGGGTTGTAAAATCCTTTTTCCATTCCGGCTTTAATAAGAGGTTTTATTGTGAACCTTAAGCCAATGTCACCCAGAACAGGCAGGGCTGCCAGGCGATAGATTAACGGTGCCTCTTTGCTCAATCCCGCGCTGTCTACCAGGACCAATTTATCAACTTTCTGTGGGAACTGGATAGCGACACTCAGACATACCAGACCACCCAGGGAGTGTCCTACCAGGCTAGCACGTTCAATCCTCAGAGCCGCCATAAATCCAACCGCAATCCGGTGGGTGCAGCAATCCAGGGTGTAATTGGCTACCGGCCCTTCGGATAACCCGTGGCCAGGCAGGTCAAGGGCGTACACCGTGAAGTGTCTGCTTAAGGCCCCAATATTATATATCCAGGTTTCCAAATATCCACTCAGACCATGAATCAGTAGAACCGACGGCCCAGCTCCCTTAACCACATAACGAAGGTTAAATCCACCTACATCAGCATATTTCGCGTTCAATGTTTTCAGCATATTCTCACCTCGTAGCCTCCAGAGCTAATTTTTATCCTTTGGATTCGTAGTTAGCGCCAACGGGGGCTGATCGCTATAAAAGGCCACGCCGACCAATCCCGGACCTGTGTGAACTCCCATCACTGGCGTGAACTCAGTGATAAATAACTCGCTGCAGTCGAAGTGTGCGGAAATGCGGTTCCTAAGCTCCAGTGCCCTGTCTGTAGCATTGGCATGCATCACAACGACATGGAGCGGCTGTCCCCTAACTGCCTTTTGTTCCATCATCCTTAGGATGTGCTTCATGGCACCTTCCACGGTTCTAGAAAGGGCAACAGTATGAGCTTCACCTCGGTTAAGAGTGAAAACAGGCTTGATCTGAAGCACTGAGTTTACTAAAGCGGCAGCCTGCGGCACGCGACCACCTTTCACCAGGTAGTGAAGAGTATCAAGCATGGCAAACAGACTTACCTGAGACATTACGGACTTGGTAATATCGATGACCTCTTTCAGTGCTTTTCCTGAAGCTGACGCCCGGGCTGCGGCCAGGGTAACCAGACCCAGTCCTGCCGCAGCGGTAGCACACTCAATTACCTCGATAGCTACACCGGCAAGAGTTGTTCTTGCCATATCCATAGCCAGTTTTGCCGAGTTAAACATGGCGCTGAACCCGGATGGCTCAGTGATACAGACAATACTCTCGGCTTTTTTGCTCGCCTTTTCATAGGCCTCAAGGTAGGGATCAGGAGATGAGCCAGAAGTGGTGGGAAGCTTCTTGGCCTGTCGCAGCAGCTCATAAAAATCAGCCGGGCTTATGTCTATCCCGTCCTGGTAAACCTTGTCTTCAAAGATAAGCGCTAATGGTACCACTGCAATGCCATACTCTTTCACGTGCTCCGGCAGGAGGCAGGCAGTAGTATCACTGACAATGGCTACTCTTTGCAGATTTCGCTCTCTCATTCTAGCTTGTCCACCTTCCTGTTAGGGTTCTCCTTAGGTCGCACAGCGAAGATGTCTTTCAACACAACCTTGCTGATGTTTACCAGTTCGGCTAGTCGGGCATCAGATAGTTTGTAGTAGACCTCTGGGCTTTGGGGGTTGACAGTTACTATGTTGCATTTTCTTAAAGCCCTCAAATGGTACAAAACTAATGACTGTTCTTTGCCCAGGGCAGCAGCAATCTCACCAACATACTTTTCGCCTTCAGCCAACAGCGTGAGTATTCGGAGCCGGGTTGGCTCCTCGATGCACCGAAGAAGCCTCGCCTGTTTATCTGCTATCGCCATATTGATACCCTCGTATATAGGCACAAGTGTGGCTCTATCCTCCGTCGAACTTACTTAAGCCGAATCTTGGATCGTCCTTAGTCCTCCGTTGCTGCCGCGCCCAGGCTCCTGAAGGTGATGGTGAAACCCATGGCTGCTATCATTATCACAATGAGTGGAGTATTAAACTGCCGGATAAACACCCCGGGACTGTTGGTGAGAAGCCCAACTATTACGGCAATGGCTAACGTGGTCAAGATTATGTAGGCATACTTCGCCCTGATGAACTTGGCATAAGCCGTTATTGCTTTCATATGTCTATCCTGGCTACTTGGTTCTACTTAGGCGCCCCTTTTTATTGGCGTCTTTCATTTTTTCAATGTAAGATTTATGTATGTTCCCCAAAGGGGTCTGCTGTTGCCAAAAACCTGCCATTCTTAGCATTCTTTTTTCTCCAACTGTTTTTACTTCAAAAATACCTCGTTCGTGATTAGAAACAGCGCCACTCCCAGCAGCACCACCCCGAAAATAATCTTCACAGCCCCTGATTTCAATCTCCCTGCCATCAGTCTGGAACCTGCCTGACTGCCCAGAAATACGGAGACCACACAAAGCCCCCAGACCAGCCAGTCCGGCTGGGCGGCGGTAAAGATGTGAGAGAGAAAGCTGGAGGTCCCTGAAAAAGTCACCACGATAGCCGACGTCGCTACGGCCAGTCTGGCATCCAGACCAGCAATGTAGAGCAAGGGCACCATAAAGGATCCCCCGCCCCTGCCGATTAATCCGGCAAAGAAGCCGAGGATGCTGCCAGCGGAGACGCCTAAAACGGTTTGTCCCCGCCGGGTGAGTTCGCCCCGCTTGGGTTTCCAGCCGCTGAGCATCAGTGTCGCCGCTGCCGCGGTGAAGACCGCAAATATCAGGATTACCGGCTTGGTCGGCAGGTTGATGTTTACCCAGGTGCCCAGCGGCGCTAATAAAACCATGGACAGGCCAAAAGGAATCGCAACCCTCCACTGGATGAGCTTCTTCCTCCCGTAGGTCCAGGCGGCTGAGGAACTATTGACCACGTTTAGTAGCATGCCCAGCGGAATTGCCTGTGTCTTGAAGTCAAGCCCCATCCAGAACAGAACCGGTATGTATAGTTGGGAACCACCCATCCCCAACATGGAAAATACGAAGGCGATAACGAAGAAGATGGGCGGGATAAGTAGCATTGTATCCATCACCGCACTTCCTCGTTGGCCTCTTGCGTAATGTCCGGCACATAGGGGCACTCCGGCAGCGAGGTTTCAAAGGTATAATCATTAAGCAGCATCGCCTGTCCTATCCTTATCACCAAGGTTATTTCCACTAAACAAACAGCTTAACCACCATCCAAACGGCAAGCGCGATGAGAACGATAGCCAGTATAACCCGCAGCCTTGCTACGCTTGTCCTGAGTGAAATGACAGGTCCGAGCCTGGCTCCAGCAAATGCCGCCGCTGCCAGAGGAAGTGCTACCCAGATGTTAAAAGGGTCATCACCAAGGAGATGCCCCAGAAATCCGGGTAAGGCGGTAATCCCAACGTAGGTGGTGGAAACACCGATGGCAATACGCGTTGGGCACCCAAACAGCAGCATCAGCATCGGCAGGACAAACAAGCCTCCCCCAACTCCTATCATGCCGGCTACAAAGCCGGCTAGCGCTACGGCCGGAATAAGCACCCCCATTGATATCTGGTACTGATGTTCCCCGCAGGTTCTGTCCCAGGGAAGCCATTGCGGCATAAACTTCGGGCTGCGTCCCTCAGTAGCCGGACGAAACATAAAAAAGGCGGCAACGCCAAGCACAACAGCGAAGATAATTTTTAAGATGGGGCCGCTTATCCACTGGGCAATATAGCCGCCAGCGAAAGACCCCAAAATGGCGAGAGGCGCTATAGAGAAAAGGAGCTTCCAGTCCACCGTTTTCTTCCGTCCAAAGACCAACGTAGCTGCCAGGCTGGCCAGCATGATCATGAATAGGCTGGTAGTAGAAGCCTCATGCATCTCCATACCTACCATCAGCAGTATGGGAACATAGGTAGACCCTCCACCCTGACCTACCATCGAGAATGGCACAGCCAGTGCCATCGCAGCAAGGCAAGCAATAACCACAACTGTCACTGACATCTTATTACTCCTTGGGGACAGTGCTGTGCCCTGTCCCCAAGCTTGTTAGGTTACCGTGCGTAACCGGAACAGGGAATACACACTAGCTGTCCATCCTTTTGACGTAAATACCTCTCAAACACATACTCGCCGCAAATGCTGCATTTTGCTTTATTAAAGGACCCTTTCACAGGATTAAACTTGAAATCCGGACGCTTCTCCACTTTAAAAACTTTTTTATGTGGCTGTTCATAAAACCAGTCAATAACCTCATTTGTTACTGTATCAGGAATCTGGGATGGCTCAATGCCGCGCTTGCGATAGGTAAAGAACTCAAATTTACCCATCTCGTCTATGAAATCAGGTTTTAGTGAATAGCGCACAGCTCCTTTTTGCGGGTGATAGAAAGTAGCAGCAAGTTTGCCGTAAAAGGTCTTTTCGATGAGTACCTTACCATAAGTGGCACCTGTTGCTATCTGTATTCCATCCACCATGCAGGTCTGCGGATGTCCCTCACCGATTTCAGAAAATACGAAGAAGCCGTGGTCCTTCTCACGTTCTACTCCGAGATATTCCATTGCCAGTTTGCCCATCCGGTAACCAATGGGCATAAATGGACAACGGTGCCCATGAAAAAACTCGAATGCCCATTCCGCGGGAACATATTGACTATCCATGTTTTTTATCCTCCTTTGAATTTACCATGTTCTGAATATCCTTTAGAAGGTCGGGTACCCTGGTACTTATTTAATTTCTTATTTCTTATCTCCTGGTGCGCGGTTGATTGGGGTGCGACGGTCTTGGCAAAAACCATAGCTGCCAGCGCCAGGCTTTCTCTGGCCAGGCCCTCCAGGGTGAGCAGCCCAAGAAGTTCTCCGTTCTGGGCTACTGCCAATACGTGAACATTGTTATTTATCATTATTTTTGCCGCCTGCATTATGTCCTCGTCAGGCGAGATAACCGGCTGGTGTTTGTTCATCACCGAGCTAGCCGGTGCTCCCACCGGGTCAATAGCGTTAGCTACAATTTCGGTGACGATGTGCCTTTCAGTGATTAGCCCGCGAAACTTCCCCTGGTCACAGATAGGAATAACCCCCGTCCCCCGGATTTTCATCCGATGAGCCACCTCAATGATGGGAGCGGAAGGCGGGACAAAAATGGCCTCGGTATTCATAATGTCTCTCACTTTTGCCATTTGCGCCTCCTCTTTTCTTGCACTAGTTCAATTTTAGCTCCACGGCTCCAGATTGTAATCCGCCAGAGCCTATATTTTGATTTCAGAAGGTGCCTAGTGGGATAGCCCATTGGTGGGAAGACGCTAAGCAATTCTGACGATTCTATTAGACAGGTCTGTCGTTTATTACCGGGCATCTCAATTGACAAAGTGACTCTAGATATGGTTATATTTGCCCAGTGGGGAAAATCAGAGTTTTGATTGCCGACGATCACCCCGTATTCCGGGAAGGATTGTGCCATCTCGTGGAGAGGGAAGAAGACCTGCAATGCGTCGCCACGACGGCGGATGGTGAGGAAGCCGTGAGGCTGGCCAAAGAGATGCTACCGGATGTAGCCGTAATTGATATTGCCATGCCCAACCTCAATGGTATTGAGGCTGCCAGACAGATTAAAACATCTTGCCCGACCACTGCCATTCTGATGGTGAGTGCCTTTGGCTATGAGTCGTATGTACTGGCTTCCCTGCGAGCGGGAGCAGCAGGATATTTGCTGAAGAGTGCTGCACCTCAGGAGCTCTGTAATGCTATCCGCTCGGCGTATGCTGGGGAGGCAGTGTTTGACCTTAAAGCTGCCAGCAAAATCCTGGCGCGTCTAGCTGCTGAGAAAGGTGAAGAGCGGAGAGGACTTGAGGAATTGCAACCTCGCGAGCTGGAGGTGCTCAAGCTGGCTGCTAAAGGAATGACTAATAAGGAAATCGCCGAGAAGCTATTCGTCAGTGAGCGTACGGTTCAGAGCCACCTGGTCAACATTTTCAGAAAGCTGAGGGTTGGTTCTCGTACTGAGGCTGTGCTCCGTGCTCTGCGCGAAGGCTGGCTCACCCTTGACGATTTACCCTGAAAGGAGGTAAGGTGGTGACTCCCAAGCTGGCGGATGAGAAAATAAAACACCTTAACCTTGTTCTTCGTGTCATCCGTGATGTCAACCGTCTTATCATCGGAGAGAAAGACCGCGACAGGTTGGTTAGAGACGTTTGCGACAACCTTGTCAAGAGTCGTGGTTATTTCAGTGCCTGGGTGGTTTTGTTAGACAAGTCGGGAGGTATAGTGACAACCCTTGAGTCCGGGCTGGGCGAGAAATTCCTGCCAATGGTTGAGCAGCTTAAGCGTGGCGAGATGACCGGTTGTGGTGGTAGAGCACTGGCAGAGTCAGGTGCTGTGGTGACCGGTGCCCCAGCCTCCACCTGTGCTGACTGCCCTCTGGCCAAAAAGTACAGTGACAGGGGAGTGATAACCGTCCGATTAGAGTGTGAAGGCAGGGTATATGGGATACTGTCTGCCTCCTTACCGGTTGATTTCATCACCGAGCCCGAGGAAATTTCCCTGTTTGAACAGGTTGCCGGAGATATCGCTCTCGGGCTACGAAACATTGAATCAGAGGAGGAGCGCAAGCGGGCGGAAATGGCACTTAAAGAATCGGAAAGCCACTACCGCGACTTGTTTGAGCGCGCCAGTGATGGCATTTTTGCCCATGACCCGGAGGGCAACATCATTGAGGTCAACCGTGCAGCGGCAGCTTTCACTGGCTATGCAGCTAATGAACTGACCAGGATGAACATCTCTCAGCTTCTCTCTAAGGAGAGCCTCAAGCTAGCTATGGAAAGTCAACAGGCTCTGCTCAAAGGTGAAGCTGATACTCAGCGCTACGAACTGGAACTAGTCAGGAAAGATGGAGCCAGACGGATTATCGAATCGGTGACCAGGCTGTTTACCCAAGATGGTGAGGCAGTAGGCGTCCAGGCTATGGTCAGAGACGTAACCGAACAGAAGCGACTAAGGGAGAACATGCAGTTCTACATCTCACAGATCATTAAGGCTCAGGAGGAGGAGCGAAGGCGTATCGCCTGCGAGCTACACGATGAGACGGCTCAATCCCTGGCAGCCCTATCATTTGACATTAATGTCATAGCTAGAGACAAGATCCGGCTATCAGGAGAGTCCATTCAGCATCTAGAGCAGCTTCAAGATAAGATTGACAGGTTAATTGAAGGGATACGCCGCTTTAGCTATGAGCTTCGGCCCCCAGTTCTAGACCAGGTAGGACTGATACCAGCGCTGGAGTTACTCACCGAGGAACCCAGCCAGGGGGACGGGGTCGACACCAGTGTCGAGGTGATTGGCTCCGAGCGGCGCTTATCACCCGAAATGGAGCTGGTGTTGTTCCGCATCGCCCAAGAGGCACTGCGCAACGTCAGGAGGCATTCCCAGGCGACAGAAGCCGTGGTCAGAGTGACATTTACTCCAAATAAGGTTAAATTGAGTATTACCGATAACGGTCAGGGATTTGAATTACCCGAATTGTTGGGAGACTTTGCCAGCCGGGGCAAACTGGGTCTCCTTGGTATGCACGAACGAGCTCGTTTGCTTGGCAGCAATCTCTCGGTGAAGTCGCAGGTAGGCAAAGGGACAACGGTAGCACTGGAAGTCGAAGGGTAAGGGTAAGCCTAAGCCTAAGCCTAAGCCTGAGCAGTGCTTTCTGAGAACCAATGTAAGTTGTCAGCAAAAGTGGGACACATTCAAGACGTGCAACAAAACCGAGGATTGCTAATTCTGGTGAGCACCTATGTGTGCTCGTTGGGATTGACCCTAACTTATAAATCTAGACGCCTAGCTTATGCTGACAATGCCAACAGAGAATTTGGCAATTGGAAAGTGTGTTACCATCAAGAGTACTTATATGGCAGGCCTCCCACCCACCCCTTCCGCTTCTGCCCCTATTCGCCCATGTTAAACGCTCGTCATTAATGTTCAATGATAAATAGCCACTCATCCTTGAGCGTTAGATAGTCGTACTGGTAGAATAATTGGAATAATCATTCTATTCATCAGGGGTAAAAACCCACAGACACATGAATCCTTACCTTTATCAAGATAATACATCCAAGGCTGTTACTTCTCTCAATAAAAAGACAAGTAGCTGGATAAGCTATTCCATACAGTTTCCAGCAGGCATAAAGACAAACCACATAGAAGACAACTGTGTAAAGGGCGAATATTATCATCCGCAAGGAGTTCATTCAGCGCCTTTGGTTATCCTGGTGCATGGTATGGGAGACCTCAGTGCTATACCTTGTCGCTTATTAGTTCGAGCTTTAGCCAAGAGAAAGATAGCTTGCTTCGTCCTATACTTAGTCACGCATTCCGTCCGCGTGCCCGCATCTATGAAAAACCGAATAGACGTTCTAAACGCTGATGAGTGGTTTGAGGTTTATCAGCTATCAGTAACCGATATTCGTCAGATAATAGACTGGGCAAGTAAGCACCCAGAGATAGACCCGAATAAGGTAGCCATTTTCGGCATAAGTTTAGGCGGCTTTCTCTCGGCCATAGCTATGGGTGTAGACAGGCGAATCAAGGCCGGTGTTATTATCGTTTCTGGCGGCAACGCGGAGAAGATGGCGCGGCTAACTAAAAACAAGACTTATCGAATCCAACGCTCCGAGGCAGAATACCAGCAGATTCAAAAGAGCTACACTGGTTATCTGACCGAAGTAGCCGAGAAAGGGTTCGAAAATGTTATCCCACCTCGCCAGAGCTTCCTGACTGACCCTTTGACCTACGCTAGCTATCTCCGAGAACGCCCTGTCTTAATGTTAAATGCAGCACGGGATAAATATATCCCAAAGGATACAACTCTTGATTTCTGGCAAGCCTGTGGTAAGCCAACGATTAGATGGTTTCCCACAGGGCATTCCAGTATCTGGCTGTTCTATCCTGCCATCCAAAAACAGACACTTGCCTTCCTCGAGACAAACCTTCTCTAAGTTGGTACCAGTGAAAGAATCTAGTGCTTTGTTGGCTATAAATCGTCATCAAGAATAGTACACACTCAGCGTTCTCATGCAATACAGCGAGATTGCACTTTAGTCAGCACTGTTGAGGTATCATCAAAAAGTGTGGAAATAGTTAGCGGCAGCGAGTACCCTTTCTGTTAGCAAAAACAAAAACAGGAAGGAGGTACTCACCACCGCCATGGGAAAGCAAACCACAACTGGAAGCCAG
>Ga0315282_10001280_pt1 | contig 47953 bp, 41 predicted proteins | sample YL17G07_20_MG_FD_203693 | JGI IMG/M metagenome (GOLD analysis project Ga0315282, IMG submission 203693) | Sediment microbial communities from Yellowstone Lake, YNP, Wyoming, USA - YL17G07_20 | ecosystem: Environmental > Aquatic > Freshwater > Lake > Sediment | place: USA: Wyoming | collected...
GTTTGCTTGGCTCGCAAAGACGGGAATACGCTCTTCGGTTAGGGAGCCGATACGACCGGACACAATTCACGGCGCAAGATTCGTTCGAAAAGGGGTTGTCGGACAGTCTCTCAGGAACCTTTTTCGCATGTTCAACTCCTTCACCTGCCGCGACAGAGGGAAAAAGGTTCCTGACCCCTTTTCCAGACGTAAAAAAAACAAGGGGTTACGCGGCGGGCCGCGGCTTGGGCCTTGTCATGTGCCTTGGCTCGTGGTACAAGGGCGTTATCCAGGAACCAGACCAAAAAGAGTTGCAAGATGAAGCGCATGGGGGAAGGAGCCGGTTAAAAGATGCGGAGGCGTCTGCTATCCAGCCGGGCGATCCAGATCGGCCTGCTCGTCCTTCTGCCCGTCCTGATTCTTTCCTTCTTTACCCTCGGCCGGCTCCGCAAAACCCCGGACCAGCCCGGCCTCAAGCCCGTGCCGCAAGTCTCGCATGCCTTGGTCCGGCCTCAAGGCGAGCCCGAGACGACCCCGACGGCGCCGAAGCCGGAAACCCAACCGGCCGGGGCTCGGAGCACCGGCTCCCCACCGGCCGAAAAGGCAAACCCCGGCCAGTCCCCGTCCCTGGCCCCGCCGCCCCAAACCCAGCCGCCGGTCCGCTCCTCTGCTCCCCCGCAGCCGCAACCCCAGACCGGGACCAACGCGCCCCCTCAAACCGCTGCCCCGGTCTGGCAGACCCTCGGCGAACACTGGGACCAGGCCAAGCCGTCCAACCCGCCCCAGCTCAAAGTTCCCACCGCCCAGAAAACCCCCTGGCGACAGCTCGACCTGGGGCAGTCCGAGGAGGTGGATGTCGCCAAAGGTCAAAAAACCCTGGAAATCGCCTCCATGCGCAAGTCCCCCCAGGAACGGGCAAAGGAAAAAGAAAAGGAGAAGACCAGGCCCACGGCGCCCCCCAAACCTTCCTCCCCGTCACCGGCCCAGGCCGAGGCTTCTGCCCGCCTGGCCATCATGGACCAGAGCGGCCAGCCCGAATTGGGCAAGGCCTACCGCGATGTACTCGGGGTCATGGGCTTTCACGTGACCCAACTCATACGAAAAACCCCCAGCACCGGCGCAACCCAGGTGTTTTACAAGCCGAACGCGGAACCGCTGGCCCGCCGTATTTTCGATCGCCTGCCGGGCCGCAAGACCATCGGGCTTCTGTCCGGGGCTTCCCCTTTCGACGTGGTCATTGTGGTTCAACGAGGGGCTCCGCGCCGCTTCGGCGCGTCGGCTGGACAGTAAGACTTTCCCCATCGGTGATGAACCGGACGGCCCCGTCTTGATCGGTGCGGTATATTCGGGCGCCGAAAAGCCGTACCCGGGCCAGGGCGGCCTGGGACGGGAAACCGAGGCGTGGGCTGACCCCGACCGAGAAAACCACGTGTGCCGGCCGAACCGCCTGGAGAAAGGCGGGGGTGAGCGAGGCGGCCCCGCCGTGGTGGCAGGCCAGCAGCACGTCCGCCCTGAGCGCCTCCCCATACCGGGAGACCAGCGCCGCCTCCCCGTCCCGCTCGAGGTCCCCGGGCAGCAGAAAGACGCGCTTCCCCATCTGGAGGCGCAGGACCAGGGAGCGGTTGTTCAGGTTTGCATCCCGGTCCGTCCCGGCGGTCCAGGCGACAGGACCGGGTCGGGGGTAGAGGACTTGGACCAGGGCCGCGCCGAAGCGACGCGGCTCGAAGAGAGCGGAAAGGGGCGGGCGCTTGAGGTCCGGCCGTTCGAGCGCGGCCAGCAGCTCGGTCGGAGGCAAGGCCGGGTCGAACTCGCCGCTCCACCAGAATTCCTGGGGCTTATAATGCCGGGCCAGCCAGGACAGGCCCAGGTAGTGGTCCAGGTGGGCGTGGCTGAGCACCAGAATCTCAACCCGGCGAACGCCCTCGTGGGACAGGTACGGGGCGATGAGGTGCCGGCCGGGATCGAAATCCGAGCCTGGAAACCCGCCGCCGTCCACGATCATGTGTCGTCCGTCCGGGAAGGAGACGTGGGCGGCGTTGCCCTGGCCCACGTCCAGGAAGGTCACGGACAGGCGCGGCCGCGCGGCCTGGGAAAGGACCGGCCCCAGGACCAGCGTCAGGCCCACGGCCAACACCCCGGCCAGGACAAGAAGCGCCACCTGTTTCCTCCCCCGAACCAGGAACAGGGCGCCGAAAAAGAGATAATATCCAGCCAGAAAGACAGGACCGGGACTGGGGACGATCCACTCGATCCCGGGCCAGGCGGCCGCGCCTTCGAGGGTGGCCAGGCAGCACCACAAGAGTCGCTCCATGGCCAGCAGGATGCCCTGGGCGGCCAGGGGAAAGACCGGGGCCAGGAGCACGGCGATCAGGCCCGGCGGGACGACGATCAAGGTGACGAGCGGGGCGAAGATGAGGTTGGCCGGCAGGGTCAGCAGGGGCAGGCGGTTGAAATAATGGGCCACGATGGGCGCGGTGCCCAGAAAGGCGGCGGTGGAGAGGACGGCCGGTCCCGTGAGCCGGGTGAAAACGGCCGCCCATCCGCCGGCCCGGGCCGAACCGTCGCCGGGCGGGTCCGGGACCAGAAAAAGGCGGGAGGCGGCCAGGAGGAGGGCCGCGGTGGCGGCGAAGGTGAGCTGAAACGAGATGCTGAAGAGGGCTCCGGGCTGAAAGGCGAGGATGATCCAGGCCGCGGCCGCCAGGGCGCTCAGGGTGTCAGGCCGCCGGCCGATGAAAAAGGCCAGGCAGAACACGGCGGCCATGATGGCCGATCGCACCGTGGCCGGTTCGAGCCCGGCCAACAGGGCATAGCCGGTGATCGGCGCCAGGGAAATCAAAGAGGCGGCCCGAAGCGGGCTAAGGCGAAGCGCCAGGCCCGGCCAGAGGAGAATCAGGTAGCGCACCAGGCCGAACGAGGCCAGGGCCACCAGGCCCAGGTGCATCCCGGAGATGGATAAGAGGTGGGTCAGACCCAGGCGCTGGAAAGCCTGGTTGACCTCGGGATCGATCTCCTGCCTCAGACCCAGAAGCATGGTCAGGGCCAGGCCGCGCGCCGGCTGGCCCATGACGCCCTCGACGAACCGGGCCGACCGCTCGCGAAAGCGGTCGATGGCGGCCAGGATCGAAAACCGGCCTCCGACCGGCTGCAATACGGTCGCCAAGCGGCCGCTTTTGATAAAGACCTGGTCCCTGACCCCCCGGGCGGCCCAATAGGCCGAGCGGTCGAAACCGCCGGGGTTGGCGAAGCCGTGGATCGGCCGGAGCGCGGCCGGGAAGCGGACCCAGTCGCCCACCCGGATGTCGCGGGGCTTCGCCGGGAAGGTGAGCAGGACCCGGCCCGAAACCGGGAAGGGACGGCCGCCCGGCCGCAGGGCCTCCTGCGCGACCACGACAAACCGCTGGAGATCGTAGGAAGGGAGAGGCCCCTCGCTCACCCGTCCGCCCAGGAGCAGGCCCGGCCGGTCCCGGTAGAGGGAGACGTCGTTCGGCGCCTGGGGCGGCTGGAACACGGCCGACGAGGCCGCCAGGCCGGTCAGGGTCAAGGCCGCGGCGGCCAGACACCAGGGCCCGGGCCATCCCCGGATAACCCACCAGAGAAAAAAAAGGGCCGCGCAGGCGGCGGCCGGCCAGAGAAAAGGGAGCAGGGAGACGGTCCGGGGACCCAGGCTCAGACCGACGATAAAAAAAGCGAGCAGAAAAACGAGCGGACGGGAGAGGAAAGCCCGCACCCCGTCTTCATCCCTCATCCTCGGGCTCGATCTTCATCACGGAACGAGGGCCGAGGCGGGAGAGAGGCCGCGCCAGTTCCCGGCGCACCGCCTCCATTTCGACGTCCATCGCCGCGCGCAGCCGGGCCACTTCCTCGTGGAGCGATACGATCCTGCGGCGCATCTCGAGGATCACGCCCACGCCGGCCAGGTTGGACCCGAGCTCCCGCCTGAGACGCTCGATGACCGTGACCACCTCGATGTCCTCGGCATAGAGGTAACACCGGCCCCGCACGCGCTCGAACCGGATCAGCCCCTCGGCTTCATAAACCCGGAGGGTGCGGGTGGAAAGCCCGAGACGCTCGGCGACGCTGCCAATGGGGACGATCGGTCTGGGCATGGGTCCTCTGTCAGGGACGCCCCGCCTCGACGGGCGCCATCTCCCTCAGCTTCTCGAACATGGTCTTGGCCTCGGGGCTCACCTCGCGCGGCAAGACGACTTTGATGACGACGTACAGGTCGCCGGCCGGGGTCTTCTTGAAGGCCGGCACGCCCTGGCCCCGCAGGCGGAAACGCTGGCCATTTTGCGTGCCCGGCGGAAGGGTCAAGGCCGCGCGGCCGCCGGTTGGCGTCGGGACCTCGATCCGGCCGCCCAGAACCGCCTCGAACAAGGTCGCTTGGGTCTGTATCTCGACGTCCCGCCCGTGCCGGGTGAAAAGCGGGTCGGGGGTCACCTCGATTCTGAGGAACAGGTCGCCGGCCGGCCCGCCGCCCTGGCCCGGCATGCCCTTGCCGGCCAGCCGCACCTTGGAGCCGGTCTCCACGCCGGCCGGGATGCGCGCCTTGATCTTCTCCCGGGCGAGCGTCTGACCCTGACCGCCGCAGGCGGCGCAGGCCGTGAAAGACCGGACCCGACCCGATCCCCCGCACTGCGGGCAGGTGGACATCACCTGACGACCGCCTCGCTTCTGCGAAACCTTGCCCGTCCCCTGACACGCCGGACAAGCCTGCCCCGCACCGGCCACCATCCCCTGCCCGCCGCAACTATTGCACGTCACCGGCCGCTCGAACTCCAATACCCGCTCCGCCCCGGTGATCGCCTCGCGAAAAGAAACGCTTAAATCGTAAACCTGGTCGCCCCCGCGCCGTAAACCGGCCTCACCCCGGAAAAATGGGCCGCCCGGCTCCCCCCCGCCGCCAAAAACGGTCCGAAAATCGTACCCGCCGCCGCCGGGTTGCTGACCGCCGAACAGGTCGCCGAACAGGTCCTGGAAACTGGCGTACGAGGTCGTCTCCGGGCGCTGGTAACCGGTCCCGCCAAAGGCGGATTCGTAAAACTGCTGCTGTCCCAGGTGGTCGTATTCGGACCGCTTCGTCTCGTCTCCCAGAATATCGTAGGCCTCGGAGATTTCCTTGAACTTCTCCTCGCTGGTCGGGTCTCCCGGATTGACGTCCGGGTGATATTTCCGGGCCAGTTTCCGGTAGGCCTTCTTGATCTGCTCCTGGGTGGCCTCCTTGGCTACCCCCAGCACTTTATAGGGATCGACACGCTTCATGGGCAAGAAACCTCGCAAAAATAGTAAGGTGGGCCGCGGGGGATGTCAAGGAAAAGCCTTGGTATTCGGCCCTGCGGACGGCGGTTGTGGGGCGAGCGGGGGAACCCTTTTTAGGAAAAAAGGGTTCCCCCAAGCCCCCTCCCAAAAACTTCAGCTGCGCGGGCCGCATCGAACAAAGCTCGGTGCGGCCCGCGCAGTTTTTATGTTCATGGCTCTTAAATCGCCATTGCGGCGAAAAAACCGCAACAATCTAGCCGAAGGGGAGACCGGCCGGTCGCCCCTCTATGTTCGGGTCCTTCTAATGCGCGGGTTTTATCCCCGGGGCGGTTCGCGAACCGCCTCCACTCCCCGTAGGCCCACCCTTGCGACATGATTCATTTTACGCCAGCGCCGGGAAACAACTCCCTGTTCCTCGCGCCTCGCGCGGCCTTACCCTTCCTGGCTTTTCGGTTTTCTCGTTTTGAGGCGGGTATAGATGCTGCGGGAGGTGTAAAGCGCCCCGAGCGGATTGTGGGCCAGCACGCGGTCCTTGACGGCCAGCACCGTGACCGGCGCCTTCGAATGCTTGATGAACAGGGTATCGTCCCCGACGCAGAGCCCCAGCAGGATGTTCAGCTCGCACCCCTCGCCGTCCAACACCGCGGCCTGGCCGATGGGGTTGCACATGGCTTGCCGTCGGCCGGAGACGATCTTGTCTTCTTCGGGCAGGGCCACGTCGTCCGAGCTAAGCGCGCCGCACATGCAGCTCACCGAGACCACTTCGAATCCCTCGTTGATCAGCACATTGGTGAACAGCTCGGCCTCCTGGGGGAGCCCCACGCAGAAGGCCACCCCCACCTTTTTAAAACCCCGGAGCTTGGCGTAGAGCACGATCTCCTCGACCCGGGTGAGCTTGCCGTAGTCCTTCCAGGTGCGGGCCACGTCCTGGGCCATGCGCTGGTTTTCCGGGTCTGACAGCCGCTCCCGGGCCTGGCCCAATTGGCTGATGCGGGTCAGGCTGGGACAGAAATCCGGGGCCTGGGACAGGTCCCCCTGGTAACAACGCTTGCGCGCGCAGTAGCTACATTGCACCGATAGTTCGGACATGGCTTCCTCCCTCAGGCTTCCTTATGTTTGCATGAAAGTATAGGCTCGGCAGAGGGCCGTGTCAAACCCGGGCCGAGGCCCGGTCCGGCTAGCCCAGGGGGCGAGGTTCTTCCCGTTGCTTTTTTTCGTTTCACATGATACTCATTCAAATTTATGGGCCTGGAATGGTTCCGGGCCGGTCTAGCGAAGCGAGCGGGATCAGCCCGGCTGTCGGCCCCTCCCGGCGGAAACCCGGAAACCGGAACCGGCCTTCCGGACCTTGCTTGGTCGAGGAGGCCGACGGGATGAAGATTGGACCCTTCGGAGAGATCGCGATGTCTCTTTGTCCGGCCATCACCATCGGCCATGCTCCCCAGCGAATCCCTTCAGCCTGCCCGTGTCTCGATAGAAGGAGCTGACGTGAAATACTGGCGGAACCCCCTGGACCTGGAGACCATCCAGGTCACCAAGGGCAGGGTCGTGGTTATTGAAGAGCGCTGCAAGGGCTGCGAGCTCTGCATCGAGTACTGCCCGCGGGATGTGATCCAGATGTCCGCGGCCTACAACGTGAAGGGCTATCACTTCCCGGAGGTGGTGAACAAGCCGGCCTGCGTGAACTGCCACTTCTGCGAGGCGCTCTGCCCGGATTTCGCCATCTTTTCCGTGGCCGAGGCCTGAGAAGAAGGAGCTCGGCGAGCGCCCGTTCCAGGAAGGCTGGACCGGCAGGCGTGACGACGTGACAGGGGGATCGACGACGTGGCTGGCAAGGCGGTCTTGACCGGAACCTACTTTATGAACGGCGATGAGGCCTGCTGCGAGGGGGCGTTGGCCGCAGGCTGCCGCTTTTTTGCCGGGTACCCCATCACGCCGGCCACGGAAGTGGCCGAGCGCATGTCCCGCCGCCTGCCCGACGTGGGCGGCATCTATATCCAGATGGAGGACGAGCTGGCCTCGATCGCGGCGGTGCTGGGTGGGAGCTGGGGCGGGCTGAAATCCATGACCAGCACCTCGGGGCCGGGCTTTTCGCTCATGATGGAGAACATCGGGCTGGGCTACTGCACCGAGACGCCGTGCGTCATCTGCAACGTGCAACGGGCCGGGCCGAGCACGGGCCTGCCCACTTTGGTGGGCCAGGCGGACATGATGCAGGCGCGGTGGGGCTCCCACGGCGATTACGAAGTCATCGCCATCTCGCCCTCCTCCCCGCAGGAGATGTTCGATTTCACCATCCGGGCTTTCAACCTGTCCGAGCAGTATCGGGTGCCGGTCATGATCATGGCCGACGAGGTCGTGGGCCACATGAACGAGCGCGTGGTCATCCCGCCCGAGGGGGAGATCGTGCTCACCGAACGCCGCCGGCCCCAGGTCCCGCCGGAGCAATACCTGCCCTACCGTCCGGACCCGGACGGCGTGGCGCCCATGGCCAGCTTTGGCGAAGGCTACCACATGCACGTCACCGGCCTGACCCACGACGAACGCGGCTACCCCATCATGGACGCCGAGACCCAGGCCCAGATGATTGGGCGGCTGCTTTACAAAATCCGGCACAACGCCGAGGACATCGTGAGCTGCGACGCCTTCCACCTGGAGGACGCCGAGGTGGTGGTGACGGCCTACGGCATCAGCGCCCGCTCCGCCAAGCGGGCGGTCATGGACGCGCGCCGGCAGGGCCTCAAGGCCGGGCTGCTCAAGCTGAACACGGTCTGGCCCTTTCCGGAGCGGGCCGTGCGCGATCTGGCCGGGGGGGTCAAGGCCATGATCATGGCCGAGATCAACATGGGCCAGATGGTCCTCGAGCTGGAACGGGTCGTGGCCGGCCGCTGCCTGGTGCGGCTGGTCCCCCACGCCGGCGGCGCGACCATCCGGCCGACGTCCATCCTGAACGCGATCAAGGCCGCGCTGAAGGAGGCCTCATGAGCGTGAAAAAGAAAGAACGCATCCTGCCCCATCCGCAGGACGCCCTGCTTCGCACCGACCGCCTGCCGCACATCTGGTGCCCCGGCTGCGGCATCGGCACCGTCTTCAGCTCAGTTCTGGCCGCCATCCAGAAGTCCGGGCTCCCCGTGGACGACGTGGCCGTGGTCTCGGGCATCGGCTGCACCGGCCGCATGGCCGGGTACATCAAGGTGGACTCCTTCCACACCACCCACGGCCGGGCCATCCCCTTCGCCACCGGCCTCAAGCTGGCCCGCCCCCAAGGCTGCGTCATCGTGGCCTCGGGCGACGGCGACCTCCTGGCCATCGGCGGCAACCATTTCATCCACGCCGCCCGCCGCAACGTGGACCTGACCGTCATCTGCGTGAACAACTTCAACTACGGCATGACCGGCGGGCAGCAGGCGCCCTCGACACCCTTCGGCGCCAAGACCACCACCACCCCCCTGGGCAGCCCGGAGGAGCCGTTCAACTTCTGCGCCCTGGCCGCGGCCTGCGGCGCGGTGTACGTGGCCCGCTGGACCTCGCTGCACATCCGGCGGCTGACCGATTCCATCTGCGATGCCATGAAGAAGCCGGGGTTCTCCTTTGTCGAAATCCTGACCCCCTGCCCGACCTCCTTCGGCCGGCGCAACCGCATGCGCACCTCGCTCGACCTGGTCCGCTTCTACCACGAACGCTCGGTCATCAAGAACGACATCGATCCCAAGGAGGCCACGCTCGACTTCAACAAGAACCTGGTCGTGGGCACCTTTGTGGACATCGAGCGGCCGACCTTCATGGACAATTACCGGCTCATTCAGAGTCGCGAACTGGGGGACTGGCCGGCCCTGGAGAAGCGGCCCGACAAGGCCGCGGAGGCGGTGTCATGACCATGGCCCAGGAAAAGGAAATCCTCATCACCGGCTTCGGCGGCCAGGGCATCGTACTGACCGGGAACATTTTGGGCAAGGCCGCGGCTCTGCACGACCAAAAGCACGCCACCATGACCCAGTCCTACGGCCCCGAGGCCCGGGGCGGGTCCTGCCAGTCCCAGGTCATCATCAGCGACGAGGAAATCCTTTCCCCGTACGTGGAAACCCCGGAAGTCCTGATCTGCATGAACCAGGAGGGCTACGAAAAAAGCGCCCACGCCCTGGCCCAGGGCGGACTGCTCATCTGGGACACCGATCTGGTCGAAACCGGGGACCTCGACCCTTCCTTCACCACCTACAACATCCCGGCCACCCGCTTCGCCGAAAAACTGGGCAACAAGATGATGGCCAACATCGTCATGCTCGGCTTCCTCTCCGCCGTCAGCGACCTGGTCAGCCCGGACTCGCTCCGCCAGGCCGTGCTCAGCTCAGTGCCGTCGGCCACCGTCGACAAGAACGCCGAGGCTTTCGACCGGGGCCGGGAGTATGGAGAGGCCATCCTCAAGAGCCGCTCGAAACAGGACCAGGAGCAGGCATGAGCGAGGCGGGGGAAGGCAAAACGCCCGCCAAGGGCGTATTGATCGTCGGCTCGGGCTTTGGCGCGCTCAAGGCGGCCGAGGACATGGCCCAGTCCGGCATCCCGGTTCTATGGGCCACCCGGGCCCATCATTTTTTGCACCTGCCCGATGGTTTGGAGGGGTACGAGGAGTGGCCCGAGGACCTGAATTTCCAGTTCCGCCCCCTTTACCTTCGGGTGACGCGCCACCCCCTGGTCACGCCCCTCACCCAGGCCCACCTCGTCTCCCTCACCCGCACGGCTAAAGGGTTTGCCGGCGAGATTCTGCAGGACCCGATCTACATCGACTACGACCGGTGCACCGGATGCAGCCGGTGCATGGAGGTCTGCCCGCTTCAGGAGAGTGACCGCCCGCCGCTCTCCCGCTCGCCGGCCTTCTGCCCCTCGCGGTCCCTGGAACTAGAAAAACGAAAGCTCGGCCCCTGCCGGGCGGCCTGTCCCCTGGGGGTGAACGTCCAGGCCTACATGGCCCTGACCGCGGCCGGGCGGTATGACGAGGCCCTGGCCGTGATCCGGGAGGTCAACCCCCTGCCCGGCGTCTGCGGCCGGGTCTGCCACCATCCTTGCGAGGCCGCCTGCCGCAGAAGCGAACTGGATCAGCCCCTGGCCATCCGCGACATCAAACGCTTTCTCTTCGACCACGAGGCGGCCCAGGGGCTCCCCCGCACGACCCGGCCCCAGGGGAAAAAAAGCCGTCGGCGCGTCGCCGTGGTCGGCTCGGGACCGGCCGGTCTGACCGCCGCCCATTTCCTGAACCAGGCCGGCTTTGCGGTCACCATCTTCGAGGCCCTGCCCCGGGCCGGCGGCATGCTGCGCGCCGGGATCAATGCCTTCCGTCTGCCGCGAACCGTGCTGGACGCCGAAATCCAGGCCATCGAGGACGAGGGCGTCTCCATCCGCACCGGCTATCCGGTCGCCTCCCTGGACTCCCTGTTCGATCATGGGTTCAAGGCCGTGCTCCTGGCCACCGGGACCCACGCCGATCTCAAACTGAATGTTGCGGGCGAAGACCTGGACGGGGTCATCTCCTGCGTCCGCTTCCTGGCCCAGGTGAACCTGACCGGCCAGGGCTCGGTCGGACCGCGCACCGTGGTCATCGGCGGCGGGAACTCGGCCATGGACGCGGCCCGCACCGCGCTGCGGCTCGGCGCCGAAACCGTGATCGTGCTGGCCATCGAGCGGGAAGACGAGATGCCGGCCAGCCCGCGGGAGGTGCGCGAGGCCCGGGAAGAGGGCGTCGAGTTCGTGCTGGGCGCCGCGCCCGTGGCCTTCGAGGGCCAGGGTCGTCTGGAGCGGGTCGTCCATCGCGCCGCACATTGGTCCTTCCCCGAGGACGGGCCGCCCCGCATCGTCTTCGACGCCGAGAAGACCGATGTTCTCGAAGCGGACACGGTCATCGTGGCCATCGGCCAGCGGCCCGACCTGGACCGGACCGGCCTGGACCGGCAGGTGCGCTTGGGTCGCGGCGGCCGGTTGGAAGTGGACGAGGAAGGCCGCACCTCGAGGCCGGGCGTCTTCGCCTCCGGGGACGTGGTTACCGGTCCCACCACCGTGGTCGAGGCCATGGCCGCGGGCCGGCTGGCGGCCGGACGGATTCTGACTTACCTGACCGGAGAGCAGGCGCCCTTCGCCCCTCTCACCGCCGAGTCGCGCGGCGTGGGCGACTACCCCCCCATCTCCGAGGATATCCTGCGCCAACCCCGTCAGGAACCGGCCCAGCGCCAGCCCAAGGTTCGCCGCCGGGATTTCGACGAGGTGGACTTCGACTTCACTCCGGACCAGGCCACGGCCGAGGCCCGGCGCTGCCTCGCCTGCGGCGTCTGTTCCGAATGCCGGGCCTGCGAGGCCGTCTGCGCCGACATCGGCGCCATCGACCATTTCAAGACCGGAAGGCGGCTGGCCTTCGAAAGTCCGGCCGTCATCGTGGCCGACCAAGACGAACTGCCCGGCCCGATTGAGGGATCGTCCGAGGGCGTGTACCGCATCACGGACCTGAGGTCCACCACCAACCTCATGGATATCCTGGTGGCGGCCAGCGCCTCGGCGGGCCAGGCCATGACCGACGCCATCGGCCTGAGGGTTCTGACCCCCCCGGTGCGGCCCGAGCCGATCGTCCCCACCGAGGAGATGCGCCTTGGCTTTTTCCTCTGCTCCTGCAACCAGACCCTGGCCTCGCCCGAGGCGCTGCGGCGCATCCTGGAGCTGGCGGACAAGGTCCCGGACATCCGGCACAGCCAGCTCATCGTTTCGGCCTGCAACGCCCAAGGGGCGGACCAGATCGCCGCACTGGTCCACAAACATCGGCTTTCCCGGGTCGTCCTGGCCGCCTGCATCTGCTGCCCGCTCGAGTTTCAGTGCATCTCCTGCAACGACCAGCGCAACCGCGCCCGCATCCATCTCTTCGACAGGCTGGGCCTGCCCCGGGAACGGTTCGAGATGATCAACCTGAGGGACTGTCTCCCGGGCGAGGGCAAGACCGACGAGGAGGTCGTGGAAAAGGCCCGGGACTTACTCCGCGGCGCCTTCATCCGCTCGCGGTTCATCGAGCCGCTCCAGCACGGCACCACCGAGATCGGCCACCGCATCCTCATCCTGGGCGGGTCCGAGGTGGGCGTCAGTTGTGCGCGAAACCTGGCCCTCCAGGGATTTCAGGTGCATCTGGTCCATAAGTGCCGCCTGCCCCAGGGCGATATGCCCGAGGCGACCCTGCGGCGCCCCGTGTTCCGGGACCTGGACCGCGCCATCAAGCAGACCGAGGAGGCCGTGGTCGAGGCCGTGCAGGGCCACCTGGGCGATTTCACGGTCGAGGCCAAGGTCGCCGGCAAGAAGAAAAACTGGCGGGCCGACGTGGTGTGTCTCACCGACGAGAACATCCTGCCGCTGGCCATTCACGAAGACATGATGGGCCTTAAAAAATTCTACCGCTACGACTTCGCCTTCTTCCACACGCCGCAGATCGGGGTGTACCGGGTCATGCCGCGGACGCTCAAGCGGGTGGAGGCTTACGAGGCCGGGGCCGCGCTGGCCGCCCAGGTGGCCACCACCGCGGCCAACGCCTTCCTGAACGATCACCTGCTCAGCCCACGGGTGGACGCGGAGCGCTGCCGGGGCTGCGGCCGCTGCGCCGACATCTGTCCCTTCGACGCGGTCAGCCTCGTGCCCAACGCCCAGGGTGGCTATACCGCGCAGGTGCTGCATTACAACTGCGTGGGCTGTGGTGGGTGCGTGGGCCGCTGCCCGGTCACGGCCCTGGACATGCCCTATTTTTCGAACCAGGCGCTGGAGAAGATGGTGGCCGGAACCCTGGCCGGAGAACGCTGACATGGAACCGGTGAAGATTCTGGGCATCTGCTGCAACTGGAGCCCTTACGCTTCCTTCAACGCGGCCGAACGGGCCGGGTTGGAGATGCCGGCCAATTTCCGGCTGATCCGCGTCATGTGTATCGGCCGCATCAACCAGGCCCTGATCCTTAGGGCCTTCGAGTTCGGGGCGGACGGGGTCATCCTGCTGGAGTGCAAGGACGAGGACTGCCGCTACGGCCCGGGACCGGAGATCGGCCACTCCAACGTCCACCGCCTTCGCCGGCTCATCGACCTCCTGGGCATCGGCCAGAGGCGGCTGGTGGAGCACAGCTTCTTCGCCCACGAGAAAGAAAAGCTGGCCGAGGCGGTCAGGGATTTTACCCTTCGCATCGAAACCCTGGGCCCCAATCCGGCCAAGCCCCGTCAGGAGCGGGAGGCGTCGTGAAACTCTCCGATCCAAGGATCAAGCAGATGATCCGGCAGCGGTCGCTGTACATGTGCCTGGAGTGCGGCAAGTGCTCGGCCTCCTGCCCGCGCATGACCGCCGGCAAGGAGTATTCGCCGCGCCTGTTGGCGCAGAAGATCATCGCCGAGCAGGAGGACGAGGCCTTTATCGAGAACTCGGTCTGGGAATGCCTGACCTGCGCCCTGTGCGAGGAGCGGTGCCCGTCCAACGTCGAGTTCAGCCGCTTCATCGTGGAGATGCGCGCCCTCCTGGCCGAGACCAAGGGCCTGACCGGCTATCGGGCCCATGACGGCGCGCTGCATTCCTGGATGCGGCTGATGACCTCCCCCGAGCTCAAGCAGAACCGGCTGGGCTGGATCGGCCCGGAACTGCGCACCGCCGCCGAGGGGCCGGTCGCCTTCTTCACCGGCTGCGCCCCCTACTTCGACATCTTCTTCTCCAGCATCGAGGTCGAGACCCTCACCATCGCCAGGGACAGCATCCGGCTCATGAACTTTCTGGACATCGAGCCCGTGGTGCTGGCCGAGGAACGCTGCTGCGGCCACGACCTGCTGCTCACCGGCGACACCGAGAATTTCAAGACGCTCTGCCTTCTCAATTACGCGGAACTGAAAAAAGCCGGCGTGAAAGAGGTGGTCTTCTCCTGCCCGGAGTGCTATTACGTTTTCGACCGATTCATGCCCGAGATCGTGCCAGGCTACGATCTCAAGGCCACGCTGCTCCTGGACCTGTTGAGAACCGAGATCGACAAGGGCGGCATCTCCTTCCGCCCTTTGGAGAAACGGGTCTCCTACCAGGACCCCTGCCGCCTCGGCCGGCTGTCGGGCCGCATCGAGGAGCCGCGGGCCCTGATGAAGATGATCCCGGAGCTGGCCCTCACCGAGATGGAAAACCACGGCCGATCCGCCAACTGTTGCGGCAACAGCGGTTTCATCAACTGCGACGCCTATTCCAAAATAATTCAACTTGAACGGCTGAAGGAGGTCAAGGCCACCCGGGCCGAACTCCTGCTCACGGCCTGCCCCAAGTGCATGATCCACCTGACTTGCGCCATGCGCGACCCGGTCCGGCGCGGCTCGCTGGCGGTCGAAATCCGGGACCTGGCCAGTCTGCTGGCCGAGCAGATCGAGTGGTCCGAGGAGGCCCAGACCCTGCGTTCCGTCAAGACCTAGCCTTTGGGGGAGCCTGGAAACCATCACCCTAGCCAAGGAACACCCGAGTATTTCGAGAAGGGATTTTCAGGATGAAACAGAAGACACCGAGCGACGATATCCGGATCGGGGTGTATGTCTGCCACTGCGGGCTGAACATCGCCGGCGTGGTGGACTGCGAGGCCGTGGCCGAGTATGCCAAGACCCTGCCGGGCGTGGCGCTTGCCGCCCATGACGGCTATCTTTGTTCCGAGCCGGGTCAGAATCGGATCAAGACCGACATAAAGGAGCAGGGCCTAAATCGCGTGGTGGTCGCCTCCTGCTCGCCCCGCCTGCACGAGCCGACTTTCCGGCAGGCCGTGAAGGAGGCCGGGCTGAACCCCTATCTCATGGAGATGGCCAACCTGCGCGAGCAGTGCTCCTGGGTGCACACCCACGACCCCGAGGGGGCCACGCAGAAGGCCAAGGACCTGGTCCGCTCGGCCGTGGCCCGGGCCGCGCACCTGGCCGTGCGCCAGGAGTCCAAGGTGCCGGTCCAGAAGGCCACGCTGGTCGTCGGCGGCGGGGTGGCCGGCATCCAGGCCGCGCTGGACCTGGCCGATTCCGGGATCGAGGTCGTCTTGGTGGAGAAGCAGCCCAGCATCGGCGGGATGATGGCCCGCCTTGATAAAACCTTCCCCACCATGGACTGTTCCATCTGAATACTCGGTCCGAAGATGACAGATGCCGGTCGGCATCCAAACATTACGGTCCTGACGCTCTCCGAAGTGAAGTCCATCACCGGGTACGTGGGCAACTTCGAGGTCCGCGTGCTGAAAAAGGCCCGGTACGTCAGCGAGAAGGAATGCACCGCCTGCGGCGACTGCGTGGCGGACTGCCCGGTGGTGGTGCCCGACGAGTTCAACATGGGGCTCTCCTCCCGGCGGGCCATCTATCAACCCTTCCCCCAGGCCGTGCCCTCCTCCTACGTCATCGACATGGACCACTGCCTGGGCAACGACCCCATCGTCTGCGGCAAGTGCATCGACAAGTGCGAAAAACGGTGCATCGACTTCAACATGAACGACGAGGAGTTCACCTATAAGGTGGGCACGATCATCGTGGCCACCGGGCTGGACGTCTATGACCCGGCCCAACTCGACGAGTACGGCTACACCCGCTACCAGAACGTCCTGACCTCGGTCGAGCTCGAGCGGCTGATCAACGCCGGCGGGCCGACCAAGGGCGAGGTGGTGCGCATGACCGACCTCCGCCGGCCCCGCAGCGTGGCCTACATCCAGTGCGTGGGCTCGCGCTCGCAGCGCCGCGGGGAGCCTTACTGCTCCAACATCTGCTGCATGAACACCATCAAGGGCACGCTCCAGCTCAAGGAGCACTACCCGGACATCGACATCAAGGTCTTCTACATCGACATCCGGGCCTCCGGCAAAGGCTTCGAGGACCTGTTCAGGCGCAGCAAGGGCGAGGGGGTGCGTTACATCCGGGGGCTGCCCGGTCTCATCAAGGAGGACCCCAAGACCAAGGACCTGATCCTGACCGTGGAGAACACGGCCACGGACAAGCTCGAGACCCACCGGGCCGAAATGGTCGTGCTGGCCGTGGGCGTCCGGCCGCCCGAGGAGACGAACGTCATCCAGAGCATGCTGGCCTTGCAGAGGAACGCGGACGGGTTCTACCTCGAGGCCCACCCCAAGATGCAGCCGGTGGACTCGGCCACGCGCGGCATCTTCTTCGCCGGGTGCGCCGAAGGCCCAAAGGACATCAAGGAATCCGTCACCCAGGCCTCGGCCGCCGCGGCCCGGGCCATGCGTCTTATGAACCCGGGCTGGCTGACCGTCGAGGCCGTCACGGCCGAGGTCAACCCCGAGGCCTGCACCGCCTGCGGCATCTGCGCCCAGGTCTGCCCCTATCACGCCATCCGCGTGGACAAACGGGCCAAGACCCCGGCCCAGATCACCACCGCCGCCTGCGCCGGCTGCGGCACCTGCGCCGCCGAGTGCCCGGAAGGCGCCATCGAGATGCACCACTTCACCGACGCGCAGATCGAGGCCCAGATCGACGCCATCTTGGAAAAGGACCCCCTCGAGCGAATCGTGGTCTTTGCCTGCAACTGGTGCTCCTACGCCGGCGCGGACTTCGCCGGCGTCTCCCGGCTACAGTATCCGCCCAACGCCCGCCTCATCCGCACCATGTGCTCCGGCCGGGTCTCGGAAAAATTCATATGGCGGGCCTTTGAAAAGGGCGCGCCCGTGGTCCTGGTCTCGGGCTGCCACATCGGCGACTGCCATTACATCGACGCCAACCACTGGACCGAACGCCGTCTCAAGCGCCTGTGGCGCACGATGGAACGGCTGGGGATGAATCCGGAGCGGCTCCAGCTCGCCTGGATCAGCGCGGCCGAGGGCGTACGCTTCAAGGAAGTTATGGAGAAGATGGAGCGGCTGCGGCAGACCGTAACCAAGAAAGAGGTGGCCGAGACCCGGCGAATATTGAAGGGAAATCGGAAAAAAACCCGGGCCAAGACCAAGGCCGCTCCGTCGGAGAGTCTAGGAGAGACCGAAGAGCAGGGCCTTCATACTAGTTTGCCGTCAAAGATATAGTATCGATCCAATCGAGATTGGTCATGGACCGGACCTGATCGGGAGTATGGATCAATTGTCGAATGGCCTGACAAAGGACTTCCTCCACTTCATCCAGGCTGGTCATGACCCGGTTGGAGAAGTGGTTCTCCCGGAGGTGATCCCAGAGGCATTCGACCGGATTGAGCTCGGCACTGCAAGGCGGCAAGGACCTATTACTCGGAGCGCATAGTAAGTTGCACGAGAAACTGGTCAATAGCTTAACCGCCGAGTCCGATTTTGAACCAGAGAGCCGGGGCAGTCGTCACGCCAAGGCGTGACCCTTACGGGAATGAATGATGGAAGGGAAGGCCAAGAGACGCTGGACCCCTGCTTTCGTCCTTCGACTTCGCTCAGGACCGTGAGCCCCTCGACCTTGCTCGGGGCCGTGAGCCTGTCGAACGGCAGGGGTGACGGCTCTTCTCAGGCCGAGACCCAACGACGTCATTCCGGCGAAATTCTCATGCCGCGCCCTTGGGGGCGTGGCGTAGGGGCACGGCATGCCGTGCCCCTACATTCATCATATGCCTCGCTTTTCGAGGCGTGGCACCCGCGAAGGTATGAAAACGAGCCGAGTAGAGGCGACCGGCCGGTCGCCTCTACATTTTGATGGCTGGCTTAGTAAAAACTTTTGGAACACTCCCGGCACAGAGGAATTTCTTCCTGCCGGGCGAGCCGGTGCAGGTTGCGCACGGCCCGGTAACGGTCGTCTTGCCAAACCTCCCAAATGCTTTGCTCGCGGACCTCGCCCAGAATTTCGGCCCCCTCGTAATCCAGGCAGCACAGCGACACGTCGCCGTTCCACAGCACGGTGAAGGTCTGCCACAGGCGGGCGCAGGGTTTTCTGAGCCGGCGTTTGCGTAGGGAACTCATCACGCCGGCCCAGTTGTGCAGCCGGCCATAGTCCACATCGTCCACGACGCCGGCCAACAGCCGGCCCGTGGCCTCGCGGTCCGAGGTCTGGGTGCAGGCGGCCACGACCCTGGGCCCGCGGCCGGCCAGGGCCCGCTCCCGTACAAAGGCCCGCGCGTTGTCCATAATGGTCTCGAGAGACAGCCCCTTTCTCAATCGGGCGAACTCTTCGGCGTCGGCCCCGTCGATGCTGATCTTGATCTCGTCCAGCCCGCTCTTAAGCAGCCGCTCGGCGCGCTCTCCAAAAAGCAGGCTGCCGTTGGAAAAAATTTTTACCCGTTTGATGCCGGCTCGTTTAGCCAAAGCCACCCGGTCGGGCAGGTCCGGGTCCAGGAGCGGCTCGCCGAAGTTATGCAGGTGCAGGCTCCGGCAGCCGCCCTCGGCCGCTTCGCTGACCAGCCGCTCGAACAGACCCTGGTCCATGATCCCGGTCGGCCGTTTCATGGTCAGCCGCGGGCAGAAGGCGCAGGCCGCGTTGCATCGGTTCGTGGTCTCGAGACGCACCACGGGCGGAAAGGACCGCCAGAGGCGATCCATGATGGAGGCTGTCAGCCGGGACGCGATCTTGGAGACGTTCACCTTTCTCTTTTGACCTTGCCAGGCCGGGGTTCGCCCGCGGCCGGCCTTTTCTAAAACCGAACGAGGGTGAACATAAAAAGCCCCAACAGAATGAAGAAGACGTTCGGCAGCCAGGCCGCCACCGTGGGCGGGAGGAACCCGATATAACCCATGGACCGGGCCAGGCCCAAAAAGACGAGGTAAATGAAGGACAGCCCGATCCCGGCGCCGATGCCCAGGGGGATGCCGCCGCCCTTTTCCCGCCAGAAGGCGATGGGCAGGCCCAGAAGGACCATGACCAGGCTGATGAAAGGAAAGGCCACCTTCATATTCAGGTTCACGTAAGAACGGATCGGGTCGTGCCCCTCGGCCCGAACGCGGCGGGCATAGCTCCAGAGCCCCTCGAAACTCATCTCCTCGGGCGCCCGCGTCACCCGTGAAACGTCCTCGGGCAGCTCCGGCAGGTCGAAGAAGGCCTGTTGAAAGGGTTGCACGCTATAGCGGCCTTCTTTGTCGTATTTCTTGATCCGTCCCTTTTGAAACTCCCATCGATCGCCTACTGCCCGTCCCTCATTGGCTTCGACCCGCTCCGTCAGGTGAAACCCTGCGTCGAAAAGGTAGAGACCGATCCCTTCCAGCTTCTTTCCAGGCCGGTCATAAACCTGGAAATTGCCAATCATGCCCCCGCCCTTGAACCACACGTTCTTGAACCGGCCGGTCGAGGCGTCCTGCTTCTTTTCCACCTCGATGTTCCAGATGGCGTTCGTCTTCACCGAGGTGTAGGGGATGACCGTCTCCGAAAGCCCGAAAAGCAGCAGGCTGATAGCCAAAGCGGTCATGACAAAGGGCAGCGAGACGGTAAACAAGCTGATGCCCGAGGCCTTGAGCGCCACGACTTCGCTGCGCCGGGCCATGAGGCCCACCGTGATCATGACCGAGACCAGCACCGCCGCCGGGGCGAGGTTGAAGACGATGGATGGTATGAGCAGAAGGTAGTAATGCAGGACGCGGGGCAGATGCACGCCCGCCTCGAGGAAGTTGTCGATCTTTTCCAGGAAATCCACCAGGAGAAAGATCAGGATGAAGGTCAGCAGAACCAGCCCCAGGTGGCGCAGGAACTCGGTCAGGAGATAGCGGTGGATGAGCTTCATCCCATCCCATCCCTGCGCGCGGGCCGAAACTGGGCCACGATGTAATCCAGTACGGCCACGAGTCCCAGCGGCGCGTCCTGGTTGGCCCGGTGGAGCATGTACAAGGCCGCGCCGCCGATGATGAGGTTGGGCACCCACATGCCCAGACCCGGCGGATAGGCCCCGGTCTCCCCAAAGCTCCATCCGGCCGTAAAAAGAAGATAATATACCAGAAAGACGCCTAACGCCATGCTCACTCCCCAGTTGCGCCCCTTGCCCCGAAACTGCACCCCCAACGGCACCGCGATCAGACCCAACACCAGGCAGGCGAAGGGTAGAGAAAAGCGCTTGTTAATTTCCAACAAATATTGATAATACCGCCGGCTCGGCTTCGGCGCCGTCCTCAGCACCGTAAACAGCTCCTCCTGGGTCATCTCGAACTGGTCCGGCGGCGCCAAGTGCTTGGTCGAGAGCGTGTTGGCCAGGTCCACCCTGAGGTCGTATCGATCGAAGGTGATGCTTTCCTCCATGCGGTCGACACTCCCGTCATAAAGCTCGAAAACCAGCATGCGCTGCTTCGTATCCGCGGTCAGACGGCCCCGGGCCGCGGTGATGATGCTGGCCACGTCGGTCTCGCGGGCGTCCCGGATAAAAATCTCGTGCATCCAGCCGTCCTGGCGATTCACCTCGTTCACGTACAGCACCAGAGACTCGAAATCCGTGTTGAAAATCTGCTCCTTGATGCTGATGTCCGCCCGGATTTTAGCCAGGGCCAGGAGCTCGTTGCGGAAGGCCCGGTTGGACGCGGGAACGAGGTACAAGGTCAGATAACTGGTCACCATCAGGGCCCAGAGGGTGAAGAGGATCACCGGCGGCAGCAGGCGGTAGAGGCTCAGGCCGGCGGACTTGAGCACCAGGATCTCGCTGTCCCCGGACAGGCGCAGAAAGGCCAGGAGCACGGCCAGGAGCGTGGACATGGGGATGGTGAGCGATAGGAAAAAGGGAAGGTTGTATAGGAGTAAGCGGAGCAGGGTCAGGGGCTGGATGCCCTCCACTACGACCAATTCGGTCAGCTCCATAATCTTGGCCAGGAGCAGGATAAAGGTGAAGACCAGCAACGAAACCAGGAAGCTGGGCAGGATCTCCTCTAGAATATAGACGGGAATGATGCGATGCATAGGCGCCCCTGTCGTGCCGACCCTCACCCCTGGCGGCCGCCGACCGGCTGCTGTCCTCCCCACCACCGCTCGATCGCCAGGCCCACCATAACCCCCAGAAACACCCCGGCCAAAACGTCCACCGGGTAATGGGAGCCGCTGAAAAGCCGCGACGCGGAAATAAAGGCCGCGCCGAGCATGAACAGGGGCGTGGCCCGGGGAAAGCGTATCGCCAGGACCAGGGCCGCGGCCACGGCCGAGGCCACGTGCCCGGAGGGAAACGAGTCCAGGCCCGAGGCCAGGGTCGGTCCGAAATGCTGAGCGGCCTCGGCCAGCAGCCTCGGACGCGGACGCCCGACGAGGTGCTTCACGACCTGGGTCAAAAGCCCTGAAGCAATAAAGGCCGCCAAAGCCTCGAGACCGGCCCTTTTCAGCCGGGCCGACGAACGGACTTGGCCGACCAGGGCCAGGAGCAGGAGCAGGGGAATCTGGACGTAGCCCAGTCCCAGCACGTACCCGACGTCCGCGACGGCCCGGGCCACGCCCGGGGCTTGGCTGAGCGCCTGCATCAGGGGCTGGTCATAAGCCGCTACCAGGCTGACCACCAGGCCCAGGCCCAAAAAGGAAACCCATTTCGCCGTCTTTCCCGTTCCGGGTCGCAGCGGCACGGGCCAGCCCCCTTACCTTTGCCCAGCCCAGGCCGCTCCCTGGACCAGGTTCGGGCCCGGGGCGTCGCCGGCCGCGCCGTTGTCCCGAAACTGCAACTCATACAGCCGGGCATACTCGCCTTTGAGCGCCAGGAGATGCTCGTGGTCGCCTTCCTCCACGATCCGGCCCCGGGATATGACGAGAATCCGCCTGCTGTCCCGGACCGTGGACAGGCGGTGGGCGATGACAAAGGTCGTGCGTCCGGCCATGAGGTTGGCCAGGGCCTTTTGCACCTCGAGCTCCGCCTCCGCGTCCAACGAAGAGGTGGCCTCGTCCAGGATGAGGATGGGCGCGTCCTTGAGGATAGCCCGGGCCATGGCCAGGCGCTGGCGTTGTCCGCCGGAGAGGCGCACGCCCTGCTCGCCGATCATGGTGTCGAAGCCCTGGGGCATTTCCATGATAAAGTCGTAGGCATAAGCGGCTCGGGCCGCGGCCTCGATCTCTTCCATCGAGCGCTCGGGGCTGCCGTAGGCGATGTTGCCACGCACCGTGTCGTCAAAGAGAATGGTGAGCTGGTTGACGATGCCGATCTGGGCCCTCAGACTCTGCAGGGTCACCTCGCGCACGTCCAGGCCCCCCACCAGCACCGCGCCGGAGCGCACGTCGAAAAAGCGCGGAATAAGGTCCACCAAGGTGGTCTTGCCCGCCCCGGACGAACCCACCAGGGCCAGGGCCTCCCCGGCCTCCACCTTGAAACCGACGCCGTCCAGCACCGTCTCCGGCCCGTAGCCGAAGGTCACGTCCCGGAACTCGACCGATTTCCGGCCCGGCGGCAGGGTCGCGGCCCCCTCCCGGTCCCGGATCTCGGGCGCCTCGTCCATAAGGGTAAAAACGCGCTCGGCCGCGGACAGGCCCTGCTGGATGGTCACGTTGAGGCGGCTCAGCCGCCGGAGGGGGTCGTAGAGCAGGATCAGGGCCGTGAGAAAGGAAAAGAAAGCCCCGGGCGTGGACAGCCCATGGACGACGCTCAGGCCGCCGTAGAGGATGATGCCGGCGATCAAAACCCCGCCCAGGGTCTCCATGAAGGACGAGGACATGGCCTGGATGAACACGACCCGCAGCCGGTACTTGAGTTGCCTCTGGGACTCCTCGGCCATGCGCCGGTTCTCGTAGGTCTCCATGCCGAAGGCCTTGACGATGCGGGTCCCCTGAAAGGTCTCCTGCAGGATGGTCGTGAGTCTGCCCATGCTGATCTGGGCCTGGCGATACACCGTCCGGACCTTCCGGCTGAACTTGTACAGCGGGTACACAGCCAAGGGGATGATCAGCACCCCGGCCAGGGCCAGCTTCCAATCCCGATAAAAAATCACGAACAACAACCCGAACGCGGTGAAAAAATCCATGATCAGGCCGGTCACGCCCTCGGTGACCGAGGTCTGGATCAGGTTCACGTCATAGGTGAGGCGGGAGATGAGAACCCCGCTCGGGTTGCGGTGAAAAAAGGAGAGCGGAAGGGTTTGGAGATGGGCGTAGAGCTCGACGCGGAGATTGTTGACCACGGTCTGGCCGACAAAGTTCATCTGATAGGCCTGGAACAGATAAAAAACGGCCTTGCCCAGGAAGGCGAGCACCACCAAGCCCGAGACCAGAAAGAGCTTGTCCTGGGCCCGGCTTTGGAAAATCTGATCGACCATGGGCTTGATGAGAAAAGCGATGGAGGAGGTGGCCGCGGCCACCACGCCCATGGCGATCATGGCCAACAGGATCCGCCACCAATAGGGTTTGACCTTGACGAGCAGTCTTTTGAAAACGTACATGTCCTAGCCGCCCGCCCTCGAGGCCGCTTCGATCGTCTCCACGAGGAGCCCGGCCGCCCGGTCGCTCGCGCCCGGCGCCCCCAGCCGTTCGCGGACCTCTCTCAGCCCCTCGACGGTGCGGGCATAGGCCTCGGAATCCTCAAAGAGGGCCAGCACTTCCGCGGCCATTCTATCCGGCCGGGCCTCCTTTTGCAAGAGTTCGGGCACGAGCCTTCGGCCGGCGATAAGGTTGGGCATGGCCACGTGTTCTACGCTGGCCAGCCGTTTGAGGAGGAAAAAGGTCAGGGGTTTCAGGCGGTACATGACCACCAGCGGGGTGAGCATGAGGGCGGTTTCCAGGGTGGCCGTGCCCGAGGCGCTGAGGGCCACGTCCGCGGCATTTTGCAGGTCATGGGTTCGGCCCCGGACCACCCGGACCTGGGGCGGCCCGGCCGCGAGAAAGGGGGCCAATGCGTCGTCGTCGATGGTGTCGGCCTCGGCCACGGCCACCTGCACCTCGGGCCGCTGACCGGTCACCAGGCCGGCGGCTGCGAGCATGGGGGCCAGGTGCCGGCGGATCTCGGCCAGGCGACTGCCCGGTAGAAGGAGCAGGAGCGGCCGCGCCGGATCGAGCCCCAGCTCGGCCTTGACCGTCTCTCTTAGCCGGGGCGGGTTCAAGGTGTCCAGCAGCGGGTGGCCGACAAAGTCCGCCTCGATGCCATGCCGCCGGTAAAATTCTTTTTCAAAGGGGAAGATGACCACCATCCGGTCCACGAAGCGCCGCACCTTTTTAACCCGACCCTGACGCCAGGCCCAGAGCTGGGGGCTGATGTAGTAGAAGACCGGCACGCCCAGGCGCCTGGCCGTCTTGGCCAAGGAGAAATTGAAGTCCGGGTAGTCGATCAGGACCACGGCTGCGGGCCGGTCCTGGGCCAGTGAGGTCTTGAGCGTTTTGAGCGTTGATAAAACCTGCCGCAGCTTAAACACGGCTTCGCCAAAGCCGATGATCTGCTGGTTAGAGAGGTCGAAGAGGAGTTCGACGCCGGCCGCGGCCAGACGCGCGCCGCCCAGCCCATAGAAGCGAAGGTCCGGCCGCCGGGCCAAGGCCGCCTCTACCAGGCGGGCGCCGTGAAGATCGCCGGAGGCCTCCCCGGCCACGATCATGACCCTGGGCACAATGCCTCACGCCCCGAGACCATGGCAAAACTTCGGCTGCCAGTCGGACTCGTTGTCGGACTTCGGCTCGAAGTCCTCGAAATATAGTAATATTCCTGCGGCTTCGATCCTCGCCCTCCTCGATTCCGGCTCGGAATCCTGTGTTTTGCAACGGTCTCGCTCCGGCCGCGGGCCTTGACCTAACATCGGGGGCCCAGGATGTCCGGCCGCCTGTCAAACCGGGCCTCGATCTCCTTGAGAACCGAAAGGGCCACAGCCAAGGCCAGGCGGCCCTCCTCGCCGGTGACCGCCGGCCGGCCGCCGGTCTGAACGGCCTGGACAAAGGCCCTGACCTCCGCCTCGAGGGCGTCCTCGGCCGGCACCTCGGGCGTTTCCACGATCATTTCCGGCCTGGGGAATCCTTCCCGGACCACGCGCCTGACCCGGGTCAGGGTGCGCCGGCCGCAGTCGATGGACAGGTAGCTGTCCGCCTGGAAGACGCGCATCTTGCGCTCGCTCCGGCCCGAGACGCGGCTGGCCGTCAGGTTGGCCACGCAGCCGGATGCGAATTCGAGCCGCGCATTGGCGATGTCCACCAGGTTGGTCATCACCGGCACGCCCACGGCCTCGACCCGGACCGGCGGCTGGCTGACGAGGCGCAGCGTCAGGTCCAGGTCGTGGATCATCAGGTCCAGGACCACGTCCACGTCCGTGCCCCGCTCGGTGAAGGGGTTGATCCGGGTGCCCTCGATGAAAAGCGGCCGGTCGAGAAAAGGAAGGGCGGCGCGCACGGCCGGGTTGAACCGTTCGAGATGTCCGATCTGGAGCACGGCCGAGCGGCGGCGGGCCAGATCGATCAGGCGGTCCGCCTCCTCGAGGGTGCAGGCGATGGGCTTTTCCAAGAGGACGTGCACGCCCCGCTCGAGGAAGGCGCCGGCCACCCCATGGTGCTCCCGCGTGGGCACGGCGATGCTCACCGCCTCGACCCGGCCCAAGAGGTCTTGGGGACGGGCAAAGGCCGCGGTCCGGCAGCGGGCGGCCACTTCCCGGGCCCGGGCGAAGTTGAGGTCGGCCACGCCGACCAGGGTGGCGTCGGGCAGAATCGCGTACTTCTGGGCATGGTACTGGCCCAGGTGACCCACGCCGACCACGCCCACCTTAAGCATGGTCGTCTCCGGTCCGAGCCAGAATGGAAAGGCCGGTCCGGTCGGCGGCGGCGATCATCTCGGCCCGGTCGAAAATGAGCGTCCTACCGGCCTCGATGATCAGGCCCGCGGCCTTCACCTCGGCCATGACAGCCACGGTGGCCGCGCCCACCGTGGGCATGTCGAAACGAAGGTCCTGGCTGGGCTTGGCCACCTTGACCACCACCGCGCCCGGTCCGCCCAACCGGCCGCCCCGCCGGACGGCCTCGTCCGTGCCTTCGATGGCTTCGACCGCCAGCACGATCCGGTCCTTGACCACGACGCACTGGCCGATATCCAGGCCGCCGATGGCCCGGGCCATGGTCCAGCCGAAGTCGGCGTCGGCCGTTTCCTTCTGGGTGAAGGCGCGGCGGGTGAGGGTCCCGGCCGGGGCCAGCAGTTCCGGGGTGTACAGGGTGGAGGGTCGGATGGCGATGCCGTCCTGCTCGAACAAGGCGGCCAGGGCCCTGAGGGCCGTGTCGTCGTTCAACGTGGTCAGCCGGGCAAAGGCGGCCAGAATCCGGGCGTCCGGCTTGAAATTGCGGAAAAGGTTGGCCTTGGTCACGCCGCCGGCCATGGCCGCCTGGGCCACGCCCCGCGAGCGGAAAAAGTCCACCATCCGTCCGATCTGGCCGAACGGAACCCAGCAGACCTCTTCCGCCTCCCGGCCAAGCTCCGGGTCAGCCTCCCCCTCCAGCGCCGCCACGTAAAGCCGGGCACCGGCCCGCCGGGCGCCCAGGGCAAACAACAGCGGGAACTGGCCCGAACCGGCGATCAAACCGATTTTTTCCCCGCCGCCTATCGGCTCACCCCCCGCTTCGAGGCCCGAATGAACTCCACCAAATGCTGCACTTCCTTGACGTTCGGGTACTGGGCCATGGCGTCGTCCAACGTCTCGCTGAGCAACCGATCGCTGCGAAAAATCAGGTGGAAGACCTCCCGCAGCACGTTGATGGTCTCCCGGTCGAATCCCTTGCGCTTCAGCCCGACGATGTTGGGGGCGTGGAGCTGGAAATTGTCGGCGCCAACACCCAGCATGTAGGGCGGCACGTCCTGCACCACCCGGCTCATGCCGCCGATGAAGGCGTAAGACCCGATACGCACGTGCTGGTGCACGCCGACCAAGCCGCTGAGGGTCGCCTCGTCCCCGACCTCCACGTGCCCGCCCAGGGTGGCGTTGTTGACCATGATGACGTTCCGGCCCAGGTGGCAGTCGTGCCCCACGTGGCTGTAAGCCATGAGGTAACAATCGTCGCCGATGACGGTCTTCCCCCCGCCCTTGACCGTCCCCCGGCTTACGGTCACGAACTCCCGAAAGGTCGCCCGGTCGCCCACGATCAGCTCCGTGTCTTCGCCGGCATAGGTCACGTCCTGCGGCGCGGTGCCCAGAGACGCCGAAGGAAAGACGGTGCACTGGCGGCCGAGCGTGGTGCGGCCGTCCAAATAGGCGTGGGCCATGATCCGGCAGCCGTCGCCCAGGACCACGTCCTGGCTGATGACCGCGTAGGGACCGACCGTGACGTCCGCCCCCAGGGAGGCCTTGGGGTCCACCACGGCGGTAGGATGAACGTTCATAGGGGATTCCTTTCCAAACGCGCTAGATGCGGCCGCCGGCCCTCATTTCGGCCTCGGCCACCCGCTTCCCGTCCACAAAGGCCTCGCCCCGAAACGTCCAGGCCCGGCTGCCGGTCTTAAGCACGGTGCCCTCGATGTCCAGCCTGTCGCCGGGGACCACGGGTCTTCGGAATTTGACCTTGTCCATGCCTAAAAAATAGAGCAGTTTTCCCTGCACTTTGTCCTTGTTCGAGAGGAGGTAAAGGATGCCGCAGGCCTGGGCCATAGACTCGACGATCAGGACGCCGGGCATGATGGGGGTGCCGGGAAAGTGGCCCTGGAAAAAGGCCTCGTTCATGGTCACGTTCTTGTAGGCCCGGATGGAGGTGTCCGGCTCGTACTCCACGACGCGGTCCACGAGCAGAAACGGATAGCGGTGGGGTAGAAGTTCCATGATGCTCTGAATATCCACCGAGGCGCCCATGTCTTATTCCTCCGCTTGGCCCGAATTTTTGGTTGGGGCGTCGAAGAACCGTTCTTTCAGCTCCTGGAAGGAGCCCGCCTTTTTCAGGAGCTGAAAGAAGCGTCTCAGACGGGGCAGTTCCCGCCTGGAGAGGGCAACGGTTTTGAATTCCTGGTCGGCCTCTTGGGCCGGGGCGCCGAGCCAGCGGACCCGTCCCGGCGGGATGTTCTGGAGGACCAAGGCTCCGGCCAGCAGCAGGGCGTCGTCCCCGACGTGAATCCCGTCTCGGATTCTGGCGCCCATGGCAAAGACCCGATCCCCGAGCCGGGCGCTGCCGGCAATCGAGGCGTTGACGATGATGCAGTCCCGCCCGATCCTCACGTTGTGCCCGATCTGGGTGATGTTATCGATCTTCGTACCCTCGCCCACGACCGTGGGTCCGGCCAGGCCACGGTCGATACAGACCGAGCTGCCCACCTCGACGTGGTCTTCGATCACCACCCCGCCCACGTGTTCGTTCTTGACGTGCAGCAGCCGGCCGCGCTCCGGGTCCGGCACCTGATTATAGCCGAAGCCGTCGTCGCCGATGACTGCGCCGGAGTGGATGATGACGTGTCGGCCCACCCGGGTGTGGCGAAACAGGGTCACGCGCGGATAGACCACGCAGCCATCGCCCAAGGTCACGTCGTCGTCGATGAAGACCTGGGGATAGATGCGGCAGTTCCGACCGAGGGTCACGTCCCGGCCTACGTAGCACCAGTCGCCGATCACGGCCCCCTCCCCCAACGAGACCCGCGACCGGTCTTTGAACCGGACGTGGGTCTCCCGGCCAGGCACCAGGGAGGGCTCGGCCTGGGCCAACTCCAACAGCACGGAGAAGACCAGGCGAGGTATGGGGGCCGACAGGTACGGCTTGGCTGAGCTGGCCAGGTCCGGCGGCAGGATGAGGGCCGCGGCCTCCGAGGCCTCGGCCTGGGCCAGGAAGGCCCGGTTCACGGCAAAGGTCACCGCGGCCGGCTCGAGGGCCTCGATGGGGCAGATGGCCGCGATCAAGGTCTCGCCGTCCCCCACGAGGTGGACCTCGAAGGGCACCTCCAGGCTGCCCAGGAAGGCCAGCCGGTCGCGAATGCGCTCCTGGGCCAGGCGGGCCAGTTCTTTCAGGGGAAAGGGGTGGGGGAGCCTCATGCCCTGTCCTTTGCGCCTTGGGGTTAGGGGGTCGCGTCAAAGATGCGGGTCACCTCGGGGGTCAGGTCGATGGCGTCCGGGGAATAGACGACCATGGAGCGCGTTTTTTCCAGGATGACGGTGTAGCCGCGGTCTTTGCCTATTTTCGTCACGACCTGGGAGATGCCCACAAACAGAGGTCGGGTGTTGCGCTGCTCCTCGCGCCTCATTTCCTCGGTCGCGTCCCGGTATCGGTCATCGAAATCCCGCATCTTTTTCTGCAGGCTTCTTTCCTTCTCGAATCGCACCTCGGGGTCCAAAACCGAGCCCTGGCGCTCCAGTTCAAGCTTCAGCTTTTCGATCTCGGCGCGACGCAGGTCGAGGTCTTTCTGGACGGCCTCGAACTTTTTGATGAGCATGCCCTTGGCTTCCTTGCCCTTCTTGGAATCGTTGATCACCTTCTGGATATCGATCACGCCGATCTTGACCTCGGCGGCCTGAGCCGCAGGCGGGGTCGCGATGAGGGTCCATCCCAAGGTGAGGGCCAGAGCCAGGGCCCCGACCAAAGTCTTTTTGTACATGCCAGCCTCCTCTTTCAGAGCTCCAAACGCTCAGGCTTGTTGCGAGGTCTTCGACTTAAAAAAACGAGCCAATGCTAAATTCCCACCGACTGCGCTCTTCCCCGGGCCGGGGGTGAAGAATATGGCCCCATTCCAGGCGCAGCGGTCCGAGAGGACTGTAGTACCGGAAGCCGCCGCCCACGCTCTGCCTAAGCCCGGACATCGCCTCGTCCTCGCTCCAGGCATTGCCGGCGTCATAAAAAAGGACGCCCACCAGCCCGGTCTCCTTGAACAGGGGGAAGAGATATTCCACGTTGAACTGGGCCATCTTGACCCCACCCAGGATAGCGCCCGTGGCCGGGTCTTTGGGGCCGACCTCCCCCCAAGCGAACCCCCGGACCGAGTCCATGCCGCCCAGGAAAAATCTCTCGTAAATCGGCAGAACCCCCCCAGGCCGCTGGACGATATACCCGAACTTGCCGCGGAGGAAAAAGACGTGTTGGAGCCAGGGCAGGGGGAAGAACCAGCCGGAGTCCAGGATGTACCGATTGAAGGCGGTGTCGCCGCCTAAAATCCCGCCGGCGTATTCCGCGCTTATGGAATTGTCCGAACCGGACGTGGGGTTGAACATCCGGTCGCGCGTGTCCCGCCGCAGCACCATGCTCACGGACCGGGTATGGTAAGTGCCTTCCTCGGCCTTGATCACGTCGGGCGCGGTATCGAGCACGTCCTCGATGATGGAGTTGTCGAACCGGTATCGGCCGCTGAGCGTGACATAGTCCATGATCGGGTAGCCAGCCAGAAGCATCACGCCTTTCGAATCCCGGACATACTCGTCGAATTGCTGTCTCTGGCTGTATAAATTGACGCTGGCCAGCAGCGGGATGTCGAACAGCCAGGGCTCCGTGAACCCCAGATTGTATTCGTTGATCTTACTGCCAATCGAACCCTCGAGCTTCAGCCTCTCGCCGCGGCCGAAGAGGTTGTTCTGGCTGATGCTGGCCACGCCGTAAAGCTGATTGTACGAGCTGTAGCCGAAGCCGAAGGCGAAGGCGCCGGTAGGCCGCTCCTTCACCTCGATGCGCACGTTCATCTTGCTGTCGTCGCTGCCCTTGCTCGGGCTGATGTCCACGTCCTCGAAAAATCCCAGCCGGTGCAGGTTCGTGCTGCTGGCGCGCAGATTCTTTGCCGAAAAGAGATCGCCCTCGTTAATCTTCAGCTCCCGGCGGATGACATTCTCCCGGGTCTTGGTGTTGCCGGCGATATCGATGTGTTCGAAGTAGACCAGCCGGTTCTTGGTGATCTTGAAGGTGATGTCCACCGTCAGGGTTTCGTCGTGTTCCTGAATGAGGGGCGACACGTCGGCATAGGCGTACCCCTGCGAGGTGTACAGTTCATCGATGGCCTGCAGATCCTTTTGGACCACCTCGCGGTTGAAGATCGGCTCTTTGTTGATGCGCACGAGCTGGGCTAGCTTTTTTTCCGACTCGATCAGGTCGCCGCTGAAGTTGACCAGCCCGACCTTGAACTGCGGGCCTTCGCTGACGGTCATGGTGATGTAGATGCCGTCCGCTTCGACCCGGACGTCCGGATCGGACACCTGGGCCTTGATATAGCCGTTGTTGTGGTAAAAGGCGACGATTTTATTCAGGTCCTGGTTCAGGGTGTCCCGGTTCAGGGTGCCGGCCTCGGTGATCCAGTACAACAGGTTCTTCTCCGAAGTCTCCATCAACCCCCGGAGCTTCTTGGCGGTGAAATGCTCGTTGCCCACAAATTTGATTTCCTGGATATAGAGCCGCCCGCCCTCCTTGATCTTATACCGGACCACCACCCGCTTGGGGGCCACGGTCTCGAGATCGTAGGTCACCTGGGTGTTGTAGTACCCCTTCTCGAGGTAGAACCCGGTGATCCGGGAGACGCTGTCGTGCACCTTGGTCATGTCCAGGATGGAGAAGACCTTGTATCCCAGGACCCCGCGCACGTCCGCCTCGGCCAGCTTGCGGGTCCCAGTGATGGTGATCTCCTGGATGGACGGCTTTTCATCCACGACGAAGCGGACGACCTTGCCCCGGGGCGAGTCCTCGACGTCCACCTTGACGTCATCGAAGTAGTTCATGGCGTAGATGCGCTTCAGGTCCGCCGAGACCTTGGCCTGGGAAAAGATTCCGCCCTCCTTGCTCTCCAGCACCGCCTTGATGGCGTCCACCTCGATGCGCTGGTTGCCGGTGATGAGAATGGTGGCGATGATCTGCCTGAGGCCGAGATGCAGCGCCGCGCGGCCGGCCAGTTCCGAGGCGATGGCGGACAGGTTCTCGAGTCCCACCCCCTGGGCGAAGATGCCGATCGATTTTTGCGCGCCTGAGACGTCGATGAGGCGGACGTCCATGGAGACACTGCGGCCGATCTTGGTCAGGCTGCCCAGGACGATGTAGTCCATCCCGAGGGCTCGGCCCACGCGGCGGGCCTCCTCCTCGCCGAGGCGCTCCCCGGGCAGCGCCGCCACGGCCTGGGCCACTTCCTCGATCCCGGCCGTCTCGACGCCCATTTCCTGAAACTGGGCGTTGAGCTGCTGCTGGGCCTCCCGCTTAAGAAAATCCAGCTTCTCTTCGCTGTAGATGGTGAAGGGCAGCACCCCGAGCCGAACCGCTTGAGCGCCAAGAGCCGCGGCCGGGACCAGAAGGATTAGCAGCGCGAAAAGAACAACGCGTTTTGTCATCATCTCATCTTTCTTCCCAAACCCGGCCTTCCCCCAGGCGAATCTGTCTCTGCATCAGGCCGGCCAGTTCCAGATTATGGGTCACTACCACCGTCGTCAAGCCTTTCTCCGCGTTCAGCTCCAAAATCATCTCATGGATCAACCTGCCGGTCTGCGGGTCCAGATTCCCGGTCGGTTCGTCGGCCAGGAGAAGTTCCGGTTCGACCACCAGGGCCCGGGCCACGGCTACCCGCTGCTGTTCGCCGCCGGACAGCTCCCCCACCCGGTGGGTCAGCCGGTCCTTGAGGCCCACCCGCACGAGAATCCGCTCGGCCAGCCCAAAAGCCTCGCCCCGCGTCCGGCCCTGGATCAGGGCGGGCATGGCCGCGTTTTCCAGGGCGTTGAATTCAGGCAGCAAGTGGTGGAATTGGAAGACGAAGCCGATCTTCCGGTTCCGAATGCGCGCCAGGGCCTGCGAGCCCTGTTGGTACAGGTTCATGCCGTCCAGCACCACCCGGCCGGCCGTAGGCGGCTCCAAGGCCCCCAGAATATGCAGCAGGGTGGACTTGCCCACGCCCGAGGCGCCCACCACGGCCAGGCTCTGGCACCGCCTGAGTGAAAAATCGACGCCGCGCAAAACCTCCACCCGCGAGACTCCGGAGCGGAAACTCTTGCTCAGGGCCTCCACTCGCACATAGCCCGCGGCCGCCTCCTGGGGTGGGCCGCCTGATTTACTCATACCGCAGGGCTTCCACTGGGTTGACCCGGGAGGCGCGCCAGGCCGGATACAGGGTGGCCAGAAAACTGATGCCCACCGCCATGAGAATGACCAGGCTCACGTCCAGCGTCTCCATCCGGACCGGCAACCGATCGAGATAGTAGATGTCGCTGGGCAGCTGGATGAACTGGTACCGGGCCAGAAGGCGGCAGACGGCCAGCCCGCCCAGAAGCCCGAACAGCGTGCCCACCCCGCCGATGACCACCCCCTGCATGACAAAAATCTTCATCACGCTCAGATCGGTCGCCCCCATCGATTTCAGGATGGCGATGTCCCGCGACTTTTCCATGACGACGATGATGAGCGTCGAGACAATGTTAAAGGCAGCCACCATGACAATCAACATCAAAATGACGAACATGGCCAGCTTCTCGAGCCGCAGGGCCCAGAAGAGGTTGTGGTTCATCTCCATCCAGTCCCGGGCCCAGAACCCCTCGCCGAGCCGGGCCAGGATCGCCTTTTTGACCTTGTCGGCCCGGTAGATGTCCTTCACCTTGATCTCGAGGCCGGTCACGCCGGAGCCGAGGCTGAGGAAATCCTGGGCCTGGGTGATGGAAACGTAGGCCAGGGTCGAATCGTACTCGTACATGCCCGACTTGAACAGCCCGACCACGGTCAGGCTGCGGGTACGGGGCGCGCGGCCGCCCAAGGGCGTGATCCGACCGAGCGGCGCGATGACGTTGATCCGGTCCCCGACCATGACGCCCAGGTTGGCGGCCATCTCCTGGCCCAAAATAATCGCGTCCGCGGGCCGCCCCGGCCCCGCATCCGTCAGGAGGTCCAGACGGCCCTTGGTCAGGTTGCCGGCCAGGTACCCGACCCGGGCCGTGAGCACCGGGTCCACCCCGCGCAACACCGCCCCGGATACCCCGCCCAGGGTGCTGATCATGACTTGGGAATAGATGAACGGCTCGGCCGAAACCACCCCGTCCACCGCCTCGACCTTGGACAGGGCCGCGGGCCAACCCTCCATGATCCCGCCGAATTGTAAAAGAACAATGTGGGAATTCACCCCAAGAATCTTGGCCTTCCATGTCTCCTGCACGCCGCTCATCACGGCCAAAACCACAATGAGGGCCATCACCCCGACGGCCACCCCGGCCAGCGAAATGACCGTAATCAGGGAAATGAAGGCTCGCTTTCGCTTGGCCTTGAAGTAGCGCCAGGCGATGAAGGTTTCGTAGGCCACGCGCGACCGCCCTCCCTAACGTTCAGGCCTTAGGTGCGGGAAAAGGATGACGTCCCGGATCGATCCCGAATCGGTCAGGAGCATCACCAGCCGGTCGATGCCCACCCCCTCGCCGGCCGCCGGAGGCATGCCAACCATCAGGGCGCGGATGTAATCCTCGTCCATGAACAGGGCCTCCTCGTCCCCGGCCTTCCGCTCCTCGACCTGGGCCAGAAAACGGTCCCGCTGGTCGAAGGGATCGTTGAGTTCGGTGAAGCCGTTGGCCATCTCCCGGCCGGCGATGAACAGTTCGAAGCGGTCGGTGACGGCGGGGTCGGCGGCGCTGCGGCGGGCCAGGGGACTGATGTCCGTCGGATACCCGACGACGAAGGTCGGCTGGATGAGCCGGGGTTCGACCAGCACGTCGAAGAGCTTGGCCAGCATCTTGCCGTGGACTTCGGCCGGCGTCATCTCCAGTTCGATCCCGCGGCAGAAGCTCAGGGCCGCCTCCCGGGAAGCGAGGACCTCGGCCGGCGCCTGGCCGATCTCGAGCAGGGCCCGTTTGAAGTCCATCCGGGCCCAGGGCCGGGCGAGGGAGATGCTCTGCCCCTGATAGACCACGGTCTCCGCGCCGAATATCTCCCGAGCCAGGAAGGTGAACATCTCCTCGGTCAGGTCCATCATGTCTTCATAGGCGGCGAAGGCCTGGTAAAACTCGAGCATGGTGAACTCGGGGTTGTGCTGGGTGGAGATGCCCTCGTTGCGGAAGTTCCGGTTCAGTTCGAAGACGCGGGTAAAGCCGCCCACCAGGAGCCGTTTGAGGTACAGCTCCGGAGCCACGCGCAGATACAGCTTGGTGTCCAGGGCCTGGTGAAAGGTCTCGAAGGGCCGGGCCGTGGCCCCGCCGGGGATGGGCTGCATCATCGGCGTTTCCACCTCGAGAAAGGACCGGTCCGACAGGAACCGCCGAATCAGGGCGAGAATCCGGGTGCGGGCGAGGAAGACGTCCCGCGTGGTCTGGTTCATGATCAGGTCCACGTAGCGCTGCCGATATTTCAGTTCCACGTTCATGTCGTGGTACTTCTCCGGCAACGGCAGCAGTCCCTTGGTGACCAGCTCCAGGTGGGTGGCCATGAGGGTCAACTCGCCGGTGCGGGTGCGGAAGACCCGGCCCCGAACCCCGACGATGTCGCCGATGTCGAGCTGCCCGAACAGGTCGAAGGTGGGGCGGTCCACGTCCTGGAGACGAAGGTAGGCCTGGACCTTGCCGCCCGCGTCCTGCAAGTCAAAAAAAGCGGACTTGCCATAGTTGCGACGGCCCACGATCCGGCCGGCGAGGGCGAAACTGTCCAGGATTTTTTCCAGGGACGCGGCGTCCAGTCCTTCGCACCTTTGGCGCAGGTCCGAAATGGTGGTGCTGGGCCGAAACCGATTGGGGTGGAGGTCGATGCCGGCGGCCTCGAGGGCCTCGGCCTTGTCCAGCCGCTGGCGGATGACCGCGCTTTCTTCTTCCAAAGGTTCTTCACTTTCCTCGCGGAGGTCCATCAAAAGGACGGGCGATCCGCCCGCCGGTGTTCGACGCACGTGGCGGCCTGAAGTCGCCTTTTGCTTTCGGACGCGCGATTTGGGAAGGACTTATAGTCCAAATCGGCGCCTCAGTCAAGTTACTAGCGCGAAACCTCAATAAAATAAGAAGCAGGCGGCTGCCGGTCCGCGGATCGGCCCGACGGGCGGGGCCTAGAGAGGGCGGGCTAGACGGACAGGGGGAGGAGCACGGTGAAGGTGGTGCCGGCCCCGGGACGGGACATGACCTTGATGTGGCCGCCGGACTGCTCCACGATGCGGGAGATGATGGACAGGCCCAGGCCGGTACCGTCCTCCTTGGTGGTGAAAAAGGGGTCAAAAATATAGGGCGTGTGCTGGGCCGAGATGCCCGGGCCCGTGTCCTGCACCCGGATGCGGGCCCGCGGCGGCACCGAGGCCTCGCAGTCCACGCGCACGGTGACCTCGCCGCCGTCTTCCACGGCCTCCTGGGCGTTCTTGAGCAGGTTCCAAAGAATCTGTTCCAGTTGATAGGGGTCGAAGTGGACGAAGACGCTCCGCGCCTGGTCCACCTCGAGCCGAACCTTGTCCATGGGGGCCTGCCGGTTGAAGTCCCGAACCAAATCCTCCACGGCCTGGGTCAGGTCGAGCCGGCAGGGACGGGCCGTGCGGGGCCGGGCAAAGAGCAGGAAATCGTGGACGATATGCTCCAACCGGTCCATTTCCCGCCGAATGATCTTCATGAGGGGTTCCTGGCCCGGCTTGCCTTTCAGTTCGGCCTCGAGCATCTGGATCGAACCGCTCATCGAGGCCAGCGGGTTGCGGATTTCGTGCGCGATCCCGGCGGCCAGCTCGCCGACGGCGGCCAGCTTTTCCACCCTTTTGACCTCCTCTTCCATTTGGTGAATGTGGGTGCGGTCTTGAAAGACGAGGAGTTTCCCGGCGGGGGAGCCGGCCTGATCTTTAAGGTCCATCATGGACATCTCGAGCCAGAGCAGTCGACCGTCCGGCCGCTCGTAGGTAAGCAGGAGGGGCCGGTCCGGGGTTTCGGCGGGGTTGGCGCGTCCGGACATTTCGAGCCTGGGAAAAATCTCGGAGTACGGCCGGCGGCGGACCTCCTCCTCGGAGCGGCCGGTGATCCGAGCCGCGGCCGGGTTCAAGGACAGAATCCCTCCGTCGGCCTCGAGCGTCATCAGCCCGGCGTCGATGCTCTGGATGACGCTCTCGTTGAGCCGTTCGAGCCGTTTGAGGTCCGACTCCCGGGCCGCAAGCTTGCGCCGCGTCTCCTCGGCCTGCTGAGACAGGTAGCCGGAGAGGTAGGCCACCATGTAGAAGGCGACCATGTTGATCAGGATGCGGTAGAAGATCTCCATGGCCCAGTAGGGCCCGGTGTACAGCCCGCGGCTGTAGGCCGGCGTGATGTACTGGTAGTACTGCAAGTCCAGCACCACGCCATACAGGATGATGGCCAGGGAGGCCATAATCAGGGCGCCCCGGCGGTAGAGCACGAAGCTGGCGTTGATGATGGCCAAAATATATACGAAAGAAAAAATGCTCTCGATGCCCCCGGTCAAATAGATGATGACCGTGGTCATGAACACGTCCCCGATGCTCTGGATGTAAGCCTGCACCGCGACCGGGACCAGCCGGGGCAGCAGAAGCGCGTAAATGAAGGTCGCCAGATAGACGGTGATGATGAGGGCGTACAGCCCGGTCAGGCTGACGTCGGCGGTGAGAAACGGCTCGCGAAGCTGGACGATAAGGGTCGCGCCCAGCAGGAAGGTGATGACGAGCACCCGGAAGAACATGAGCAGGCTGAGCCTGCCGGCCGATTCTTGCAGCGGCCCTAACCAAGACCCTCGCCGCATCCTCAATCCCTCATCGGTGAATCATCCCACGGGATCGCCCCGTCGGCCTCCGGGTGACGGCCTGGGGCGCGCGGCTAGACCAGGTCGCCGATTTTGAACATGGGCAGATACATGGCGATCATGAGGCCGCCGACGCCCACGCCCATGATGACGGTCATCAGGGGCTCGATGGCCGTGGTCAGGGCGTCCACGGCCGCGTCCACCTCTTCATCGTAAAAGTCCGCGATCTTGGAGAGCATGGTCTCGAGGGCGCCGGCTTCCTCACCGACGCTGATCATCTGGATGACCATGGAGGGGAAGACGCCGCTTTCCTCGAGGGGGTCGGCGATGGACCGGCCCTCGGAGATGGCGTTGCGCGTATCCATGAGGCTCTCTTCGATGATGACGTTGCCGGCCGTGCGGGCCGTGATCTCGAGACCGTCCATGATCGGCACGCCCGAGCTCATCATGGTGGACAGGGTCCGGGTGAAATGGGCCACGGCCATCTTGCGATTCAGGTCGCCGAAGATGGGCAGCTGGAGCATGAGCCGGTCCCAGACGACCTTGCCCCGCTCCGTGTTCTTGAAGCGGCGGAACAGATAGATGAACACGCCGGTGCAGATGACGATGTACACCAGGTTCCCCTTGAAGAAACTGCTCATGTTGACGAAGAACCGCGTCGGCGCGGGCAGCGAGGCCCCCATGCCCGAGAACATGTCGGCGAAGACCGGGATGACAAAGGTCAGCATGAAGGCCAGGACCACGATGAAGACTATGAAGATGATGCTCGGCAGCATCATGGCGCCTTTGACCCGGGAGCGGAGGCGGGCCGCCTTTTCGATATGGGTGGCCAGCCGCTGTAAAATGACGTCCAAAATGCCGCCTTCCTCCCCGGCTGCCACCAGGTTGCAATACAGATCGTCGAACTGCTTCGGATGCTTCTTCAGCCCCTCGGACAACGTCGCCCCGGTCACCACGTCCCCGCTAATCTCTTTCAGTATCCGCTTGAAGGTCGGGTTGGGCTGCTGCGAACCCAGTATCTCGAGGCACTTCACCAGCGTCAGGCCGGCGTCGATCATGGTGGAAAACTGCCGCGTGAAAACGATGATGTCCTTCCGGGAGACCTTGGGCTGCAAAAAGGGGATGCCGGCGAAAAGGTCCTTGGGCGCCGGCTTGATCTGGGTCGGCGTGATGCGCAGCCGCTTGAGCTGGGCGGTCACCGCCTGCTCGCTGTCGGCCTCGATCTTCCCCTTGCGTTTTACGCCCTTATAGTTAACCCCTTTCCAGACGAAAAACGGCATGACAGCCTCCCGGCATCCTGATTCTTCTCGTTAATTATCTGAATTTTATTAAACAATAGCTCTCTTTGCAAGAAAAATCAAAGCCTGCGTGTGCCTGGGCCGAAAAAGAAAACTTTCCCAAGCCCCCTTGTAAACGGCCGGAAACGGGCTATATTAGCTTCCAAACGCCGCTCCTTTGCCGGGAGACGGCGGATATGTTTGAAGTCGGACAAAAAAAGATTTGACAAGACCGGGCCGGTATTCTATAAAGCCCGCTTGGACTTCGAGGTCGGCTTCCCGCCGGCCTCACATGATAATAAGGGGGTGATTCCAATGAATTGCGTTACGGTAAAAGAAGGCGTGGAGTGTGTGTTCATGACCAAAAAAGGGTGCGGATTCAATGGCGGCACGTGCCACAGCATCATCAACGAATGTTCGGGCTGCGACCGAGCCAAGCCGTTCCAAAGCGGCGTTTTCTGCCTCAGCGTCCCGGACCCCAAGGTGAAATGGCGGCGCGGCTCCTGCAACCTAGCCACTCACATCAAGGCCGCGGTCAGGGAAGAAGGCCCCAAGCTGAACCCGCTTAAGGCCTCCAAAAGAGCCGCCCGTTAAGGATATATTCCTGAGCAGGGTTTTTTCGGATGCCGGCGCCGTTCTTGTCCGGGCGGCGCCTTTCCTATCTTCCTAAATGCCTTGTTGGATAGCTTGGCGTTACATGCCGATGGGCTGTGACGGCCAGCGAAGGAAAGCTGTCTCTTGAGACGATCGCGTCGCTTCGCTCCTCGCCATGACATCTTTCGATCGCTTTTTTCCGAAACCAGGCACTAGCCTTCCCATCGACGACCGGCAGATTCTGCCCCTGGGTCAAAAATCCGACAGGGCCGCCCGCGCCACGAGAAAAAATTTTCAATTAAAATCAATTTCTTAACTTTGACCACCCCGCCGCTCCCCCTGGCACTGTTTTTGCTCCTTTTTATAAAAAAACGTGTCAAGGAGTCGAACTATGGAATTCCTCGCCGCATCCGGCGTCTGCCTGGCCATTCTTTTCGGATCGTTCGTCTATGAGACCCGGCGGATGAAAAAGGAAGAAAAAAAGACCCGCGCCATGCTCAAGTCCCTGGCCCGTCAGAACCGCCCGGAGAGCGCGCTTTAGACGCCGAGCCGAAGGTGCAAGAAATGCTCCTGGTTGCCCTGGGGGCCCTTGAGCCGGGCCGGCGCCGTGCCCAGGACGGAGAGCCCCAAGGAGCGGGCCAGCCCGGCCACGCGCTCGACAGCCTCGGCCTGAAGAACCGGATCGCGGACCACGCCGCCGCGGCCGACCTTTTCCGGCCCGAGTTCGAACTGGGGCTTGACCAGGGCCAGCACCTCCCCGCCCGCGGATAACACCTTCAGCACGGCCGGCAGAATCAAGGCCAGGGAGATGAAGGAGACGTCGATCACGACCAGGGAGAAGGGTCCGCCGACCAGGTCCGGCGTCAGGAGGCGGGCGTTGGTCCGTTCGATGATCCGCACCCTGGGGTCTTGTCTCAGCCGCCAGTGAAGCTGGCCGTAGCCCACGTCCACGGCCGTAACCTCGGCCGCCCCATGCTGAAGCAGGCAGTCGGTGAAGCCGCCCGTCGAGGCCCCCACGTCCAGGGCTCGCGCGCCTTCCACCTTCAGGCTGAAATCAGCCAGGGCCCCCTCGAGCTTCAGCCCGCCGCGGCTGACGTAGCGGCCGCTGCGGCGGCGCTCCTCGAGGGCCGCGTCGGCCGGGAGCATTTGGCCGGCCTTGTCCACGCGGACCCCATCGGCCCAGATTTCACCGGCCAGAATCCGCGACCTGGCCTGGGACCGGGTCTCGACCAGTCCCTGGTCCACCAGAAGCTGATCGGCGCGGATTTTACCCCCCATGTCAGGTCCGGCCGAGAAGCGCCAGGGCGGCCCTGCGAATGCCCGCGCCGTCCAGGCCCAGGTCCTGCCGTAGCTCGGCCTGGGTGCCGTGCTCCACAGGAGCGTCCGGGATGCCCAGCCGCTTGAGACAGAGCCCGGGCAGCCCGGCTTCGGCCAGGAGTTCGGCCGCCGCCGACCCGAACCCGCCCAAGACCGAGTTCTCCTCCACGCATAAAACCCGCCCGCCGCAGACACGGGCCAGGGTCCCGATCCGGTCCGCGTCCAACGGCTTGACGAAGCGGGCGTTCACCACGGCCGCCTCGATCCCCTCCCGGCCCATCGCCTCGGCCGCCTCGAGGGACGGCTGGACCATGGCCCCCACGGCCAGGATCAAGAGGTCCCGCCCTTCCCTCAGGATTTCGGCCCGACCATAAACGACCGGCTCGATCTCCCAGTCCAGGGGGACGCCCGATCCCTGGCCCCGGGGATAGCGCAGGGCGATCGGACCCGGATGATTCACGGCCAGGGCCAGCATGGCTGCAAGCTCCCGCTCGTCCCTGGGCACCATCAGGCCCATGTAGGGCATGGACCTGAGAAAAGACAGATCGAACAGGCCGTGATGGGTCGATCCGTCCTCGCCCACCAGCCCGCCCCGGTCCAGGGCGAAGACCACGGGCAGGTTCTGCAGGCAGACGTCGTGCAAAATCTGATCGTAGGCCCGCTGGATGAAGGTCGAATAGATGGCGATGACCGGCCTGAACCCCTCGACGGCCAGGCCGGCGGCAAAGGTCACCGCGTGCTGCTCGGCGATGCCCACGTCGAAAAACCGCTTGGGAAACCGTTCTCGAAACAGGGACAGGCCCGTGCCCTCGGGCATGGCCGCGGTCACGGCCACGATCCGTTCGTCCTGCTCGGCCAGCGCAACGAGCGTCTGCCCGAAGACCTCGGTGTAGCTCGGCCGCGCCCCGGGCTTTTTCGCGGCGTTGCCGGTCTGGACCTCGAAGGCGCCCACGCCGTGAAAGTAGATCGGGTTTTTCTCCGCCGGTTCGTAGCCCTTGCCCTTTTCGGTCAGGACGTGGATGAGGACCGGGCCTTCCAGGTTTTTGCTGTTGGTGAAGGCCTCGATGAGCCGCTTGAAGCTGTGGCCGCGGATGGGGCCCATGTATTCGAAGTCGAAGGCGTCGAAGAGGAAGCTGGGCGAGATGAAGACCCGGAAGGAATCCTCGCTGCGCCGGACCAGTTGAATGATGTTCTCGCCGATGCCCGGCACGGTCCTGAGGAAGTTCTGCACCTCTTTTTTGAAATTGATGTAGGCCTTCTTGGTGAGCTTGCGGCTGAGGAAACTGGACAGGGCCCCGACGTTGGGCGAAATGGACATCTCGTTGTCGTTCAGGACCACGATCAGGTTCTTCTTCAGCTCACCGGCCTGGTTGAGCCCCTCGAAGGCCATGCCCGCGGTGAGCGAGCCGTCGCCGATGACGGCGATGACGCGCTGTGGCGCGTTTTTCAGCTCCAGGGCCACGCTCATGCCCAGCCCGGCCGAGATGGAGGTCGAGGAATGTCCGGTGTCGAAGGCGTCGTAGGGGCTTTCGCTCCGTTTGGGGAACCCGGACAGGCCGCCCTTCTGGCGCAGGGTGTGGAAGCGGTCCCGCCGGCCGGTCAGGAGCTTGTGGGCATAGGCCTGGTGCCCCACGTCCCAGATGAGGCGGTCCCTGGGGGTATCGTAGACGTAGTGGAGGGCGATGGCCAGTTCGACCACGCCCAAGGAGGGGGCCAGATGGCCGCCGGTCTTGGACACGGTGGAGATGATGGTTTCCCGGATTTCGTCGGCCAGGGCGGGCAGGTCGTCCGGGGAGAGCCTTCTCAGGTCCTCCGGGCTGTCAATGCGGTCGAGCAGTCGGTCCATGGTCACTTTTGCCGGGTCAGGAAGTAATTGGCGATGTCCCGCAGGGGGTCCGCCTCGGGTCCGAAGCCGGCGAGAGCGGCCCGGCCCTCGGCCACCAGGCGCCGGGCTGTCTCCCAGGATCGCTCCAGACCCAGGACGCCCGGGTACGTGGCCTTGCCCAGGGCCTGGTCCGCGCCCCGCTCCTTGCCCATGACCTCGGGGTCGCCCTCGATGTCCAGGATGTCGTCCACGATCTGAAAGGCCAGCCCCGCGCTTCGGCCGAAACACCCCAAGGCCCGGACCTGTTCCGGCCGGCCGCCGGCCAGCAGGGCCCCGCTCGTGACCGAGGCGGCGATCAGGGCACCGGTCTTGTGGGTGTGGATGAACCGGACCGTGGCCTCGTCCACCTCTCGGCCCTCCATCTGAAGGTCCACCACCTGGCCGGCGACCATGCCCTCGGAGGAGAGGGCCCGGGTGATCTCGTAAAGCGCGGCCAGGATGCGCTCCGCCGGCAATCGGCCTTCTGCCCCGGCCTTGACCAGGAGCGCCAACCCCTCGGCCAGCAACCCGTCCCCGGCCAGCACGGCCAGGGCCTCGCCAAAAACCTTGTGGCTCGTCGGCATCCCCCGCCTGAAGTCGTCGTCGTCCATGCAGGGCAGGTCGTCGTGGATCAGGGAGTAGGTGTGCACCATCTCCAGGGCCAGCGCCGCGGGCAACGCCTCTTCCGCGCTCCCGCCCACCGCCTCGGCCCCGGCCAGACAGAGCACCGGCCTGAGCCGCTTGCCGCCGGCGAACAGGCTGTAACGCATGGCCCGACTCAAATCCCCGGCCATTCCGCGGGTCTCGGGCAGCGCGGCCTCGAGAGCTTGATCGATCATTCGTTGCCGGCGCTCCAGGTAGGTCGCCAGGTCCACGCTCAGTCCTCCTCCTCTTCGGCCTCGCCGGCCGTGAGGTTGAATGCTTCGCTGAGCGGGCGGCCCTCCTCGTCTTTGAGCAGCAGCTCGAGCTTCTTTTCCGCCTCGTCCAGTTTCCGGTTCAGGTGCCTGGCCAGACGGACACCCTCCTCGAACACGGCCAGGGACCGGTCCAGGTCCAGGTCCTCGCTCTCGAGGGAGTGGACCAGTTCTTCCAGACGAGCCAGGCCGGCCTCGAAGGTCAGCTCTTCTTCCTTCTTCGTCACTTAAACCACCTCATCCACGACCACGTTCAATTCGCCCTCGAAAAGGAGAACGTTCAACCGCTCCCCGAGGCGCACGGCCCGGCTGGAGCGGACCACCCGCATCTCCGGCGGCTGCCGCACCACGGCGAAGCCTCGCTGGAGCACGGCCAGGGGGCTGAGGTCGGAGAGCCGCGCCGCCAGGAGGGCCAAGCGCTCCCGAACCTGTGCCGCCCTGGTCCGGCCAGCCTGGACCAAGGCCCGCCGAGCGCCTAGAAGCCGCACCCGGGACAGGGCGAGCCGGGAGAGCGGACTGGCCACGGCCAGCCGGTGCTCGGCCGCCTGCATCGCGCGGCGACGGCCCTCGATACGACCGACCACGGCCTCGGTCAGCGAACCGGACAGGTCGTCCAGCCGGAGCCGCCGGTCGGCCAGCCGCCGCGAGGGGTCGCCCAGCCGCGTGGCCCCGTGGGCCACCCGTTCCCGGCACAAGGCCGTGCGGGAGCGCACCGCCGCGCCCAGGCGTCCCATAAGGCCCGCCAGATGGTCCTTCAGGGCCGCCTTCTCCCGAAACACGAGCATGGCCGCGGCCGTGGGCGTGGGGGCCCGCAGGTCGGCCGCAAAATCGGCGATGGAAAAATCAATCTCGTGGCCCACCGCCGAGACGACCGGAATCGTGGACGCGGCCACGGCCCGAGCCACCACCTCTTCATTGAAGGCCCACAGGTCCTCGAGCGAACCCCCTCCCCGGGTCAACACGATGACGTCGAACCCGCCCCAACGGTTCAAATCCTCAATCGCCCCGGCAATCTCCGCCGCCGCCCCGTCCCCCTGCACCCGCACCGGATAGATCGACAGCACCGCGTTCTCGTAACGCTCCCGGGCCACCCGGATAAAATCCCTCACCGCCGCTCCCGTGGGCGAGGTGACCACGGCCACCCGGCCGGGCAGAAAGGGCAGCCGCTTCTTGCGCGCCTCGTCGAACAACCCCTCCTCGGCCAGACGCGCCTTCAACCGCTCGAAGGCCAGGCGCAGCGCACCCTCCCCCCGCGGCTCCATGTACTCGATCAGAATCTGATACTCGCCCCGCGGCTCGTACACCGACAGCCGGCCCCGCACCAGCACCTCCTGACCGTCGGCCGGAGCAAAGGCCAGGTAGCGCTGCTGGGTGCGGAACATGACCGCCCGAATCTGGGCCCGGGCGTCCTTCAAGGTCAGGTAGTAATGGCCCGAACGCGGCACGGCCAGGTTGGAGACCTCCCCGCTGATCCAGACCTGACTGAACGCGGTCTCCAGAAGGTCTTTCAGCCGGTCCGTCAGTTCGCTGACGGTCAGAATCTCGCGCTGAAACAGGTCCCCGGTCAATGGCTCGGCCCTTTCATACTTAATCTTAAAATAATAGCACGCTCCTCTCCATTAGGCAATGGATTTCAAAGCTAAACCGTGGGCTTCCCGAGGTCGGAAAGGGGCCAAAAAAGAGCCGGCGAAGGGCCGGGGCGAGGAAGGCGAGGGAAAAGGACGGACCCGAGCACAGGCCAAACTCGGCCCGGCCCGGGTCCAGGAAGGATCAGGTCATGACCCCGACAAAAACCGGTGCTTAGAAGAGCGCGTCCAGCTTTTTCTTGACCTGGACCGCTTCGTCGACGATCGAGGCCATGAGTTCGGCCACGGTGGGAATATTGTGGATGCGGCCCACGACCTGTCCCATGGGGACAAGGCCCTCCTCGAGGTTGCCGGCGCGCCAGCCGCGGACGCTCGTTTCGCCGCTGATGTATTCGCTGAGTTCGTCGAAGGTGGCGTGCCGGTCTTCGAGTTCGAGCACTTTTTCGGCCCAGGCGTTGCGCAGGACGCGGCTGGGGTTGCCGATGGACTGTTGGACGATGACCGTGGCGTTTTCCGGGGTGGCGACCATCTTGTCCTTAACGACTTGGGGTATAGGACACTCTTGTGTGACCATGAAGCGGGTGCCCATGTTCACGGCGGCCGCGCCCAGGGCCAGGGCCACGACGAGGGTGCGGCCGTCGCAGAAGCCGCCGCCGGCGATGAGGGGGGCGCGGATGGCGTCCACGGTCTGGGGGATGAGGACCAGGGTGGTGACGCCTTCCATGCTGGGATGGCCGCCGCACTCGGTGCCCACGATGGAGACGATGTTCACGCCCAGGCCATCCACCTTAACCGCGTCCCGGACTCGGGCGCATTTATGGATGTGGATCAGCCCTTTGTCCTTGATCAAGGGGCGGTAAGCCTCGGGGCTGCGGCCGGCCGTCTCCAAAATTTTCACCCCGGCCTCGGCCACCCAGGCGATGCGGTCTTCCGGCGCCAAGTCCCGCATGGCCGGGAACAGGCCGACGTTCACGCCGAAGGGCTTGTCGGTCAGGTCCCGGGTTTTCTTGATCTCGTCCACAAGGGCTTCCTTGGTGGGAAAGAAGGCCGCCGGCAGGCAGCAGAAACCGCCCGCGTTGGCCACCGCCGCCACCAGGGGGGCCGTGGTGACGCCCTGCATCGTCCCGCACTGAATGGGGTACTTCACCCCCAACAGCTTGGTCATCTTGGTCTCGAACATCAGGCTTCTCCTTCCTGCACGGGCGCCCGCGCTAAAAAATTCCGCCCGCGCCGGCGATCCCCTCGTTCCCTGCCGGGAGTTCATAAAAAAAATGATTCGTGCCTCGTGAAAATGGGTATGACCTCGGGCCGCTCGACAGCGCCCGACCTTTCGCACTATAGCGAATCCCGGCCGGTTGCACAAGACAGAATCGGCCCGGCCCGGAAGTGGATTGACAGGGGGGGCGGGGTGGGCTAAAATCTATTATGTCCAATTTTTCACAAATGCGGAGCGGGCCGTGTCCCCCACCCTCAAGGCACACGTCCTGATCATCGACGATGAAGAGGCTATGCGCGACTCCTGCCAGCGCATCCTGGACAAGATCGAGATCAGGGTCAGCGCCGCGCCGGACGGTGCCGCCGGGCTCCGGCTCTTGGAACGGGAGCCCTGCGACCTCCTCCTGCTGGACCTGATTCTACCCGGGGAGAACGGCCTGGCCCTGCTCAGGCAGATTCGCCAAAACCACCCGCACCTGCCGGTCATCATCGTCTCCGCTTATGGCACGGTCAAATCGGCGGTGGAGGCCATGAAGGCGGGTGCTTACGATTTCCTGACCAAACCTTTCTCGCCGAAGGAGCTCCGCCGGCTGGTTCGGCAGGCGCTCGAGGAGGTCCGTTCGATCCCGGCCGCCGGGCGGGCGCGGGACCGGATCATTTACCAGAGCCAGGCCATGGCCTCGGTCATGGACATGGTCCATCGGGTCGCCCAGACAGATTCCACCGTGCTTCTGACCGGCGAAAGCGGGACAGGCAAGGGCCAGATCGCCCGATACATCCACGAGCTGTCGCTCAGGGCCGAACAGCCCTTCATCTCCGTGGATTGCGGCACGCTGGTGGAGACGCTGTTCGAGAGCGAGCTTTTCGGCCACATCAAGGGCGCCTTCACCGGCGCCAGCGGAGACAAGGTCGGCAAGTTCGAGATGGCCCAGGGCGGGACCATTTTCTTCGACGAGATCAGCAATATCAACCTCGAGGTGCAGGCCAAGCTGCTCCGGGCCGTGGAAGAGCGGGAGATTTCCCGGGTGGGCAGCCACCAGACCATTCACGTGGATGTGCGCATCCTGGCCGCCACCAACCAGGACCTGCGCCAGGCCATCGAGCAGGGGCGCTTCCGGGAAGACCTCTTCTACCGCCTGAACGTGGTCTCCATTCACCTGCCGCCGCTAAGGGATCGGCGCGAGGACATCCCGCTGCTGATCGACTTCTTCATCAACATGTCCCGGGAGCGCGGCCGGACCCAGGCCCTGGGCATCTCGGCGGCCGCGGTCAAGCGGCTGGAGGCCCACACCTGGCCCGGCAACGTGCGCGAGCTGGCCAACGCCATCGAGCGGCTGGCCGTGCTGGGGAGCGAGGGCACCATCGAGGCCGAGGATGTGTCCTTTATCGAACCGGGCGCGGCTGACGGGCAGCCTGGCCCGGCGCTGAGCCTGGACAGCGTGGAGCGGGAGCACATCCTCAAGGTGCTCGAGCGTTTTCAGGGAAGCCGCACCGAGGCCGCCCAGGCCCTGGGCATCGACCGGAAGACGCTTCGGGAAAAAATCAGGCGCTACGGCCTGAACGACTGATTAATGGGCGAGTTTG
>Ga0315282_10001281_pt1 | contig 47890 bp, 39 predicted proteins | sample YL17G07_20_MG_FD_203693 | JGI IMG/M metagenome (GOLD analysis project Ga0315282, IMG submission 203693) | Sediment microbial communities from Yellowstone Lake, YNP, Wyoming, USA - YL17G07_20 | ecosystem: Environmental > Aquatic > Freshwater > Lake > Sediment | place: USA: Wyoming | collected...
GTCCACCTTCTCCCGCTTCTCATCTGACATAACCCTACCTCCTTGTCCACGTCTCGGGTCTGTTTACCTCAAATCCGTGTCCAAGGAAACCGGGTGCACCTCAAAAACACCAGAGGGGGCAAGCCATGAAACGCGCGATCTTATTGGTGGCAGTGGCGCTGGCGATTTCTGGGACTTCGCACGCGGCGCTAGTGGTCAGGGGGATAGGCACGATCACCAGCAGCGGTGAAGGAAGTGGAGGACAATACCAGCTTATCTACGTTTAAAGTGGCTCATGCACGGCGCAGGATTTATCTTAATTTTAAACAAAGGATGGTGTGAAATGAAAAGAAAGAGTCTGGTGGTGTTGGCGCTGTCCATCTGTTTTATCCTTTTTTCGTGCGCCACCGCGTTAGCGTCGCCCACTCCGGGCAGTTGGTCATTGACGACTCCACAGCCCCTCACAAACGGCTTCTGGGAGGAATTTTATATTGGCGGTGGCCCTGGGCAGACGGGCAATCTATTTTATGCGTTCGATTATAATAATGGGCAATGGGCGCTCCAGGGATTTGCTTTAGAGTCAGTATCCGACCTTGGTCCTGTTGCGGGTGGTGATAACCACGATTCATGGAAAAGTGGCGTTGGTTATAATCAGTATAATACTCACTACAACAACGGCACGTTCACCTTATGGAATACCCCATCATTATGGGGCGAGGGAGTTGTCGTAACGGGTGTCGATGCATATAACTATACTCGCATCTATGCTGATAATTCAATTCTTTTCATACTCACGAGCACATTTATCTATGACGGTCGAGAATACGATATTGAAGGTAGGTTTGCCAAGTCTTTGGGTGTGATGCCCGTAACAATATCGCCGCATGTATACGATTACAGTGGAGGAGGTTATTGGCATTTCAGTGCAACCGATGAATTCTGGACAGCACCTACGGGCGGGTACACTGTTGCAGGACATGCTGGAATAACGTTTTACTTTCTGAATTTGGATATTTCCCCTGTATCCGCTGTACCCGCGCCCATTCCCCTCATTCTTTTCGGTTCGGGGCTTATCGGACTGGCTGCGCTTAAGAAAAAATTCGGTAAATGAGATAAGGTCTCCTTTTCAGGCCAAGGCAGGGACGAAAACGCCCCTGCCTTTTTTTCCGATCATGAGAAAGTCCCATTCAAGTCCTCAGTCTCACCTTACCCTCGACCCACTCGGCGACCTCGGCCGCGGTGGTCATCCAACAGGGGTCCTTGGCGGCAGGGAAGGCCTCTTCCCTAATCCACTTGCGAAGGACGTTCACGGACACGCCGCAGTGGGCCGCGATGGCCTTGAGGCCGAAGAGAGGCTTGTTCAGGGGCTTCCCGTTGACCAGGAGCGCCCGAATAGGATATATTGTACTTAAAGTGCTGCCAAGCCTCTGTCGTGAAAAGAGAAAAGAGTCTAAATGGATTATCACCTGACTCAGCATGCACGAGACGCCCTGGAGAAGCGACGGATTCGGCTTGAATGGATGGAACGGGTTCTGACCGAGCCTGAACAGACTGAAGCTGATGCCATGGACAAGGACATCGAGCATCGACTGGCGGCGATTACCGAATTCCAGGGCCGCGTTCTGAGGGTTATCGTCAATGCGAAAGCCAACCCTCCGCGAGTCATCATCGCTTATTTTGACCGAAGGAGAAGAGGCAGATGAAACTCAAGATCGACGAACAGGCCGACGCCCTGTATCTGACGCTGAGCGATTTTCCAGCGAGCGACTCTCAGGAAATTGCGCCGGGGATTATCATGGACTATGATGCGGACGGCCAGGTTGTGGGTATCGAGATGCTGCATCTTTCGAGACGTGCGCCCCAAGCTGATTTGCGCCGATGGCATATTGAATCGGTTCCCTCAGCGGAGAAAATGACAGCAAAGGACCCGAAATAACGGGCCAGGCGACCATTGGCCTCGCCTCGCGTCATTTGCGTTTTCAAGTAGCCTGTTCAAAATCGGCACCACTATCAATCAGAGCATCGTTCAATCCCCCACCCCCCACCTTCCCCTTGGCCTATGCCGCGATCTTGGCCGTAGTGGTCATCCAACAGGGGTCCGTGGCCGCGGGGAATTTTTCTTCCCGGATGCATTTGAAGTCGGAAACCTGCCTGGATTTGGCTTTTCAAGCGTAAAATTTTGAAACGTGTCCCATGAGGACATTCCGGTCTTGACGGACCGAGGCCAAGGATGATACCTTAGCCCAACCGTGAGCCGACACCCATGAAGGAGTGCCCATGGACGACACTCGAGCCTTGACGCGCGAACCTCCTCCTCTGCAAAGGGGGGGAGTTTTTTTTATGCGGAGCGCCATAACTTCGCATCCCTGCGTTGCTCCTCGGCTCGTCACTGCGGCGTACCGGCGTCGTACGCCTCATTCCTCGCCTTGGTCGCGCCTTGGTCTGCCTTGTTCTGACGCTCCGCGTTCGCGTTTCCGGATGACGCGCAGTTTAGAAAGGTGAAGGAGTTGGAGTTCAAGCACAAGGACTTGCTGGGTCTGGAAGACCTTTCGGCCGAAGAAATGGTTTACATTCTGGACCAGGCCGAAAGCTTTAAGGAGATTTCGGAGAGGCCCATCAAGAAGGTGCCCACGCTGCGGGGCAAGACCGTGGTCCTGTTTTTTTACGAGCCCAGCACCCGGACGCGGACCTCGTTCGAGATCGCGGCCAAACGGTTGAGCGCGGACTCGGTCAGCCTATCCGCCTCGACCTCGAGCATGGTCAAGGGCGAGACCTTGGCCGACACGGCCAGGAACCTCGAGGCCATGAATCCGGACGCCATCGTCCTGCGTCATTCTTCGAGCGGGGCGCCCCATCTGCTGGCGAGCCTGGTCCGGTCGGCGGTCATCAACGCCGGCGACGGCACCCACGAGCACCCGACCCAGGGCCTCCTGGACATGCTGACCATGCGCCAGGTCAAGGGCCGGCTCGACCGGCTCCGCGTGGCCATTATCGGCGATATCGCCCACAGCCGCGTGGCCCGGTCGAACATGATCGGCCTCTCCAAGATGGGGGCCGAGGTCCGGGTCTGCGGCCCGCCGACCATGCTCCCGCCCGGGCTCGAGCAGGCTTACGGCGTGAGCGTCTTTTTCCGGCCCGAGAGCGCCCTCGAGGGCGCGGACGTGGTCATGATGCTCCGCGTGCAGATGGAACGGGCCCAGGCGCCCCTCTTCCCAGGCCTGAGGGAGTACGCCCGCCTCTACGGCCTGAGCGCCCAGCGGCTGGCCCTGGCCGCGCCCGACGCCATCGTCATGCACCCCGGCCCCATGAACCGCGGCGTGGAAATATCCCCGGAAGTCGCCGACGGACCCCGCTCCGTCATCCTCAACCAGGTGACCAACGGCGTGGCCGTGCGCATGGCCCTGCTCTATCTCTTGATCGGAGGAGAACGCGAGTCATGAGGGTCCTGATCAAAGGCGGCCGCGTGGTGGACCCCTCCCGGAACCTGGATGCCCGGCTCGAGGTGCTGATCGAGGACGGCCGCGTTTTGGACCTGGTTCCTCCGGGCAATGAGGGCGGTTTCGGCGGGGAGGCCGAGCTGATCCAGGCCGAGGGGCTGGTGGTGGCGCCGGGCCTGATCGACATGCACGTGCATCTTCGGGAGCCGGGGCACGAGTACAAGGAGACCATCGCCAGCGGCACGGCCGCCGCGGCCGCCGGCGGATTCACCGCCGTGGCGGCCATGCCCAACACCCGGCCGGTGAACGACAACCGCTCCGTGACCGATTTCATCCTGGCCCAGGCCGTGAAGGCGGGCTTGGCGAGAGTCTACCCGGTCTCGGCCATGACCGTGGGTCTGGCCGGCGAGGTGCTGTGCGAGTATGGGGAGCAGGCCGAGGCCGGGGCCGTGGCCGTCTCGGACGACGGCCGGCCGGTTAGCGACGCCCAGACGATGCGCCGGGTCCTCGAGTACGCCCGGGCCTTTGACCTAGTGGCCATCTCCCACGCGGAGGACCCGCGTCTTTCCGCGGGCGGGGTCATGAACGAGGGCCTGGTCTCGTGCCGGCTGGGGCTGGCGGGCCTTCCGGCCGCTTCGGAGGAGTCCGGCGTTTTTCGGGACGTGATGCTGGCGGCCTTGACCGGGGCCCGGCTTCACCTGGCCCATATCAGCACGGCCGGGGCGGTCGAGATTGTGCGCCGGGCCAAGGCCCGGGGTCTCAGGGTCACGGCCGAGACCGCGCCCCACTATTTCACCCTGACCGAGGAGGCCGTGATCGGATACCGGACCGAGGCCAAGATGAACCCGCCGCTGCGCACCCAGGCCGACGTCGAGGCCGTGCGCCAGGGCCTGGCCGACGGCACCCTGGACGCGGTGGCCACCGACCACGCCCCCCAGTCCTCCTTGGAAAAGGAGGTCGAGTTCGACCAGGCCGCCTTCGGCATCGTCGGCCTCGAAACGGCCCTGCCCCTGACGCTCGCCCTGGTCCGCCAAAAAAGGCTGACCCTCTCCCAGGCCGTGGCCGCCCTCAGCACCCACCCGGCCCGCATCCTCCATCTCCCAGGCGGCAGCCTGGCCCCGGGCGCCTTGGCCGACGTCACCTTGATCGACCTCGAACAGGAGTGGGTCGTTCGGGCCGAAAATTTTCGTTCCCTCAGCCGCAACACCCCCTTCGAGGGCTTCAAGGTCCAAGGGCGCGCCGTGATGACCCTGCTCGCCGGCCGTCCGATCGCGCTCTGAGGCGGGGCCCGATCCATGCACCGCATCCTTGTCGTCGATGACGATCTGAGCATGAGGGAGTTCCTCGAACTCATGCTCACCCGGGAAGGGTATGACGTCCACCTGGCCGCGAACGGCCAGCAGGCGTTGGCCAAGATGGGCGACGAGGGGCCCTTCGACCTGGTCATCACCGACATCCGCATGAAGCAGCTCAGCGGCCTCGACGTCCTCAAGCGCGTCAAGACCCTCAATCCCGAAACCATCGTCATCCTCATCTCCGCCTTTGCCACCGCCGAAACGGCCGTCATCGCCATGAAGGAAGGGGCCTTCGACTTCTTCCCCAAGCCCTTCAAGATCGAGGAGCTCAAGAGCGTGATCCGCCGCGCCCTGGCCCACCGGACCCTCGAGGCGGAAAGACGGCAACTCGAGATCAACGTCAGCGAAGGGTGCCATTTCGGCAAGCTGGTCGGGCTCTCCCCGCAGATGCTCAAGGCCTACGACCTCATCCGCCGCGCGGCCCGCACCCCGACCAACATCCTCATCACCGGCGAGTCCGGCACCGGCAAGGAACTCGTGGCCCGGGCCATCCACGAGAACTCGCCCCGGGCCAGCCAGCCGTTCGTGACCATCAATTGCGGGGGCATGCCCGAACAGCTCATCGAGAGCGAACTGTTCGGACACAAAAAAGGCGCCTACACCGGCGCGACCGCGGACAAGAGCGGGCTCTTCGACCTGGCCAACCAGGGCACCATCTTCCTGGACGAGGTGGGGGAGCTGAGCATCCCCATGCAGGTCAAACTCCTGCGCGTGGTTCAGGAAAAGACTTACCGGGCCGTGGGCGGCGCCGAGGAACACACCGTGGACGTTCGTCTCATCGCCGCCACCAACAAGGACCTGGAGCAGGAGGTGGTCGAGGGCCGCTTCCGGGAGGACCTCTATTTCCGGCTGAACGTCATCCCCATCCACGTCCCCCCCTTGCGCGAACGCCAGGGAGACCTGCCGCTCCTGGCCCATTATTTCCTGGAAAAATACAGCCGCGAGCTGAACAAGAACGTCTGGAAAATCTCCTCCTACGCCCTGGATATCCTGTCCCAGTACGACTTCCCGGGCAACGTGCGCGAACTCGAGAACATCATCCAGCGCTCCGTGGCCCTCGAACAGTCGAATATCATCCTGCCCGACAGCCTGACCCTCGGCTCCTTTAAACGCCAACGAAGCTTCGGGGAACCGCCGACCGAACGACCGTTCGCGCCCAAGCCGCCGTCCGCCGCGCGGGAAGGGGCGGACCGCCCCTCCCTGGACGAGGTCATGGCCCGGTTCGAAACCCGGCTCCTCCTCGAGGCCCTGCACGCGGCCGACGGCGTCCAGCAGAAGACGGCCGAGCTCCTGCACACCTCGGCCCGGACCATCCGCTACCGCATGGCCAAATACGGCCTGGAGGACTTGACCCCGGCCCAGATCGAAGAAAAGCGGCAGGCCCTGGAAAGCGAACACCTGCCCTGGCCCGGCGAGGAGCCGCCGCTCGAGCTTCCGCCCGAGGGGCTGGACATGGACGCGGTCTTGATCAGGGTCGAACAGGATTTTATCAAGAGGGCCCTGGAGGCCCGGGGAGGGTCGCAGGCCGAGGCCGCCCGGGAAGTCAAACCAGGCGGGGAGCAACCCAGCCGGCTGGACCTTCTCATCAAGGAGCATGGTCTCTCGGATCGTCAAGCCAAGGCCCTGGAACACATCTTGGAGCGCGGCAGCCTGACCATCCAGGACTTCGAGCATCTGTGCCCGGAGGTGAACCGCCGGTCTCTGCAGCGGGACCTGAAAGCCATGTTGGATCAAGGGCTTTTGGTCACTGAAGGTGAAACCCACCACTTGCTTTATCGGCTGGCGAAACCGGTTTGATTTTTGCGACAATGTTTGCGACAATGTTTGCGACATGTTTGCGACAGATTTTGTGACAATCAGGAGAAATTTGGACTAAAAAGGTTGAAATTGATAGCGCTCTCGGTCGGGCCGAAAAGCCTCGTTCTTACATAACTAGCTGAAAAACAACAATATTTTTTTCAATAACCCGGATAGGTAGATTAATCTGGCACAGTCTTTGCGTCTCCCATGACAAACGCTGAGTTTTTAGGCAAAGGGGGTGAGGGGGACTTAAAGAAAAAGAATCGAGCGGATGATTTCGTTTCACAACGACAACAATAATCAAAAAGGAGGATTCACGATGCTTAGCAAGATGCGCAGAGGTCAAAAAGGTTTCACCCTGATCGAACTTATGATCGTCGTGGCCATCATCGGCATCCTGGCCGCGATCGCCATCCCGCAGTTTGCCAGCTACCGCAAGAAGGCCCAGGACTCGGCCGCGAAGTCGGCCCTGAAGAACCTGGCCACGGCTCAGGAAAACTACTACGCCACCAACAACCGCTATGCCGCCGGCCGTGGGAACCTGTCCGGCTGGACCGTAGAACCGGCTGTAACGGTGACCATCACCGGCGCCGGGGTGACTTCCTGGTCGGCCACGGCCAAGCACAACAGTTCGGATAACACCTTCACCTACGACAGTGCCACAGGCGGCCTGAAATAACCGCTTGCTGTGCAGGTCCCGAGAAACGGCTCCGCTGGAGCCGTTTCTTTTTTCCCTGCCCCTGGCCCGGCGGCTTGATCCAGGTCGCGGGGTGTGGTAAGGCCCTGGACAGGAAAGCCGGGAGCCGGTTCCAGGTTATTGGCTGAGCCGTCCGCGCATGCCCGGTTGATGGCCGATTTGCGGCCGTTTTGCTTCTCCCAAGGTTGAGACCGTTGCAAAACACAGGATTCCGAGACGAAATCGAGAAGGGCGAGGTTCGAAGCCGCAGGAATATTACTATATTTCGAGGACTTCGAGCCGAAGCCCGACAAAGAGTTCGGCCGGCAGCCGAAGTTTTGCAGTGGTCTCCAGGTCTATGAACGCTTCCGCATCCAAGGCCTTTTCGCCGGCGGTCCCGGCCTTTCTCGGCCTGGCCTTCTTCCTGCTCTATGCCGCCACGGCCGCCCCTTCCCTGGGCTGGCGGGACTCCCCGGAGTTCACCGTGACCGCCCACACCCTGGGCGTGTCGCACCCGGCCGGGTATCCGACCTACAACCTCTTGGCCAAGGCCCTGACCTTCCTGCCCCTGGCCGGCCTAGCCTTCCGGGTGACGCTTCTCTCGGCCGTCAGCGCGGCGCTGGCCTTGATTTTCCTCTACCACCTCGTATCTTGGGCGGGGCGGGGGACCGGGGATAAAAGCGCGGCGTGGGCCGCGGCCGGGACCGTGCTGCTGTTCGGTCTGGGTCCGACCTTCTGGGAAAATGCCGGCGAGACCGAGGTCTACACCCTCAATGTTTTATTTCTCGTTTTGATCCTGTTCTGCGCGGTCAAGTGGTCTTCCGGCCGAAACGAGGCCTGGCTGTATGCCGGGGCCCTGTTTTCCGGCCTGGGCGTGGGCAACCACGGTGCCCTGGCCTTTTTGCTGCCCGGGCTGCTCATTTATTTTTTCGGCCACTCGCGCACGGACACCTGGCGGCGTTTTTTCCTCTTGGGTTTTTTCTTTCTGTTGGGGTTTTCGGTCTATCTTTACCTGCCGCTTCGGTCGGCGGCCAACCCCACTTTTGACTGGGGCAATCCCGAGACCTGGTCATCGTTTTTCGGCCACGTCACGGACCGCAAGGACGCGGAGACGCACTTTCGGGAGGTGAGGCATGCCGCGCTTTTTTGGGAGCCGGCCCGCATCTTCATCAGCCGAACCGTGCCGCGGCTTTTCTGGCCCCTGGGCCTGCCGCTCTGCGTCCTGGGAGGGGTGGAGCTTTTCCGGGTGAACCGTCCCCTGCTGTTCGGTCTGCTGTGGATCCTGCTGGCCAACGTGGTGTTCTTCCTGAAATGGACGAACCCGACCGCCTTTCTGCCGGCCTGGCTGTGCGCGGCCGTCTTGTGGGGGGTGGGCCTGGCCCGGGGCTTGACCTGGCTCACGCTCTTCAGGCGGACCGCCGGCCGAGCCCTGCTGGCCGCGCTGGGCTGTGCCGTCTTCCTGGGCGGCGTCTGGTTTCAGCTTCCGGCCCAGGATCGTTCGCACGCCTTTCTGCCCGCGGAGGCCTTCCAGGACGATTACGAGTCGATGGCCATGGACGGTGTGAGTCTTACGGCCGTGCTCTGGTTCCATCAGCGGGCGTATCAGGACGTGTTTCGGATGCGGGAGGACTTGACCGTCATGGGGCTTTCCGACTTTTTGAAGCCCCGCCTTTTCAACCGGGTGACGCGGGACCGCTTTCCCGGCGTGGTCCTGCCGCCGGGCGGCTATGAGGAAGCCAGCAGCGTCCGATACCTTCAGCGTTTCGTGGCCGCCAACCTGGATGCGAACCGGGCGATCTACTGGGAACCGATCGACCTGACCGAAATCTTTTACCCCAACCTCATCCCGGACCAGGAGCTGCTCTTCCGGTTCACCCGGCGGCCGGTCAATCCCCTCGAGCAGACCGTGGTCCAGGCCGCCTTCGACCGGCTCCGGGCCAAGTTCCAGCGCGAGATCGAGGACGAGGGCCTGCTCGAGGACCCGCAGATCGATGCCTACTACATCCGTTTCCTGACCCAGTTCGCGGTCTACCTGCGGCTGCACGGCCGGCCGGCCGACTCCCTGGCCATGCTGAATTTTATCAAGGAAATGTTCGGACCCGGCCTCAAAAATACCGTCACCCCGGACGACCTGGACAACCTCGACAACCTCATGGGAGTTTCCTTGCTGGACCTCAGACGAACCGGCGAGGCGGAGTCGCACTTCCGACTCTTGCTGTCCCGCCATAAGGAAAGCTACGAGGGCTGGGCCAATCTGGGCCTGTTGTTTCTCAAGACGGGCCGGTGGGCAGAGGCCAAGGCGGCCCTCGAGCGGGCCCTGGCCGCCGACCCGGACAGGCCCGAGGCTCTCTCCAGTCTGGCCGAGTATTATCGGCGGCAGGGGGACGAGCGGCAGGCCGTCCGTTTGTATCGAAAGGCCTTGACCAAGGCCGCGGACAGCCGCCTGGCAGCGCATATCCGGCGGGAGCTGGGCGGCCCGACCCCGGCGCCCTGATGCACGATGGCAGAAAAGAGTGCAACGAAGTTTTCGTTACGAGGAGCGAAGCAACAAGCAATCTGATGTAGGGGCGGGTTTCAAACCCGCCGCCAAAACCCGGCCCGGCTGACATAGCCGCCCGGGGGGCGATCGCGCCTTCGGACGCGACGTTGCCCGCGCTGTTCGACGGGCTTTAGGCCGCGAAGGTCCGGGCGAGGCATGCTTCGTTCCTACAAAAGAATCCAGGCGGCGCGACTAGAGAAAGTGATGGAGCGAAGGAAATCCTGGCCCTTCTGGGTGATCCTGATCGCGGCCGTGGCGGCCGGTCTGGCAGGCCTGGTCGAGTTTCGGGCGCGGGGCGAGCTGTCCCTGGCCCGGGAGGCCGTCCGCCGGCAGGAGGTGAGCGGGGCCTTGAGGCACTATGCCCGGGCCTTGAGCTGGTATGTGCCCTGGGGGTCGGCCGAGACCGCGGCCGCCGAGCTGCTCGAGCTCGGGCTCAGGCTGAAGGCGGAAGGACGATACGAGCCGGCCTTTTTGGCCCTTTCCCGGACGCGGGCCGGGCTGTATGGCGCGCGCAGCCTGTATACCCCGCGGCCGGACCTCATCGCCCGGGCCGAGCCGCCCCTGGCCGAGCTGATGGCCCGCCGCAAGCTGGGGCCGGAAGCCTCGGCCTCGGACCTGCAAGTCCAGAGCCGGCGTTACCTGGACCTGCTGGCCCGGCCGGCCAAACCGAACCTCGCACCCGGCCTGGCCGCGGCCGGCGGCTTTCTGCTGTGGGTGGGGTCCGCTTTGGTTTTCGTCGTCCGTTTTTCCCGGGGAGGCCGGCGCCTGCCGTGGTTGCTCCTGTGGGCGGCCGGTTTTGCTCTCTGGCTGTGGGGGCTCTGGCTGACATGACTTCCGCTCTGCTCAGTTTGGTGGCCGTCGGCCTCGGCCTGGTCGGCGTCGGTCTGGGCCTTTCCCGGCCGAGCGTTCTCGCGTCCGCGGCCGCGCCCCTGGGCTGGCTTCTCGTCCTGGCCGGCCTGGCACGGCTGTTCCTGCCCGGTTTTTTTTCGTGACCGCCCGGATGGAAAAGCCCGTCGCCCCTCCCAGGCCGGACCGGCCCGCCCGCCTTTTGGGTCGGGCCGCGCGCCTCCTGCTCCTCGTCCTTCTGCTCATTGTCGTTCTGGCCGCGGCCGCGCTCGATCTTCTCCCCCCCACGGAACGAGACGCCCTGATTCACCACCTGGCCGTGCCCAAGCTCTGGCTCGAGGCCGGCGGCATGGTCGAGATGCCCTGGCTCCTGTATGGGTATTACCCCATGAACCTCGAGCTGCTCTACCTCCTGCCGCTGGCCCTGGGCGCGGACTGGGCGGCCCAGCTCATCCACCATGGCTTCGCGCTGCTGACCGGGCTATTGCTGGGACTCCATCTCGGCCGGCGGCTGGGGCCGAACTGGGGTTTGGCCGGGGCCCTCTTTTTCCTGAGCACACCCCTCGTCTTTCGGCTGTCGGCCTCCGCCAACGTGGACCTGGGACTCGGCTTCTTCATCACCGCGGCCTGGATGGCCTTGCTTGGCTGGGCGGAAACCCGCCGGCTCTTTTTTTTCCTCCTGTCCGCGCTGGCCCTGGGCCTGGCCCTGGGCACGAAATACAACGCCCTCCTGGCCGCGCCCCTCCTGGCCGCAGCCGTTTTTATCCTACGCCTTCGGGCCGGCGCCGGGCTGCGCTCCAGCCTGGCCTGGACCCTGGCCTACGCGCTTGCGAGCACCCTCGTTTTCTTCCCCTGGATGGTCCGCGACTTCCTCTGGACCGGCAACCCGCTCTACCCGTTGCTCAACTCCCTCTGGGGTCTGGGAAGCCTCGGCCCGCCCGGCCTCGAGCGCCTCAGCCTCCTGGCCCACCGGCATTATCTCTACGGCGAGTCGCTCCTCGAGATTCTGCTCGTCCCGGTCCGGGCCTTCTTTTCCGGCCAGGACGACTCCCCCCGCTATTTCGACGGCGTGCTCAGCCCGGCCCTGCTCCTTTTCAGCCTGCCCGCCCTGATCCGGCCGCGAGCCCGGGAGCTCAGGCCCCTCGGCTTTTTCGCCCTTCTCTACACCCTGCTGGTTTTCTTTCAGGCCACGTTTCGCGTGCGGTACCTGATGCCCATCCTGCCGGTGCTCGTCGTGCTGATGACGTATGGGCTGTATGAGGCGCGCGAGGCGCTTGGCCGCGTCCTTTCAGGCCGGGCCGCGGCCGTGGCGCTCGGCCTGATCGTGGCCGTTTGCCTGCTTCCCAACGGCCTCTATCTGGCCCATTTCTGGCAGAAGGCGGAGCCGGCGGCCTTTTTAACCGGGCGGGAGGACCGGGCCGGGTATTTGAGGCGCCACCTGGAGTACTACCCGGCCGTGGACTACCTGAACCGGACGCTGCCTGGGGAGGCGCGGGTGCTGCTGCTTTTTGCCGGGGATCAGGGGTATTACCTGAATCGGGGGTATCGTTTTGCGGCCTATTTTTCCGGGGAGGGTCTGCGTCCGGTGCTGGAGCGGGCCGTGAGCGGAGACGCGGTGTACGAAGGTTTCTGCGGCCTCGGCCTCACCCATATCCTGACCCGAGACGACCTGCTGGCCGGGTATCTCGCGTCGAATTTCGACCGGGCCCGGTTGCGCGTCTGGACGGATTTTGCTAAGAAGTATCTGCGGCTCCTGTATCGGGGCCGCGGATACAGCCTCTACCAGATCGGCCTGCGCTGAGAACGGACGCCATGGCTCAGAAAGACGATTTTTCCGTCACGGTCATCATCCCGGCCTATAACGAGGCCGCGGTCATCGGCCCCGTGGTGAGCGGCGTGCGGGAGCTCTATCCCGGCTTCGAGGTGCTGGTGGTGGACGACAGCTCGACGGACGACACGGCGCGGCTGGCGGCCGAGGCCGGGGCGCGCGTGGTTCGGCACGCCTACAATCGGGGGAACGGGGCCGCGGTCAAGACCGGCATCCGTTCGGCGCGGGGCCGGATTCTGGTGATGATGGACGGCGACGGGCAGCACGAACCGGCCGAGATATCGCTGCTGCTCGAACACATCGACCGGTACGAGATGGTTGTGGGGGCCCGGGACTTCAAGACCCAGGGCGCTTTTCACCGCTCGCTCGCCAACCGCATTTACAGCGCCTTCGCCACCTATCTGGCCGAGCACAAGGTGGCGGACCTGACCTCCGGCTTTCGGGCCATCCACCGCCGGCTGGCCATCCGTTTCGCCTACCTCCTGCCCAACACCTTTTCCTATCCCTCGACCATCACCCTGGCCCTGTTCAAGGCCGGCTACGGCGTGAAATACGTGCCCATCCACGCCCGTTCCCGGGTGGGCCGGAGCAAGATCAAGGTTCTGCGCGACGGCTTCCGGTTCTTCGCCATTTTGATCAAGCTCGTCTCGCTCTTCAACCCCATGAAGGTTTTTTTCCCGCTGGCCGTGGCCTTTTTTGCGCCCGGGCTGACCTATACCGTTATCCGCCTGGCGCAAGGCCACCGCCTGTCCAATCCCATGGTGCTGGCCCTCAGCGTGTCCGCCATCCTCTTCGCCCTGGGCCTCATCTCGGAGCAGATCGCCTTGCTGCGCCTCGAGCACATCGACGAGATTCTGTACGAGGAACCGTCGCCGGGCGCCGGACCGGACGCCACACCCCCCTGACCCGAAGCTTGACCAAAGGCCTTTACACTCCACGGCGCGTTTGGATAAAATGGAGAAAATGCTTCGCCAGAAAACCGGACGATAGGGGAAGAGGATGGATAAGACCAAAAGCGCCGAGAGCCGCACGAACAACCGCATCCCGCTGGACACGGTCGTCCGCTACTCCGAGGATGGGCTGACCTGGAAAGAGGGCCGGTCCAAGGACATCAGCATCAGCGGGATGTTCCTGATGGAGTCCGAGCCCGCGGGGCAAGGCCAGCCTCTCCATCTGTCATTCAATCTGCCCAACGTCCACTACCAGGGGGAGATCGAGGTGGACGCCGAGGTGGTGCGCACCCTGTCCCGGCAAGGACATCCGTACGGCGTGGGCCTCAAGTTCAAGACCCTGCGGGGCCGGAACTACGAGCTGCTCCTGGAATTCGTGGATCGCGTGCTGGGCATGCCTCTGCCCGACGGCATTCACGGCGCGGGTGAGGCCGACGCCGATGGCGTCTATACCCTGCACTTGGACCGCCTCGTGGAAGAGGTCGTCGAGCGGGAGGCCGAAGCGAAGCTCGAGCGGGGCGCGTCCCTCGAGAGGGGCCACGCGCCTTCCCGCGTCATCCGGCCCATCCTCTGGCTGGCGATCATCATCGGCCTGGGCGCCGCGGCCTATGAGTTTCTGTCCTACGTGGCAGTCCTGACCGAGCGCCTGCGCTGATTTTTTTCGCTTAAAATCTTCGACATTAGGGGCGACCGGCCGGTCGTCCCTACGCGCTAGGTTGTAACCGTTTTCTCGTTTCAGGGCAGAGCCCTGGAAAGGGGAGGAGTGGAGTCATTTTTATGACAGGGGCGGTTCTCGAACCGCCCCTACAAATCCGCGTCCCCGCAGCCGGGGGGTTTTCTTGTCGGGGCATGGCATGCCGTGCCCCTACGGCCGTTTGCCCCTTCCGATAAGGAGGATCAGGCCCAGGGACAGGCCTTCGCCTAACATGATCCACAGCCGGCTGCCCACGGCGGCCAGCACAGAGACCTCGGGAGGCAGGATGGGCGAAAGCAAGAGCAGGAGCGTGGCCTCCCGGATGCCGATCCCGCCCGGAAAAAAGAAGACCACGAAGCCGATGAAAAAGGCCAGGGCCAGGGCCGAGGCCGCCTGCACGCCCGCGGCCGAAGGCAGGCGGTGAAACGAAGAGATGAAAAGAAAAAAGACGCCGCCCATCAGCACCCAGAAGACCACGTAAAAGATATAAATCCGGACCAGCTTGGGCAGGCTCGGGAGCGGCACCACGGAAAAGGCCCGCCCCACGCGGCCTGGCAGGCGTCGGGACAGGCGAAGCAAACGCGGATGCATCAGGAAGCCCAGGAGCACCAGGAAAACCGCGGCCAGCCAGGGATGGAAACCGATATCCGCCGCGGCCATGAGAGCCGGCAGCCCGACCGCCAGAGAGGAGGCGGCCAGAAGCAGCGTCTCCAGATAAAGGCTTATCCCGGCGGCGGCCAGGTCCACCCCGGCCTCCCGGGCCAGCGCGGCCCGGCTGAGATAGCCCCAGACCCCGCCCGGCAGATACCGCGTCACCGACGACAGAATCCAGACCCTCACACTGGCGCGGAGCGGCGGGTGCTGGCCCAGCGCGCCCAGGATCAGGTGCCAGCCATAAGCGTCCATGAAGAATAGGGCGATCAGGCCGGCCAGGGCCGGCAGGAAGAGGAGCGGGTCGAAGGATCGGGCCTGGGCGCTGATCTGGGGCCACTGGCGCGCGGCGATCCAGGCCATGAAGCCGATGGAGACGGCCGCCAGGCCAAGCGTGAGGAGCCGTCTCATTCTTGGCCTGGGTCCTGTTTCAGCGAGCGGGCCGGGATGCCGCCCACCCGGTCCCCAGGCGCCACCGAGCGGTTGACCACGGCGCTGGCCCCTACGATGGCCCCCTCCCCGATGGTCACCCCGTCCAGTATCCTGGCCCCAGCCCCGATCCAGACATTGTCCGCGATGACGATCCCCTCCGCCGAGTACCCCTGATCGCTCATGGGCAGGTCCGGCCGGTCAAAGATGTGGCTCGAGGCGATGATGGCCGACTGGCCGGCGATGAGCACATGGTCGCCGATGGTCAGCCCGCCGTTTCCGTAGAGCAAGGCGCCCTGGCCGATGCTGCTCGAGCGGCCCACGTGGATAAAACCGTCGGGCGGACCGGCGTTGAGCATGGCAAAGCTTCTGAGGAACGTGCCTTCCCCGATGCGGATGGCTTCACGATTCCGGGAGGTGGCGATGAGCTGCACGAAGTCGTCCACCAGCACGTCCCGCTCCAGCCGGATTTGCCGCGGGCAGCGGAGCGTGGCGTACCGGCCGATGTAGGCCGTGCGGTGAAAGCCCTTGAAGCACAGCGGGTAGAGCAGGCTTCGCGCCAGCAGCCCCAACCCGCCGGGCAGCCAGCCGCAAAGCCCCAGCACCGTTTCCTGCCAGGCCAGGTCCAGGTAGGACGCCCCCTCCCCGGCCGTGAGCCGCCGGTAGCGGGCCGCCGCGCTCTCGCGCCCGTACATCTTTTTCAGATCGTACGTCCTTTGGGGACGTTCCATGACGTCACCTCTCGGTCCGGGGCGGGCAAGGCCCGGCCGCGGCCCGGACCCGGTCAGGACATCTTCTCGAAGGAAGGCCTGATCCCCGAGGCCAGGCAGCCGTGGCAGATGGTCCGCGGCACGGCCGGGGCTCCGGCGAGCCCTTGGCTGAGCAGGCGCCTGGCCGTCTGAAAATGCGCGTTGTTCCAAATCCGTTCAAAGGGCTCCTCGAAGATATTGCCGAAATCGTCCTTCCTGTAAAACTCGTAGCAACAGGCCGCCACCCCGCCGTCGGCCCGGATGTTCAGGTGGGTCCAGGGCCGGGCGCAGTCGGCCACCGATTCCGGCCGGCCCAGCTCGACGCGAAACTCGGGCCGGGTGGTGATCCACTCCGGGTCCTCGATGTAGCCCGGAATAGGGTGAAAATAATCCACGCCGATCTTGCGGGCAAAGGCCTCGGCCGCTTCGACCTCGTCCTGGTTGTGGCGGAAGACCACGTACTGCCATTCGATCAAGGGCCGGCCGCTCCCGGTCTTTTTCCGGGCCGCCAGCACGGCCTCGAGGCCCGCGATGGCCCGTTCGAAGCTCCCGCCGCGCCGGTAGGCGGCATAGGAGGCCGGGCTGAAGCCGTCGATGGCCGCGATGAAGTAATCCAGCCCGGAGCCGACCACGGAGGCGGCCGTGTCCGGCCTGGGGAAGTGCATATTGCTGGAGACCATGGTGAAGATGCGGGCGCGGTGGGCGTAACGGATGAAGGCCGGGAGGTTGGGGTTGAGCAGGGGCTCTCCCCAGTTGTAGAGCTGGATCATGTAAAGATAATCGGCCACGGCCTCGATGGACCGCCGCATCTCCTCGAGGGTCATGTTCCGCTTTTGGCGGTCGGCCGTCTTGCCCTTGCCGGTCAGGCAGAAGGGGCAGTGCAGGTTGCAGATGTTGTTCACCTCGAGAAACAGAATAAAGGGTTTTCCTCGGATCACGGTCCTTCCCAGTTTCTTCTCGAGGAGGACCCGGCTCAGGTTGGCCGTTTTGAGCGGCGAGTTGTAGTGGATAAAAGCCAAGAGGTGCGGCAGGGAGAGGCGCTGGCCGAGGATCAGCCGGGCCGCCCTCACCGCCGCCTGCGCGGCCACTGTGCCGACCGGTTTCATGCGGCCCCTTGTTCGGACACCGGCCCCGGCCGCTCGGCCAGGACGAAATAGTTCATCACAAAGCGCCTCTCGCGGTCGAGCGGCGCAAGGGCCAAAGCGACCAGGTTCACGAGCGTCGACACCAGGAGGACCGGCAGGGCCAGCACCAGGCCGGCGGCGCGGCCGAGGCGGCCCGCGGCGAGAAGCCGCGCCACCTGGTGCACCAGGAAAAGGTTGAAAAATTCCCCGGCCAGCGGCACGAACCCGCCCTGGGCCAGGGTCCGGACCGGAGCCAAGCCGGCCGTTTCCAGCAGGACCTCGAAACCGTGGGGGCTGAAACGATAGTAGTCGTGCGGTTCGTCATGCAGGGGATAGAAAAACGGCGCGGAGAGCAGCAGCCGTCCGCCCGGCTTCAGCACCCGTGCGATCTCGCCCATGGCCCGGCCCGGGTCCGGCACGTGCTCCAGGACCTGCGTGCACAGGACCGCGTCCAGCGAACCGTCCCGGAAGGGCAGGGCTAAGAGGTCGCCGTAAACCTCAGCCGAGCCGGTCTCGGCCGGAAAGGTGGCCGGAAGGTCGAAACCGATGTAGGTCGCCTGCCGGAAATAGGAGCGGTAAGGTCCGAAGCCGCACCCCAGGTCCGCGGCCAGCCCGCGCACCGACCCCCCCTCCCGCTTGACCGTTTTCCTCAGAAATCGCCTAGAAAAAAATTGGGGATGAAGCGGCGTCGAGCCGAGCCGTTCGGAAAAAGTCCTGTACAGCCGCCTGGTCCGCTCCATGAATTCGACCCTTCACCCTCGCCCCGCCCGGCAAACGAAAAGCCACGTGCTGGCCAGCCTCGGCCCCACCGCGCCCCGAAAGCCGGGAACCACGGCGGATATGTACAGCATCAGCCCCAGGTTCGCGTACTTCAGCGCCCACGCGGCCGGCGTCTCGGGCGGCCCGCCGGCGTAAATCTGAGGATAGCCCCACGGCCTCCCGACCGTCAATCGGAATTCCCGCCCGACCGCTTGCGCGATCTCGGCCCGGGTGTAAGGGATGTGGGCCTGATAATTGATCGGGCAGAGGCGGCGGTGCCAGCGCCAGGCCAGGTTCCCCATGTTGGGCATGAGGAAGATCATCCGTCCGCCGTCCTTGACAAAGAACCGGCAGCGCTTGAAAAATCGGGGGAGGTCGGAAAAATGCTCGACCAGCCCGGCGTGAAAGACGACGTCGAATTTTTGCCCGCCGGCCGAGACTTCGAAAAGATCGCCCTGATACAAATCGTGGGTCACGCCGTGGCGGTCGGCCATGAGGCGGAGGCGGCTGAGTCCCTCGGCCGAGAAATCGATGCCCGAGGTCGCGAGGCCGGCCGCCAACCTGAAGAACATGAGGTAGCGCGAGGAGCCGCAGCCCAGTTCGAGCAGGGTCCTGGCGCCTTGAAGGTGAGGGCCGAGGGACCGGGCCAGCAGGCCGCGGCGCCCGTAGTAAGGGTCCAGGGGATGGTAGCGGGGCTGGAAGGCGGCGTACTTGGCGTCCCAGAAGGCGCGGTCGGTGATGTTGGAAAATCTCACGCCCGCCTCCCGACCGCCTCGGCCATGAGCCCAAGATAGCGGCGGGCCGTGTTCTCCCAGGTCAGCCCCTGCCCCTCGATCCAAGCGCGGCCTTTTCGGCCCATGGCGGCCAACAGCTCCGGGTTTTGCCAAAGCCGCCGGATCGCCTCGGCCAAGGCCTCGCTGTCGCCGTCCGGAAAGCAGACGCCGGCCCCGGACCGCTCGACCAGTTCCCGGATGCCATGAATGTCCGAGCCGATGACCGGACGACCCGCGGCCATGGCCTCGAGCGCCACGTTCGGCCGTCCCTCGTGATGGCTGGGCAGAACCAGGCAGTGGGCCTGGGCCATGGCCTCGGCCATGGCCCTGCCGGGCGGGACGATGCCGGCAAAGGTGATCCGCCGGCCGAGACCCAGATCTTCGGCCCGGCGTCTCAGGGCGTCTTCCAGCGGGCCTTCGCCGGCCAGGGTGATATGAAGCGGCTCGTTTCTCAGCCGCGCAGCGGCCGTTAGCAGCACGTCCACCCCTTTGCGCGGGATCAGAAACCCGGCAAAGAAAAGGTTCAGCACCGACCCCGGCTGAAGCGGTTCGACTTTAAAAAATTCCTGGTGGATGCCGTTGGCGATGTGATGGACCTTTTCCGGGTGGCGCACCTTTTTTCGCACCTCATCCAAGAGGTCTTCCCCGACCGCAACCACCGCCGCCGAGGTCCTGACGGCCGCGGCGAGCAACACCCGGTCCACGGCGCTCTCCCGTTCGCCGGCCTGAACGTCCGAGCCGCGCAAGACCGTGATCACCGGCCGTCCGTGCAGCGGCCCCAGCCCCCCGGCCAGGGCCCCGCAGATGGCCCAGTTGGCCAGAAGCACGTCTGCCCGCCTGGCCTTAAGGAGCGTCTGTCCGGCCAGGGACAGGACAAAGGAAGGCAGCAGCAGGGCCGTTTTCCGGTCGCGGCGCAGGGCCACCGGGATGCCGCCCGGCTGCTGGGCCAAGACCTGCCATGGTTTCGGGGCATAGGCGAAGCGTTGGACCGGAAGCCCTTCCGGCCAGGAGGTGGGGGCCTCGTCCGTGGCCGGGGTGACGACGGTCAGGTCCGCGCCCTGATGCCTCAGGGCCTCGGCCAGTTGATAGACGAAAAAACCGGCCGGGTCCCGGGCGGAACTCGGAAACGACGTGGTCAGGCACAGGATCTTCAGCGAGCTTGGGTCAGGCATCCTCGCGTCAGCGGACCGGTCTTCCCCAGCCTCCGCCGCGGGCATCGGCCCAGAGGCGGCTTTGGCCGCGGCCTCCTGGGTTCGACCTGGTTTTCGAATGTTCATAATAATAAAGCGACTATACGGTTGGCCTGGCGAGGGTGTCAAGTCCGGAGGCCGGCCGCTTCAAGTGAAAAAGGGGTCAGGAGCCTTTTTTCCTCCTGAGTCTTGAGTCTGCACCAGAGCCTGGAGACGAAAAAAGGCTGTAGGGGCGGGTTTCAAACCCGCCCTTCTTTTTAAGCGAGGCAGCCCAGGCAAGCCGGTGGCCTGGCAGATTTGTTGCATTCGACTTGTTGCACCGGAAAGGGACAAAAGAAAACCGGAACCTTGGGCGGGGTTCCGGTTGACTTGAAAAAGGGGAAATATCGTTGGGTTTTGGGCGCAACTTCTGGGTTGCGAATATAAGAGGAAGCAACTTTCCTGCCAAAGCGGCCCGTCCTGGGCCTTTTTCCTGATAACCTACTGAAACCAAATATTAAAGTCGTGTCGCCGCCTCTTTCCACGAGACGCTGCTAGCGGCGGGCGGGGTACAAAAAATTGAACCGAAAGCCAGACGCCCGTAGCTCATCCTTGTAACTGTTTGTAATCTAATAGAAATAATGGGTACAAAAAATTGAACCCGGCAGAACCCGCTCTCAATTCAGACCGTATTTCTTGAGCTTGTACTGCATGAGGTTCTTTTTGATGCCCAGCCGCTCGGCGGCGTGGGCCTGGACGTGGCCGGTGATTTCGAGGGCTCGCTCGATCATTTTTTTCTCAATGGTTTCCAGGGCTTCGTTCAGGGGGACATCGAGCGGGACGAAGCGGTCGAGGTCGGCGAAGGGCTCGGTTTCGGCCAGGGGGGTGGGTGGCTGGGAGTGGTGGAGGTCTTCGGGCAGGTCCTCGGGCCGGATGACCTCGCCTGGGCAGAGGATGGTGGCGCGTTCGATGGCGTTTTCGAGTTCCCGGACGTTGCCGGGCCAGGCATGGGCGTAGATGAGGCGCATGGCCTCCGGGGAGACGGTCATGTTCGGTTTGCCGCTTTGAGGGCCGTAGAGCTTGAGGAAATGGCCGACCAGGAGGGGGAGGTCGTCCTTACGCTCTCTAAGGGGAGGGAGATGGATGTGGACCACGTCCATCCGATAGAGGAGGTCTTCCCGGAAGCGGCGCTCGGCCACCTCCCGTTTGAGGTTGCGGTTGGAGGCGGTGACCAGCCGCACGTCCACCTTGATCGTGCGGGTGCCGCCGACGCGTTCGAAGGCGCGTTCCTGGATGACCCGGAGGAGTTTGGACTGAAGGGCCAGTGGCAGGTCGCCGATTTCGTCCAGGAAGAGGGTGCCGCCGTCGGAGAGTTCGAAGCGGCCCTTGCGCATGGCCACGGCGCCGGTGAAGGCGCCCTTTTCATGGCCGAAGAGCTCGCTTTCCAGCAGGGTCTCGGGCAGGGCGGCGCAGTTGATCGAGATGAAACTCTGATGCCGCCGCCGGCTTCCCTGGTGGATGGCCCGGGCGATGAGCTCCTTGCCCGTGCCGGACTCGCCGCCGATGAGCACATTGGCCTGGGTGTCGGCCACCTTTTCCACCAGGCGGAAGACGTCGCGCATGGCCTGGTTCTTGCCGATGATGTTCCCGAAGCTGTGCCGCTCGTTGAGCTCCCGGGTCAGCTCCCGGTTCTCCCGGACCAGCCGCTGCATCTCCAGGGCCTTGCGGATGGTGAGCATCAGCTCTTCGTTTTGGAAAGGCTTGGTGATGTAGTCGAAGGCGCCGATCTTCATGGCCTGGACCGCCTTTTCCACGGTGCCGTAAGCGGTCATGACGATGACCGGCAGCTCCGGCTCGAGGCGGTGGACGCGGGAGAGAAGCTCGATGCCGTCCATGACCGGCATTTTCATGTCCGTGAGGACCAGGTTCAGCTCATTTTCCTGGATGATCTCGAGGGCGTCCTGCCCGTTCTCCGCGGTCAGGGTCTCGTACCCCTCCTCGGACAGCAGGTTGGCCATGACCAGCAGGTAGTTTTTTTCGTCGTCGACGACGAGGATGGTTTCCATGGAGATGCTCGGGTCCCGACCAGGACCGGCCCTCAGGCCGGATGCACCGGCAGGCGGATGACGACGCGGGTGCCCCGACCCCCGGCCGGCTCGATAAAAACCTCGCCCTGGTGGTTATGAATGATGTTCCGAACGATGGCCAGCCCCAACCCGCTGCCCTTGATCTTGGTGGTGAAGAAGGGGTCGAAAACGCGCGGCAGGGCTTCCGGCAGGATGCCTTCCCCGCTGTCCTCAATGACTACCTGGGCCTGGTCGCCGTTCGCCCCCTCAACCCCGGACGTGCTCACCAGAACCTCCCCACCCTCGGGCATGGCCTGCAAGGCGTTGTTGAAGACGTTGAGAAAGGCCCGGTAGAGGAGGTCCGGGTCCGCCTCGACCATGGCCGGACCGCCGTAGCGCCTGACGATCTGGACGTGGTTCTGTTCGATGAGCGGAGACAGGGCGTTGAGGTTTTTGTCCAGGATGTCGGGGAGATGCACCGGGGCGAGCTCCGGGGCCTGGGGCCGGGCGAAGTCCAGGAACTCGGTCAGGATGCCGTTCATGCGGCGGGATTCTTCGATGATAACGTCCGGCAGACGGTTGTCCGGTTCGTACTGCTTGATCCGGCGTTCGAGCATCTCGGCGCTGGAGCTGATGATGCCCAGGGGGTTGCGGATTTCGTGGGAGACCGCGGCCACCATCTGCCCGAGGCCGGCCAGCCGCTCGGACTGGTGCAGTTGTTCCAGCAGCCGCTGGTGCTCCATGTTCCGTTTTTCGAGGATGCTGTCGGCGCGCATGACGATCTGGCGGAGAATCATGAAGAGCAGGGTCATGGCCAACACCGAGGTGAGGATGCTCAGGTACTGGAAGCGGTTGATCTCAGCCAGGTCCGCGGTCAGGTCCTGGTGGATTTCGAAGACCCCCATGATGTAGCCCTCGCTCCCGTCGATCAGCTCCCGCCAGATGGGGGAGAAGGTCTGCAGGATGCGCGTCTGCTTGGTGAGGCCGAGGAGGCTTGGCTGTCCGCTGGGCAGGGTGATGAGGGTCGAGGCGGACTTGCCGATAATGGCCGCCTTGTAGGCCTGTGAGTCCTGGCCCTCGGTCTGGACGAGTTTGGGGTCGGTGCTGTAGATGATCATGCCGTCGAAATCGTAGATGTTCACACGCTTGATGTGAAAGCCTTGGATGGAACGACGCACGATCTTGTCCATCAGTTCGTACTGGTAGGCGTCGCGCAGGCTCGAGCGCGAGTAAAAGAGCAGCACCGTGCGCACGAACTGCTGGGAAATCTCCCGGCTCATCAGGCGCGCGGCCAGGCGAGCGTACTCCTCGCTCTGGGCGGACAGCCGACTCCGGGTCTGCTGGGAGATGAGGAGGCTGAGGGCCAGGGCGAAGACGAGCATGACGATGAAGCCGGCGTAGGTGAAGTAGGAGACCAGCCGGAAAGGCCGAATCGAGGTTTCGCTTTCGGTCTGAGGCCCGCCGCGATCGGGCCGGGGCTCGAGGGGGGAGGTGGCCGTGTCTTGATCGTTGCTCATTCTAGAGGATGTACTTCTTCTTGGGCCGCGGCCCGGCCCTGAATTCGTCCATGTAGTTCTGGTATCCCGGCCGACCCATGAGGCCGTAAGTGTAGTTCTTGCTCAGCTCCACGCCGGGCTGATCCAGGGCGTTGACCTGGTAGAGATGACCGCTGGCCACGGTGGCCGTCTCGAGCATGTACATGAAATATCCCATGGCGGCGGGCGTGATGCGGGGCAGGGTCAAGGTCATGTTGGGCTGTCCGGCCCTGGCCACGGCCCGGGCCGTGGAGGCCTGTTCCATGGCCATGAGCTCTCCCAGGCTGTGTCCGCTGAGGTAGTTGACCTGGTCGTAGTCCTTGAAGACCTGGGGGATGCGCAGGTCGACCCGGTAGGTTTTGGGCTTCAGAAAGACGATGACCTTATCCTGGGGGCCTTCCATGTAGAGCTGGAGCTGGGAGTGCTGGTCCGTGGCGCCCACGGCCCGGATCGGGGTCTGCCCGGCCCGGACGGTGCGGCCGTCCGTGGATTTCAGCTTGCCCAGGGATTCGGCCCAGAGCTGGCAGAACCAGTCCGCCAGGCTGGACAGGGCGCTCGAGTAAGGCATCATGACCAGGATGGGGCGTCCGCGCCGGGTGTTTAGGGCATAGGCCAGGGCGGCGAAGAGATAGGCCGGATTTTTTTTGAAGTTGGCCTTGGTGCAGGTTTCGGCCGCGGCGGCGGCGCCCTTGAGCAGCTCGGAGACGTTGATGCCGGCCACGGCCAGGGGCAGCAGTCCGACCGCGGTCAGGACCGAGTATCTTCCGCCGACCTGGGGCGGCACTTCCAGGACCGGGTATCCCTCTCGCTTGGCCAAGGCCCGGAGAAAACCCTTTTCCGGGTCCGTGGTCAGGATGAGGTGTTCGCGGATGCTGGAACGGCCCAGGGATTTTCTCAGCCGGTCATAGACGATCATGAACTGGCTCATGGTCTCGGTCGTGGCCCCGGACTTGCTGATGATGTTGAAGACGGTGCGGCGCGGGTCCACGAAGTCGAGCAGGGCGGTGATGCTTTCCGGGTCCACGTTGTCGGCCACGAACAGCCGCGGGAACCGCCTCTGGGAGGATTCGAGCAGGTTGTGGTTCAGCGGAGCCAGGGCCTGGAACAGGGCCGCGGTGCCCAGGGCCGAGCCGCCGATGCCGAAGACGACGAGGTTTTCGGCTTTCCGCCGGATCTCCTCGGCCGCGCGGCGGACGGACCTCAGCTCCCGGGTCTGAAAGGGGAGATCGTAGAAAGGGAGCAGGCCGTCTTTGCGGGCCTGCATGAGGGCCTGGTGGGCTTGCTTCAGCGCGGGCCCCAGCGCCTTGATCTCGGGCAGGGTCAGGCCGATCTCCGGCGGGAGGTTTTCGGCCATGACGTGATTGAAGTCCATCTCAAGCAGCGGCTCCTGAGGCGCGATTTTCGTGGCGGTCATGTCCTCTCCCCTCGAATAGGTGCGATGCGCCTTGGCTCTCTATTGCCCGCCTGTGCAAGGCCCAGGGCTGCTCCCCACATCCGCCTTGACAGGATCGTCTTTAGATTATAGTCTTTTTCTAGTCCCTTGTCACGGTCGGCCGCCATGCTCGAAAAAACCTTGGATCACATCGCCGAATGGATTCTCGGCCTGGACGAAGCCTCCCTGACCGAGCTCCTGCCCGCGTATAAAAAGCGTATGGATCACTTCGAGCCGAGCCGGGAATGGGAAAAAGCGGTCATCATCTTCTTCCTCATCAACGCCGTGCGCGTCAAGAACGCCCTCTTCAACGAAGGCATCCTCAAAAAAGCCGCCCCGGAAAAATCGAAGCCCAAGAAGGACGGCCCGCTCAAGATCGTCAAGTAGCCGGCTTGGTCTTCCGGACGCCCGGCCCCCTCGCGGCCCGGTCCCGGAGGGCCAGTTTCCGGGCCGCGGCCTGTTCCCGTCCCCGGCCTGAGGGGACGTAATAGCGCCGGCCCTTGAGCTCCTCGGGCAAATGCTCCTGATCCACGCGGGCGTCTTTGAAGTCGTGTGCGTAGCGATAGCCCCGGCCATAACCCAAGTCCTTCATCAGCCGCGTGGGCGCATTGCGAAGATGAAGCGGCACGGGCAGGCTGCCCTGCTCCCGGGCATCCCGCTGTGCGGCCTCGAAGGCCGTGTAAATGCTGTTCGATTTTTCGGCCAGGGCCAGATACACGGCCAACTCGGCCAGGGCCAGGTCCCCCTCGGGCGAGCCCAGCAGCCGATAGGACTCGACGGCGCTCAGGGCCACGACCAGGGCCAGGGGGTCGGCCTGGCCCACGTCTTCCGAGGCGAAGCGGACCATGCGCCGGAGCAGGTAGATCGGCTCCTCCCCGGCCTCCAACATGCGCGCCAGCCAGTACAGGGCCGCGTCCGGGTCCGAGTCGCGCAGGCTCTTGTGCAGGGCCGAGATGAGATTGTAATGCTCCTCCCCGGCCCGGTCGTAGCGCAGGCTCTTCTTCTGCACGGCCATCTCCGCCTCGGTAAGCCCGACACGGTATATCCCCCGCTCGGGCCGGGCCACGGAAACGGCCAGCTCCAGCGCGTTGAGCAAATTCCGGGCGTCCCCATCGGCCGCGGCCACGAGAAAGCTCCTAGCCTCGGCCGAAAGGTCGACGGGCGCCTTGCCCAGGCCCCGCTCGGGGTCGGAGAGGGCCCGGTCGACGAGGCGGGAGAGGTCCTCGGGCCCGAGGGGGTTCAGCACCAGGACCCGCATCCGGGACAGGAGCGGGGAGATGACCTCGAAGGAGGGGTTTTCGGTGGTGGCCCCGAGCAGGGTGAGGAGTCCGCTTTCCACGTGGGGCAGGAAGGCGTCCTGCTGGGCCTTGTTGAAGCGGTGGATCTCGTCCACGAAGAGCAGGGTGCGGCGGCGGCCGAATTTGAGGCCTTCCCGGGCCTGTTCCATCACCTCGCGGACCTCTTTGACGCCGGACATCACCGCGGAAAAGGAGACGAATTCCGCCTGGGCCGCCTTCGCCACCAACCGGGCCAGGGTCGTCTTGCCCGATCCGGGCGGTCCCCAAAACAGAAGGGAGACCAGGGCCCCGGACTCCACCAGTCGGCTCAGCAGCCGGCCCGGCCCGATGAGGTGCCCCTGGCCCAGGAACTCGTCCAGGGTGCGGGGCCGCATCCGTTCGGCCAGAGGCGCGGCGGCCTTCAGGGCTTCCTGTTCGGGAAAAAGGTCGTTCACGGCGGGTTCCTTTGACGGTTCTTTTGACCATAAAGGAGCCGAGGCCCGAAGTCAACGCCCGGCTGGAAAGGGTAAAATAATGGGTCAGGAGCCTTTGTTCCGGAGAGAAAAATCCTTGCCTTGGGCCCGAGGCGGACCGTACAATAGAGACCTCCAGGAGCATGGATTTGGCAAGCACTTCCCGCCGGAGACTCTTCGGTTTGGTGATTCTGGCCCTGGTCCTTCTGGTCGTGGGGACGGTGGGTTATGTCCTGATCGAGAAGTGGAGCCTGACGGACGCCTTGTACATGACCATTATCACCGTGGCCACGGTCGGGTATGGCGAGGTGCACCCGCTCAGCCCGGCCGGCCGTTTTTTCACCATTTTCGTTATCATCTTCGGGGTGGGGAGCGTCGCCTACCTGGTGGGTCTGTTCAGCCGGGCGATGGTCGAGGGCAGCCTCGAGAGGATCATGGGGAGGCACAAACTGGAAAAGCAGATCAATCAGCTCAGGGACCACTACGTCATCTGCGGCTACGGCCGCATCGGCCGGGCCATCGTCAAAGAGCTCGACGCCGGCCGCGTGCCGGTGGTCATCATCGAGAGCAATCCGGCCATCATCCAGCGTATCGAGGAAGAGGGGCACCTGTACGTGGCGGGCGAGGCCACCGACGATCTGAACCTTCTGGCCGCCGGCATCAAACGGGCGCGAGGGTTGGTTTCGGTGGTCAGTTCGGACGCGGACAACGTCTTCATCGTTCTGACCGCCCGGTCCATGCGGGAGGAGCTGTTCATCGTCACCCGGGCCAGCGAGGAGCGTTCCGTGGGCAAACTCGAACGGGCCGGCGCGGACAAGGTCATCTCCCCCTACGAGATCGGGGCCCGTAAAATGGCCCAGGCCATCCTCAGGCCCAACGTCGCGGACTTCATCGAGACCACGGTCCACGGCCAGAGGGGTCTGGGCCTGGCCATGGAGGAAATCCTGGTCACGCCCCGCTCGAGCCTGAAAGACGTCCCCCTCCGCGACTCCAACATCCGCCGGGACCTCGACCTGATGATCATCGCCATCAAGACGGCGGACGGGCATATGATCTTCGCCCCGTCCGCGGACGAGCACGTGCGGGTCGGCGACGTGCTCATCGTCGTGGGCAAGCAGGAAAACGTGGAGCGGCTCATCAAGCTGCTGGGCGCGGACGTGACACCTTACGTTCCCAAGTCTTGAGGGACGGGCCGGACTGGGATCCCTACAATTTTGTATTTTCGCCCGCGGTTCGCTCTGACAAAAATGTTCTTCGCCGTCTCCGCGTTCGAGTGCTTTTTTATATTTTTATAAAAAAATAAAATAGATAGGATGAAGAATGGCATTTGGCCCAACTCTTGCTGCCCTTCTGCGCAGACAGGAAGCAAGACCCCGATCGAGCGCCGAAGAGCAAAAACAGCACCCAGGAGAACGAGATCATGGTCAAGATCGAAGCGATTATCAAACCCTTCAAGCTGGAAGAGCTCAAGGACGGACTGAACGAAATCGGCATCGAGGGCATGACGGTCAGCGAGGTCAAGGGCTTTGGCCGGCAGAAGGGGCACAAGGAAATTTACCGAGGGGCGGAGTATGTTGTGGACTTTTTGCCCAAAGTCAAGATTGAGATCGTGGCCGAGCGGGAGCGGGCCAACGAGATCGTGAAGGTCATCCAGGACACCTGCCGCACCGGCAAGATCGGAGACGGGAAGATCTTTCTTCTGCCTTTGGAGGAGGTCATCCGCATCCGGACCGGGGAGACCGGCAAGGACGCCATTTAGGATGCATTTTGGACTTTTCCCGTGAAAGGCAGAAACTGCTCGCGGCCCTCGGCCGGGGTCTGAGCGAGTCCGAGTTTTCGGCGGGCTACCGCGATCTCTTGGACCGGCTTATCGTCGGCCTGTTCCAGGCGGAGATCGAAGCGCGGGGCAGGATGCCCGGGGTGGCCCTGATTGCGCTGGGGGGGTATGGGTACGGCGAGATGGCGCCTTTTTCCGACGTGGACCTGCTCTGCCTCCATGACCCCACCCTGTCCGAGCAGAAGGTGGCGCCGGTCTTCGAGGCCGTGCTCTATCCCCTCTGGGACCACAAACTGGACGTCGGCCACGGCAGCCGGACCATCGGCCAGTGCCAGGCCCTGGCCGGGTCCGATTTCGTCAGCCTCGTCTCCATGCTCGAGGGACGCTTCCTGGCCGGCGACACGGCCCTGTTCGCCGCCTTGGTCCAGGAGCGCAAGCGCTGGCTGTCCACCCGCTCGCGGCGTCTGGCTTTTTTCAAGAACCTCAAAAAGAGCCTGGCGGAAAGAAGCCAGAAATACGGCCAGAGTCCCTATCTCCTGGAGCCCAACGTCAAGGAAGGGCAGGGCGGGTTGAGGGACATCCAGGCCATCTACTGGACCGGCCTGGGCCTGTACGACCTGCCCACCTTCGGCGGACTGGCCAAGGCCGGGCTGGTCCCCCGCAACGCCGACCGGACCCTGACCGCGGCCCACGCTTTCATGCTCCGCGTCCGTTTCCAGCTCCATGTTCTGGCCAAGGTCAAGACCGAGATTTTGACCTTCGACCTCCAGGCTGGCCTGGCCCGGGTGTGCGGCTATCAGGACGAGGGGCATATCTCGGCCGTGGAGCGGTTCATGCAGGAGTATTACACCCATGTCTATGCGGTCCGGGCCGCTCTGGACTTTTTTGTCAGCCGGGTCGAGGAGGACCTGAGGCCGCCGCGTCTCAGGCGGCTCACCCAGGGGGCCCGCACCGTGGAAAAGGGCCTCATCGTGCGGCGGGGCCTGGTGGAACTGACCTCCACCTCCGAGGTCCGGCAGCGGCCGGGCCTGATGATGCGGGCCTTTGACGTGGCCATGAACGAAGGCCTCGAGATCAGCCAGAGGGCCCTGGACATCATCCACTCGAACTTGGACCTGGTGGACGATGCCTTTCGGCGGAACCCGAAGGTGGCCCGGTCTTTTCTGAGCGCGATCACGGCCACGCCGCCGGACGCGACGTCTGCGCCCGCCAACCTCGAGGCCATGCAGGGCATCCGCTTCCTGGCCGCCTACCTCCCGGAACTGGCGCCGATCCAGGCCCGGGTCCAGTACGACGCCTACCACGTCTACACCGTGGACGTGCACCTGGTCCTGACCCTCTGGGAACTCAAGAAGATCGCCGCCGCCCGGTCCAGCAAGGAAGGGCTGGATTTCGAACGGTCCATCCTCGAGCAGGTCCACAGCCCCGAGGTGCTCTACCTGGCCGCCTTCCTGCACGACGTGGGTAAAGACGTGGGCCGGGACCACGCCCGCCGCGGCGCCAAGATGATGCCCGGCATCTGCGAAAGGCTCGGCCTTTCCCCGGAACAGACCGAGGACGCGGCCTTCCTCGTGGCCGAGCACGTCTTTCTCGTCGAGACGGCCACGCGGCGGGACCTGACCGAGGAAAAGCTCATCTTCACCTGCGCCCAGAAGATCGGGACCGCGGACCGGCTGAACATGCTCTTTCTTTTGACCGTGGCCGATTCCCGGGCCACCGGCCCAGGCGCCTGGAACCCCTGGCGGGAGACCCTGCTCCGGGACCTGTACACCAAGACCTTCCACGTGCTCACTCGCAGCGACCTCGCCGGCAAGGAGGCGGCCGGCCGGCGCGAGGCTCTGGGGCGCGAGGTCGAGGTCCTGCTGGCGGGCAAGATGGCGCCGGCCCGGGTGAAGCAGCTTTTGGAGACCACCTCGGCCCACTACCTGTCGGTCATGACCGCGCTCGAGGTGGCCCGGCACTTCCTGCTCGAGGAGCGGCTCGGCGCCCAGGTCCTTGTTCTGGAGGTGCGCGATACGGGCGAGGGCTACTACGAGGTCACACTCGTCACCCGGGACCGCCCGGGTCTCCTGGCCAGCATGGCCGGCGTCTTCACCCTCAACAGCATCAACATCCTCGGCGCCCAGGTCTTCACCCGCACCAGCGGCATCGCCATCGACGTCTTCCAGGTGGACCCGCCCCCGGATACCGTCTTCATCAACGAGGCCTGGGCCAAGGTTCGCGAGGACGCCGACCGCGTCCTGTCCGGACGACAGCCCCACGACTTCCGCCTCTCCACCCGCACCCCGGTCTTCCGGCGCGGGCACGGCGTCCCCAGGCGGCCTTCCCGCGTGGTGATCGACAACGAGGTCTCGGATTTCTACACCGTGGTCGAGGTCTACACCCACGACCGGCTCGGCCTGCTGTACGACCTGACCCAGACCCTGTTCACGCAGGACCTGTCGATCGACATCGCCAAGATTTCAACCAAAGTTGACCAGGTGGTGGACGTGTTTTACGTCCGCGACTTCGAAGGTCAGAAAGTGGATGACCCGGATCGGGTCAAGGCCTTGAATAAGGCCCTGACCGAGGCCCTGACCTGAATCCGGGCGCGGTTTTTAGCGGAAAGCAACGAGCACCCTTACCCCACACCAAGGAGACGACCGATGACCCCCAAAGACGTTTTGGACATGGCCAAGGCAAAGAAAGCCCTCTTCCTCGACCTGAAATTCATGGACTTCCCGGGCATGTGGCAGCACTTCGCCGTGCCCATTCACACGCTGGAATTATCGTCCTTCGAGGAAGGCTACGGCTTCGACGGTTCCAGCATCCGCGGCTGGCAGCCCATCCACGCCTCGGACATGCTCGTCATCCCGGACCCGAACACGGCCTTGATGGACCCCTTCACCCAGTACCCCACCCTGTCCATGATCTGCAACATCCTCGATCCGGTGACCAAGGAGCCCTATACCCGCGACCCCAGATACATCGCCCAGAAGGCCGAGGCCTACATGAAATCCCTGGGCGTGGCCGACACGGCCTACTTCGGTCCCGAGGCCGAGTTCTTCATCCTGGACGATATCCGCTACGGCTATACCCAGAACAGTTCCTTCCATCACGTGGACTCCGTTGAAGGGCAGTGGAACGCCGGCCGGGAGGAAAACCCGAACCTGGGCTACAAGCCGCGCTACAAGGAGGGCTATTTCCCGGTGCCGCCCACCGACTCGGTGGCCGATCTCCGGGCCGAGATGACCCGGGTGCTCATGGACTGCGGCATCGAGATCGAGGCCCTGCACCACGAGGTGGCCACGGCCGGCCAGGGCGAAATCGACATGAAGTTCAGCCCCCTGGTCAGAATGGCCGACAACCTGATGATGTTCAAATACGTTCTCAAGAACGTGGCCAAACGGGCCGGGAAGACGGTCACCTTCATGCCCAAGCCCATCTTCGGGGACAACGGTTCGGGCATGCATGTGCACCAGAGCCTGTGGAAGAACGGAGAGCCCCTCTTCGCCGGCAACGAATACGCCGGGCTGTCGCAGCTGGCCTTGTACTACATGGGCGGCATTTTGAAACACGCCCAGGCCCTGTGCGCCATCTGCGCCCCGACCACGAACTCCTACAAACGCCTGGTGCCCGGATTCGAGGCGCCGGTCAACATGGCCTACTCCAGCCGAAACCGGTCCGCGGCGCTGCGCATCCCCCTCTATTCGGCCAGCCCCAAAGCCAAGCGGATCGAGGTCCGTTTCCCCGACCCCTCCTGCAACGGCTACATGGCCTTCTCGGCCATGCTCATGGCCGGCCTGGACGGCGTCCTGAACAAAATCCACCCCGGCGAACCCCTGGACAAGGACATCTACGCCCTCTCCCCGGAAGAACTGGCCGACGTGCCCACCGCCCCCGCCTCCCTTGAAGCAGCCCTCCGCTGCCTCGAGGAGGACCACGACTTCCTTCTCAAGGGCGACGTCTTCACCAGGGACGCCATCGACATGTGGCTCGAGTACAAGACGGAGCACGAGGTCGACGAAGTTCGCCTCAGACCTCATCCCTATGAATTTCACCTGTACTTTGATATATAGGAACGGCGCAAAGCGAGGGGGGAGCGGCAGCCCGAACGGCGCCTCCCCCCGATATTTTTCTTAAGAGGCGGCGGCCGGGAGTGGACGGCCGCCCAAGGTTCCGATGTCGTCTTTGCCGCTCAAGGGACACGAACGAGGGGAGATCCTGCTCAGCCTCTTTTCCGCCGGCGAACGGGCGGCCTTGGAAAGGGACCCGGAAGTGGTTCAGGCCCTGGCCGCCCTGGCCGCGCACTCCCCGGCCCTGACCCAGGCCCTGGCCATCCGGCCGGAGCTGGCCCGGTGGCTGTTCTGGTCCCGGTCCTATCAGCTTCCGGCCGAGGAGGGGACCCTTTCGGCCGAGTTGGCCGGGTTTATCCAGGGGGCCGAGGAGCTTCGGGCCTTGGAGAAGGGTCTGCGCCTTTTTCGGCTGAGGGAGCTGGCCCGGCTGGCCGTGCGGGACCTGATGGGTCTGGCCGACCTCTCCGAGGTGGTGCGGACCCTGACCCGGGTGGCCGAGGTCTGTCTGGAACAGTCCCTCGGTTTTGCCGTGAAAAAGGCGGTCGAGCGCTACGGCCTGCCGCACGGCCTGCCGGGTCTTAAGCCCGTGGTTTTAGGCATGGGCAAGCTCGGGGCCGGAGAACTCAACTACGCCTCGGACGTGGACGTGATCTACCTGTACGAGGCCGACCGGGAGGCCAGGCTCGGTCCCGGTCCGGCCGTGGTGGCCGACTTCGTCTTCACCCTTCTGACCCGGGCCATGTCCGAACTCACCGAGGACGGCCTTGTCTTCCGGGTGGACCTGGACCTCAGGCCCGGCGGCAAGGACGGACCCCAAGCCCAGGCCGTGGACCAGGCCCTGAACCACTACCTGAACCTGGGCCAGCCCTGGGAGCGCATGGCCTTGCTCAAGGCGCGGCCCGTGGCCGGCGACCGGAAGGCCGGGGAGCGGTTCCTCGAAACGTTGCTCCCTTTCATTTACCGCCGGCACCTGGACTACATGGCCCTCGAGGAGCTGAAGGCCCTCAAGGCCCGCATCGCCCGGGAGAACCGGCAGGTGCGGCGGCAGGCCTTGCCCCATGGGGCGGCCATCGACGTCAAGCTCGCGCCGGGCGGCATCCGGGAGGTGGAGTTCTTCGCCCAGGCCCTGACCCTGACCTTCGGCGGCCGGCTGGCTCACCTGCGCCGGTCCGACACGCTCGGCGCCCTGGCGGCCCTGGCCGGCGAAGGCGTGATCTCCTCCCAGGAGGCCGGGGAGCTTTCCCAGGCGTACACCTTTTTGCGCACCGTGGAACACCGCGTGCAGATCCGGGACCTGACCCAGACGCACGTTCTGTCCCTTAATGACGAGGTCCTGGAGCGAACGGCCGCGTCCATGCCCGGCTATGTTCAGGAACCGGGCTGGTTTTTGGCCGCGCTGCAGGCGCACATGCGCCGCATCGGCGCCCTTTTTTCCCTCTTGCTCAGGGAAAGTGGAGACGAGGGCGCGGCCCTCTCGGAAGGACCGGCCTCCCAGGTCCGGGCCCTGCTCGACCACCTGGGCGAAGAAGAGCCGAGCCTCCGTCTCCTCGAAGGGCTGGGCTTTCAGCGGCCGGACGCGGCCTGGGCCGCCTGCCAGGGCATGAGGGCCCTGTGCGATCTCCCGGACAGCCGGAGCCGCTACCGACAGCCCCTCGAACGTTTGCTGCCCCGGCTGATCGCCGAGGCCGCCGCCTCCCCGGACCCGGACCGGGCCCTGCTGCACATGGAGCGGTTCCTGGCCCGCATCGGTCCCATGGGCAGTTTCATCCTGCTCCTCGAGGAAAACCCGAACCTGGTCCATCTCCTCTCCCTGCTCTTCGGCACGAGCGAATACCTGTCCCGCATCCTCATCCAGCACCCGGGCACCCTGGACGGCCTGATCGACCGCCGGTCCGCCCGGCGGACCAAGGACCGGGCCGCGTTGGCCGGGGACCTCGAGACGGCGCTCTTGAGCGAGGCCGATCCGGAGACGCGGCTGGGGCTCACCCGTCGTTTCAAGAACGACGAGCTCTTGCGCATCGGCCTGTTCGACGTCCTGGGCGAGCTTACTTTTTCTGAGCTTGAGGAGCAGCTCACCCTGCTGGCCGAGGCGGTCATGGCCTCCATCCTGGCCCTGGCCGTGGAGCTCGTGCCGAGCGCGGCCGGACTGCCGCTCATGGTGGTGGGCCTGGGCAAGATCGGCGGACGGGAGCTGAGCTACGGGTCGGACCTCGATCTGATCTTCGTCCTAGGCGGGCGAAAGGGCGCGGCCATGGAGACGGCGGTCAAGGTGGTGCAGCGTTTTATTAATTTTCTCTCCGCCCCCCTGTCCGAGGGGCCGGGCTACGACATCGATTCCCGCCTCAGACCTTCCGGCACCTTCGGACCCCTGGTGGTTACCCCGGCCTCGTTCGCCCGCTACCACCAGACCTCCCAGCTTTGGGAGCGCCAGGCCCTGCTCAAGCTGCGCCCCCTGCTCGGCCCGCCCGCCCTGGGCCGGCGGATGAAGACCCTGGCCAACCGGGCCATTTGGGGCCGGCCCCTGCCCGAGGACGCGGCCGGGCAGATCGCGCGTCTGAAAGAGCGCATGGCCCGGGAGCGCGGCCGTCTGAAGCCGGGCGCCATCAATTTCAAGTTTTCGCCGGGGGGCCTGGTCGAGGCCGAGTTCCTGACCCAATATCTGCAGCTCGTCCACGGGGCCGAGGCCACGGGTGGGGTGCGGTCGCCGTCCACGCTCAAAGCCCTGGCGGCCCTGGGGCGCCGCGGTCTCGGCCCGGCGCGGCTGAAAGACGTGGCCGTCGCCTATGCCTTGCTTGGTCGTGTTTCGGCCCGGCTGCGGCTGGTGCACGGCCGGGGCGGGGACGAGGCGGCCTTTACCGAGGCGGAGGTGGCGGCCCTGGACCTGCCTGGCCTTGAGCCGGACCCGCTCGAGGCGGTCCGCCATGCCCGCGAGGCGATCGAATCCGCGTATGGGAAAATTTTTTTAAGCGAGGTGGTCGATGACGGTCAGCGAGCGTGATCACGGCCTCAGGCCCCCCTTTCCGGACCGGGCGCTCTTCGAGGCCTCGCCCTTTCTCGAGGACCTGGTGGGTCAGGGGACCTGGCGGGAGGAGGACGGTCTGGGCCAAGTGGCGGACGAGGCGGACGTAACTTGGGCGCTCAACGATTTCCGCCAGCAGGTGCGGCAGGCGGCGGGCGACCCGGAAAAGGCCTTGGGCCTTTTGCGCAGCTTGCGCATCCGCACCCTGCTCGACCTGGCCCGGTCCGATCTCGAGGGGCGGATTCCGCCGCACCGCATCCGCATCCAGCTCCGCCGGCTGGGCGAGCTTCTGCTTTACGGCTCCTGGATCGTGGCCGAGGCCGTGCTCCGGGAGCGGTACGTGCACCCCCTCATTCTGGAGCGGCGCAACGTCCTGCCGCCCATGGCCATCTGTTCCCTCTCCCGGTTGGGGTCCATGGACCCGTTTTACACCACCGCGCCAGCGCCGATTTTTATCCATAGCCGAGAGGCGGCCTTTGCCCCGGCCCTGGTGGAAAAAGACTTCGACCGCGCCCGCCGCTCGACCAAGGAATGGCTCCCGGCCCGGGAATATTTCCTCAGGCTGGCCAGCCGAATCATGAGCTACCTCTGGGCCCCGGACGCGGGCGGGAAGCGCCTCGGCTCCATGAGCGAGGATCACCTGGTGGAATGGCGGTCCCTCCTGCCCGGCCCGCTGGTCATTCTGTTTTCCGCCTTCGAGGAGCACTTCCTTTCCGGGACCCCGCCGCTCCAGGTGCTCAACCTGTTGCGGCTGCGCTTCCTGGTCGGCCAGGAGCGCCTGGGCCTGGCCGTGGAAGAGGCGGCTCGCAACGCCCTGCGCCGGGCGGCCGAAAAGCTGGGGCCGCGGCTTTCGCCCGCGCTCAACATCTGGTTCGGCAACCGGGCCCTGGCCGAGGGTCTGCCCATGAACGAGGGGGGCCTCTTGGACCTGGAACGCACCATGCGCCTGCTGCAATTCCGGTTCGGCCGCGAGGACGCCCGTTTTCTCACGCCGTCCCCGCTCAAGGCCATGGACCTTTTGGGGCAGGCCGGTCTGATCGGCCCTGAGGAACGGCTCATTCTCAGGCGCGCTTATACCTGGCAGTGGTTTCTGGCGAACCGGCTGGCCTTGCTGGGCCGCCGTTTCTACCTGGGATCGGAGTATTTGGGATCGAGCCGGTTTGATCGCGAGGTGGGCGTGGAGGGCGCCGGCGCGCGGCTTGTGGCTCTCATGGAATCGGCCCGTGCCGTGAGCCGCGAGCTGCTTCAGGAACGCAAAGGCGCCTCGGTCTGAGGGGGAAGAGAATGATGAATGATGAATGCGGAATGATGAATCCCGGATATGGACTCTTTTTTTCCATTCATCACTCATCACTCATCATTCATCATTCGCTCCGTGCCCTTTGCGCCTCGGTGGTGCAATCTCTTAACACAGTGCGGGGAATCTAGAGGAAGGCCTGGACCCGGTCGTCCAGTTCCTGGTAGTCGAACAGGGTTTCGAAGTCCGTCAGCGAGGCCAGGGCTCGTGAGTGGACGTGGATGCCCTGCTCCTCGAGGATGGCCACCGGGTTCAACCCGCCGATGACCACGGCCCCGAGCCGACCTTCCCCCACCGGTATCTCCATCAGGGACTGGCCCGGCCAGCCCACCGTCAGAATGGCCCCTAGCCCGACCTTTTCCAGCTCCCCTTTCAGCATGATGACCCGGTCCCGGCTCTCGGCCGGCATCTCCCGAAAACTGGCCCCGATCCGGCCGTTGCCGGTGGCGGTCGCGCCGGTGTAGTCGGTCATGCCGCTGGCGATGAAAACCTCGAGCGGGTCTAGGGTCGTGCCTTCGTAGTGGATCAGCTCGACAAAGCGGGTCGGCTGGTGCCCCTGCATCTCGAGAAGGCCGCCGAACCGATTGTGGGTCGGAATGCCCTGGGATAAAAGCACGCCGTTGAGCGTGACCGAGCAGACCGTGCCGATGCCCACGCAGTCGTCGGGCACGATCACCTCTCCGATCCGTTCGCCCGGCGCCACGAGCTTGAGGAGCCGGCCCATGGCGTAGCCGGCGTCGAAGACGCGCCGGATCAGGGGGCAGGCCCGCCTGAGCTGTTCGTGATGGACCAGGCTGGCGTTGACCACCACCGTGCCCCGCTGGGTGGCCAGGTCGAAACTCATGTTGTAGGTCATCTGGTCCATGCGCGCGGCCAGGTAGCCGACCTTTTCATAGGCCCGCGCGGCCGCAGTCTCCTTATGGCCCCGGTCGGTGATCCGCCGTCCGCGCTTGCCCAGATTCTCGGTCAGCCCCTCGCGATCCAGTTCGAGCAGATAGAAGCGCACGGTGCGTTCGCTCACGTCCAGGCCCTGGGTGTTGAGCTGCTCGGTGATTTTGGAGCTGCTTAGCGGATAGCGGGAGGCCTTGAGGCAGCGGAGAATGGACAGCCGTTTTTTCTCGGTTTTTTCTCTCATGGCCGAAAATGTAGATGGAATTCTGCCGGAAGTCAACAAGAAAGTAGGCATTTTTGCCGCATATCCGAACAAATGAAGACAGGCATGATCGGGGTTCTATCTTGATTATAGGTTTATTTTGCCGAGATAGGAGAAAAAAGGGCAAGAAGGACGGGGCAGGAAGTTAGAATTTTTGCCAGATAGAAGTTGGCAAACTTGCCAGGTATTTATAAGGTATGTTCTCGATTTTTTGATATAAAATTATATTTTATCCTTGACTTCCAGGGGGTGATGTCGCATTATTATAGGTAATATATTGCCAATCACGCCGACTTGGTTCCACCCGCTCACCGCTTCCAGACGGCAATGTCTGGCCAGGAGAAGGCGACGGGGAACGCGGCGCAGCGGCAAGATACAACCAACAAGGAGGGAAAACTCCATGAACCTGCATCGAGCCAACGCCAACGAGGCCTTGCAGACCAACAACCGCTCGCGCAACGTCGCGCCCCAGTCCGGCATCTGTACGCGCTGCCTGGACGGGTGTCGCGGCAACTGCGACCTGTTCAAGTCCACTTTTCGGAGTCGTGAGCTCCTGTACCCCTCGCCCTTCGGCGAACTCACCGCAGGCGCGGACAAGGAATTCCCGGTGGACTATTCCCACCTGAACATCATGGGCTACGCCTTTGGCGCTGAGGGAGTCGAGGCCGATCCGGACCACGCCACCTTCCCGGTGGTGAACACCGAAACGCAGTTCGGTACCGACCACCCGGTCAAGATGAAGATCCCCATTTTCACCGGGGCCCTGGGCTCGACCGAGATCGCCCGCAAGAACTGGGATCACTTCGCCGTGGGCGCGGCCATCACCGGCATCAGCCTGGTCTGCGGCGAGAACGTTTGCGGCATCGACCCGGATCTCAAACAGGACAAGAAGGGCAAGGTCACCGACTCCCCGGACATGCGCCGCCGCGTCGAGGCCTACCGCCGCTACCATGAGGGCTACGGCGACATCCTGGTTCAGATGAACGTCGAGGATACCCGCCTGGGTGTGGCCGAGTACGTCATTGACAAGCTGGGCATCGAGACGATCGAACTCAAGTGGGGCCAGGGCGCCAAGTGCATCGGCGGCGAGATCAAGGTCAACTCCCTGGAACGGGCCCAGGTGCTGAAAAAACGCGGCTACATCGTCACTCCGGACCCGGAAAGCCCGGCCGTGGCGGCCGGCTTCAAGGAGGGCGCCATCAAACAGTTCGAGCGCCACTCCCGGATGGGCTTCATCGAGGAAGAGGCCTTCTTCAAGGAGGTCGAGCGCCTGCGCGGCCTGGGCGCCAGGCGCGTCACGCTCAAGACCGGCGCCTATCCCATGCGCGAGCTGGCCATGGCCATCCGCTGGGCCTCCGAGGCCGGCATCGACCTTTTGACCATCGACGGCGCAGGGGGCGGCACGGGCATGAGCCCCTGGCGGATGATGGCCGAGTGGGGCATCCCCTCCATCTACCTCCACTCCATGGCCTTCGAGCTCTGCCAGCGCCTGGCCGACCGTGGCGCCTGGGTCCCGGACATCGCCTTTGCCGGCGGGTTCTCTGCCGAGGACCACGTCTTCAAGGCCCTGTCTCTGGGTGCGCCCTTTACCAAGGCCGTGTGCATGGGCCGGGCCCTCATGATCCCGGGCATGGTCGGCAAGAACATCGAGCGCTGGATCAAGGGCGAGGACGGCGGCCTGCCCAAGACCGTGTCCCAGTTCGGCACGACCAAGGAGGAGATCTTCATCTGTTACGAGGAGCTGAAGGAACGGTTTGGCGCCGAAGTGGACAAGATGCCCCTGGGCGCCCTGGGCGTATACAGCACCTGCGAAAAAATCCGCGTGGGCCTGCAGCAGCTCATGGCCGGGGCACGCAAGTGGCGCGTGGACCTCTTGACCCGCAAGGACCTGGTCTCTCTGACCGAGGAGTGCACCATGGTGACGGGCATCCCCTACATCATGGACGCCTACCGGGAGGAGGCCCTCGAGATCATTGACTCGGCCGTGATTGGCAAGGCCAAGGGCCGGCTCAAGGTCATTAATTAACCGCCTCTTAGGCGGCTGAATCCCACCTGCGCGGGGCTCCTCCCCGGGCCTCGCGTGTTTTTGTCTTCTTTTTCCCGTAGGCCTCTCTCACAAAAATATACGACAATTTTGTATCTCTTTTTGCCGGGTAAGTGACATTTTTGTCGCAATAACGTCTTCTCCTTTTTAAAGTGGCAACATTCCCACCGGCTTGCATCTCTAGCATTTGGCCTGTGGCTTGCTAATTTTCTTCATAAAGACCGACCGAGAGCCATCGGCCGGCGCGGGAAGGGAATGGCCGAATAGGCTTGAAAGAGAAAATCTCATCTGGTATTTTTACCGCTGGAACTATTAGGACCGGCTGGCAGCCTTCCTAGGTTTTGGCTGTGCGGTGGCGAGGGCGATGAGCAGACTGGGCGAACAGATCGTGGTGCGTTTTTGCCATAACCAGACAGGGTTCATGAATCTTTTAAAAGCCGGCCCCCAGGCCCTGCCATCCGGGGTGGACTTGGCGCCCCTGCCGTGCAGCAGCAAGGTGGAGCCTTACCACATACTCAGCTTTTTCGCCGCGGGCGCGGACGGGGCCCTGATCCAGGCCTGTCCGCTGGGGGCCTGCCGCTTTGTCGATGGCAACCTTAGGGCGGCCAAGCGGGCGGCGTACGCGGCCGAACGGCTGAGCGAGCTGGGTCTTGATCCGGCCCGGGTCCGGTTTCGGTTCGCCGAGGCCGGTTCCGAGTTGGATCCTATGGAAATCATAAAAGATTTTAAGGAAAATATCCGCGCGCTGGGCCCGACCGGTCTCACCGGCGGCCGTGGCGCAGGGGGGAACGAAAAGTGATTGTCGCCGAGCGCAAGCCGCTGGCCGAGATTTTGGAGCTGGTGCGGGGGGCCCGGAAGGTCCTGGTGGTGGGGTGCGAGACGTGCGTGGCCGAGTGCGCGGCCGGGGGGCGCAAGGAAGTGGCCGAGACGGCCGCCTTGCTGCGCATGGCCTTTGAGCAGGCGGGGGCGGACGTCGAGATTCGCGAGGCCTCGCTGGACCGCCAGTGCGTGAACCAGTTTTTGGCCGAGGTGGGCGAGGAAGTGGCCTGGGCCGACACGATTCTTTCTCTGGGTTGCGGGGCCGGGGTGCAGGCTTTGGCTCGTTTTTATCCGGACAAGGTTTTTGTGCCGGCCTTGAACACGCAGTTTATCGGCACGACGGTCGAGGCCGGGGTATGGGCCGAGGATTGCAGCGGGTGTGGGGATTGCAAGCTGGCCTATTTCGGGGCGGTCTGCCCGCTGACCCGCTGCTCGAAGCGGCTGCTGAACGGCCCATGCGGCGGTTCGCGGGAAGGGAAGTGCGAGGTCTCGCCCGAGGTGGACTGCGCCTGGCAGCTCATCTACGACCGCCTGGCCGCGCTGGGTCAGCTCGACCGGCTGAGGGCCTATGTCGCCCCCAACGACTGGTCCACCTCTCATTCGGGCCGGCCGCGGACCATCATCCGGGAGGACCGACGCGTATGACGCCCGTTTCGCATTTGGCTCGCATCCTGTCCGAGGGACATTTCGCCGTGACCGCCGAGTGCGGGCCGCCCCAGGGCGCGGACCCCGCGCCGCTCAAGGAAAAGGGCCGCCTGCTTAAAAGCGCGGCCGACGCGGTCAACGTCACCGACAACCAGACGGCCGTGGTCCGCCTCTCCTCTTTGGCCTCGTCCGTGGCGCTTCGGGAGATGGGCCTCGAGCCGGTGCTCCAGGTCGTCACCCGGGACCGCAACCGCATCGCGCTTCAATCGGACCTCTTAGGCGCCTCGTCCCTGGGTCTTCGGAATGTGCTTTGCCTGACCGGGGACCACCAGAGTTTCGGCAACCAGACCGGGGCCATGGGCGTCTTCGACCTGGACTCGATCCAGCTTCTCCACACCGCCCGGATCATGCGGGACGACGGCCGGCTCATCGACGGCGCCGAGCTTGAGAGCCGGCCTTCCTTTTTTCTGGGCGCGGCGGCCAATCCCTTTGCCGATCCGCTGGCCTTCCGGGTCATCCGGCTGGCCAAGAAGATCGAGGCCGGGGCCGAGTTCATCCAGACCCAGTGCATCTACAATCGGCCGCGGTTCGAGGCTTTTTTGAAGCAGGCCCGGGAAGAGGGCCTGACCGAGCGGGCCTATATCCTGGGCGGGATCACGCCGCTGAAGTCGGTGCGCATGGCTGAGTACATGGCCTCGAAGGTGGCGGGCATGGACGTGCCCGAGGACGTCATCAGGCGCATGAAGGGAGCGCCGGCCAAGGGCCAGGGGGCGGAAGGTCTCCGCCTGGCCGTGGAAACGATCGAGTGGCTCCGGGGGCTCGAGGGCGTGTCCGGCGTGCATCTCATGGCCATCGGCTGGGAGGAGAAGGTGCCCGAGATTCTGGAGGCGGCCGGGCTGACCCCGCGTCCGGCCGTGCCCGGACAGGCGGGATAACCATGCCCAAGAAGTACCACATTCACACGGAGACCGCGCCGAACCGGCACCGCATGCCGGGCCGGGCCTCCCTGATCGACTGGGAGGAGGGCTGCCTCAGGTGCGCCGTCTGCGTCAAGAAGAAGTGCGTGTATGGCGTTTACCAGAACCGCCGCATCGACCCGGTCAGCCTGGCCGACACGGCGGACATGCTGTGCAAGCACTGTTTCTCCTGCGTGCAGAACTGCCCCAACCGGCTGATCTCGAAATCGGTCAACCCCGAGTACGAGCTGCTGGGGGACGATTACTGGACCCCATCCATCCTTTCCACCCTCAACTACCAGGCCGAGACGGGCAAAATCCCGGTCTCGGGCGCGGGATATTCCGGCCCCTTTTCCGGACCCGGCTTCGACGCCATCTGGACAGACATGTCCGAGATCGTGCGGCCCACGCGCGACGGCATCCACGGCCGCGAATACATCAGCACCCTGACCGACATCGGCCGCAAGCCCCAGTTCCTGGCCTTTGACCCGGACGGCCGGCTGGTCGGGGCCGGGTCCAGCCACCTGGACATCCCCCTGCCCATGATCCTGTCCCTGCCCGCCGGCCTGCGCCTCGGCCCCGCCCTGATCCGGGCCACGGCCGCGGCCGCCCGGGAGCTGGGAACCTTTCTCCGTATGCCGGCGAGGCTGGCCGAGGACATGCCGGACCTGGACCCGGCCCAGGTCATGCCCTGTTTCGACCGGGCCTCCCTGGCCCAGGGCCGGCCCCGCCCGCGGGACTTCCGGCTCATCGAGGTCGAGGATTTCGACGGGATCGAGGACTGGCTTGCGGAGTTTCGCCGCGTCGCGCCGAAGACCGTGGCCACGGTGCGCGTGGCCATGGACTCTTGCTTTTTGGACCGCCTGGCCGCCTTGACCGAGGCCGGCGCTCCGGCGGTGCACCTGGCCACCGACAGCCACGGCCTGTCCCCGGCCGAGGACGGCGGGCGTGCAACCTTTATCGCCGACCTGCTCCGCCAGGCCCACCTGAGGCTCATCGAGATGGGACGGCGCGACGAGATCACGCTCCTGGCCGCCGGCGGCATCGCCCTGGCCGAGCACGTGGCCAAGGCCATTATCTGCGGGGCCGACGTCCTGTGCGTCGACACCGCTCTCTGGGCCGGCCTCGAGTGCCGGGTGTGTTCCGACTGCGGCTCCCGGGTCGTCTGCCCGGCCCGGCTCGAGACCGCGCCCGAGGCGTGGGTCGTCCAGCGGCTCCTGAACCTCGTGGGCGCCTGGCACAACCAACTCCTCGAGGTCATGGGCGCCATGGGCATGAGGGAAATCCGGCGGCTGCGCGGCGAGGTCGGCCGGGCCATGTTTTTCGAGGACCTCGAGCGGGACTCCTTCGGTCCCATCTTCGGTCGCCGCAAGGATAGACCAGCATGACCCCCACGGCGAAACATACGCCCTCGCGCTATAAAAATGTGATCGGCAAGTACAGGGTCCGGCGTTCGAGCGCCTGCCAAAACTGCCGTACCTGCATCACCGCCTGCCCCCACGGCGTCTTCACGGACAGCGGCGGCAAAGTCTTGCTCCCCCTCGACCACCTGTGCTTCGGACCCGCCTGCGCCGCAGGGGAAGGCTCCTGCGTGCACCGCTGCCCGAACCAGGCCCTGACCGTGACCCTCAACCCCATGTACGAGGTGCTGGGCGACCGGCGCTGGAACGCGGACCTGGTCATGTCCACCTGGTACATGGCCGAAACCGGCCGCGTGCCGGAAAACGGGCTCGAGTACCGCATCGGCGGCTCGGGCGGCGGGTTCGACCGCATGGAGATCGTGCTGCCCGATGGCCCGGTGGACCCCCAGGCCTTGAAAGAGGTCTCGACCCGGATTCTGCTCAACCGGAGGAAGGACGACCGGCCCAAGCTCTCCATCGGTCTGCCGGTGTACGGCGGGGGCATGTCCTTCGGTTCGGTGAACCTGGCCACCATGATTTCGCGGGTGAGAGCCCTGACCGCCTTTGACAGCCTGCTGTGCACGGGCGAGGGCGGGTTCCCGGACGCGCTCGTGCCCCACCGGGACCACGTCATCACCCAGGTGGCCACCGGCCTGTTCGGCGTGCGGGAGGAGACCATCCAGTACGTGCCCGTGGTCGAGTTCAAGTACGCCCAGGGGGCCAAGCCCGGTCTGGGCGGCCACCTCTTGGGCGACAAGGTCACGCCGGCCGTGGCCCGGATACGCGAGGCGGTGGTGGGCACCTCCCTGTTCTCGCCCTTCCCCTTCCACAGCGTCTATTCCGTCGAGGACCATCTCAAGCACCTGGACTGGATCAAACAGGTCAATCCCCGCGCTTTGCTCGCGGTCAAGGTCTCGACCCCAACCGACGTGGACATGGTCGCGGTGGGGTCCTACTACGCCGGGGCCCACATCATCCATTTGGACGGGTCCTACGGCGGGACCGGGGCCGCGCCGGACATCGCCAAGAAGAACATCGCCATGCCCATCGAGTACGCCATCCCCAAGGTGCACCGCTTCCTGGTGCAGGAGGGCGTGCGGGACGAGGTGACCCTCATCGCCAGCGGCGGGCTGCGCACGGCCCACGACATCGCCAAGGCCATCGCCCTGGGCGCGGACGGCGTGGTCACGGGCACGGCGGACCTGGTGGCCCTCGAGTGTCTGCGGTGCCACAATTGCGAGAGCGGCCGGGGCTGTCCGCGGGGCATTGCCACGACCGATCCGGAGCTTCGACTGCAACTAGACGAGGACTGGGGCACGCAGCGGCTGATCAACCTGTATTCCTGTTGGCGGGACCAGTTGGCCGAGATTCTGGTCCGGCTGGGTTTGACCAGCATCTCCGAGCTGGTCGGGCGCACCGATTGCCTGCGGCATCTGGACTACGAGCCGTCCGGCGGGGGGCGACAGCGATGAAGTACCGTTTATCCCAGCGTGAAGAATGGATTCGAGCCCTGATCGAGGCCAGGAGGCCGCTCAAGGCCCTGGCCCCGGCCGGCCCGGCGGCCGCTCTCGAGGCGGAAGGCGGCTGCGGCGTCACCGGGTTCGCCTCGAGCGTCCAGGTGAAAGGCCGGCATATTTTCGAGCCGTCCCGGCAGATGCACAATCGGGGCAACGGCAAGGGTGGCGGCATTGCCGCGCTGGGACTCAATCCCGAGGACCTGGGCGTGTCCTCCCAAATTCTCGAGGCCGACTACTTGCTCCAGGTGGCCTACCTGGACCCGGACTGCCGCCTCGAAGTGGAAAAGACCTGCATCACCCCCTGGTTCGATATCCACCTGAGGGCCCCCATCGTCCCCGTGGCCGACTACCGCGACATCCCAGGTCTTGAGATGAAACCCCCGGACGTGGTGCGCTATTTCGTCCGGGTGAAACCGGCGGTGCTGGCCGCCTTTGCCAAGGAACACGGCCTCGAATCAAAGGACGGCCGCCGGGCCGAGGACGAGTTCGTTTATCAGAATTCCTTCCGGCTCAACAGCACCTTCTATGCCCGGGGCGGGCAGCGCGCCTTTGTCCTGTCCCACGGCCGCAACCTGATGGTGCTCAAGATCGTGGGCTATGCCGAGCAGGTTGTGCAATATTACCGGTTGGACGACCTGAGGGCGTACGCCTGGATCGCGCACCAGCGTTACCCGACCAAGGGCCGGGTCTGGCATCCGGGCGGGGCCCACCCCTTCATCGGTTTGAACGAGGCCCTGGTGCACAACGGCGACTTCGCCAATTACCACAGCGTGACCGAGTACCTGCGCCAGCGCAACATCTTCCCCCTGTTCATGACCGACACCGAGGTCAGCGTCCAGGTCTTCGACCTGCTCACCCGGGTGTATGGCTACCCCCTCGAGTACGTCATCGAGGCCCTGGCCCCCACCTGCGAAATGGACCTGGACCGGCTGCCCGAGGACAAGCAGCGTCTCTACAGCCTCATCCAGGCCTGTCACATCCACGGCTCCCCGGACGGCCCCTGGTTCTTCATCATCGCCCGCAACGACGTGGCCTCCGCCACCTTCCAGCTCATCGGCATCACCGACACGGCCATGCTACGCCCCCAGGTCTTCGCCCTCATGGACGGCGAGGTCAAGGTCGGACTGGTCTGCTCGGAAAAACAGGCCATCGACGCCACCCTGCGCAGCCTGGCCCAAGAAGACCCCCGCTTCGGCCGCGTCGCCGACCGCTACTGGAACGCCCGCGGCGGCTCCCACACCGACGGCGGCGCCTTCATCTTCAACGTGAGGCCGAACGGCAACGGCCAGGCCGATCTCGTTTGCACCGACAAGTTCGGTAAGCCCATCCTCGTGCCTAAAGAGCAGACCCCCTGCACCCGGCCCTGGCCCGTGGTTCAGGACGACGAGTGCCGCCTGGACCCCGCCGGCGAGGCCATGCTGGCCGCCGGCGACGCCCTGGGCCTGTACCAGGGAGTGGTGGACGGACTCAAGACGCCGGGTTACGAGAAATTCACGGTCGCGGTCCGAGGTCTGACCCTGGCGGCCGGGCAAGGCGACGCCGAGAAGGCGACCGCGCTCGAGGCCTTGACCCTGCTCCTGGACCGGCGCTACGACCCGCATGACAAACGCCGCCGCTCGCTGCTCGAGATGCTGAACGAGGCCATCGGCAAGATTCTGTCGGCCTGCCCGCTCCTTACCGAACAGCCGGCCGGCCGCTTCGCCCGCATCGATTTTGCCAGCCGCCGGGCCTTGGCCGCGCCCCGGCCCGGCCAGGAGACGCTGGTCATCGACGCCTTCGACTTCCCGCCTGAAGGCGCCGAGTGCGACGCCCGGCTCCAGGTGGACGCTTTCCACTTGGGCTGGAGGCGGTTCATCTGCTACCGCTACCGCGGGCAGCGCTTCGCCGCCTGCGGCCTGGGGCCGGACACGGCCGGCGTGCGTCTGGACGTGTACGGCAGCTCGGGCGACTACCTGGCCTCGGGCATCGACGGCCTCGAAATCCACATCCACGGCAATGGGCAGGACCAGCTTTGCCAGATTATGAAGCTGGGCAAGCTGGTGGTGCACGGCGACGTGGGCCAGGCCTTCATGTACGGGGCCAAGGGCGGGGAGGCCTACATCCTGGGCAACGCCGCCGGCCGGCCCCTGATCAACGGCGTGGGGCGGCCGCGCGTGGTCATCAACGGCACCTGTCTGGACTACCTGGCCGAATCCTTCATGGCCGGGGACCCTCTGACGGGCGGCGGGTTCGTGGTCCTGAACGGCATGACCTTTGACTGGCGCGGCCGGCTCGAGGAGCTGCCCCTGCCCTATCCCGGCTCGAACCTCTTCTCCCTGGCCTCGGGCGGGGCCATCTATATCCGGGACCCGCAGCGGCAGGTGGTGGACGAGCAGCTCAACGGCGGGGTTCTGGACGAGATCACCGAGGAAGACTGGCGCCTGATTCTGCCCTATTTAAAGGAGAACGAACGCCTGTTCGGGATTTCGGTGGAGGACCTTCTCACCGTGAACGGGGTCCGACAGGAGCCGGACCGGGTCTATCGCAAGGTCAAGGCCGTGCGCAGCACCATCCTCACCGGCAGCGAAGAGATTGCGTCCGAGGAAGAGGAAGAAGGCACGGTCTAGCGCCGGGTTCTGGTATTTTTGGGGGGGGCGGGGTGTTGGGAAATAGGTGTGACCAACACCC
>Ga0315282_10001282_pt1 | contig 47888 bp, 42 predicted proteins | sample YL17G07_20_MG_FD_203693 | JGI IMG/M metagenome (GOLD analysis project Ga0315282, IMG submission 203693) | Sediment microbial communities from Yellowstone Lake, YNP, Wyoming, USA - YL17G07_20 | ecosystem: Environmental > Aquatic > Freshwater > Lake > Sediment | place: USA: Wyoming | collected...
TTTGTCATCTCCTTAAAACCGCCCATCTGCCGGTTGAGGCGCAGGATCTCCTCCTCCAGCTTTAGCACCTCCTTCTTCGGCAGACGCTCAAGGTCTCCCCTGTTCTTTTGGTCTTCAAGGCGGACTAACTGGTCAATTCGGGCTTGGAGGGTGGCAAAATTGGTCAGCACCCCTCCCAGCCACCTTTGGCTAACATAGTACATACCGCAGCGTTTCGCCTCCTGTTCTATAGCCTCCTGAGCCTGTTTCTTGGTGCCGACAAAGAGGATGATGCCGCCCTCGGCGGCTGTCTCTTTAACAAATTCGCACGCCTTGGCGAGCATGGCTGCGGTCTGCTCCAGGTCAATGATGTGAATGCCCTCGCGCTTGGTGAAGATATATTTCTTCATTGCCGGGTGCCAGCGGCTGGTCTGATGGCCAAAGTGGGCACCGGCTTCTAATAGCTCCTTAATGGTGACTTGTTCCGGCAAGCTCTAAACCCCTTTCTGTTATTCGTCATTAGCTTAACAGTATAGCACACAAAATAGTGGGTAACAACAATAAAGCTTTTTATGTAGCATTGACCCTATCTCTCTCTTCACCCTAAAAAATCTTTGATTTTTCAGGGAACCCTATTTATCTTTAAGCGGTAACCCTATCCCCCTTTATCCCCCTTCCCCTCTGGGGAAGGGGGAAATAGTTTTAAGAGGGGGGCTTCGCCCCCCTCTTTTTTTATCTCTCCCTATTATTGAGAGGGGCTATATATTTACCTCCTTCCTTGGAGGCTCATTACCCACATTTGCGCCTCTCTGAAATCTCTAACTTAATGGGGTGTCTAAGAGGGGCGTTAGCCCCTCTTTTATTTTCTTCCCCCTCTCCTTTTAAGGAGAGGGGGATTAAGGGGGTGAGGTTAATAATGTGATATAATTTAATCGTGATTAAAACAGTAGCCACCAATCGCAAGGCGTACCACAACTATAATATAGGCGAGAGCATGGAAGCCGGCATCGCCCTTACCGGTACCGAGATAAAGTCAATCCGGGCGGGAAGGGTAAGCCTGTCTGATGCCTATGTTAGACCTGAGAATGGGGAGCTGTGGCTGGTTAATGCCCATATCGCTCGCTATGACGCCGCCAGTTATACCAGCCACCAGCCGACCCGACAGCGCAAGCTCCTATTGCATCGTAAGCAGATTAGGGAGCTTACCAGCCGGGTGGTGGAGCGGGGCTTTACTTTGGTCCCAATTAGGTTGTATATTAAGGATAGCCTGGCTAAGGTTGAGATAGCCTTAGCCAAGGGTAAAAGGCTTTACGATAAGCGTGAGGCAATGGCTCGCAGTGAGGCGGAGAGGGAGATGGAGCGAGCCATAAAAAGTCGGAGGCTGAGGAGGTAGCTTTTCCTAAGTGGGGACGCGTGGGTTCGACAGGGGAGGTGGGCTACAGGATTGCAGGCTGAGGTGCCACTAACCTCATAAAACAAGTGGCAAAAATAACTGGCGAACCCGAATTCGCTTTTGCAGCCTAATTAAATAGGTTGCACACCCACCCCGCCTCTCCTCAATGGGTGGGACTGGGTGCCGAAGAGTTGAGGTGCCACCATCCTCATGCCGATAGGGGTGGTGAAAGAATTATCGGCTGGCTTGGCTAAACTCGGTCAGCAGAGGCTAGCTAGGCAAGATTAAATGGCTGAATAAGCCTGTAGGATATCCCGGGCAGCTTCCTTTGGACGGGGAGTTCGACTCTCCCCCGTCTCCACCAGAAATTTAACAGCGCCAGCCTTAGGCTGGCGCTGTTTTTGGCTATAAGTTTCCTTGTCTCTGTGGGGTTATGTCAAAGCCCGGCTTTTGCCAAAATATCGGGCACTACTTCTTCCTTACCTATGGCCATAATGTGGACACCGTCACAAATTGCTTCCTTTTTCAGAGCCGCAATCATCCGCCCCGCAATCTCAATACCCTTGTTGACTGCCTCACCCTTGGGTGCGCTCGCCATTTCGTCAATCAGGGCTTGCGGCACAAAGATGCCAGGGACATTCTCCGTCATATACTTTGCCATCCTGGCCGAGGTGAGTAAGACTATCCCCGCCAGAACCTTAACCGGAAACTTGCGGGCAAATTGCATGAAGTTGCGGAAGTTATTCAGGTCATAAATTGCCTGGGTCTGGAAAAACTCGGCCCCCGCCTCAATCTTCTTTTCAAACTTGATAAGCTGAGGCTCAATCGGTCGTGCCTCAGGGGTAACTATGGCTCCGGCACAGAACTTAACCGCTCCGTCAAGTTCGTTCCCGCCCAGGTCTTTTCCCGTTTCCATCTGCCGAATCGCCCACAGCAGTTGAGAAGAATCAAGCTCAAATACGCCTTCAGCCTGCTTGTGGTCGCCAACCACGACCGCATCGCCGGTAAGGCAGAGGACATTCCTTATGCCCCTGGCGTAGGCCAGAAGAAGGTCCCCTTGAAGGGCTAACTGGTTACGGTCGCGGCAGGTCATCTGCAATATCGGCTCACCACCCCGCTCTTTGATGTAGAGACAACCACCGAGAGAGGGAAAGCGCATCACTGAACTCTGATGGTCGGTGACATTAATCGCATCCACCTTATCCTTGAGAATATCGATATGGTGAAGCATCTTCTCGAGGTTAGTCCCCTTTGGTGGGCCAACCTCGCTGGTCACTACAAATTTACCAGAGCTGAGGGCCTCTTTAAAGCTCTGTGCCATCGCCTTCCTCCTCGCTCACGAGATAGTGAGCATACGTGGCCTAGGTACCACCTGAGAATTCCTAATCGGCTGGTACCTCCGCATCAAATCAAGCCGGCCCTGCTCTTTCAAGCGCTGGTAGATGAGAGTCCAAGCACAATCCTTGGTTTTATCAACCTCACACTTGCCATTATTAGTACCGCCGCAGGGACCGTTGAGCAGATGCTTATGGCATGCCGTGATGGGGCAGATACCAGCCGTCCAGCCGATAACGCAGTGGCCACATTGAGCACAAACCTCGTGAAAACTGCCGGGACTATCCTCCAGCCCAATGAACAGGGTATCCAGAGCTGGGATTACCGGCTTACTAAGGTATGAACCTACCTTCTGCACGCCTAGAGCACAGGTCATCACCAAAATGCAACTGGCATCCTGAATAGCCTGATTGTTTTCTCTCACGGATGTTTCTGTCATTTCATCGCAGGCGGTAGGGATTACCACCGAGCCAGTGACCATCTTGCCCAGTCCCTGTAGACGCTCCTTCATTGCCAGAACCTCTTCCCTTCCCCCGGTTCGGGTCATAGTGGCGCAGGTGCCACAGCCAATGATATAAACCCGGCTCAGCCCCTCCAGTTGTTCCTGAATCTCTTCAAGAGACTTTTGCTTAGTAATTGATTTCATCTTCTGCCTCCCAAGCCTTCATGTTTCCAGGTCGCACCGCAGACAACGCTTTGCCTCCTGTCTTGCCTGCTCCTCAGAAAAGCCCTGCTCTATTTCAATAAAGCTACCTTTCCTCTCCGGGACGGGGAGGCGGGGCATCTTAACCCTCGGTTGCTCCTCCCAAGTCTCCTCTTCTTCCTTGGTTACTTCCTTTGCCACCCCGGTTCTCAAGTCATACATCTCGACCCTTGAGGTATCACCTCTTAGATACTTGTCGATGGCGATAGCCCCTCGCCTGCCGGCGGCAACAGCCTCGACGACAAAGCCCGGCCCGGTAGCAAAGTCGCCACCGGCAAAAACGCCAGGCACATTGGTCGCCAGCGTATTATTGTCAACCACCATACGTTCCAAGGCGCTGCCCGGGGGTAGAAAGGAGTGGTCGGGGGCTTGCCCCACGGCGGCAATAACGGTATCGGCTTCAACAAAGAACTCAGAACCCTCAATAGGAATCGGGCGCCGTCTTCCGCCCTCATCAGGCTCACCCAGTCTCATGCGGATACACTGGAGACCGGTTACCTTCCAGTTAGAGCTTACTATCCTGGTGGGGCTGACCAGGAAATTGACCTTGATGCCCTCATTCGCCGCCTCGTCATATTCCACCTCGGTTACTGGCATCTCCTCCCTTGAGCGCCGGTAGTAGATATTGGCTTCATCGGCACCGAGGCGGAGGGCAGTGCGCGCCGAGTCCAGGGCAACATTGCCACCCCCAATGACCGCTACCCGCTGCCCCACCCTAACCGTCCGACCTACCTTAATATCCCTCAGGAATCTCAGCCCATAGTAAAAGTTCTCAATGTCTTCCAGCTCGCCAGGTATGCCTATGCTCTGGCTTCTCTGGGCACCGGCGGCGATAAAGACGGCACTAAAGCCATCTTTTTTAAGGTCTTCCACAGTAAAATTGGCGTTAATTGGTGTGTTATATCTTATTTCCACACCGCGCTGGGCAATATAATCTATATCCTGCTGAATTGCCTCACGGGGCAGGCGAAACTCGGGTATAGCCACCGCCAGCATGCCACCGCCTACGGGCAGGGCTTCAAAGACTGTTACCGGATAACCCATCTGGGCCAGGAAATAAGCGCAAGCAAGTCCCGCCGGGCCAGCGCCGACAACCGCCACCCGCTGAGTCTTGGTTGGAGGGAAGGGCTCCGGCGCCTTCCCATTATGGCGATAAGACCAGTCGGCGGCAAAGCGCTTGAGTTCCCTGATGGCTACCGGGGCTTCAAGCTCACCGCGCCGGCACTTGCCTTCGCAGGGATGATGGCAGATACGACCGCAGATAGCGGGAAAGGGATTTCGCTCCCTGATGGTATCAATAGCCTCTTGGTACTCGCCGGCAGCAATGTGGGCCACATATTTGGGGATGTTGATGCCTACCGGGCAGGTGTGCTGGCAGGGTGATATCATCAAGGCATCGCAGACTGCTGCCGGACACTTCTTTTCTCTAATATGGGCATCATACTCATCACGAAAATAATTAATGGTGGTAAGCACCGGGTTGGGGGAGGTCTGACCAAGCCCGCACAGTGAGCATTCCTTTACCGTTTTGGCTATACCCAACAGGGTATCAATATCCTGTTCGCGTCCTTTACCTTCGGTGATTCGAGTCAGGATTTCCAGCATCTGCCTGGTACCCAGCCGACACGGGGTACACTTACCACAGGACTCACTCTGAACAAAGTCGAGGAAGAAACGGGCGACATCCACCATGCAGGTAGCCTCGTCCATCACCACCATCCCCCCGGAGCCCATTATTGAGCCTAGCTTGGTTAGTGATTCATAGTCAGCCAGGGAGTCCATGAAGCGGGCAGGAATACACCCTCCTGATGGACCACCGGTCTGCACCGCCTTAAAGCGCTTTCCCCGCGGGATACCGCCGCCGATATCAAAGATAATCTTAGAAAGCGGCGTGCCCATTGGCACCTCAACTAGACCACAGTTGACCACTTTTCCGGTGAGGGCAAAAACAGCGGTACCCTTGCTCTTCTCCGTGCCAATACTGGCATACCAGTCAGCGCCTCGCTCAATAATAATTGGAACTGTCGCCAGCGTCTTTACATTGTTGATGATGGTGGGCTTCCCGTCCAGACCCGATTGCGCCGGGAACGGCGGCCGGGGGCGGGGCATCCCCCGCAGTCCTTCTATGGACATCATAAGAGCCGTCTCCTCGCCGCAGACAAAAGCCCCGGCACCCTCTCTTATCTCTACCTGAAGACTAAAGCCGGAACCAAGTATGTTTTTACCGATTAAACCATGCTCTTTTACCTGCTTCAAGGCAATCTTTAACCGCTCTATCGCCAGAGGCTTCTCCGCCCGACAATAAACATAGCCCTCGGCGGCACCGATAGCATAGGCGGCGATAATCAGCCCCTCCAGGACGGAGTGGGGGTTTGCCTCCAGGATGGCGCGGTCCATAAAGGCACCGGGGTCACCCTCGTCGGCGTTACATATCATATACTTTGGTGAACCCGGGGCATCGCGACATAACTGCCACTTGACGGCGGTCGGGAAGCCGGCACCACCCCGCCCCCGCAGCCCTGCCTTCTTGATTTCTTCAACCACCTCTTCTGGCTTCATCTGGGAAAGGACCTTCCTAAGGGACTGGTAGCCGCCAGTAGCAAGGTAATCCTCAATCCTCTCCGGGTTGATGCGCCCGCAGTTACGCAGGATAACACGCTCCTGCTTCTTATAGAAGTCTATATCTGAATAGTGCGGTATGGCTTGCCCCGTCAGCGGGTCAGTATAAAGCAGTCTACTCACCACCTGATTCTCTCTTAGATGCTTCTGCACGATTTCATCAACATCATCTACCGTGACATGGCAATAAAAAATATCCTCGGGTTGCACTATCACGGTGGGGCCAGCCTGGCAAAAACCGTGGCAACCGGTGAGCTTTACCTCAACGGCTAATCCTTTGCTTTCTTTTTCCAGGTGCCTCAGGATTTCGTCCGACCCCGGGCAACCCGACCCCCGGCAGACCAGCATTGTGCGCTGACCATTGGTCAAAGCTGTAGCTTTTTTCCTGGGCATCTCACTGCCCCCCGTAATGACTAAAGATAGATGTTACCTTCTTAGGGTTCATACGACCGTAAATATTTTTATTGATAACGATGTTAGGCGCCAGGGCACAACAACCAATGCAGGCAACGGTCTCCAGGCTATATTCCAAATCAGGGGTGATTTCACCCTCTTCAATACTAAGATGTCTCTTGACCAGCTTCAGTATCGTTTTCCCACCCCGCACATGGCAGGCAGTCCCCCGACATACCCGGACAATGTTCTTCCCCCGTGGCGAGGTGTAGAGTTGGGCGTAAAAAGAAATTACCCCCTGCACCTGAGCCGGAAATAACCCCAAGCTCCTGGCGATAGGTCCGATACTACTCGGCGGAATAAAGCCAACCTCCTGCTGGATTCTCTCCAGAAGGGGGAGTAAAGCCCAGCGCTGATTCTGGTACTCAGCTATAATCGCCTCGATACGGGCTGGGTCAACCTGTGCTACTATCTTTGCTTTAGCCATTAGATTCTACCCTTTCTATTCTTACCTTACATGCCTTGAATGAAGGTGTTTTTGCCTCTTGGTCTAGGGTGATGCCAAATAGCCTATTTACCGGGGTTTCCGGGAATGAGATTGGCATAAAGAGTGTTCCTTCAGGGAGACCATTGGTAATCCTGGTGGTGGTGGTTAATGCCGAGACCGGTGAGATAACGCTGACCTTATCGCCCTGTCTAATGCCAAGCTTTTGGGCGTCAGCCTCACCAATTTCCACAAAGGACTGGGGAGAAAATTTTTTGAGCCGCCAGGCCCTTGAACTCCTGCTGCCGGTGCCAAGATGATAAAGGGTAGTCCCGGCAAGCAGGGTAAAGGGATAATCTGGTTTTACGTCCTCTGTCTGCGGGGTATACTCAACGGGGTAAAAGTGGGCAAATCCCTTTAAGAGCTGCCGCCCATAGGTGCGCCTTGCTTCCCCCTTACCTAACTCACCCTGTCTCCCTGAATCGGTATAGCCTTCATATGAAGGAACCAGTTGCTCAATCTCACTCACAACATCCTGGAGAGCAGAAAATGGTAATGGCTCCCCCATCCTATCAGCCAGTCGTCGAATTATTTCCCAGTCGGGCAGGCTTTCACCAATGGGCTCGATGGCTTTACCCACCCTGTTTACCCTGCCCTCAAAGTTAGTGAACGTTCCCTCCCTTTCGGCAAAGCTTGCCGCCGGCAGGACGACACTAGCTAGTTTGGCCGTCTCGGTAAGGAACATATCCTGCACCACCAGAAAATCAAGGGAAGCCAGCGCCTCGGTAACCAGCTCCGAGTGGGGGAAGCTTAAACAGGGATTCTCCCCCACGATATATAAGCCCTTGACTTTCCCGTTTTTGGCTTGCTCTATAATTTCCATAGCGCTTAGCCCGGGTTTAGCCGGCAAGTCCACCTTCCAGCGTTCTTCAAATTTCTTTCTTGTCGGGGTATCGGTTACATCCCGGTAGCCGGGGAGAAAATCAGGTAGTGTCCCCATATCACAGGCACCCTGACCATTATTCTCCCTCTGCAGGGCATAGATACCACCACGCTCGATATTCCCCGTCAGTATTGTCAGGTTAGCGATAGCTCTTACGCTGTCGGTTCCGCCCCTCTGTTGAGTAAGTCCGGTGCCGTAGACAATCGCCGGCTGGGTTGCCTTAGCGTATAACTTGGCGGCGGCGCGAATTTCTTTGTCGGGGACGCCGGTAATAGTCTCAGCGTACTCAGGCGAATATTTTTCTAAGGCTTTAGCTAGTGCCTCAAAATTATCTGTTCTCCGGGCGACATACTCTTCATCAAGCAGGCCTTCATCAATAATCACCTTGGCTAGGCTATTCAGCAGGGCGATATCGGTGCCGATATTGGGTCGTAGCCAGAGATAGGCAAATGAGGAAAGTTTTGTCGGCCGCGGGTCTATCAGTATTAACTTAGCCTTTTTTTGCTTAACGGCACGCTTTATGGCATAGCCAACAACAGGGGCTGAGGAGGCGGGGTTAGCCCCAATAACAATTATTACCTCTGATTGCTCCAGGGCGCCAAGATAATTAGTCGTGCCGGGGAAACCGATAGAGGAGCCGAGGCCAGTCCGGGTGGCAGAGTTATACAAGCGGCTACCATTGTCAATATTATTGGTACCAAGCACACACCGGGCAAATCTCTGCAGGACGTAGTTATCCTCATTGGTGCACTTGGATGAACCCAGAACCGCCAGGCGGTCAGAACCATGCTTATCCCTTATTTGCTTAAACTTGGTGGCTACCTGTTCCAGGGCTTCTTCCCAGGACACTGCCTCAAAGGTGTTACCCCTTTTAACCAAGGGTTTAGTTAGTCTATCTGGGCTGTGGATGAAATCACAGCCGTAGCTTCCCCTTACGCAAAGCGCACCGTGATTCATTAAGTCTTCTTTGCCGGGGATGACTCGTACTACTTGACCATCCTTAACTTCCAGACAAATACTGCATCCACAGCCACAGAATGGACAGGTCGTTTCCACTCTGGCCTTGGTCGTGCCCCCATATACCCTCTCCTTTTCCATCAGGGCGCCGGTGGGGCAAAGTGCCACGCAGGTTCCGCAAAAGGTGCAATCAGAATCATCCAGCGGCAAATCATCTAGGGTTGCTGGTTTGGCAACAAACCCTCGCCGGAAGTAGTCAACGGCTCCTTCAACAACTAGCTCCTGGCAGGCCCGGATACACTTGGCGCATAGTATGCATTTCGTCAGGTCCCTTTCAATGAAGGGGTTGACCTCCTCAATAGCACCCGGCTGCGGAATCCTCTGGAAGTCCACCAGACCGATGCCTAGGTCTGAGGCTATCTGACGCAATTGACAGCGGTTGCCCTTATCACACACCAGGCAGGAATCAGGATGGCTGGCTAGCATGAGCTTTACAATAACCTTGCGGCGCTCTAGTACCCTTGGGGATGAGGTATTAATTACCATCCCTGAGGCTATGGGGGTAACACAGGATGCCAGCAAAGCGCCAGATTTTTCATTCTCTACCAGACAGAGGCGACAGGCACCAGTCGGCGATAAGTGACTATCATGACAGAGGGTAGGGATTTGTACGCCTGATTCCTGCGCCAGCTCTAGAATGGTCATCCCCGGATAACCACTCACCTCCCGCCCATCGAGTGTCATGGTAATTATTTCCAATTACAAAAACTCCTTACCGCAGTAAGGGTGAGGCTGGATTAGCGGTATTGTAATTATCTACTGGCTTTCGGTTTCAAGCATGTCTCTACTTTGCGTAGCAATTCCTGGGGGGTAACTGGTTTTTCAACATAATCCTCCGCTTCAAGAGCAGACCCTCGACTGCGCGGTATGCCAGTTCCTGCCCCTTTTGCCGAGAAAGACGTTAGCATTATTACCGGAATTTTATTAAGTCGAGGATCTTTCTTGAACTGTTCCGCAGTGGTAAACCCGTCTTTCACTGGCATTATTATATCCAGAAGAATCAAATCAGGATTTTCCTCTCTTGCCTTTCGCAGTGCCTCCTCACCTCCATAGGCTACGATTACCTCATAGGGCTTACTTTCTAATACGATCTTCGTCGTCTCCACAAAGTCAACATCATCATCAACAAGCAGGATTTTGGCTTTCTTCTCCATCGTTGCTCCTCCTAAGTACTGAGCTTCCCGATAAATCAAGATTTTTTGTTCTTTTTGATAAGTCTTCCTACCCTTTTCAGCAAGATGTCAGGTGAGAAAGGCTTCTCGATATAGTCATCCGCATCAAGCTCCCGTCCGGTTTCCAGCTCATAGCGACGCTGGCTGGCTTCCTCTCTCACTGAGGTTAAAATTAGGATAGGCATATCCTTATGCTTTGCCCATTTTGGCTCTTGGAGCTCCTTATAGAGAGCAAATCCGTCCATCTTCGGCATTAACAAGTCGAGAATCAGCAGGTCTGGCTTCTCCGCCTCGATTTTAGCCAAGCCCTCTAGCCCATTTTGAGCCGTAACTACCTCATAATCTTGAGATTCAAGAATCATGGTCACCGCATCTAAAATATCAGGGTCGTCATCAATCACTAATATCTTCGCTGGCATATTTGCCTCTCATTATACTATACTTCTGCCCTGCTCTCAATGGTGCTGCTTCTACTAGATTTAACTCCCCTTAGGTAAGGCGATGGTAAGTTTGCTTCCTTTATTTGTTTCAGGGCACGGACTTTCAGCCCAAATTCTACCCCGGTGAGCTTCGACTATTCTCTTAGCTATAGATAGTCCCAGTCCGGTCCCCTTCACTTCTACATTGCTGCCGCGGAAGAAATCTTCAAAGAGCCGGGGTAGGTCTTCGGGTGGAATGCCGATCCCGCTATCCATAATTTCAACCCGTATGTCATTGTCCTTTTCATTTACTCTAATGGTTACTTCGCCCTCGGGCGTATAGTTAATAGCATTATCTAACAAATTGGCTATCACCTGCTGGAGCCTGGTAACTGAACCATTAATGGCGGGTAAACTTTGAGGTAATTCTGTTTTCAGCTTTATCCCTTTCTCTGTTGCCTTGCTGCCTAGGTCATCAACGCAACCCTTGACTACCTCGAGTAAGGAAACCTCTTTCATCTCTTGGATAATTTGACCGGTTTCGATGCGAGGGATGTCCAGAAGGTCGCTAATTAAACCCAGGAGCTCGGTAATTCGCCGGCTACTTCTTTCCAGCATATTTTTTTGCTTGTTACTGAGCTTACCAGAATAGCCACCCAACATGACCCACAAAAATCCTTGAATGGCAGTAAGAGGTGCTTTAAGGTCATGAGCGGCAATACCGAGAAAGCGGAGAAAACGATTTTTTTCCTCTTCTAGCCTGGCTACCTCTCTGGAGGACTCCTCAAGCTCTCTTGTCTTCTCCTCAAGAAGTTGCTCCCTTAATTCCACTACCTGCCGCTGTCTCTTTCTTAATTTACCAGAAACAGATGTTACCATATAGGTGGTAGCGAAAAGGGCAGTCACCAAGACAATGAGAACAGCCAGAATATAGCTTCCTTGCTTGTATAGTGTCGGTGGAGCAAATCCCGCTAGATTGACATGAGGAATTACTCCAGCGTACTCCAAGCCGACTAGCAGCGTAACCATAACAATCACTAAGCCAGCCAACAGATACACAGTCGTATAATGGAGCATTATGCTAGCCGCGATGATGTGAAGCACGAAGTAGAAGATGAAGGGGTTCTCTATCCCTCCGGTAAAGTGAAGCAGCACGGTGAACGCCGCTAGGTCAAGCAGGAGGTGGATGGTACCAAAGGTTCTGGCCTTCTGGACTACCAAGCCGGTCGGCACTTTTTCCAGGCTCTGCGTCTGAAACGACAACACCAGATTACACAAGACGATAAAGACACAAGTTCCATACGCCAAGATAGCGGGAAACCCAATCTTGAATATTTCTGACGCTATAAAGGTAGCGGCGATGATGCCTAGGATGGTAATCCACCTTATGGTGATGAATACCCTGAGCCACATCCCTATTGCTGCTTCCTCAGGGGTATATTCAACAAGATTCTCTTCTCTGGGTGTCTTCTTATTCATCCCAGTTCTCTATGGAGTCTTGCTATTGCGGTTGTGCCTACTTGGGTCAAGTTTAGACTCGTTAGCAGATGGCGTAACTACGTCCTTTCCTACCTCCGCTGTTGTCCCTCCCTGCACTTCCTGACTATGAGTGCTCTCTCTTATTAGTAAGTTTATACCAATATTAGCCCATTTTCAATCGTAGTATGAGCCAATAATTCGCTAGATTGTGCAATAGGGATTGAATCTATGTCTCCGACTATTGTAAGAAGCTTACTGCCAGCGCCCGACTTTAAGGCTGGTGCCTTTTGTTTTTAATAAAACTTAAATGCCAATTTTATGGGTAATTAATCTTTGCGGTCTAATATTGAGATAATCGCAGCAATGGCTAGGATTAAGAGTGTTATCCGATGTCCAAATAATATGGTTATAGTATTTGGTGAGGATGACGAGCAGGTCTCTGAGTATCAGGGGCGATATGAGGAGGTAAGGGCACGCATCCTGAGGGATGCCCCGCCGGCGGCGATATTTGGGCACTGGCTCGAGTGCACCACTGATATAAAAACAGTTTCCAGGGAGAAATGGTAGGTGGCCCCCGCGCCACTGGTTTTGGATTAGAAGGCGTAGATGAAGGCTAAGATTTTAATAGTAGATGACGTCAAGAGCATCCGGCTGGCCCTGGGCGGGATATTGGAGGACGAGGGGTATAATGTCGTCCTGGCTGAAAACGGCTATCAAGCTATTGAGGCGGCAAGGCAGACCTCCTTTGACATCATCTTCATTGATATAAAGATGCCAGGGATAAACGGGGTGCAGACCTTCCGTGAGATAAAGAAGATAAACCGTGATGCCGCGGTGATAATGATGACCGCCTATGCGGTAGAGGACTTTGTCAAGGAGGCACTGGAAGAGGGTGCCTATGCCGTGGTCTATAAGCCGTTTGACATTGACAAGATATTGAGCCTTGTAGAGTCTATTCTGGACTGTCCCCACCCTGTTCCCCACCGCTAAAAATTTGCCCCTTAGGCTACCTTTTTCCCCCTACATAATACCTAAATATGCCTATTGGCATTTTTCGCTATCTGTGCTACAATTCTTAATGTGCCAATAGGCACTTTTTTAGCCATTTCTCAATACAGTTGGCAAAAAGGTGTTTAAAAGGAGGGGTGGTATGGCTAGAGGAAAGAAAGCAGGCGGCTCTTCCGCCTTGGTGGAGCGTGGTACAAAGCGCAAGCAAGTGGAAGAGGCACTAAGGGAGTCTGAGGAGCGGTTCCGTTCTATCGTGGAAAATTCTCAGGCGGGGATAATGATTATAGACGAAGCCTATCGTCTCATCTATGTGAACCCTGAGCTGTGCCGAATCTCAGGATATTCTCAGAAGGGGCTCATTGGGCATGATTTCCGTGAATTTCTTGATGGGGAGAGCAGAAGGCTTGTTGCCGAAAGGTATATCCAAAGGCAGAGGGGGGAGGAAGTTCCTCCCCGGTACGAGTTCAACATCATCCGCAAAGACGGTGAGAAGAGGCGTGTGGAAATCAGCTCGGCTATAATCAAGGATTCGGCGGGGGAAGTAAGGACAGTGGCTCAGATTCTGGACATCTCCGAGCGCAAGCAGGCGGAGGAGGCGCTAAGGGAGAGCCGGGAAGAGTTACGCAAGATGTTTGAATCGGTGACTGATGGGATATCAGTTATTGGTTTGAATGGCGTCATCACCGAAGTAAACCAAAGAACGCTGGAGATACACGGCTACAAGTCCAAGGATGAGCTTATCGGGAAGAGTGCCCTCAGGCTGGTTGCCCCCCGTGACCATGAGAAGATATTAAAAAATATGCGGAAGGCTCTAGAGGGAACAATTGGCGGTGTGGAATACACCCTGCTCAGGGCTGATGGCACTGAGTTTCCCGGTGAGCTAAGTACCAGTGCGCTAAAGGATGCCTCCGGCAACTGGATTGGTCACATCACCATTGTAAGGGATATCACCGAGCGTAAGCGGGCGGAGGCGGAGTTAAAGGAAGCTCAGGAAAGGCTGGTGCGTTCGGAGAAGCTGGCTGCCATAGGTCAGCTAGCCAGCGGGGTTGGTCATGAGCTAAGAAACCCGCTAGGGGCGATTAAAACCGCTGTTGCCTATGTGCGAAGGAAAGTAGCTGCCACTGAGCTAGTGGCGATTGAGCCCAGGGTTTTGGAATTTCTTGCTCTCATGGATGAGGAGGTTAGCAGTGCCAACAAGGTGGTAACTGACCTGCTTGACTTCGCTCGGGTGGCTAAGCCAACAGTATCACTGGTTAATGCCAGTAGCATAATTAATGATGCCACCACCCATGTTGCCCTGCCGGAGAATGTTAGATTGACCATAGATGTAGACCCCGACCTGCCTATGGTCATGGTAGATGCCACCCAGATTCGGCAGGTATTTGTCAATGTTATCCTTAATGCGGCTGAGGCTATGCCTGAGGGTGGACGCCTTGAGATTAAGGCAAGGGGTAAGGACGATCTGGTAACCGTGGAGTTTACCGATACTGGCGGTGGTATTCCTGAGTCGTTAGTGGGTAAAATTTTTGACCCCTTATTTACGACCAAGCCAAGGGGTGTTGGGCTGGGGCTGGCGGTGTGCAAGAGCATTATGGAAAAGCATGGCGGTGATATCAGGGTTCAAAGCAAGGAAGGCGAAGGAACCACCTTTACCGTCTCACTCCCGACGCGCCCAGTCCAGGGTGATGGAGGTGAAAAGTGAAGACCAATGTTTTGGTAGTTGACGACCTCAAGGGCATCCGCCTGACCCTGGGTGGGATATTGGAGGATGAGGGGTATAATGTCGTCCTGGCTGAGAACGGCTATCAAGCCATTGAGGCGGCAAGGCAGACCCCCTTTGACCTGGTCTTCATTGATATAAAGATGCCGGGGATAAACGGGGTGCAGACCTTTCGTGAGATAAAGAAGGTAAGTCCTGATGCCGTGGTGATAATGATGACCGCCTATTCGGTAGAGGACTTGGTCAAGGAGGCACTGGAGGAGGGTGCCTATGCTGTGGTCTACAAGCCGTTTGACATTGACAAGATAGTGAGCATCATCGAGTCTGCCCTGCAAAAGACCCTGATTTTGATTGTGGATGATAGCTTTACTGACCGTGAAACCCTTAAGACCATCCTGGAGGAGAAGGGGTATTGCGTGGTTACTGCCAGTACCAGGGATGAGGCGCTGGCAATGCTTAAGGAAAAACGCTTTGACATCATATTTCTGGATGTCAAGCTACCCGGTGTCAATGGGTTATCCTTCTTTGAGCAGGTGAAGGCAATAGACCCTGAGGTGGCGGTTATCATGATGACCGGCTATTCTGAGGCGGAGTTGATGGAAAGGGTAATACCCCAGGACGCTTACACCTGCATTTACAAACCATTTAATGTTGAGCGGATAATGTCGTTGGTTGGCGAGCTTTCCTGGAGGAAGAGGAGGAAATAATATGCCCCGACAGACAAACATCCTGGTAGTAGATAATAATTTGGCAAGGCTAAAGGCCATATCTGCCGGGCTCCAGGGGATGGGCCATCAGGTGACTACGGCTACCACCGGGCGAGAGGCAATATCAGTGTTCAGAAGGCAAACATTCGCTATTGTCCTTGTTGCCATCAAACTGCCTGATGTGAGCGTTCGGGAGGTGCTGGAAACAGCACAAGAGCTTAACCCTGAGGCGGCGGTAATTGTGATAACCAGCCAGGCCAACATTGAAGCGGCGGTAAATGCCGTTGGTGAGGGCGCCTATGCCTATGTCGTCAAGCCGAGGGCGATGGTTGAGCTGAAGACCATGATTAATAATGCCCTGAGGGAACAGGAGTTATCAATCAGGAACCGCAAGTTGGTGGAGAGCCTGCAACGCTCCAACAGTAGCCTGGAGGATGCCAACCGGGCGCTGGCGAAGGCAAGCCGTGCCAAGTCGGATTTTCTGGCCAAGATGAGCCATGAATTACGCACCCCACTCAATGTTGTTATTGGCTTTGCCGAACTCATGCTGGACGAGGTTCCAGGTAAGGTCAATGAGGAGCAAAGGCAGTGTCTTGATGATATCATGACCAGTGGTCGGCACCTGCTGGGGTTAATCAACGAGGTCCTTGACCTGTCTAAGGTGGAGGCGGGTAAGGTGGAACTCAGACTGCAAAATATTGCCCTCTCCGAGGTGGTAGAATCGGTAACCAGCGCCATGATGGCGGTAATATCTCAAAGAAGGCAAAACCTTGATGTTGACCTGGACCAGGGGCTTCCCTTGGTTCAGGCTGATGAAGCCAGATTGAGGCAGGTGTTTTTTAATCTGTTGAGCAACGCCTCTAAGTTTACCCCAGACGGCGGCGAGATAAAGATTGAGGCTGCCAGAAGGAATGGCTGGTGCGAGGTGAGCGTAAGGGATAATGGCATTGGCATCAAGTCTGACGATTTAAAACAGATATTTGAGCCCTTCTTCCAGGGGGATGAGGTGATAGATAGGGAGGGGAAGGGGACCGGACTTGGGCTAGCACTGGTGAAGGAGCTTATTGAGATGCATGGTGGGCGAATTTGGGTGGAGAGTGAATATGGGAAGGGGAGCACCTTCACCTTTATCCTGCCGGTGGTAGCATCCAATAAGCTGTTGAGGACAGGCGCTGAAAAAGGTACTGATTGTAGAGGATAACCCCGCCAGTATGCGGCTAATCAGGATGGTCTTGGGAAACAGGAATTACAGCCTCCTTGAGGCAGTCGATGGTGAGGAGGCGCTGACGGTAGCGATGAAGGGAAGACCAGACATAATAATAATGGACATTCAACTACCTAAGATGGATGGGCTTGAGGTGACGAGGAGGCTAAGGCGGATGCCGGAGTTCAGCCGCGTCCCTATTATCGCCCTTACTGCCTCGGCCATGGAGGGAGATAGGGAGAAGATAATTGCCGCCGGGTGCAATGAATATGTATCAAAGCCGGTAAATACCCGCCGCTTCCCTGAGCTGGTTATGAAGATGTTAGAGCGGGGTGGGAGGGAGTAGGGATGACAGCAGGGAATAAAGTTCTGGTAATTGATGACGACCTTGCCTTTATCCGGCTGGTTGAGCGGACCCTCGCCCAGAAGGGGTATGAGGTGTTCAGCGCCAACAGTGGGGGGGATGGGTTGCGGCTTTTATTTGCCAATAAACCGGATATGGTGCTCCTTGATGTGGTGATGCCGGGGATGGATGGCTGGCAGACCTGTAGCCGCATCCGTGATATCTCTGATGTTCCCATCATTATGCTCACCGGCCAAGAGAAGACCGAGGATGATATCGCGCGCGGGCTCGATTATGGTGCTGATGAGTATGTGATAAAGCCGGTGGGTAGTAGGGAGCTGGTGGCAAGGGTGCGGGCGATAATGCGGCGCGCTGAGTTGCCTCCCCTGCCGAAGGGGGCTGGGACTACCTATAGTGATGGCTTCCTGGGTGTGGATATTGGCGGGCGGAAGGTTAGTGTAAAGGGAGAGCGGGTGAGGCTGACCCCCGTAGAATTCCGCCTGCTTGCCCTTCTGGTGCAGAATGCCGGACATGTTCTTACCCACCGCCAGCTGTTAGAAAGGGTGTGGGGTTGGGAATATGTTGACGACCTGGACTATGTGCGCATCTATGTCTGGCATCTGCGTCACAAGATAGAGCCAGACCCCTCCCAACCAAGGTATATCATTACTGAGCCTGGTGTTGGCTATTACTTCTGCAAAGCCAGCTAGTTTTTATGGCATTGACCCCATCCCCCTGTCCCCCTTCCCCAGAGGGGAAGGGGGAAATAGTTTTAAGAGGGGGATACAGGGGGTGAGGTTAACCAAAACTAAAGATTTTTCTGGGTGCTTTAACTTGTGCTCTTCCCGTGCCAATAGTAGAATATATCGCATATGTTCCGTGTTGAGGTCTCAGTTAAGTCCGCCCTTCCTGACCCGCGGGGGGAGGCACTAAAAGCTGATATCCGTGACCTTGGCATCACCACTGTGAGTCAAGCCAGGGTCAGCAATATATATATGCTGGAGGGGGAACTTACTCAGGAAGAGCTGGAGCTAATCTGCCGTGAGCTCTTGGCTGACCCCGTAGTTGAGGAGTATCTCGTTGGCGATGCCCCTCTACTTAAATTAAGCGGTGCTCATGCCGTTGAGGTCGCTTATAACCCCGGCGTTATGGACCCGGTAGAGGAGAGTGTTAAGAAGGGTATCGCCGACCTCGGCATAACTAAGGTTAATTCAGTAAAGACGGCCAAAAGGTATTACCTATCGGGCGAGCTTTCACCAAGCGCTCTTGAGCTTATCTCTAGTAAGCTACTGGTTAACAGCGTAATCCAGCATGTGGTCACGAGCCGGGAAAGGGTGTCACTGCCATCAGCCGAATACTGCTTCTCGCGGCGAGAAGTCGAGCTGTTAACTGTGGATGAGGTTGGCTTAGACCGGCTGGGTCAGGAACTCTGGTTGAGCCGGGATGAGCTCAGGCATATTAAGGGCTACTTCTCAGGGTTAGGTCGCAACCCCACCGATGTTGAGCTCGAGACACTGGCGCAAACATGGTCGGAGCACTGCAAGCATAAGACATTCAAGGCAAGGATAAAATTTAATGGGCAGGTTATTGATAACCTGCTCAAGAGCACCATCATGAGGGTTACCGCTGAGCTAAACAAGCCTTGGTGTCTTTCAACATTTAAGGACAACTCAGGGGTGATAGACTTTGACGGTCGTTACGCCTTATGTTTTAAGGTTGAGACCCATAACCACCCCTCCGCCATTGAGCCCTATGGTGGGGCATCAACCGGTCTGGGTGGGGTAATCCGTGACCCGTTGGGTACCGGGCTGGGGGCAAAACCAATCGCCAATACCGATGTCTTCTGCTTTGCCCCGCCCGATTTTCCCCAGGAGCAGCTTCCCCTCGGTGTCCTCCACCCGCGGCGCATTCTTAAGGGGGTGCGGGCGGGGGTGGCTGACTATGGCAATCGCATGGGAATCCCGACCCTCAATGGCGGCATCCTTTTTGATGAGCGCTATTTAGCCAATCCAGTGGTTATGTGCGGCACCATAGGTCTTCTGCCTAAAGAAGCGGCTCAGACGGGAAGACAAAAGCCGGGCGACCTCATTGTGCTGGTGGGGGGAAGGACGGGGAGAGACGGCATTCATGGCGTCACCTTTGCCTCAGCCCAGCTAAGTGGCGAGTCCGAGGCGGTCTCTGCCAGCTCGGTTCAGATTGGCAATGCCATAACCGAGAAAAAGCTGGTTGATGTCCTGCTCAAGGCTCGGGAACGTGGACTATATCGGCGAATCACGGATTGTGGGGGAGGTGGGCTCTCCTCGGCAGTGGGGGAGATGGGGGTGGAGGCGGGGGCTCGGGTCGAGCTGGAAAAGGTCCCCCTAAAATATTCCGGTCTTTCTTACACCGAGATATGGCTTTCTGAGGCGCAGGAGAGGATGGTTCTGGCAGTGCCTCCGCAGTCGGCTGAGGAGTTTATTTCCCTCTTCGCCAGCGAGGATGTTGAGGCTACCGTCATCGGTGAATTTACCAATGACCGCCGTCTTAAACTTTTCTATCAGGGCAACCTCGTGTGCGACCTTGATATGGAGTTTCTCCATAATGGCTTGCCCCAGCTGGAAAGGGAGGCAGTATGGAAGCCGACTGAGTATCCTGAACCGGAATTTGTCCAGGCGTCTGACCTTGGTGATGACTTGAAGAGGATTTTAGGCTCCTGGAATGTTTGCAGCAAGGAGTGGGTCATCCGCCAGTATGACCATGAGGTTCAGGGGGGGAGTATTCTCAAGCCTCTGGTGGGAGTAAATAATGATGGTCCCAGCGATGGCGCTATCCTCAGACCGGTGCTTGACTCCGAGAGGGGCGTTATTATCTCAAATGGCATTAACCCCAAGTATGGTGATATTGACCCCTACTGGATGGCGGCATCGGCGGTGGATGAGGCACTGAGGCAGATTATTGCCGTCGGCGGAAATCTAGGGCGGGTGGCGCTACTGGACAATTTTAGCTGGGGCAATCCGGAGAAGCCGGAGCGGCTCGGCGGCTTGGTCCGAGCGGCGCAGGGGTGCTATGATACCGCTCTTGGCTATGGGGCTCCTTTCATCTCAGGTAAGGATAGCCTCTACAACGAGTATGAGACGGAAACAAAAAGCATATGCATTCCACCCACCCTGCTCATCTCAGCCATGGCGGTAATGGAGGACGTAAGCAAAGTGGTCTCAATGGACTGCAAGAAAAAGGGCGACCTGATATATATCGTCGGGAAGACATACAATGAACTGGGCGGGTCGCATTACTATGCCATTCACGGCGCTGTCGGTAACGGGGTGCCCAGGGTCGACCCCAGGCGGGGGAAGAGGCTTATGGATACCCTCAGTCTGGCGATGGCAAAGGGTTTTGTGAAAGCCTGCCATGACTTGAGCGAGGGTGGCATTGGGGTGGCGGCGGCGGAGATGGCTTTTTCCGGGGGACTGGGTATGGTGCTTGAGCTGGCTAAGGTCCCCTTGGGCGAACCAATCGCTCGCAGTGACTACATCCTCTTTTCTGAATCAAACACCAGATTTCTGGTTGAGGTGGCGCCGAAGGACAAGGGACGCTTTGAGAAGGCTATGTCCGGCATTGATTTTGCCGAGATTGGCCGTATTACCGCCGACGATAAACTTGAGGTCTATGGCATTAATGGAGAAAGGGTGGTTTCAGCACCGCTGGTGGAACTAAAAGAGGCGTGGCAGAAACCACTCCGCTGGTAGATATGGTCAAAGTACGGACACTAATATTGCGCGCTCCCGGGACAAACTGCGATGTGGAGACGGCCTTTGCCTTTGCGCAAGCCGGCTCGGTGGTGGACTCGGCGCATGTCAACCAGCTTGTCCGTGGTGATAAACTCATTTCTGACTACCAGATACTGGTCATCGCCGGCGGCTTTACCTATGGCGATGATGTCTCTGCGGGCAAGATTCTGGCTAATGAGCTGAGGCTTAAGCTTGGCGAGGACATACAACGATTTGCTGACCGGGGTGGGCTTATTTTAGGCATTTGCAACGGTCTTCAGGTGCTGGTCAAAGCCGGTATCCTCCCCCCCTTGGCTAACCACCGCCTGACCCTTTCTGGCAACGACTCCAACCGTTTTGAGTGCCGCTGGGTCTATCTTCGTGTCAATGAAAAGAGTCGGTGCCTGTTTACCAAGGGAATGACCACCCTCTACCTCCCCGTAGCCCATGGCGAGGGCAAGGTGGTGGCTGATTCGGAGACGCTTAAGGGGTTAGATGTGGTTCTGCGTTATGCCGATGAGGCTGGCAATGTCAGGGCTGGCTATCCTTACAATCCCAATGGCTCGGTGGATAATATTGCTGGTATCGGTGATGGGTCGGGGCGTATCTTTGGCTTGATGCCTCACCCTGAACGCTTCATCCGCTGGACGCAACACCCAAGGTGGACAAGGGAGCCACCGAGGGAGTACGGGGATGGTTTTAAAATATTCTTAAATGCGGTGAAGGAGGTCAAGGCATTATGAGCTATATCTCGTCCTGGAGCGGGGGCAAGGAGAGTTGCTTTGCCTGTTATCTGGCACTTGAGCAGGGGTATAAAATATCCCATTTAGTAAATTTTATCTCCAAGGAATTCAAACGGGTTAGCTTTCACGGGACTGAAGCCAGGCTGATTAAGCTACAGAGCCAGTCTGTGGGCATCCCCCTGGTGCAGAAAGAGACCACCTGGAATGGGTATGAGGCGGAGTTTAAAGCAACGGTGAAGGGTTTGCTGCCTAAGGGGATAAAGGGAATGGTCTTTGGCGATATCTTTGTCCAGGAGCATAAGGACTGGGTGGAGAGGGTTTGTGGCGAGCTTGGGATTGAGGCTATTGAACCGCTGTGGAATAAGAACTCAGAGGATGTTTTCAATGGTTTCGTTGCCGCTGGCTTTGACGCTATTGTCGTCAGCGCTCGGGACGAGCTGGTTGATAAGGAATGGGTGGGGCGGCGGCTAGACCAGGACTTTAAGAATTATCTGAAGGCGAGAAATATTGATGTTTGTGGGGAGAATGGCGAATACCATACCCTTGTCGTCAATGGTCCCCTGTTTAAGAGAGGGATAGAAATTACCCAGACCAAGGTCATTAACCGGGATAAACACTGGCTCTTGGACACCCCTGGGTATCGCCTGGTATAAAGTAAAAGGGCGGGGCTTTAAGCCCCGCCCTTTTAACTATTTATGCCGGTACCTGGGGTAGTTCCTTAAGCGCCTTCTTTACCTCTTTCTCCGGATAGGCATAATCCACCAGCTTACCCGTCAGATAGGCGTCATAGGCAGCCAGGTCAAAATGTCCATGACCGCTGTGGGCAATCAGGATGGTCTTGGCTACACCCTCCTTCTTGCACTTGATGGCTTCATCAATCGCCACCCTGAGGTCATGGCAGGGTTCGGGGGCGGTGATAATGCCCTCGGTGCGGGCGAAGGTTACCCCGGCTTCAAAGGTGGCTACCTGTGGCACCGCCCTTGCCTCAATTAAGCCCAGTTTATACAGGTGGCAGACGATGGGTGCCATGCCGTGGTAGCGCAGCCCACCGGCGTGAATCGGGGATGGGATGAAGTTGTGCCCCAGGGTGTACATCAGGATAATCGGCGCCATGCCGGCTTCGTCACCGAAGTCCCAGGCATAAAGGCCCTTGGTCAGCGAAGGGCAGGCTTCCGGCTCAACACAGATAATTCGCAAGTCTTTCTTCTTGCCGCTTATCTTGTCCCGAATCCAGGGCAGGAATTGCCCGGCGAAGTTGGAGCCGCCACCGACACAGCCGATAATAATATCGGGGTAGGCACCTGCCATCTCCATCTGCTTTATCGTTTCCTCACCAATGATGGTCTGGTGGAGCAGGACATGGTTGGCAACACTACCGATGGAGTAATGGCTGTCATCCCGCTTAAAGGCATCCTCAATAGCTTCGCTGATAGCAATCCCCAGGCTTCCGGGGTGGTCGGGATTCTCGGCTAGAAGGTGTTTTCCGACCTCGGTGTCCTTGCTCGGGCTGGGGACAACCTTGCCCCCCCAGGTCTCCATCAGGATGCGCCGGTATGGCTTCTGCTTGTAGCTTACATTGACCATATAGACCTTTAGCTCAAGCCCGAAGAAGGCACAGCCCAGAGCCAGGGCGCTGCCCCACTGCCCGGCACCGGTCTCAGTGGTCAGGCGCTTGATGCCCTCCTTCTTATTGTAGTATGCCTGAGCTATCGCCGTGTTGGGTTTGTGGCTACCAGCCTGGCTTGTCCCTTCATATTTGTAGAAAATCTTAGCCGGCGTATCCAGGAACTTCTCCAGACGATATGCCCGATGCAAGACCGTTGGTCTATAGGTGCGGTAAGCCGCCTGCACCTCCTCTGGAATCTCAATGTAGCGTTCTTTGCTGAATTCCTGTTTGATGATTTCCATGGGGAAGAGGGGTGGAGGCAAGGGCATATCAAAGGGCATCACCTCCTTGGTGGCAGGGTGGCGGTAGGGTGGGAGTGGCTCAGGCAAATCGGGCAGGACGTTATACCACTTGGTTGGCATGTCCTTCTGGTCAAGGAAATACATTGCTCTGTCAAATTTTTCTGCCATTTTTTCTCCTTTCTTAGTTTATTAGAATTCGCATATTATCTCATTTATTTGCCCCCGAAGGGGCCATCTCCACGCCATAGTAGACATACTACCTCCTTAATTAAAAACCCCCTCACCCTAAAGGGGCGAGGGGGTTACTTCGCGGTGCCACCCTTCTTAGTCAGTTGTTAGCTGGCTATCTCTTTCGGGTACAAAGGCTTTTTGCCTTAATACCCTGGGGTCTGATAACGCTCCCCTGGCGACAAAGCCTACTCGCCCTTCAAAAATAAAAGACTTTCGGTTTGCAGCTCCCAAGTCCATTCAGCTCCTGCTCAGGCATCGGCTCACACCTTTCCCGACTCTCTGTGCCTTGGCTTGAAGCCTACTAGTCCTGTTCTCAGCCTTTATCCTATTTAATTGAATTAAGAATACAAGATTACTAGTTTTTTGTCAAGTTTTTCGGATAGGATTGATAGCAATAGCCATTGGTGCTAATATCTTGGTGTTAGCCAAAGGAGGATTGATGAAGAAAAAGGTATTAAGGGATATTGGTGTTAAGGGCAAGAGGGTTTTGGTCAGGGTTGATTTCAGCGTCCCCTTGGACCCGCAGACTTTAGCTATTACTGATGATACTCGTCTTCGGGCGGCTTTACCCACCATAAAATACCTGATTGGGGAGGGGGCTAAAATCATCCTCTGCTCCCATCTTGGGCGTCCTGAAGGCAAAATAGTGGAAAGGCTGAGGATGGTGCCGGTAGCCAGTCGCCTGTCGCAAATCCTGGGGACTGCGGTCAAGACCACTAAAGACTGTATCGGGGCGGAGGTTGAGGCGGCTATTGGCCAGCTAGGTGGTGGCGAGGTGCTCATGCTGGAGAACCTTAGCTTTCATATTGAGGAGCAAAAAAATGACCCTGGCTTTGCCCAAGCCCTTGCCCGTTTAGCCGAGGTATATGTTAACGATGCCTTTGGTGTTGCCCACCGCGCTTACGCATCTACTGTTGGTGTTACCAAATATCTTCCCTCCGTGGCTGGCTTTTTGCTGGAGAAGGAGGTTGATACCCTGAGCCGGGTTCTGGATTCACCCACCCTGCCGTGTGCCGCCATCGTTGGCGGGACCAAGGTCAAGGATAAGATAGGTCTTCTGGAGAATATAATGCGAAAGGTAGACTCCCTGCTTGTTGGTGGCGGCATGGGTTTTGCCTTCTTAAGGGCGTCGGCGTATAACCTGGGCGGCTCTCTGGTGGCTCAGGGGGAGGTTGGGATTGCCCAGCGATTGGCGGAGAGAAGTGCCGAGATGGGTGTTCACCTTCTGTCGCCGGTTGATGTCGTGGTGGCTAAAGGTTTTGCCCCCGATGCTAAATCAAGGGTGGTATCGGTGGCCGAGGTTCCGCCGACCTGGCAGATTATGGATATAGGTCCGAAGACAATTGCCATCTTCTCCGCCAAGCTCAGGAAAGCCAAGACGATTATCTGGAATGGTTCATTGGGGGTTTTTGAATTCCCCAGGTTTCGGAGTGGGACGACGGCTATTATTGAGCTATTGGCTAAACTGGAGGCAACCAAGGTTATCGTCGGCGGTTCTATCGCTGAGGCGATAGAGGCATTGGGCTTGAGCGATAAAATGACCCATGTCTCAACCGGCGGCGGGGCTGCCCTCAGGCTATTTGAGGGTAATCCTTTACCGGCGGTGGAGGCTCTGTCTAACAAGTAAGGGTAAAGCATTCGGCTAATGACTAAAGAGACAAGACAAGTCCTGCAAAGGTTTGCTAAAAAAAGGGGAAATCTTATCCCCATCCTGCAGGCGATTCAGGAAAATCTGGGTTACCTTCCCCGGGAGGCGATGCTTGAGGTCGCCCGATTCCTTGATATCCCAGAGATAGATGTCTACGAGGTGGTCACATTTTACAATCAATTCCGCCTTAATCCTCCGGGGAAGCACTCAATAAGGGTTTGTCTGGGTACTGCCTGCCATATGAAGGGCGGTTACATTACGCTGGATGCGTGGAAGCGGAGATTAAATATTGAGCGGGGGCAAACCACCCCCGACCGGGAGTTTGATCTGGATACCGTCGCCTGCGTCGGCTGTTGCGTGATGGCGCCAGTAACCGTGGTTGATAATAAGCCGCAGGGCAAGGTTGAACCAACCAGGGTTGATGGCATCCTGCTCTCGTTTAAGTCAAAGACTCTTTGAGCTAGAAAAAGAGAAGAAGTGAAGTTAACCGAGCGTCAGGGTATAGTCGCCGCCTTCCAGGGGATAAAGGAACAAGCCCAATCTCAGTGGCGGGGGCTTTGGCGTGACCGGCCGGTAATCATGGTTGGTGCCGCCACCTGTGGTCGTGCCGCCGGGGCTCTGGAAGTGCTGGGGGCAATAAAGGACGAGCTTAAAAAGCACGGACTTAACTACCCTGTAATTGAGGTCGGTTGTATCGGGCATTGCTATGCTGAGCCAATCGTTACCATAAGCAAACCAGGTTACCCTCCTATCTGCTATGGGCAGGTCAATCCGGTGATAGCCCAGAGGTTAATTAGGGAATTTGTCCTTGGCGATAACCCCTGCCTTGAGTTTGTCCTCGGTGCTCTGGAGAAGAATGACCTTGTCCCCAGTTTTGCCGATTTCCCCCGCGCCAGGTTTGAGCAGAAGGTTATCCTGAAGAACTGCGGCTATATTGACCCAGAAAAGATTGAGCACTATATCGCCGGGGGTGGCTATAGCTCTCTGGCAAAGGCACTCCAGCTGAAGCCAGAAGAGGTTATAGCCCAGGTCAAGAAGTCGGGGCTGAGGGGGAGGGGTGGGGCTGGCTTTTCCACCGGGGGGAAGTGGGAGATTTGCCGCAATGCGAAGGGTAAGCCCAAGTATCTGGTCTGTAACGGCGATGAGGGCGACCCCGGTGCCTTTATGGACCGTGCCATTCTTGAGAGCGACCCGCACTCCGTAATTGAAGGCATGCTCATCGCCGCCTATGCTATCGGGGCAAGGTATGGCTATATCTATGTTCGGGCGGAGTATCCACTAGCCGTCCAGCGGACTCACCTTGCCCTTCGTCAGGCAAGGAAACTAAAACTTTTAGGCAAGAATATCCTCACCAGTGACTTCAGCTTTGATATAAAACTGTTTCAGGGCTCAGGTGCCTTTGTCTGCGGCGAGGAGACGGCACTAATCGCCTCGCTGGAGGGGAAGGCAGGGGCACCAAATTACCGCCCGCCATATCCGGCAACCAGTGGTCTTTATGGCAAGCCGACCGTGGTCAATAACGTTAAGACCCTGGCTTACCTGCGTCACATAATTCAGGATGGTGCTAATAAGTTTGCCAGCATTGGTACTGAGGAAAGCAAGGGGACGGCTGTTTTTGCCCTTGCCGGTAAGGTGGTCAATACCGGTTTAGCCGAGGTACCAATGGGCACCACCCTGCGCCAGGTCATCTTTGATGTTGGCAGTGGTATTAAAGAAGGCAAGCGTTTCAAGGCAGTGCAAATCGGCGGTCCCTCCGGCGGTTGTCTCCCCGAATCTACCCTTGATTTGCCGATTGACTTTAATTCCCTTACCGCTGCCGGGGCGATGATGGGCTCTGGTGGGATGATTGTCCTTGATGAGGATGACTGCATGGTTGAAATCGCCCGCTATTTTCTTGAGTTCACCCAGCGTGAGTCCTGTGGCAAGTGCACCTTCTGCCGTCTCGGGACAAAACAGATGCTGGAGGTCCTGGACGAATTTACTAAAGGCAAGGGTAAGATTGAGGACCTGGATATGCTCCACCAGCTGGCGGAGGATGTTAAGGCTGGCTCGCTCTGTGGGCTGGGGAGGACGGCACCAAATCCGGTACTCTCCACCCTGCGCTTTTTCCACGATGAATATGAGGCACACATCAAAGAAGGGCGGTGCCCGGCATTAATGTGCCGCGACCTTATTGCCTATTACATTATCCCGGAGAAGTGCGAACGCACCTGTGATGCCTGCGTTGGCACTTGTACTGTTGAGGCAATATCCAGCCACCCAACCAAGAGGTACAAGATTATTGACCAGACAAAGTGTGTTAAGTGTGGCACCTGCCTTAAATCCTGCCCGCCCCAGTATCAGGCGGTAGTCAGGTTGTCACCACCAAGCCTAGTGCCAAAATAAAAAGATGAAGACAGTATCATTAACCATTAATGGCAAGGAAGTAAAGGCTCGTCAGGAGGAGTCTCTCCTGTGGGTAGCCCTGGACAATGGCATCTATATCCCCAACCTCTGCGCCCTCAGGGACGCTTTGCCTCTGCCTGTCTCCTGCCGGCTGTGCTGGGTGGAGATTGAGGGCAAGGCGCAACCGGTCCCTGCCTGCGCCCAGACGGTGGAACAAGGCATGGTGGTGAACACCAGGGGGGCGGGGGCGCTAAGGCTGGCACGCACTGGTCTTGAGCTTCTTTTAGCCAGCAATGATGTTGATTGTGCCCGCTGCTTGGCTAGCGGCTCCTGCGAGCTGCAGAAGATTGCGGCTAACCTTGGCGTTAAGCTCAAGGCAAGGCGTTTTCGGAAGGTTCTGCGCAACTTACCGGTGGATGCCAGCAACCCGCTTTTTACCTACGACCCGAATAAGTGCGTGCTCTGTGGGCGATGTATCTGGGTCTGCCGGGAGAGGCTGGGTATTGGAGTCCTTGGCTTTGCCCACCGCGGCTTTAAGCGGCGGGTCACTACCTTTGCTGATGAGCCCATCGGCGAGTCAAGGTGTTTGGGGTGTGGTGATTGCGTGACTGCCTGCCCCACCGGCGCTCTCTGTTTTAAATAGGGGTTAAATCCTAGACCCCGGCTAACTCCCGGCCAAATTGAAGTAGCCTTTCTACCCGCTCCTGGCTATCACTTTCGGCATAGATGCGGAGTAGAGGCTCGGTTCCGGAGAATCGGATTAGTAGCCAGGTGGTGTCGGCCAGCATCAGGCGGAAGCCATCAGTTGTGTCTTTCTTTGCTACCTGAACCCTGTCAATGGACTGGGGTAGATTATCGCTTATGCGCTTATTTATCGCCTGGCGCTTGTCCTCGGCGAAGGTAAAGTCCTGGCGCTGATAGTAATGGGGTCCGACCTTGCTGTATAGGTAGTCCAGAAGTTGTGATGGGGTCTTGCCGGTCTTGAGCATGAAGTCTAGGAAATATAGACCAGCCAGGATGCCGTCCCTTTCCAGGACATGACCGCGGAAGCCATAGCCCCCGCTCTCCTCCCCACCGATGAGGGCATTTTTCGCCTTCATTATGGCGGCAACATATTTAAAGCCAACCGGCGTTTCGTAGACGGGCAGGTTGAACATTTCGCCCAGACGGTCGAGCATGGTGGTGTCGGTTACGGTCTTGACGATAGGACCTCTTTCCCGACGCACCTCCACTAAATAGAGGCAGAGCAGGGCAAAGACCTGGAGGGGGGTCAGAAACACGCCCTTCTCATCAACGACGCCAATGCGGTCAGCATCGCCGTCATTGGCTAGGCCAACCGCCGCCTTCCGCCTTTTGATTGTCGCCGAGAGCTTGACTAGGTTAGGCGCAATCGGCTCCGGTCTTATCCCGGGGAAGAGGGGATTGCGCTCGCTATTTATTTCTATTAGCTGGATGGCGCCACCGCCCAGGAGCATCTTGAAGTAGCCGATGCCAGCCCCATACATCGGGTCAATCGCTACCTTTAGCCGGGCTTGGCGCAGCTGGTTCAGGTCAACGAGTTTGGCTACTTGCTGGGCATAAATCGGCGCCAGGTCAAGGTATTCGATTAACCCTTGGTCTAAGGCTTGGGACAATGGCACTCGGTTTATTTTTCCTGTGGTTAGGACAATAGAGAGGTGTTTTTCTATCTCGGCGGTAACCTCGTTAGAAGCGCTGGCTCCCTCCTCCGTCTTGAACTTAAAGCCGTTCCAGTTAGCCGGGTTATGGCTGGCGGTGATGATGATTGCCCCGCCCGTCTTTTTGGCGAGGATGCCAAAGCTTATTACCGGCGTTGGGGTTGCCCTTGGGCAGAGGTATGTCTTTATTCCGTTGCCGGCAACAACCTCGGCGGCGGCTTGGGCAAAATCCTCGGAGGCAAAGCGGGTGTCATAGCCGATAATCAATCCTCTTTGACCTAAGCCTGCCTGTTTTATGTAGCTAGCCACGGCTTGGGCGCAAGCCCGCACGTTATCAAAGGTAAAGTCCTGGGCGATGACGCCCCGCCAGCCGTCAGTGCCGAATTTTATAGTTATCTACCTCACCCCCTGTGTCCCCCTCTCCTTCAAAGGAGAGGGGGGAAGATTTATGTAGAGGGGCTTCGCCCCTCGTCGATGTCCGATGTGCCTGATTATACCCTATCTTGGCAGAGAGAAGCTAATTTGGGAGAATTAAAGATAAATCGTCAAACCTAAGGCTCCAGTAGGGACGAAAAGGCTCCAGTAGGGACGAAATCTCTTGACAAGTATGATATAATGTAACTTACCACTTACCACGTTTTATGTTTAATTGTGAACCTTGTATATATCTGGTGTAGGGGGTATGAAGTTGGGTAGTAGAGGGTTCGATAGCCAAAATTGATGCTTCGAACCCTCACGTGTTTTAAGAGAGGGCTTGAATAATGATTCTAGTAATAGGAATTACTGGAGCATCAGGTGTTATATACGGCATTAGACTGCTAGAAGTGCTTTCAACTATGAAAGAGATTGAAACACACCTGATCATTTCTGAGGCTGGGGAAACAAATATTAGCTATGAAACTAGCTGGAAGATAGACGATGTGAAAGGAATGGCAAGCTTCTGCTATGGGATTAATGATATTTCCGCTAGGATTGCTAGCGGCTCATTTAAGACAGATGGCATGATTGTTGCTCCTTGCACAATAAAGACAATGTCGGCATTAGCCAATTCATATGCTGAAAATTTACTAACCCGCGCTGCTGATATGACGCTTAAGGAGAGAAGGAGACTGGTTCTTTTGGTAAGAGAGACACCTCTCCATCTAGGTCACATAAGAAACATGGAGCGATTGTCTGAGATGGGGGCTATCATTATGCCGCCAGTGCCTGCATTCTACCACAGACCGAGAACAATCCAAGATATTATTGATCATACAGTTGGCAAGGTATTAGATATATTTAATATAAAGCATAATCTCTTTGAAAGATGGTCAGGTATTGTGAGTGAGGAGAGTTCCTCTTTATTAAAGGAATGAGCTGATGGATTACCAAATAACACGGGGGGAAGGAAGGACAAAGGTTAACCTTTCAGCACATCAGATGGGTAATGACCCAGTAGTATACCTTTATAATGAGAATGCTCATATTGGGGCGGTGGCTATAGGGGAATATGAGCCTAAAGAAGAAAGGGCATCTACATCGGTGATTACCCGGCTGGGGCATAAGGATGATGCCGTAGCCCAGAAAGCAGCTTACCTGATAAGCAAGGCTACGAAGAAGCCAGTATGTGTTATCGCCGGTATCCATCTTGATAATATCAGCGAAATGGAAATAAGCCAGATCCTAGAAAATGCCAGTAGTTTAATTGATGAATTTATAACCAAGGAGGTCCCAAATGTAAAACTAGCGCGTGTCTAAGGGATTAGGTCAAAATAAAAACAAAGGGGGTAAACAACAATGGCACAACAACAGCAAACGTGGGGTAATCCAGCGGCGTGGGCGCTACTAGCAGTGGCTGTACTCACTGCTTGTGCAGGCGTTTTCTTCGCCGGATTGGTACCCGGGAGCACTGCTCCCCTCCTGATAGGAATCTTCTTATCCTGTTCTCTGCCACAGCTCATAGGTGCTATCATCTGCTTCAGAAGAGGCGAGCTTTTGTTTCCCTCGATAGCCGGTCTTTTTGGAACAGTGATAACCCTTGGTGCTGCTTTTACCCTATATCAACAAGTCTTCCAGGGTGGTGGGCATTTCACTCCTGAAGTAATGGGTGCTTTTTGGATTACCTTGTTCGTAATCACAGAGATATTCGCCATCGGGTTTGGGCGCATGAGTTGGTTTCTTTTGGCAGGGATAGCCGAAGTCGGGGTAGCTTTCTTGTTCTTAGGCCTAGCTAACTTAGGTGGCGCACCGATCACAGGCGCAATAGCCGGTTGGCTGCTTATCATATTCTCTGCTTTCTGTATCTATTCGGCGACGGCTATGATGTGGGGGGAGCACTTTGGCCGGCCGATGCTTCCCTTGGGGAGTCCTTGCTTTAAGTAACCAAAAGGATGGAGGAAGAAAATGGCAGCAAAAGAGCTAAGCAGATTTCCTGATCCCCACGAGTATAAAGTCCCGAAGGAGCTCGCTGGCTGGGAGGAGATGTATCCGTCACACTACCTATTCGCCAAGGAAAGGGCGGCATGGGAGAAAAGTCAATTCTGGTATCAGGACAAGATACACGACCCAGAGCCGATGCCTCCCCTTGACCTGATATTCCATGAGGCGTGGCAGATATCCCTTTCCCAATATACTACCAGGGTATTCTGTATCCCACCAGCCCAAGGCATCGCCCAGAGGATGGTTGGTTGCTACATGTATATCTGCGCCATTGGACCACCGCCGCCGGAGATAATTAAGGAGAAGGCTGAATACTTTGGCAAGCGAGTCTTCTATGTGTTTGAGCACTATGATGAGCTGTGGGAGAAATGGCTCAAAAAATTTCAGGCATTGGGTCGGGAAATGGCAGCTCTCAAGGTACCTGAGGAATTGCCCAAGTATGTTCCTGAAGACCAGGTCTTGCCAGCTCCCCGTGGCTATTACGCCTCGTATGAGCTAATCGAGGCGTTCAATACGCTGGTGAGTATGATGTTTAAGGGCTGGCAGTACCACTTTGAGATGCTAAATCTGACCTACCTGGCGTACCTGATGTTTGGTGATGTTACCAGAAAGCTGTTCCCGGGGATAAGCGAGAGCGCTATCGGCAAGATGGTCGCCGGTGCCTATGTATCAATGTTCCGCCCTGAGGAGGAGCTTTGCCGGCTTTCACGGCTAGCTGCCTCTTCCCCCAAAGTGGGTGATATCATCAAACGTGATGTGCCTGCTGAAAAGAAGATAGAGGAGCTGAAAAAGACAGAGGACGGGAAAAAGTGGCTTGCCGAGCTGGAGAAGATTAAGAATCCCTGGTTCTACGTATCCTGCGGTAGCGGCTGGTTCAACTACGAGGGAAGCTGGGTTAACAAGCTTGATATCCCATTTAGCTACATGAAGAGCTATGTTGAGAGGCTGGGTAAGGGGGAGAAGATAGAAAGGTCAGTTGATGAGATAAGCAAGCAGAGGGACGCGATTGTCGCCGAGTACCGTAAGCTGATAAAGACTCCTGAAGACAAGAAGTCCTTTGAGGATGCTTATAAGACTGTCCGGAGTATATACCGCTATGCTGAAGACCACCTTTTCTGGGTGGAGCACTGGTTCCATACTATATGGTGGGATAAGATAAGGGACATTGGCAAGCTCTTCGTCAAAGGTGGGATGCTGAAAAACGTGGATGATATATTCATGTTTAACCGGTTTGAAGTGCCGGAGATGATAGAGGAGCTGGTGATTGGCTGGGCTTTAGGTGAAGGTATCCCACTGAGAAGCGGCTACTATATGGAAAAGGCGGCAAAGCGGCAGAAGATACTTGCCGCGGCGAGAAAGTGGGCTCCGATACAGGCTCTTGGAGTTCCACCCAAAGAGATTGCCGAGCCATTCACGGTGATGCTATGGGGTGTTACCACCGACAAGGTGAATGAGTGGCTAAAGGGAGCAGGGGTGGTACCGGAGAAGGTAAGCGAGATTAAGGGCTTTGCCTCCTCATCCGGAGTTGTTGAGGGAACCGCCCGGGTGCTTAAGCTCATGGAAGAGATCGTAACCCTCAAGGAGGGCGAGATTATGGTCTGCCCTTGCAGCAACCCGGCCTGGGCTCCAGTGTTCACCAAGATTAAGGCTGCGGTTACTGACATTGGTGGGCTGACAAGCCATGCCGCCATAGTATGTAGGGAGTACGGTCTCCCCGCAGTTACTGGTACTGGCTTTGCTACCTCAGTGATTAAGACTGGTGATATAATTAAGGTTGATGGAGATAGGGGTATAGTTACCATCGTTAAGCGAGGTCGTTAGCAAAACTTGTTGCTTAATCTTAACCTATCGCCTTATCAAGGGAGTGGAGCGATAAGGATGAACTATACATTGGATTTTGCAGAGGTAAACAAGGCATCACTACCAATGGTTGGCGGCAAGAATGCCAGCTTGGGAGAAATGCTTAGGGCTGGCATAAGGGTACCGCCTGGCTTTGCTGTCACCACTGATAGTTATCTTAGCTTCATTACCGAAGTAGGGATTAAGGACAAAGTCTTCAGAATACTTACTAAGGCTAATCCTGATGATGTGACGTCCTTAGATAGCGTCAGTGCTGAGGTGCAGAAATTGATTAATGAAGCCTTGATACCTACTAATATTGAGAAGGCGATAAGGGAAGGTTATTACAGTCTGTGTGATAAGTGCGGCGTGGAGAGGCTACCTGTAGCTATACGGTCAAGTGCTACGGCTGAGGACTTACCTACAGCTAGCTTTGCTGGACAGCAGGACACTTACTTATGGATTGAGGGTACTGATGAGGTGATAAGAAGTGTCCAGAAATGCTGGGCAAGTCTCTTCACGCCGCGCGCTATCAGCTACAGAATTAAGAATAACTTCCCTCACGAGAAGGTACTGATAAGTGTTGGCGTGCAGAAGATGGTGAATTCAAGGGCAGCTGGCGTCATGTTTACACTCAACCCGGTCAACGGGGATCCATCAAAGGTTGTAATTGAGGGTAGCTGGGGATTGGGTGAGTCTGTGGTGTCAGGTACGGTAACGCCGGACAAATTTGTTGTTGATAAGATTGTGCTGGAGATAAGTGAAAGGACTATATCTCCCAAGCACATCCAATGTGTATATGATCCCGAGAAGGGTGAGGTGGTACATGCGGATGTGTCACCGGAGATACAGAACAACGTCTGCATAGATGACAACGAGATAAAGGAGCTAGTAAAGATAGCTAAGTGCATTGAGGAACACTATGGTTGTCCTGAAGACATAGAGTGGGCTATTGATAAGGATTTCGCCTTCCCGGAGAATATTTTTATCGTGCAGAGCCGCCCTGAGACAGTGTGGAGCCAGCGCCGGAAGGGGCCTATCATCGGCAGTAAAACCGCCTATGAGCTACTTAAGGAACAGGCGTTAAAATCGATAAAGATTAGGTTTTAGATATGGGGTAGGTGGCTTAAGCCAAGGGGTTTAACCAAATCTATAAAGTCCCTGAGGTTAACTATGGGGAATTTTATTGCTATTAGGAGGTGATTATGAAAGACCTAAGAGGGTGGATTGAAGCTTGCGAAAAGGAGGAGGAGTTAAAAAGGATAAAGGCGGAGGTGGATTGGAATTTAGAGCTTTCCCATATCGCCACCTTGAACGAGAGGAAAAGAGGACCGGCGCTCTTGTTTGAAAATGTTAAAGGTTGTGATATCCCGGTTGTAATCAGCGCATTTTCAACCGCGAGACGGATGGCGATTACCTTAGGTATGCCCACTACTTATTCTATGTGTCAAATGGCTCGGGAATGGATGGAGCGGGTTAGTAAGGGGCTAGTAAAATCGGTTGCGGTCAAAGATGGACCGGTCATGGAGCAGGTGGTAGAGGGGGCAAAGGTTAACCTTTTTGATTATCCAGCCCCGTGGTTTTACCCCCAAGATGGGGGGCGATATATTGGAACTGCAGTATTTTTGATTACCAAAGACCCGGAAACAGGGTGGACAAACCTGGGGACATACCGAATGCAAATACTCGATGAGAAGAGCGTTGGGGTTCAAATTTTGCCAGGGAAACATGCCGAGTTCCATCTAAATAAGTATAAAAAGATGGGTAAGATGATGCCGGCAGCCGCCGTTGTTGGTTGCGACCCACTTCAGTTCCTTGTCTCAAGTACCATGGTCTCGGCTGAGACTGATGAATATGATGTAATTGGGGCATTGTGTGGCGAGCCGGTGGAGGTAGTTAAGAGTGACCTCACCGGGCTAAAACTTCCCGCCCACGCTGAGATTATCCTTGAGGGTGAGATTGACCCGGTTAACCTTAAACCGGAGGGACCATTCGGTGAGTATACCGGTTATTATTCAGGGAAGGCTAAGTGGGGGCTACCCAAAACATGGCTCAATGTTAAACGCATACTACGGCGAAAAGAACCTATTTTCTTAGCCACAACCGTTGGGCTACCAGTTGGAGATATTCATATGGTCCAGTCCCTGAACCGAAGCGCCGCTCTATGGACTGACCTAGAAGCCATGAAGGTACCTGGTATTCAGTCAGTCTATATGCCTGCCGAAGCAACCGGCAGGTTCTGGGCTATTATCTCAGTAAAGACTATGTATCCTGGTCATTCCAACCATGTGGGAAATGCCGTCATCTCAACCACCACCGGGCACTATGGATTAAAAGGGGTCATCATTGTTGATGATGATATCCCTGCTGATGATATGGCCGGGGTATGGTGGTCACTAGCGGTGCGTTACAATCCAGTCCGCAGTACTGAGATTATCCACCGAGGGCGGTCTACAATCCTTGACCCAGCTCTTCCTATTGATGCCAGGGAGATAGTTTCACGGATTATCATGGACGCTACCATCCCCTATGAGTGGAAGGAAAAGCCAATTAAGATTACAATGGATGAGGCAATGGTAAAACGGGTGATGAGCCGGTGGCAGGAGTACGGCTTTACTGAACCCTACGAGTAGAAATAGGGGAGGTGGGAATGAAGCCAATACGATATGACCGCGAGGAAGTAGATAAATATTTGCAGAAAGGGTACTGGGATAAGACTATCCTACCTGATTATTGGGATAGAAACGCCAAACAGTGGCCCGATAAGGAGGCTCTGGTCGATTCAACAGGCAGTAGATTAACCTGGGCTGGGGCTAAACAACGGATAGATAGAATTGTTTTTGCTCTGGTTAAAGACCTGAAGTTGGAGCGAGATGCTAGGTTAATGGTACAGCTACCTAACTGTGTTGAGCAAGTCTTGGTGCGTCTTGCCTGCGAGAAGGCTGGTATGTTATCTATTGCAGAAATGACCACATTCCGCCAAACTGAGATAAAGGAAATTGCCAGCCTTACCCAAGCTGTGGGTATAGTCATCCCCAAGGAATACCGAAACTTTGACCATTACCAGATGGTAAAGGAACTCCAGGCGGAATTACCGCATCTAAAATATATTATTGTTATGGGTGACGATGTGCCTACGGATTGTATCTCGCTCAAAAAGATAATGGAGCACCCTTATGAGAAGGAATACGACCCCAGTGAACTTGAGGCGAGAAAACTAGATGCTATAGAAGAGGTTGGGTTTCTGGTTACAAGTACTGGCACTACCGGCCTTCCCAAGCTTATTGAACACCGAATTGCGGCTAGGGAAGTCTGGACAGCGAAGGCTCACATCAGGAATTGGCAGCTCGGTCCTGATGACTGTGTTCTGGCTATTGCCCCACTGGCTGGGGCAGCCGGTGGTACGCCAGTGTATGTTACCGCCCCAGTAGCCGGAGCTAAGATTGCTTTAGAGTATCTATATCAGGAAGAGGGCACCCTTGAGTTTATGGCGAAGGAAAAGGTCACCGTTATTGCCCTGGTGCCAACTCAGTTGGCTCGGCTAGTGCAGTTGCCCATCCATAAATATGACCTATCTTCACTGCGAATAATAAAGACTGCCGGTGGTTACCTGCCACCGCCTCTGGCAAAGGAGGCTGAAGAGAAATTTGGCTGCCCAATACTTGGTACCTATGGCACTCAAGATACAGGGTCAATATCTGGGGTACCGATAACCGCCTCCGATGAGCAAAGATATGCCACTGTTGGTAGATTACATCCAGGGATTGAGATAAAGATACTGGATGATGAAGGGAAAGAGGTAAAGCCGGGTGAGGTCGGCACGCTCTGGTTCAAGGGTCCAGGAAACGCAATCGGTTACTATAGAGACATTGAGAAGACCCTGACCGAAGCCTTTGATAAGGATGGCTTTGCTACCCCCGGCGACCTGGTAATGATGGGGGACGATGGATATTTGAAGATAATGGGCAGGAAGAAGGATATTATCATTCGGGGTGGGCAGAATATCTACCCCAAGGAGATTGAGGACTATCTTCTCGCCCACAGAAAGGTGACCAATGCTGCGGTTGTGCCCATGCCTGACCCGATAATGGGAGAAAAGGCTTGCGCCTTCGTCACTGTTAAGCTGGGGGAGCAATTTACCTTTGACGAGATGGTGGAACATCTTAAAAGCAAGAAGATTGCCATGTTTAAGGTTCCAGAAAGGCTAGAGGTGGTAGAAAGCCTCCCCATAGTTGGTGAAAGCGGTAAGATAGATAAGAAAGCAATGGTTAAGATGGTAACCGATAAGCTGAGGGCGGAGGGTAAGATAAAGTAATATCCTAGGGAGTGGGCTAAATATTAGAAACGCTAAAGGACAGAAGCTTATTCTGTTTGTATGTTGTGGTAATCGCGAAAGAAGCGTAATAGCCGAGAGGCTACTGCAGCAAAGGTTTATTAGTGATTTCCCCGAGTTGATGGAGGGGGTGTTAGTCGGGTCAGCAGGCATAATGCCCAGGGAATACTTTAGGTATGCCGAAACCAAGGGAGTAAGATTTCAATATCCCCACTTTGGCAACATTCCTAATATTTATGCCATAGAATATCTAGCCAGGAAGGGGATAGATGTGTCTTCATACCGTTCTAGGGAGCTAACTAGGGATATGGCTAGGGAAGCGGATTTGATTCTGGCCATAGACCGACTAATAAAGAAAGAGATACTCAACCGTTACGCCGAGACACAAGGCAAGTTATTCACTTTTAAGGAGTTTGTCTTTGGGGCTAGCCGGCAGGACTTAGACATTGGTGACCCAATGAAACTGCCTGATATTGATGAGGCAACGGGGACATGGGTCTGGCCTGAGGGTTACCCCGATAGTTATATTGCCGAGATAGAGCGGTGCTTGTCACACGGCATTGACAAGCTTGTCCACTATATTGAACAGTCTTAATTAGGCAGGTGAACAAATGGATAAACTAATAATTATTTTAGTAATGGCGGAGGAAAAGTGGCAGGAGGCTGATTTCCTGTGTCAGGAGATAGAATCCCGGGGGTATAAGGCGGTGATTCTAGATATGGGCTTGCTGGGGAAACCCAGCGGACCCTGTAAGATCACTCGAGAAGAGATTATATCGCTCAGTGGGCGAGACATCAAAGAGGTTGCCCTTATCACCGATAGGGGGAAACGGATGCCAGTTATGGTGGATGGGGCGATACAAAAGGTTAAACAGCTCTACTCTGGAGGTAAAATTGGTGGAATTATAAGTGTAGGTGGCACAACCGGGACCCAAATGGGAACGAGCATTATGAAATCACTTCCCTTCGGTGTGCCCAAGTTTGCTGTTTCAAGTACGGCGTCACTCCCAGCATTTGCTGCCAGATACATTGGCACTGCTGATATAACGCTAATGCACTCAGTAGTAGAGATTGCTGGGCTTAATAGCCTAATGAAAAACGTTCTGTCCCGAGCTGCTGGGGCTATTTGTGGAATGGTTGAGGCTTCAGCTAAGGTTCCTGTCCCTCTTCTTGGTGAGAGCAAAAAGCTGTTAATCGCCATGACGCACTTCGGACCGTGTGAAGAGTGTGCCGTAAACATCAGGAACCTCTTAGAGAAGGAGGGATACGAGGTTATTGGTTTTTCGGCTGCTGGTATTGGTGATAGGGCAATGGATGGGATAATAGAGAAGCAAGACATCTTTAAGGCAGTAATTGACCTTTGTCCGGGTGGGATAGGAGAGGAGTTGCTTGGCTTCACTCGTGCCGCTGGTCCTACCAGGCTTGAAGCCGCTGGTAAGAAGGGGATACCGCAGGTTATCGCTCCCGGGGCTGTAAATTGGGGCAGTCCACTTAAGCGGGATTATAAGCCCGAGTATTCTTTGCGCAAGAGGTTTGATTATGATGCTCTGCGCTCCTTCCTAAAATTATCTAAAGAAGAGATGATTACAGTAGCCGACACTATGGCGGCTAAATTGAACAAAGCGAAGGGTCCAGTAAAGTTCTTAATCCCGCTTGGTGGATGGTCATCACTAGACAAGAGAGGGACAGATTACTACGAGCCAGAATTAGATAGGGCATTTGTTGACGAACTAAAGAAGAAGCTTAGGCCGGATATAGAGGTCAAAGAGGTGGATGCCGACCTTGAGACGCCTGAGTTTGCCCAAGCAGTGGTTGAAGCCCTCCGTGAGGTAGTGACGGCGTGACACTCAAAAAAATCCTGCTTGTTGGCACCTTGGATTCTAAGGGAAGGGAGGTAGCCTACCTTAGACAGAGGGTGGAGGAGAGGGGTTGGGGTGTAATTACATTGGATGTGGGTACCCTTGGCGATCCAATGTGCCCCCCAGATATACCTCAAGAGGAGGTGGCTACGGCTGGCGGTGGCGACCTTTCCCAGATGAAGTCAAAAGGGGATAGAAGCTACTCAGTGGGGATAATGACTCAGGGGGCAATTAAAAAAGTGGCTGAGCTTTACTCCCGGGGGGAACTGGCTGGGGTGCTGGCTATCGGGGGTGGTACGGGAACAGCCATCGGAACCGCCGTAATGCGCAGTCTTCCCCTGGGCATCCCCAAGGTAATGGTTTCCACCGTTGCCTCCCGAGACGTGAGCCCCTACGTTGGGACGCGAGATATCACCATGATTCATGCCGTGGTTGACCTTGTCGGGCTTAATCCTATTACTAGGGTAACTCTGGACAATGCTGCCGGGGCAATAGTTGGGATGGCGGCTGGGGCAACTGTGGTTACTGCCAGCCGCCCCCTAATAGCTGCTACCTCATTTGGTATTAGCCCGATAAGCGCTGAATTAGCTAGACCGTTGCTTGAGAAGAAGGGCTATGAGATGGTCACCTTCCACGCCAATGGTATGGGAGGGAGAGCGCTGGAGGAACTAATTGACCAAGGATTGTTTGCCGGCGTTCTGGATTTCGTAACCCATGAATTAGCCGACCAATTGTACCAGGGGTATTGCGGCGATATTGGAAATGATAGGCTGGTAACAGCAGCAAGAAAGGGTGTCCCCATCATTATTGCCCCGGGAGGGTTAGACTGCATCGTCTTCAACTCTATTGATGATGTCCCAGATAAACTGAAGGGGCGTAAGCTCCACCACCATGATATCCGGGTAGCGGTTCGGACGTCTGAGGAAGAATTAGAACAGATAGCAATGACCATGGCGCAGAGGTTAGCCAACTCCCGTGGTCCCGTTGGCGTATTGATTCCCTTAGGGGGTTGGTCTGAGGTAGATAAAGCGGGTGCCGACCTTTTTGACCCTACTGTGGGCCAATTTTTTGTAGATACCCTGAAGAAGCTATTAACCCGAGAAGTATCACTTAGAGAGGTAGAATGCCACATTAGCGACCCCAAGTTTGCCCATCTGGCGGTGGAATGGCTTGATGAGATGATATGTAGTCGTAGGTAGAACCTAATTATGGGCTTGGTATTTATATAGCTTGCTGTTGTTTAGATTCAGTCACGGGTTCACGATGTAGTCTAACTGAAGAGCACCACTACTTCCTCAAAGCTTCTTTTCTCAGGATTTTGGCTTTATCGGTCTTTTCCCAGGGGAGGTCTAAATCGTCTCTGCCGAAGTGCCCGAAGCAGGCGGTCTGTCGGTAAATGGGGCGGCGGAGGTTGAGGCTCCGGATAATAGCCTCCGGTCTGAGGTCAAAGTGTTTGTTTATCAGGTCAAGTAAAACCTTGTAATCAACCTTGCCCGTGCCGAAGGTCTCGAATGAAATAGAAAGCGGGCGGGCGATACCGATAGAATATGAGACCTGGATTTCAAGCCGCTCCGCCAGTCTGGCGGCGACCATATTCTTGGCGATATAGCGAGCCATATACGCCGCCGAGCGGTCGACCTTGGTCGGGTCTTTGCCGGAGAAGCAGCCGCCGCCGTGCCGGGCAACACCGCCGTAACTATCAACCAGAATCTTGCGTCCGGTAAAACCAGTGTCAGATACCGGACCGCCAATGACAAACCGACCGGTGGCGTTGACATAGAATTTGGTCTTTTTATCAATGAGTATTTCCGGCATAACTGCCTTGATTACCTGCTCAATGATGTCCTTCTCAATCTTGTCGTGGCTGACATCGGGGTTATGCTGGGCGCCGATGACCACGCTATCCACCCGCTGGGGGGCGCCATTATTATATTCTACGGTTACCTGCGATTTGCCATCGGGGCGGAGGTAGGGAAGGGTACCATCTTTTCGAACCCGAGCCAGCTGCCGGCATAGCTTATGTGCCAGGGAGATGGGGAGGGGCATAAGTTCAGGCGTCTCGGTGCAGGCAAAGCCAACCATCATCCCTTGGTCGCCAGCGCCAATCTTGTCTAGCTCGTCGCCGGAACCATCTTTTACCTCCTTTGACTTACCTACCCCCATAGCAATGTCAGGGGACTGCTCTTTGATTGAGACCATCACCCCGCAGGACTGGTAGTCAAAGCCGTACTCAGGATGGGTATAGCCAACGTCGCGGACTACCTCTCGTACTACCTGGGGAATCTCAACATAGCAACTGGTGGTAATCTCGCCAAGGACAATTACCAAGCCATTGGTTACTGCTGTCTCGCAGGCTACCCGCCCATAGGGGTCTTCCTTCAGAATGGCGTCAAGTATGGCATCCGATATCTGGTCGCAGAGCTTATCCGGGTGCCCTTCACAAACCGACTCCGAGGTGAGCATATAGCTTGGCGAGCTTCTAAAACTGCTGGTCATTTCACTCCTTTTCTATGTCCCCTCCTCCCAGCTGGTCATGTATTTCTTCTGCCGGGGGGTCAGATTGTCAATATTAACCCCCATGGAGCTTAGTTTCAACCGAGCCACCTGTTTATCTATTTCTTCCGGCACAGGGTAGACCCTAATCTTAAGGCTTCCCTTATTCTTTACCATATACTCAAGGCTCAGGGCTTGGTTGGCGAAGCTCATATCCATAACGCTGGCGGGGTGTCCTTCCGCCGCCGCCAGATTGACCAGCCTCCCCTCCGCCAGCAGGTAGAGACGGCGCCCATTGCTTAGGGTGTACTCATCAACCATGGGTCTGAGACGGCGCTGGCTGCGGGCTAGGCTTTCCAGAGCCGGGATATTTATCTCGACATTAAAATGCCCGCTGTTGGCTAAAATAGCACCATCCTTCATTACCCGGAGGTGGGCTTTATCAATGGCATTCTTATCACCGGTGGTGGTGATAAAGATATCGCCGACCTTAGCCGCCTCAAGCATTGGCATCACCTGGTATCCGTCCATAACTGCTTCCAGAGCCCGCACTGGCTCGACCTCGGTGATGATCACCTGCGCTCCCAGTCCCTTGGCTCTCAGGGCGATGCCATGCCCGCACCAGCCATAGCCGCAGACCACCACCTTCTTCCCCGCCCAGAGGATATTGGTCGCCCGGGTGATGCCGTCAATGGTGCTCTGCCCGGTGCCGTAGCGATTGTCAAAGAGGTACTTGGTCTGGGCATCATTTACGGCAATTATGGGGTATTTCAGCTTTTTTGCTTTCTCCAGGCTGCGCAGTCTGACAACGCCGGTGGTGGTCTCCTCAGTACCGCCAATCACATTGCCGATTAGCTCAGCTCGCTTGGTATGAAGGGTAGTAACCAAGTCCGCCCCGTCGTCAACGGTAAGGTGAGGCTTGGCGTCTAGCGCCGTATTGATGTGACGATAGTATGTTTTCTCATCCTCCCCCTTGATGGCATTAACCGGGATGCCGTATTCTAGCAGGGCGGCGGCGACATCATCCTGGGTGCTTAGAGGGTTAGAGGCACAGAGCACGATATTGGCGCCACCTTCTTTTAAGGTCAGTGCCAGGTTTGCCGTCTCGGTGGTGATATGGAGGCAGGCTGAAATCCGTATACCCTTTAGCGGCTTCTCCTTGGCAAACCTATCTTTGATTAGCCCGATTACCGGCATCTCCCGGGAAGCCCATTCTATCCGCTTTTTACCCTCCTGGGCTAGCGAGGGGTCTTTTATGTCGTAATTTTTTATCTACCTCACCCCCTTTACTTAATCTTAGCTAAAATCTGCCTTATATTTTTCTTCACAGGTTGTGCTGTATTAATTATAACACGATTTGCTTCTGGCACTTCTACTACCGGCTCAAAGGCTCTTTTCTGTGGCAGGTAAATCTCCCAGCGCCCGTCTGAGGTTGAGACCTCCTCTAGCCGGCGGGCCAGCCTCTGTTTTATCGTTTTTTCATCTAGACTACATTCTACAATAAAAAAGTCAGCCCCCAATTCTTCAGCCAGCCTTTTTGCCTTCAGCCGCTCCCCAGCCTTAATAAATGAGGCATCCAGAATTACCGAGCCGCCTTCGCCTAAAATATTCCTTGCCTCGGAGAACATCTTATCGTAGGTCTTTCGGGAAAACTCCGCCGAATAGATTCCGCTGTCAAATTCCTCAAAGCGGTGCTCGGTTAGGGGGATACCGGCTAATTGCTTTCTGATAACATCGGAGGAGATAATTACCAGTCCCAGTCTCTTCGCCAGGGCTTGAGCCAGAAAGGTCTTGCCGGTGCCGACCAGCCCGGTGGTAATGAAGAGGACTGGTCTTGACCTGATATAGGCATTGGCTAAATCAAAGTAGCTGCTGGCGATGTCAAGGATTCGCCTCTTTTCGTCGGGGGCAATATAGGGGTCGTCAAGTTTAAAACCTTCCACCTTCCCCCGGACATAAGCCCGGTAGCACTTATAGAAATTGAGCAGTTTTAGTAGCTCCCTATCCTTGCTTTTATTTATATAGGTGCTGACAAGGATGCGGGATAAGTCGGCTCGCCCGTAGTGGTCTAAGTCCATCGCCAGGAAGGCAACCTCAGAGGCGACATCACAGTAGCGGAAGCGGTCATTGAATTCTATGCAATCGTAGATGCAGATGCCGTCAGTAAAGCAGATATGGGCGGCATGGAGGTCGCCGTGGCAGTCCCGTATTCTGCCATCGGCGATGCGCTTCTGAAATAGAGTGGCATTCTTCTTAATAAAGCCTTCGGTGTATCCCTTGATATCTTGATACTCTTCTTTGGAAATAGTTTTGCCGATGTATTTTTCTGTTTGATTAAAATTCTCGTCGGTGTTTTTGGTGATAACCTTAATGTCGCCAAAGGCGTTGATGTTGGTGTTAGTCTCCGCCGCTCGGTGGAATTCCGCCACTTTTTGCGCCACGGCGGTGAGCATCTCTGGCGAGACCTTGTTTTGCTCCAGAAGCCTGTCCAGCATCGCCTCCTGGGGGAGGCGGCGCATTTTAACTGCGTACTCGATAGTCTCGCCCTTGCCTTCTATGGAGATATTATTTTTGTCTTTGGTTATAGCTACCACCCCCAGATAGACCTCGGGGCAAAGACGCCGGTTGAGCTCAACCTCCCTCTGGCAGTAGAAGTGGCGCTTTTCCAGGGTGGTATAGTCTAAGTAGCCAAGGTCTACCGGTTTCTTCACCTTATAGACATACTCATTGGTGAGGAAAATGAAAGACATCTGGGTCTGCACCAGCTCTATTTTCCCTGGTGTCTGCGGGTAGGCTTTAGGTTCTAGCAGTGCTTTTACCAGCGCCGGTAGCATCAGATTATGTCTTCTCCTCAAGCCAGTTTCGCAGTTCCTCGAGCACCGGCTCATGGTTGGTTCTGGTTACCGTTATTATATTTACCTGGGGCTGGTGCTTGATGACATCGGCGTCGGGATTTGAATTGAGCATGATAGTCCCAATGACTTTCTTTCCGCTACTGATTATACTCTGGACTGCCTCCCTGAACCTGTCTGAGAATAGCTCCATCTTGCCAATCTCATCAACAACGACGATGTCGCACTCTTGGGCGGCTTTTTCCAGGGTGGGGACTCCCACCTTATCCAGATTTTCAATATCAACCCCGTACTTGCTCACCCGGTAGGGGCTGTGGATATTGATGTGAGCCAGGATGGCAGTTTGTCCATCGAGGGTAACCAGGTTGAAGCCCTGTCTTACCCCCCGGCTCCTTATCTCCTCGGTGTAGAAGCCACCAGCCCTGCCCTTCATCCCGGCGATGGCTTGTTTTATAATTCTGGTTTTGCCTGTCCCCGGCTGCCCGGTGAGCAGATAAACCGGCTTCATCACTTAGTGCCCTGGGCTTGAGCCTTCCTTTTTAGCTCCAGCTTTTTTCTCTTGCGCCGTTGTTTTAAGATGGCGATTCTTCTTTTCTTGTTCATCGCAATATAACCTAAGTTAAGCCCTCTTTCTACCTTTATCGGAGAAGACCTGGATAAATCGGGCAAAGGAGCGGTCGTAGCTCTTTTCAATCTCAGGGGGGAAGGCACAAGCCGGAAGCTCATTGGACTCAAGGTGGTAGGAGATGCACTCGCAGCACTTGCCCTTTCTTGAGCAGGGCTCGTAGGTGCAGTTGCACCTGGCTTTATTTAGTTCAATCTGGCATTCCATATTATCTCCTCTACCTAGCAACCCATCCCCCTTACCCCCTTCCCTTAATAAGGGAAGGGGGAGTGTAGTGAGAGGGGCTTCGCCCCTCTCTAAAATCTCTCCCCCCTCTCCTTTGAAGGAGAGGGGGATAAAGGGGGTGAGGATGATTAATAATCTTATTACCCATACCTTTTTCTTATATTTGCTGATAGTTCAGCCAGAAGCTCAAGGGCTTGGGTGGCGGCCTCAATGCTTGTTGATGCCAGCCCACAGCTTGGCGTAAGCAGCCCTTGACTGATGATTTGCTTGAAGGGGACGCCGTTTCTGGTGAAGGGCGCCATCGCTGTCTCAAGGCGGTCCTTCAGGCTGGCTACTGTTTCCTTGGCTAAAGAGGGTTCATCATTGGGGACGATGCCCCAGGCAATAACGCCCTTCTTGTTAAGGAAGCCTTTTATCGCCGCGGGGTAGAGGCTAAGCGACTGGGCATAGTTGTAAGCATCGAGACTCAGGATGTCAAAGTTGGCGGCGAGTAGAACAGACCAGTCGGTGTTGCCACAGCAGTGGACCCCCTTAAGACCACTAATTCCGCCAAAGACCTCATTAAGCAGGCTGACGACCCTCTCCTTGGATAATGTCATTGAGACCGAGCCGAAGGCAGCCATATATGGCTCGTCAACAAAGATTATGGTGTTTTTTGATATTTTCCTTAGCTCCTTTTCCTGCCAGGCAGCCTTTAGCCGCAGGAATTTAGCCATCGCATCACCCAGGACATCGTCATAGATAATTGCCTTTTTGCTGTCATCGGTAACGGTCAGCCCCCAGGTTATTGGTCCGGTTACTTGACCTTTTACTGCCATCGGCGATATGTTTTTTAGGCTGAGGAAGTGATGAAGGCCAGCGGCATAAGCCGGCGTTATCGGATATTTATCCATATTATTTTCCAGATAGGCTGAATATAGCTCCTCCAGTGGTTTATCTAAATCCTTGGCACGGTCAATATAGATGCGCTCGTCATCTATAACCACCCCGGGGAAGCCCTCGCTGAACTGGGGGCACATATTCTCCAGCGGCGAGCGCCTGGGTAGCTGGGGCCAGGCGGGTATTTCCTTGAGGTGGCGAATAACCTCTAAGCATGCCGCTTTGGGGTCGGTGTGGGGCATACTGCCAATAGCCGTTGCTAGACAGCCAAAATCCATTAACGCTCCCCCTTTAAATACCTGCTGATGAGCAGGCTTAGTTTTTTCTTCTGCTCCGTGGGTATTAGCTTTGGGTCGGTTACAATCGCTGTCTTCAGTGCCGTAGCACAGTGGCAATTGCGCTTTTCGGGTATTCTGGCAACTGCCAGCTTGATAATCCTCTTTGCGGTATCAATGTTTTTATGCATGATGTCCAGGATAATATCGGCGGTAACTGGCTCGCCTTTCTCCTGCCAGCTATCATAGTCGCTGACGCAGGCAATGCTGGCGTAGCAGATTTCCGCCTCTCGTGCCAGCTTGGCTTCAGGCAGTACCGTCATGCCGATAATGTCCGCCCCCCACGAGCGGTATAGCCTTGATTCCGCCCGGGTGGAGAATGCCGGTCCCTCCATTGCCAGGTAGGTGCCCTTAAAGTGGACGCCCGCCCCGATTTCCCTAGCCGCCTCAAATAAAATCTGGCTTAAGTCCGGGCAGAAGGGTTCGGCAAATGGGATATGGGCGACAAAGCCCCCGCCAAAAAATGTGTTAATTCTTTGCCGGGTGCGGTCAATAATTTGGTCAGGGATAACCAGGTCTCCGGGCTTTATTTTTTCTTTAAAACTCCCCACCGAGTTAACCGAGATGATATGCTCCACCCCCAGCGATTTCAGGGTGTAGATATTAGCCCGTGATGGGACTTCGGTGGGGAGGATGTGGTGTCCCCGCCCGTGGCGGGGCAAAAAGGCGATGCCTGTCTCCCCCAGCCGGCCGATAATTATGGTGTCACTCGGCTTGCCGAAGGGGGTATCCATATTAACCTCTTGGATGTTGGTCAACCCCTCAATCTGATACA